>Ga0187806_1000128_pt1 | contig 17411 bp, 16 predicted proteins | sample NC_wetland_sal_i_7_FD_132470 | JGI IMG/M metagenome (GOLD analysis project Ga0187806, IMG submission 132470) | Wetland sediment microbial communities from Neuse River Estuary, North Carolina, USA - ASW_1 | ecosystem: Environmental > Aquatic > Freshwater > Wetlands > Sediment | place: USA: North... | reverse complement strand
CGCGGGAACTGGAGAGCGGCACGTTCCGGTTCGCCTGGACGCAGGGCGCGGGCCGGACCCGGTGGACGATCAGCACGCTGGTGCTGCCGGCGATCGTCCTGGTCGCGGCGACCGGGGCGGTCACCGCGATCTTCTGGTGGTACTTCCGGCCGTTCCTCGCCGACGGGCAGGTCAGCGAGATGCTGCCGCTGGCCTTTCCGCTGCTCGGGGTCGCGTTCGCCGCCTGGACGCTGCTGGCCTATTCGCTGGCCGCGTTCCTCGGAACCCTGTTCCGCCGGACGCTGCCGGCGATGGCCGTCACGCTGGTGCTGTACATCGTGCTCGCGATGGCGACGGCGCTCGGGATCAGGGAGCACTACGCGGCGCCGGCGACGCTCCAGGGCTGGAACAACGGCGCCGTCTGGGTCATCAGCAGCTGGGTCAAGGCGCCGGACGGCCAGGTGCTCAGCCAGTCGGCCCTGAACAGCTTGTCTCAGCAGCTGCCGCCCAGCGTGCAGAACTCCCCCAGCCCGGACGCGTTCACCACCTGGATGACCCAGCATGGCTACACGCTGTGGCAGTCCGTGCAACCGGACTCCCGGTTCTGGCAATTTCAGCTCACCGAGGGCGCCTGGCTCCTTGGCTCGAGCGGGGTCCTCATCGCCGGGACCATCTGGCTGATCCGCAGGCGCGGGGCGTGACGGCTGGCCTCCTTGGCCTGCCGGACGCGCCGGAACCGTGCCGCCCGCTGCCTGGCCTCCTCGAGACGGTCTTCGGCGACGGCGGTGATCATCGGGTAGTACAGCATGTCTGCTCCTGGCGGTTCTCGTGTCGCTCTCGATAAGTTGGACTGCGCGCCGGCGCGCGAACTCATCGCGCGCCGGCCGATGATTTCCGCCCGTGCGGACCGTCTTACCTGGATGGATCACGAGACGCCGCTGGACGAGAAGACGCTGGTCGACAAGGCACGCGGCGGGGACGACGGCGCGTTCGGTGAACTGGCGGCGGCGTACGGCCTGCCGCCGGGGATGAGCTGAGCCGGCGGCTGCTATGCGGGGGTGCGGGCGGAGGCCGAGTGGACCAGGTCCGTCAGGCGGGCCAGGGCGTCCGGGTCGGTTTCCGGGAGGACGCCATGGCCGAGGTTGAAGACGTGGCCCGCGGCGGAACGGCCCCGGGCGAGCACCTCGAGCGCCCGTGACTCCACGACGTCCCAGGGCGCGAGCAGCACGGCGGGGTCGAGGTTGCCCTGCAGCGCCGTGCCAGCCGGCACCCGGCGGGCCGCCTCGTCGAGCGGGACTCGCCAGTCCACGCCAACCACGTCCGCGCCGGCCTCGCCGAGCAGGCCGAGCAGTTCGCCCGTGCCGACGCCGAAGTGGATCCGCGGCACCCCGGACGGCTCGAGGGCCGCGAAGATCCGCGATGTGTGCGGCAGGATCGCCTCCCGGTAGTCCGCCGGGCTGACCACCCCGGCCCAGGAGTCGAACAGCTGCACCGCCGACGCCCCGGCCTCGACCTGTACCAGGAGGAACGCGGTCGCGATGTCCGCGAGCCGGCCGAGCAGCGCGTGCCATAGTGCGGGGTCGCCGTACATCAGGGCCCTGGTGCGGTCGTGGTTGCGCGACGGACCGCCCTCGATCAGGTACGACGCCAGGGTGAACGGGGCGCCGGCGAAGCCGATCAGCGGCCGCCCGGCGAGCTCGCCGGTCAGCGACCGCACCGCCGCGGTGATGTAGGGCACGTCGTCGGGTTCGAGCGGGCGCAGCCTGCCAACGTCCGCCAGGTCGCGGAACGGCTGGCCGACCACCGGGCCGACGCCGGGCTTGATGTCCACGTCGACGCCCACCGCGCGCAGTGGCACCACGATGTCGCTGAACAGGATCGCCGCGTCCACGTCGTACCGGCGCAGCGGCTGCAGGGTGATCTCGGTGACCAGCTCGGGCCGCGTGCAGGAGTCGAGCATCGAGATGCTCTCCCGGACGCGCCGGTATTCGGGGAGCGAGCGGCCCGCCTGCCGCATGAACCAGACCGGGGTGTAGGGAACCGGCTCCCCCCGGCAGGCGCGGATGAACGGCGCGGTCGTCTGCGGCTGGGTCACCAACGGATCTTCTCACAGCCCGCCGGCCGGCCGGTTCGCACCCCAGCGGGCCAGCGCGGCGACACGCCGCCGGATATCCCCCGGAAACGCCGTCGTACATGCCAAGATCGGGACGAGTCCGCCAGCTGCCGCCGACGCGAAAGGGGCCTAGCGATGAGCCAGCCGCTTGGAAACTGTCCCGGATGTGGTGGCGGCGAGCCGTTCGAGCAGATCCATCCCGGCGACTGCCCGGACGCGGGCGGCGACGAGTGCCCCGAGTGGGCGTGCACGGCGTGCGGGGCGGCGGTCATCATGGGCACGCTCCCCGCCGCGGCCCCGGCCGCGTACCGGCCCGTCCGTGCCGCGTTATTACCGTCCGGGCCAGCCACGACGTACGCTCAGGCCATGAGGTTGCCCGAAACGCCCCAGGGGGGATCGGGGGGGCTGGCTGACATAGACACCGAGGCCGTGTTCATGGCGGCGGTCGCGGCCTTCGCGGAAGCCCGCGATGCTATCGCCGAAGTGCGCGACGACATCATGTTCGAGGACCATCCAGCGCCCAGGAGCCTGGCGCCCTTCGCGACCGCGATGGCCGCCACGGCCTACCGGGACGGAGTGGAGGCGGGCACCGGCCGGATCGTGCTGCTCTACGACCCCGACGGCCAGGACGGCTGGACCGGGCCGTTCCGCGTGGTGACGCAGGTGCACGCCGAGGTGGACGAGGAGATGGCCGCCGACCCGCTGCTCGGCGAGGTCGGCTGGAGCTGGCTGACGGAGGCGCTCGACCTGCACGCGCCCGGCTACTCGGCCGCGAGCGGCACGGTGACCCGGGTGATCACGGAGGGGTTCGGCGTCAAGGAGAACGAACCGCCGGTGACCGGATTCGAGTTGCGCGCCTCCTGGTGTCCCGGTGACGAGGATTTCGCCGGTGACGTCACCGCCTGGTGCGACCTGATCGCCGCCGCCGCTGGCCTGCCCGCGCAGCCGCCTGGAACGCGGGCGCTACGGTCCGGCGGGCGGCGGCGCCGGTGACGGCCGGCGAGCAGCCGTCCGAGGCCGAACCGCCCCAGGCCACGGATACCGCGCCCGCCGAGGAAGAGAAAACCCCCGAGCGGGTGGTCATCGACCTGACCGAGCCCCGCGAGGGACTGCCGCCGGTGATCGCCACCCCGGAGGCGCTGGCCGCCGCGGTGCGGCGGCTCGCGGACGGCGGCGGGCCGGTCGCGGTGGACGCGGAACGGGCCTCGGGCTACCGGTACGGGCAGCGGGCCTACCTGGTGCAACTGCGCCGCGCGGGCGCCGGGACCGTGCTCATCGACCCGATCGCCTGCCCGGACCTGAGCGGCCTCGACGCCGCGCTCGCCGACGTTGAGGCCGTGCTGCACGCCGCGTCCCAGGACCTGCCCTGCCTCGCGGAGATCGGGTACCGGCCGCGCCGGCTGTTCGACACCGAGCTCGCCGGACGGCTGCTCGGGTACCCGCGGGTGGCGCTCGGCACGATGCTCGAGGAACTGCTCGGCTACCGGCTGGCCAAGGAGCATTCGGCCGCCGACTGGTCGGTCCGGCCGCTGTCCGAGGAGATGCTCAGCTACGCGGCGCTCGACGTGGAGGTGCTCATCGACCTGCGCGACGTGCTGGCGGAGCAGCTCGAGGAACAGGGCAAGACGGAGTGGGCCAGGCAGGAGTTCGCCGCGGTGGCCACCGCGGCGCCCCCGCCGCCCCGGGCCGACCCGTGGCGCCGCACCTCCGGCATCCACCGGGTGCGGAGCAGGCGCGGGCTCGCCGTCGTCCGCGATCTTTGGGAGACCAGGGACGCGATCGCCAGGGACGCCGACTTGTCGCCGCGGCGGGTGCTGGCCGACCAGGCGATCATCGAGGCGGCCCGCACCCTGGCGGCGGGCCCGCCGCCCAGCCGTCCGGCGCTCGACAAGATCAGCGGATTCCGCGCGCGGAACGCGCGCAGGCACGCGGCCCGCTGGCTGACCGCGGTGCTCCGGGCCCGGCAGCTCGGCGACGATGACCTGCCCGAGGTCACCGGTGTCGCGACGGTCACCGGGCCGCCACCCGCGCACCGCTGGTCCGAGCGCGACCCGGACGCCGCGGCGCGGCTCGCCGCGGCCCGCGAGGCCGTCACCGCGATCGCCGCGGCGCACCGGCTGCCGACGGAGAACCTCCTCCCGCCGGACGCGGTGCGCCGGCTCAGCTGGGAACCGCCCGAGCCGGCCACGCCGGAGACGGTCGCCGCGGCGCTGGCCGGCTACGGCGCCCGCCCGTGGCAGGCGGAACTGACCGCCGGGCCGCTGGCTGAGGCGCTCCGCAAGGCCGCGGCACCGGACTCGGCAACGCCGGGCTGACCGGCTGTCGATGGTGGCGGCGTCCCGCACGCGGGTAGGGTGACGGACAAACGCAATCGGATCAGCGGGTGATCACACCGCGTCGGGGGAGTTAACGTGACCGGACGACTGGCTGCCGTCGCGTCCGCCGCCGCGTTCGCGAGCGGGTCGCCACCGCTGCCAGGATTCCTCAACTCCCTGGCGGGGCCGCTGAACCACTACGGCCTGTGGGCGATCCTCGCCCTGGTGCTGCTCGAGGACTTCGGCATTCCGGTGCCCGGCGAGACCGTGCTCATCGCCGGCGCTTTGTACGCCGGGTCCGGGCGGCTCAACGTCGTGGCCGTCGGCTGCGTCGGCTTCGTCGCGGCCATCCTCGGCGACAATATCGGCTACGCGATCGGCCGCTTCGGCGGCCGCGCCCTCGTGCTGCGCTGGGGCAAATACGTGTTCATCACCGCGGAACGGCTGGACAAGGCGGAGGAGTTCTTCAACCGCCACGGCGGCAAGATCATCACGGTTGCCCGGTTCATCGAGGGGCTGCGCCAGGCCAACGGGATCATCGCCGGGATCGCGGAAATGCACTGGCTGCGCTTCCTCGCGTTCAACGCGCTCGGCGCCGCGCTCTGGGTGGGCACGTGGGTGACCGCCGGCTATTTCGCCGGACAGCACATCGCCACGATCTACCACTACATCAGCATGTACTCCCTCTACGCGCTGATCGCGCTCGCGGTGCTGCTCGCCGGTTACATCCTGCTTCGGGTGCGCCGGCGACGGCGCGCTTCCCTGCCGCGGCCGGCGGAATCGGTTAAGACGTCCGACAAGTCGTAGCGGTCGGCGGCGACCAGGGCTGCGGTTCCCCTGCCCGCGCCGGCCCGGCCGCCGAGCCGGGACCACCACCGCCGCCGCGCCACGGGCGCGGGCGCCGGAGTCATGTGCAGCACCCAGAAGCCCGACGTCGGCAGCGCGTCGCCCCATTCGCTGGGCAGGGCGGCGCCGTCGGGCGGGCCGAGCGCTCCGATGGCCGCGGCCTGGAGCACGGGCAGGTTCTCCCGGTGCGCGCAGCACACCGCGGGCTCGCCGGCCCGCACGGTCTCGCTGATGATGTCCGCGGAGGCGGCCGGGTCCGTTCCTGATGACCTGACCTGCAGTGCGTGCTCTTCCCGCACCCGCGCGCCAGACAGCGCCGCATAGGGGCGGACGGTATCCAGACAGCGGACGGCAGCGGAGCTGAAGACCTGCGCCAGCGGGGCGAAGGACGACAGCAAAGGCGCCAGCGCCTTGGCGTCGGCGCGGCCCAGGCCGTCGAGCGGGCGGGCGCCGTCGTCGCCGTCCCAGCCGGTCTTGGGCAGCGCCTTGGCATGCCGCAGCAGGATGAGCGGCACCGTGTCAGCCGGCTGGCGGGCGAAGTCGTCGAGCACGCGCTCGTCGTGCACGTAGCTGGCCCGTTCCCTGGCCTGGGTGACGGAGAGCCAGGCCACCTGGTCCACTTCGCTGTTCGGCACGGCCGCCTCGTCGACGCCGGAGGCGCGCGCCGCCCAGTAGTGCACCCGCTTGGGCCGACCGCCCGCCTGGTACCGCACCGATGTCAGCCGGCGGCCGAGGACGAGCCACGCGCCGCTTTCCTCGAACACCTCGCGGACCGCGGTGAGCGGCAGCGCCTCGCCCGGCTCCGTCTTGCCCTTCGGCAGCGACCAGTCGTCGTATTTCTTTCGGTGCACGAGCAGGACTTCTGGCTCGCCGCCGTCCTGGCCCGGCCGCCAGGCGACCGCGCCGGCCGCCTTGATCAGCTTGCTTTCCCTGCTGTCAGGCGGCTTCTTGTCAGGCATCGGGGCTGCGTCCTCGGCTTTTCTCTCTGATCAGGAACTCCTGGATATCGCGCAGCGGATTGCCGTCGGCGTCCCGCGCGTGCCTCGTCCAGTTGCCATCGGTGTCCAGCCACCATGAGGACGTGTCGTCGTCCATGCCCCTGGCGAAGAGCGCACGCAGTCTAGCGCAGTGCGCGGGGTCGGCCACCCGGACCAGCGCCTCCACTCGCCGGTCCAGGTTCCTGTGCATCATGTCCGCGCTGCCGATCCACACCTCGCCGCCCGCCTGCGCGTCCTCGCCCGGCCAGGGATCGGAGCTGGGCTCGTCCGGCTCGCCGGTACCGAACGCGTAGACCCGTGAGTGCTCGAGGAACCGCCCCAGGACGCTGCGTACCCGGACGGTCTCCGACAGGCCGGGCACGCCGGGCCGGAGCGCGCACATGCCGCGGATCCACAGGTCGATGGGCACGCCGGCCTGCGAGGCCCGGTACAGCGCGTCGATCACCACCTCGTCGACGAGCGCGTTGCACTTGAACGCGATCTTCGCCGGCTTGCCCGCGCGGGCCCGCTCGGCCTGGCCGTCGATCCTGCCCACGATGCCGGACCGCAGCGCATCAGGCGCGACGAGCAGCCGCCGGTAGCCGTTTTTCCTGCTGTACCCGGTGAGGTGGTTGAACAGGGCGGTGACGTCCTCACCGACGTCCGGGTCCGCGGTGAGCAGGCCGAAGTCCTCATACAGCCGGGCGGTCGTCGGGTGGTAGTTGCCGGTGCCGATGTGGCAGTACCGCCGGAGCGAGCCGTCTGGCTCCTCGCGGACGATGAACATCAGCTTGGCGTGCGTCTTCATCCCGACGAAACCGTAGACGACGTGACAGCCGGCTTCCTCGAGCTTGCGCGCCCAGGCGATGTTCGCCCGCTCGTCGAACCGCGCCTTGATCTCCACCACCACGACGACCTGCTTGCCGGCCTCGGCGGCGTCGATCAGCGCGTCCACGATCGGCGACTCGCCGCTGGTGCGGTACAGCGTCTGCTTGATCGCCAGCACGCGCGGGTCGGCGGCGGCCTCCTCGAGCAGCCTTTCCACGCTGGTGGTGAACGAGTCGTAGGGATGATGCACGAGCACGTCGCGGGCGTTCAGCGTGCTGAAGATGCTGGCGTCGGTGGGCACCGCCCGGGTGGACGGGACGAAGGCCGGGTAGCGCAGCTCGCCGATGGGCAGGTCGGCGATCGCGTTCAGGCCGGCCAGGTCGAGCGGGCCGTTGACCCGGTAGATCGCGTTCTCGTCGACGCCGAGCTCCTTCGCCAGGCGGCAGAGCACATCGTCGGACATGTCCTCCTCGACCTCGAGGCGTACCGCCGGCTCGAACCGCCGCCTGACGAGCTCGCGCTCCATGGCCTGCAGCAGGTTCTCCGTAACGTCCTCGTCGACCTCCAGGTCGCGGACCCGGGTGACCCGGAACACGTAGTGCTCGACGATCTCCATGCCGCCGAACAGCTCATCCAGGTGCGCCGCCATCACGTCCTCGATCGGCACGTAGCGAAACCGGGTGACGTTGAGGAAACGAGGCAGGTTCGGGGGGACCTTGACGCGGGCGAACAGGGTCGCGCCGGTCACCGGGTCGGCCAGCGTCACGGCCAGGTTGAGGGACAGGCCCGAGATGAACGGGAACGGGTGCGACGGGTCGACCACGAGCGGGGTGAGGACCGGGTAGATCCGGTTCCTGAACAGCTCGGTCAGGCTCGCGCGCTCCCGATCCTCGAGCTCCTTCCAGCGCAGGATCTCGATGCCGTGGCCGGCGAGCTCAGGCCGCACCAGGTCGGTGAACACGGCCGCGTGCCGTCTGGCGAGCTCGCCGGCGCCGATCAGGGTGTTCTTGAGCACCTCCACCGCCATCTGGCTGCCGGCGCCTTCCACCGGGAAGCCGGCGACCATCCTGCGCATCAGGCCGGCCACCCGGACCATGAAGAACTCGTCCAGGTTGGACGCGAAAATGGCGAGGAACCGAACCCGTTCGAGCAGGGGCGTCTGCTCGTCCTCGGCGAGTTCGAGAACCCGCTGGTTGAACTTGACCCAGCTCTGTTCCCTGTCGAGGTACCGGTCGGCGGGCAGCCCGGAACCGCGCACGTCGTCGGGCGACCTCTCCGATATCTCAGATATCTCGGATATCTCGATCTCCTGCTGCTGTTCCTCATCGGGAGAGAGAGGCGGGTCGCCTGGCGTGATCCCCGTCTCGCTGACGCTCATGATCCCCATTGTCCCCGGTCACGCCGGCGGCGAAAACCGCTCCCGACCTCGCAATCGGGCCGGTTTCACGTCATCGTCATGCGGGCCGGGTGGCCGCCAACCGCGACGGGGATGCTGGTGGTCACGGTGTGGCCGCCGACCGCGCACGCCACGCCGGAGACGCTGGTGACGTCAAGCGGAGCGCGGATGACAGTCAGGCGGGCGGTCCCGGCGCGGCCCGCCTCGCCGGCCGTGCTCTTTGTTCGCGCCGAGATGCGCAAGCCAGAGGTGACGCAGTGCCGCGCGCGGCTCGCGTGATGGCCCTTGGCCGAACCGGTGTGCCTGTCGGACGTCAGCGCGGCGTGCAATGGCGCCCCCCGGCTCAGGGTCACCGCCAGCGCGGCCGTGGCACCGAACGCCACGACCGCGGCGACGCGCCAGCCGACGCGGACAGCTGCCCTCATCGTGGCCCCCTTGCGACGTTCGGCCCCTGTCCACCATCTTTATCCGGTTAACCCCGATCTGCCTAGGCCTGATATCACTTACCCGCTGCACTGTGCGGGCGCGATGTGCGGGCGCGATGTGCGGTCCGCGCACGGAACGCCCCGGCTCGTGCGTATGATCGAGTTGTCCCTACTGGTCCTGGTTACGCGTAGTAGCTGGATTGTCTATAATCCCTATATGTTTGATAGCAATAATGAAGCGCTCGTCCCCCGGCCGGGGGACGCGGTCCTCGCGATCGTCCCGCCCGGCTCCGGTCCCGGGTACTGGGCCGGGTGTCCGTCGGCTGTCCGCACCGAGGACGGCGTTTACCTCGCCTACCGGCTGCGCCGGCCGATCGGCGATGGCCGGGGCTACGCCGTGGCCATCGCGTTCGCCCGGGACGGCGTGAACTTCGGCGCCCCGGTCGCGGTGATCACCAAGGAAGCGATGGACACCGAGTCGCTGGAGCGGCCCGAACTCGTCCGGTTGCCCGACGGCGGCTGGCGGCTGTACCTGAGCTGCGCCACGTTCGGGACCAAGCACTGGCGGGTCGAGGTCACCGAGGCCGCGCGCCCGGCGGAGTTCGACGTCCGGTGCCGCGACGTGGTGCTTCCCGGTGATGTCACGAAACGGGGGGTCAAGGACCCGGTCGTCCAGCACCACGCCGGCCAGTGGCACATGTGGGCGACCATCCACCCGCTCGCCGACCCGCTTGAGACCGATCAGATGACGACCGAGTACGCGACCAGCGCGGACGGCCTCGACTGGACGTGGCAGGGCACGGCGCTGTGCGGCCGCCCGGGTGAGTGGGATGCCCGCGGCACCCGGGTCACCGCGGTCCGTTTCGCCGGGCAGGGGGTTACGGCGTTCTACGACGGCCGGGCGAGCGCGGCGGAGAACTACGAGGAACGGACCGGCGTGGCCGTCGGAACGGACCCGGCCGCGCTCATCGCCACGTCACCGCCGGGGGCCGGGCCGGCCGCGGCCTCGCCCTACCGCGGTGGCGGCCTGCGCTACCTGGACCTGGTTGACCTTCCCGGCGGCCGGACCAGGCTGTACTACGAGATGACCCAGCCGGACGGCTCGCACGCGCTGGTCACCGAACTGCGCTGAGCCGGGCTGCCGGGGCAAACCGGGGTGACCGGGCTGACCGGTTAGCGGCGGCGGGCCGGGCTGACGGGGCGCCCGTTCTTGGCCTGCTCCTGGCCGGCCGGGCGGGCGCCGACCATGCCGCCGGACCGCTCGCGCGGCGCCAGCCAGTCGCCGAAGTCCTCGCCGAGCACCTTCTGCAGCAGCTTGACGTCGTCTTCGAACTTCGGCAGCAGCGCCTGCCGCTGCTCCCAGCCGAGCGGCTGCCGTTCCCCGGCGCCCCGCTGCAGGAACCGCTCGAGCCGCCGGGTGGCCGCCGCCGCGGCGTTGCCGGGGAGCAGCCGGCCGGCCGCGGCGCCCGCGCGCATGCCGAGCGCGGCGGCGCGGTGCCTCAGCGTGTGCTCCGGGTGCGCGGTGACGTTCTCCCTGGGGATCTCGGTGAGGACCCCCGCCTCGACGCCGAGGAACGCGCAGATCCGGTCCAGCGTGGCGGACGGCTCGTCGACGAGCAGCCGGTAGCGCAGCACGAGCACCTGCTCGCGCGGGAACAGCGAGAACGCGTACTCCAGTTGCTCGCCGTACTTGCCGAGCCCGATGTAGTGCCAGAACGACGCCCACCCCGCCGCGATCCTGCTTTCTTCCTCGGCGCAGGCCCGGACGAAGTCCCGTTCCGGTTCCAGGCCCGCCGACCACAGGTGCGTCCAGTTGGAGTGCGCCCGCTCGACCGGGTCCCGCAGGATCACGATGAGCTTCGCCGCCGGGATCAGGTCCCTGACGCGCCGCATCGCGGCCCGGTCGTACAGGTAGAGCGGCGTAGACTCGCCGCGCGGCACGCCCGGCGGTGCCGCGTCGAACAGGGCCTCGTACGACTCACGCTGCCAGACGTGCTCCCGGTAGGTGAGCGCGTCGCCGGGTCCGCCCCGTGTCGGCGGCGGCCCGTCCGTGAGGAAGAACTTCGGCTCCTTGATCGGCGACATGTACAGGCCCGGGTGCCGGGACAGCGCCGCGTGCAGCGCGGTCGTCCCGGCCTTCGGAACTCCGGCCACCAGGAAGTCAGGCAGCGCCATATTCCCCCCTCGCTTCGCGGCCAGCTGGTAGTTCGCGATATTTTTGATGATATTAATCGGGATCATTCAGGCCGGTCAAACGTTGGTACCCCCCTGGCAGGCCATAAACCTTCTCGTCACCGGCGGGGCCGGCCGAGGGCGGCGCTGATGGCGCCCGAGCAGTCCCCGAGCAAGGAGAGCAGCGGCTCGAACTCGGCCCGCCGGCTGGGCACCCCGGGGTCATGACACGCCCACGGGCAGCCGCGCGCACACGCCTGGTCCACGGCGCCCGCCAGCCTGTCCACCGGGCACAGGAGCTGCGCGACGGCGGTCGCGTTCAGCCTGGGCAAGATCGCGTGCACCTGCGCGAGCAGGCCGGGGACAGCCGCCAGCAGGCGGCCAAGCTCGGCGGCCGGGCCGGCGCAGGCGGCACTGTCGCCGCCGTCGCCGCCGTCGCCCGCGGCGCCGAACCGGCCGAGGGCCCGGTCGACCGAGTCGGCGAGTTCCACCGCGACGCGCACGAGGGGGTTGTCCGGGTACTTGCAGCAGGTGCCAAGGTCCAGGGCGGTGCACACGTTGGCGCAGTCCGGGTGCAGCCATCGCGGCCGCAGCAGCCAGGCGATCTCATCCTGGATGTCATACCTGTCCTCCTCATCCTCGTCGTCGTGGTCCTCGTCGGCGTAGTCCTCGTCCAGGTCGTCGTCGTCGAAGGGGAAATAACCGGCGGCCATGGCGCCCTCCTCGGTTGATCGAACGTACGTTCTAACCATACGATGAGGGTCTGACAAAACGGCGCCGCCGAGCCCGGACCGCAGGGAGGATTGATGATCTTCATCACGGCCAAGTTCAAGATCCGGCCTGAGGACGCCGAGCGGTGGCCGCAGATCGCCGCCGGGTTCACCGAGGCGACGCGCGGCGAGCCGGGCTGCCTCTGGTTCGAGTGGTCCCGCAGCCTGGCCGACCCGGACGAGTATGTCCTGGTGGAGGCCTTCCGCGACGGCGCGGCGGGCGCGGCCCACGTCAACTCCGCGCACTTCAAGAAGGCGCAGCGGGACCTGCCGCCGCACCTGGCGCACACGCCGCGGATCATCAGCGTCACGGTCCCGCAGGACGACTGGTCCCCGCTCGGCGAGATGGCCGTCCCCGGCGACAGCTAGGGAAAACGGGTATACAGCGCCGGGCCTGCGGCCGCACCATGGACGCCGTGACTACCAAGGGGACATCGCTCGGCCGGCTCGCGCCGGCCGGCGGCGCCGCCGGCCCGCCGGCCGGCCAGGCCGCGGATCTCGGGGCACTGATCCCTGCCGTCATTTCCGTCGACGACACCGACTCCCCCGCTGACGTCATCGACGCGCTTGGCCTCGCCCCGTTCCTGGCGGGCACGGAGCCGCATTCCTGCACCAGCCGACTGGACCAGGTGCTGGACGGCGCGACGCTGCTGCCGCCTGGCGCCACCGCGCTGCGCACCGCCCGCGAGCCCTCGTGCGACGCCCTGCTCGCCACTGGGGACGGCTGGACGATCCGCGTGGTGCGCTGGAGTTCGGGCGGCGCCACCGTGACCGTGACCGCCACCACCGCCGAGCTCGCCCGCTCCGTCCTGGCGGCCGCCATCGATGGCGCGGTACCGGAGCCGGCCACCGAGGACGACATGGTGACCGTGGGGTTCTGGCACCGGTCGGCGAGCCGCCGCGGCCCGTTCCGCGCCGCCCGGGGAGTACGGGCCGGGTCGTGGGAGTCGATCCGCGGCAACTACCCGGCCGCCACGCGCGACAAGCTGGCGGCCCTGATGTCGGTCACCGCCGACGTCGCGGCCGGCAGGCTGCTGCTGCTGCACGGGACGCCGGGCACCGGGAAAACCACGCTGCTGCGCACGCTCGCCCGCGAGTGGCGGGCCTGGTGCCAGGCCGACTGCGTGCTGGACCCGGAGGTCTTGTTCAACGATCCGAGCTACCTCATGGACGTGGTCATCGGGCACGACGACGACGATGACGATGACATCGGCAAGCGGCGCTGGCGGCTGCTCATGCTCGAGGACTGCGACGAGCTGATCCATGGTGAGGCCAAGCAGTCCTCAGGGCAGGCGCTGTCCCGGCTGCTCAACCTGACGGACGGCATGCTCGGCCAGGGCAGGCAGGTGCTCGTCGCGATCACCACCAACGAGGACCTGTACCGGCTGCATCCCGCGGTGATCAGGCCGGGCAGGTGCCTGGCGCAGGTTGAGATGGGCCTGTTCCCGCCGGGGGAAGCCGCGGCCTGGCTGGGCCGTCAGACCGGCCCGCACCCGGTCACGCTGGCCGAACTCTACGCACTGCGCGCGGGGCGCGGCGCACCCGACCCCGGCCGCTACCCGGCGGGCACCGGCCAGTACCTGTAAGTCGGTCAGCTGGCCGGCCTGCCTTCAGGACGGCACGCGGACCAGATCGCGTCCTGGCCGGGCAGCTTCACTCGCTCGCCGCGGCCGAGGGACTTCGCGAGCTCCGCTTCGGCGGACTCGATGCGCAGCCATTCGGCGTAGGAGACCGGCAGCACGCCGCGCTCGGCGAGCACCCCGGCCAGCGGGTCCGTGGCGGGCGACGCCGCGTCCTCCGCCGCGTCGCCGGGCGCCGGCTCGCCGGGCGCGTCGGGGAACCGCAGCAGCCCGGGCCGGGGCAGCGGCGCGTCATCCTCGCCGGGCCCGCCGGCCAGGTCGGCCAGCAGCGCCCGGACCGTCTCCGCCGCGTCGGCCTTGTTCGTCCCGATCACGCCGGTCGGGCCGCGCTTCAGCCAGCCGGCCACGTACTCCCCCGGCAGCGGCTCTCCGGCCGGGCCGAGGACGCGGCCGCCGGCGTTCGGCACCGTGTGCGACCGCGGGTCGAACGGGACGTCCAGCAGCGGCACGCTCTGGTAGCCGACGCTGCGGAGCACCAGCTGCGCGTCCAGGAGCTCCGTCTCCCCGGTGCCTTCGAAGACGCCCGCACTGGTGAGACGGGTGCGCTCGAGGCGAAGAGACGAGACCGTTCCGGATGATGAGGGCAGAATTTCCGCCGGCCGCAGCCAGAAGCGGATCCGCAGCGTCCGGCCCGCGCCGGGCGGCGCGGACTCCCAGGCGCGCAGCGCGACGAGGTTGCCGCGGACGCGGCGGTCCGACTCCGCGAGCGCGGCGGACTCGAGGGAAGCGTCGAAGCCGGCCAGGTCCAGCTCGGCCGGGTCGGTCCATACGGTGACGCCGGGCAGTTCGCCCAGCTCGCGCAGCTCCTTGGTGGTGAACTTGGCCTGCGCGGGCCCGCGGCGGCCGATCATGTGCACCTCGCGGACCTTGCTGGCGCGCAGCGCCGCGAGCACCGGCTCGGGGACGTCCGTGCCCTCGAGCTCGGCGGGGTCACGGACCAGGATCCGCGCCACGTCGACGGCCACGTTGCCGACGCCGATCACCGCCACCGACTCGGCGTCCAGCGTGAACGCCAGCGGTTCGATGTCGGGGTGGCCGCAGTACCAGTTGACGAAGTCGGTGGCCGCGTAGCTGCCCGGCAGGTCCTCGCCGGGGATCTCGAGCCGCCGGTCGCGCATCGCGCCGGTCGCGTACACGACCGCGTCGTAGGCGCCGAGGAGGTCGGCGCGCGTGACGTGGTCGCCGAAGTGGACGCCGCCGAGGAACCGCACGTCCGGGCTTTCCAGCACCCGCCGCAGGTAGTTCGCGACCGACTTGATCGACTTGTGGTCGGGGGCCACGCCGTAGCGGACCAGCCCGTACGGCGTCGGCAGCCGGTCGAGCACGTCCACGGCGACGCGCACCGGGGCCGGCAGCGCGGCGGCCTGCTTGACCAGCGCCTCGGCGGTGTACAGGCCGGCCGGACCCGAGCCGACCACGGCTATTCTTATCCGGGAGGTACGGGGGCCAGGGGGTATGGGGGGCGGGGGCCCCTCATGCGAGGAGCCCGTCCCCCCGGGAGACGACTGCATACGAGTAAAGCTACTCGGGAAGGCGCTCCGGCGTCGAAGCCTGGTTTTCCGGCGAGGCCGGCCCGCGGCTCGCGACCGCCTCGGTGAGCTGCCTGGCCAGGTGCTGCGGGCTCAGCCCGGCCGCGTCGAGGATCTGCTCGCGCGAGCCGTGCGCGAGGAAGGCCTGCGGCAAGCCGAACGTCTTGACCGGGACGTCGACGTCGCGGTCGCGGAGCAGCCGGGACACCGCGTCGCCGAACCCGCCGGCCCGGCCGTTGTCCTCGACCACCGCGACGAGCCGGTGCTGGCGGGCCGCGGCGACGACCGCCTCGTCGACCGGCTTGACCCAGCGGGGGTCGACGACGGTCACGCCGATGCCGTGGTCCCGCAGCCGGTTCGCCACCTCGACGCAGGTGACCGCCATCGGCCCGGCGCCGAGGAGCAGCACGTCCTTCGCCGCCCCCGCGGCGGGCAGCGCCAGGATGTCCATCCCGCCGAGCTTGCCGACCGCCTCGGCCTCCTGGCCGACCTTGCCCTTCGGCCAGCGGACCACGGTCGGGCCGTCACTGACCCGGACCGCCTCGTTGAGCAGCTCGGCGATGCGGCTGCCGTCCCGCGGCGCCGCGATGCGCAGCCCCGGGACGACCTGCAGGATCGAGCCGTCCCACATGCCGTTGTGCGACGCGCCGTCCGGGCCGGTGACGCCGGACCTGTCCAGCGTCACCGTGACCGGGAGCTTGTGCAGCGCCACGTCCATCAGCAGCTGGTCGAACGCCCGGTTGAGGAACGTCGAGTACAGCGCGACGACCGGATGCAGGCCGCCCATCGCCAGCCCGGCGGCGCTGGTCATCGCGTGCTGCTCGGCGATGCCCACGTCATAGACCCGGTCCGGGTACGCCGCCTTGAACGGCCCGAGGCCCACCGGGTGCAGCATGGCCGCGGTGATCGCCACCACGTCCGGGCGGCGGGCGCCGATGGCGACCATCTCCTCGGCGAACACGTCCGTCCAGTCCCGCTTGGGCGCGGCCGGCGCTGCCGCGGCCGCGGCCTGGCCGGCCGGCTTGGCGGGCGCGGCGGGGACCTGGTGGAGGCAGTCCTCCTCGTTCTGCTCGGCGAGCGGGTAGCCGAAGCCCTTGCGGGTGATCGCGTGCACCAGGACCGGGCCGCCGTATTCGGCGGCCTTGCGCAGCGCCAGCTCCATCATCGGCTCATCGTGGCCGTCGATCGGGCCCACGTACTTGATGCCCAGGTCCTCGAACAGCACCTGCGGCTGGAGGAAGTCCTTGAGGCCCTTCTTGGCGCCGTGCAGCGCGCCGTACAGCGGCTGGCCAACGAGTGGCGTGCGGGTCACGGTGGTCTTGATCAGGTCGAGCACGTTCTCGTAGCGCTGGCTGACCCTGATCGCCGCCAGGTGGCTGGCCAGGCCGCCGATCGTCGGCTGGTAGGAGCGGCCGTTGTCGTTGACGACGATGACGATCTTGGAGTCGCGCGCGACCGCGATGTTGTTCAGCGCCTCCCAGGCCATGCCGCCGGTCAGCGCCCCGTCCCCGATCACCGCCACCACGGTGCGGTCGTGCTCGCCGCGCAGCCGGTAGGCCTTCGCGAGGCCGTCGGCGTAGGACAGGCTCGTCGAGGCGTGCGAGTTCTCCACGAGGTCGTGCTCGGACTCGGCCCTGCTCGGGTAGCCGGACAGCCCGCCGGACTGCCGCAGCGTGTGGAACTCGCCATAGCGGCCGGTCAGCAGCTTGTGCACGTAGGCCTGGTGACCGGTGTCGAAGACCAGCTTGTCCTTGGGCGAGTCGAATACCCGGTGCAGCGCGATGGTCAGCTCCACCACGCCCAGGTTCGGCCCTAGGTGGCCGCTGGTTCTCGTCACCGTCTCCACCAGGACGTCGCGGATCTCCGCCGCCAGGATGTCGAGCTGGTCCTGGGAGAGTTCCTTGAGGTCCTCCGGGCCGGTGATGCGCTCAAGCAAGGTCACGGCGGCTGCTCCTCACGGGGCTTTCCAGCTGGATTACCCGATACTACGGCTGCACGGGCGTACCAGTCTTCGCGGTCGGCGCAGTTTACCGACACGCGTGTCGGGTTTGCGGGCGTATGCGGCGCTCGCTTCTTGCTGTTATCAGCAGGTTGTGCCTGCCGCGGCGATGGACGTCCTGTTCGATTGCGCAATCGACCTTACGGGGACGCACCGGATCCCAGTTCGCCCGGCCGCCGGGTCACGGCCGTGGCCGCACTCGCCACGTCCGCACCAGGGGCACATCTCACCCCCGGCCAGCGGCCCGGGATCGCGTCCGCGCGCCGGGTATTCCATGATCGCGTAAACTTTTGGCCGCCATGGCCACGTCGGTCTTTAACTTAGGTGTGTCGTTCCGGGCGCCCTCTCCCCGGCCCGGGCGGCACCGCCCGGTATATCCGGATTTATCCGCCCGGCCGGGCCTGCCCGGTCCGTTAGGTGTG
>Ga0187806_1000122_pt1 | contig 17509 bp, 12 predicted proteins | sample NC_wetland_sal_i_7_FD_132470 | JGI IMG/M metagenome (GOLD analysis project Ga0187806, IMG submission 132470) | Wetland sediment microbial communities from Neuse River Estuary, North Carolina, USA - ASW_1 | ecosystem: Environmental > Aquatic > Freshwater > Wetlands > Sediment | place: USA: North... | reverse complement strand
TGGCTCGCGACCGAGTACATCCCGCCGACGTCCGAATGGGATGGTTACGACAACTGGGGCACCTACGTGTTCTCGGTCGGTTAACCCGATCGCGCGATAACCCCACGACCGCTGGCGGGATCCAGGAGGGTCCCGCCAGCGGCGGTGGCTGAAGTCCGCGGCCAAGCCGGGGTCAGCCCCCCTGCCCTTCACTATCCTCCCGAACGTACGCGTGGATCCTCCGCGGCGCCCCCGCTCACCCGGTAAGGGCGGCCGTCAGTGTCCCAGCCGGGACTGGAGCGCCCGGACCGCCGGGGTGCACGCGCTGGCCGGCCGGTTGCCCGTGATCGTGCAGATCGCGGCGGTGAGGTAGTTCGCGGAGGCGTCAATCTCCCCGCCAAGCACGCTGGACGGGTCGCGCAGCGCCGCGGTTATCTGGCTCCAGGTCTTGCCCTGGAGGTCTTGCGGGCCGTACGGGACCAGCGTGGTCAACTGGACGTACTTGTTGCCGACGTCGACGAACGGGATACCGCCGGACGGGTCATAGGCGGCCAGCGTCGTCTGCTCCGCGGCGGTCGGCGCCTGCAGGACCGTGTAGAAGCCGGTGGAGGGGTCAGGGACGTTCGTGTTGGTCTCGACCGAGGTGAACGTGAGGTAGTCGCTGGTGTACCGGGCGCCGCTGAACGTCCAGGTGGGCGTCGCCGGGTACAGCTCGGCCTGGCCGGCCCCGTCCTTGACCGCCGAGCTGGTCGTGGTCAGCCCGGAGAACGTCCCGAACCGGCTGAGCGCCACGATGAGCGGCCAGCGCGCCGCCGCGCAGTACGGGCAGAAGTCGGCGCCCACGTAGAGCACCTCTGGCTTGCCCCCGGAGGTCAGCGGCGAGCCGGACACAGGCGTGAGGTAACCGGAGCCCACGGCCGTCGGCGATCCGATGTCGGTCGTCACCAGGTTTCCCCCGCCGACCGCGTCCAGGACGCTGCCCGGCACCGTGGTGACCTCCCGGACCGTTGCCGCCAGCGCTGTCCCCGTGAGACCGCCGGGCGGCGGCGCCGCGGGCGGGTTCTGGGAACCGGTGTTGACCAGGACGACTGCGACCGTGACCGCGATGACCGCCACGATGGCGCCGCCCGCCAGCAGCAGCCGGTTCCGCAGCCGCGCCCGCCTGGCCGCGGCGCGCTGCGCCGCGATCCGGTGCCGCCTGTCGTCGTGCTTAGTGCTGCTCGCCCGTCCCACGCCGTCAGGATCGGCCGTCGGGAGCGGGCCGGGGCAGGGACGTCGAACCCCGATCAGGCGGCCTTTCGGCCTGAATCCGCCGGCTAGCCCGCGCGGACCCGCTCCAGCCCGTCGAGGATCAGGTCGAGCCCGAACTCGAACTCCTCCTGGTCGTCGCACCAGCCGAGCGTCGAGGCCGGGTCGTCGTGGACGATGTCGGCCAGCATGCCGGCCAGGTGCGGAAACTGGGCGGCCATCATGTCCATCGTCGCCTGGTCCACGTCGCCAGCGGCTCCGCTGGTTGGCGTGAACAGCTCCTGGCTGAAGCCGATCGCCCGGCTGCCCAGGGCGTGCAGCGCGTGGTGTGCCTGGTCATAGGAAAACCCGCCGTCGCGCATGAGCCCGAGCAGCTCGTCGTAATAGCGCAAGATCGCCGGGCTGGCGGCGGCACGCGTCTCGAAGACGGCGGGCGCCCAGGGGTGCCTGAGCAACACCTCCCGCGCGGCCAGGATCCGGCGGCGCACGGCGGCCTTCCAGGCCGCCCCGGCGGAGGGCCCGGCTAGCTGGCCGACGGTCTCGTTGATCTCGCTGGCGATGAGGTCGACGACGCCGTCCAGGATGTCGTCCTTCTTCGCGACGTGGTAGTAGAGCGACATCGCCTCGGCGCCGAGCTCGTCCGCCAGCCGCCGCATCGTCAGCGCCTCGATGCCGCCCTCGTCGGCGACCCGCACGGCGGCCCTGAGCACGCGCTCCCTGCTCAGCGGCACCCGGGGTGCCTGGGCCTTCACCGAAGACCGCCTCTCCGCACACGCATTCGTACAGCGTAAGCCGGTCTTGACTGTCTTACGTCGTAAGGTTTATCTTACACCGTAAGACTTACAGCGTAAGAAACGAGGGACTGGATGAAGGCTGTCGTGCTCCGGTCATACGGCTCATCCGCGAAGCTTCAGATCACCGACATCGGCGTGCCCGTGCCAGCGGATGACGAGGTGCTCGTCCGGGTGCGCGCCACCTCGGTCAACCCCTACGACTGGCACCACATCAGCGGCCAGCCGTACGCCGCCCGCCTGCTGCCCGGCACCCTCGGCCTGCGCGCGCCGAAGATCACCATCCCTGGCTGCGACGTGGCGGGGCGGGTCGAGGCCGTCGGCAAGGCCGTGCGGGAGTTCTCCCCCGGCGACGACGTCTTCGCATTGCTCCGCGAGGGCGGCTACGCCGAGTACGCCTGCGTGCGGCAGGACCTGCTGGCCCCCAAGCCAGCCAGCCTTTCTCACGAGCAGGCGGCGGCCGTGCCGATGGCGGCCGCGACCGCGCTGCTCGCCCTGCGCGACGAGGGCCGGATCAAGCCCGGCCAGCCGGTCCTCGTCACTGGGGCCTCGGGCGGCGTCGGCACGTTCGCCGTGCAGCTAGCCGGGGCATTCGGCGCCCCCGTCACGGGCGTGTGCAGCGGCGGGCACGCGGACCTGGTGCGGTCGCTCGGCGCGCAGGAGGTCATCGACTACCAGGCCGATGACTTCACCCGGCGCGGGCGGCGCTACGACCTCATCATCGACATCGCGGGCAGCCGCCCGTCGGCTGCCTGCCGGCGCGCCCTGACCCCGGAGGGAACGCTCGTCATCGTCGGCGGCCCGAGCGGCCGCTGGTTCCAGCCCGTCTCCCACGTCGCCGCAGGCCTCGCGCTGGCGCCCCTGCTGGCGCAGCGGGTCACCGTGGCCGACATCACCAGGCACACCGGGCACAAGCAGCTGCTGACCACGCTGACCGAGTTCATCGAGGCAGGCCAGGTCACCCCGGTCATCGACCGCGATTACCCGTTCGCGGACATCAGCGCCGCGGTCGGCTACCAGGAAAAAGGCCACGCCGCGGGCAAGGTCGTCGTCACCTTCCCGTAACCCCGCCGGGGTTAGCCCGCGATCACCGTGACGTGGCTGCCGTGGTGGCCCTTGCGGACGCGGACCTGCGCCGGGATGCGCTGCCGTAGCTCGGCGACGTGGCTGACGATGCCGACGATCCGGCCGCCCGCGCGCAGGCCGTCGAGCACGTTCATCACCTCGTCGAGGGTGTCCTCGTCCAGGGTGCCGAACCCCTCGTCCACGAACAGCGCCTCCATCGGGGTGCCGGCCGCCTCGGCGGTGACCACGTCGGCGAGGCCGAGCGCGAGCGCGAGGCTGGCCAGGAAGGTCTCGCCGCCGGACAGCGTGCTCGTGTCCCGGTCGACACCGGTCCACGCGTCGCAGGCCAGCAGGCCGAGGCCCGCCCTGCCGCCGCCGCGGCGGGCATCGGTGTGCACGAGGGAGTACCGCCCGGCGGTCATCGTGAGCAGCCGTTCGCTGGCGGCCTGGGCCACCTCTTCGAGCCGCGCGGCGAGCACGAAGCTGGACAGCGTCATGCGGTACTGGTTGCCGCCCAGGCCCGCGGCCAGGTCGGCCAGCCGGCGGGCCTCATCCGCGCGCTCCCTGAGTGGCTCGAGCGCGGCGAGCGCGTCTTCGAGCCGCGGCTCGAGCAGCGCGAGTTGCTCGGCGGTATGTTTCGCCTCGCCGTACGCGCTGTTAGCCGCGTCGTGTGAGCGCTGCGCTTCACTGGCCGTCGCGGTCGCCTCGGCGACCGGCGCGGGCGGGTCCAGCTCCACGGCCAGATCCGGGTCGGTGAGCAGGCTAGCCACGGCTTTGGCCTCGGTTTCGTGGCCGGCGACCCGGTTGGCCGCATCGCGGCGCCAGCTGGTGTCCCGGAGCGCGGCCCTGGCCGCGAGGACGGCGGCAGCGCCGTCGTCGCCATCGGTGTTACTGGCGCCGAAGCCCGCTCCGGCGGCGGCACGGATCGCGCGTCCGGCCGCGTCGCGCGCGTCGGCGGCCGTGCGCGCGGTGTCGTCGGCGGCGTCAGCGGCCTTCGTGAACACCCCGGCCAGGAAGCGGGCCGCCTGGACGGCCGCGTCCAGGTCCGGCGCGCCGCCAAGCCGCGCGGCGATCGTGGCGCGGTGCTCTTCCGCGCGCGCCACCGCGTTCGCCGCCTCGGCTTCCGCGGCGGCACGCTTCTCGGTCAGCTCGGCGAGCCTCGCCCTATCCGCGGCGATGGCCGCGTCGAGCGCTTCGACCTCGCGCTGCAGGCCGGCGAGCGCCGCGGCGGCCGCCGCCAGGCGGGCGGCCTCGGCCTCGAGGCGGTCGGCGCCGGCCCCGGCCTGGCTCGCGGCGGCGGCGAGGACATCGGGGCTGTCGGCGAGCGTCCCTGGAAAGCCCGCCGCGGCGAGTCGCTGCGCGAGCTCGCCGGCGCGCGCCTCCGCGGCGGCGGCCTTCCTGCCGATCTCGTCAGCTTCGGCGGTCGCGTCGTCCGCGCGCGCGCTGGCCGCCTCCTCCTGCTCGCGGCTGACCGGTTCGAAGGTGGGCTCGACCGGGTCCGGGTGATCGAGCGAGCCGCACACTGGGCACGGCGAGCCATCGGTCATCGTCGCGGCCAGCTCGGCGCGCATGCCGTCGATGCGCGCCTCCCGGAGCGCGCTGGCCTCCTCGCGCCGGGTCACGGCCCGCTCCCTGGCGCCCAGGTGCGCCTCGTGCAGCCGGTCCCGGCTGGCGCGCTCAGCGACCAGGGCGGCCGAGTCCGCCGCTACCCGGCGTGCGGTGTCGGCGGCGGCCCGCGCGTCTGACTGGGCTTCGGCCGCCCGGCTCGCGTCGTCCCGGGCCCGGGCCGCCGCCGGGCGGGCGGCCTCCCGCTGCTGCGTCCCGGCTTGGACGGTGGCCAGCTCACGGTCGAGCCCGGCCGCCTTCGCGCGGGCTGCCGCCGCGTTCTCGTCCTCGTCCGCCGCATGCTGCGCGGTGGCGCGCAGGCCGTCCAGCATGCCCAGCCGGGACTGCTGGTCCCGTGCGGCGGCACGGAGGGCTTCAGGTCCTGCATCGCGCGGAACCGCGGCGCCGCCGGGGATGGCCGCGCGGGCTTCGGCTTCGGCGCCGCGGGCCGCCGCCGCGTCGGCCTCGGCGCGGTCGGCCGCGTCGAGAAACTGGGCGACATCGGCGGCCCGGACGGCCGCGTCGGCCCCGGCGCGGAGCAGTCCGATCGCGGGGGCGGCCGTCTCCACCTCGTCCTCCCTGCGCAGGGCCTCGCGGCGGCGGTGCTGGCGGCCGGCCAGCTGTTCGGCCGTGCGCTGAGCGGCCAGCGCCGCGTCGAGGTCGCGCTTGCGCGCGGCGACCAGGGCGCCGGCCCCGTCGCGCGCCGTGGCGGCCGCCGCGGCGAGAGCGGCCGCCCAGGCGGCCTGCCATGGGCCGGGCGTGCTGTCTGCGCCTGGCGCCCCCTCCGCCACAGCATCAGGGAGGGGGCTTTCCGGGACGGGGGCGCCGGCGGCCTGGGCGACGCGCGCCATGAGGAGGTCGACGCTCTCGGCGGCGGCCGCGAGCCCGGCGGCGGTGGCGCGGCGGCGCTCGGCTAGCCAGTCCTCCACGGCGCGGAACCGGTCGGTGCCGAACAGCTTTTGCAGCAGCCGTGCCCTGGCCTCCGCGTCGGCGTGCAGGAACTGCGCGAACTGCCCTTGCGGGAGCAGCACCACCTGGAAGAACTGCTCCGCGGACATCCCCATGAGGTCAGCGATCTCGGCGTCGGCCTCGCCGGCGCGGGTGGACTTGACCTCCCAGCCTGCGGAGGTCGCCTCTTCGAGGAGCACCGACGCCTGCTCCCTGGTCGTGCCCGCGCCAGACTTCTTCGGGCGTTCTTGTTCTGGCTTGCGGGTGATCCGCAGCCGGCGACCGCCGATCGTGGCCTCGAGTTCCACCTCGGTACGGACGCCGGACGCCGCATGGTCGGAGCGGAGCCGGCGCGTCTTGCCGCGCTCCCCCGGCACCCGGCCGTAGAGGGCGAACGCGATCGCGTCGAGCAGCGTGGTCTTCCCCGCGCCGGTCTCGCCGTGCAGCAGGAACAGGCCCTCCAGGTCGTCGAAGCAGACCTCTTCCGTGGCCGCGAACGCGCCGAAGGCCTGGACGCGGAGCCGGTGCGGGCGCATCAGCATGCTCCTTCGCGGACGGCCTCGAAGGCGGTCTTGAGCAGGTCGTGTTCGGCTTCGGTCGCCGCGGTGCCGCGCACGTGGCTGACGAACTCGGCCGCGATCGCGAGGTCGTCCCGGCCCCTGACCCGGTCGCGGTAGCTGCCCGCGTCGCTGGTCACGCCCTCGGGCTTGAACTCGAGCGTCAGGATGTGCGGGAACCGGCGCCTGAGCCGGTCCATGGCCGCCTCGGGCCGGGCGGTGTCGGTCAGCGTCACGGCGATGAAGTCCGCCTCGTGGCCGGTGAAATCGGGGGAGGCGAGCAGGTCGTCGATGCGGCCGCGCAGCACGGCCAGCCGTCTGTACACCGGCGCCGGGACCCGCTCGGCGCGCGTCTTGCCGTCCACGCCGATCTCGACAAGCCAGCTGCCCTTCCTGTGGCTGGCCTCGGAGAACGAGTACGGCAGCGGGGAGCCGCTGTACCTGACGTTCTCGGCGAGGGTCTGCTGGCCGTGCAGGTGGCCGAGCGCCACGTAGCTGAACCCGCCGAACAGGCTCGCAGGGACATAGCCGATGCCGCCGACCGAGATGTCCCGCTCAGAGTCGCTCGGCCCTCCCCCGGCGACCCAGGCGTGCGCCAGCACGATCGTGCGGGTGACGCCGCGGGCGGCCGCGTCGGCGCGGATCCGGCGGGCGGCCTCGCCGAGCACGGCCTCGTGGCTGCGGCGCCGGGGTACGTCCGCCGCGTCTGGGGCAGCGTCCGGGCCAGCGTCCGGGCCGGGAAGGCCGACCGCCGGTTCGAGGTACGGCACCCCGTACACGGCGACCGGGCCGTGGTCGTCCTGCAGGATGACCGGCTCCGCCAGCAGGGCGGACCTGGTGCGCAGGTGGACGCCGGATGCGTCGATCAGCGCGCTGCTGAACCCCAGCCGGCTGGCGGAGTCATGGTTGCCGCTGATCAGGATCACCCGGGCCCCGGTATCGCGGAGCCTGACGAGCGCCTGTTCGCACAGCGCCACCGCGTCTACCGGGGGCACCGCGCGGTCGTAGATGTCGCCCGCGACGAGCACGGCGTCCACCCGTTCGGCGCGCGCCGTATCCACGAGGTGATCGAGGAACTGGTCCTGCGCGTCGCGCAGGTCGGCCTTGTGGAGCGACCGCCCCAGGTGCCAGTCGGAGGTGTGCAGGAACCTCATGGCACGGACCATAGCGAAGCCCCCCGACATTCGGGCGGTTCTCGCGGAGCCGCCCGCACCGGCGCCGACCATGATCACGAAGAGTTTTAGTCACGATCGCGACCACGAATTTACGTGATCATGAGTAAGGCGGGCGGGCGCCTGGGCGTCGCCTTTCTGACAGCAACGGATTTCTGTGAATAGCGCGAAAGCCAGGTTGCCACTGGCAACTAGGTGCGCATTTGCTATTTCGCTAGGGCGCGTTTAATGCGCTCGAATGTCAGAGGGAGGTGCTAGCTTATTGACGCGCCCCGAAATCGGGCGCGCCAATATTCGCTGGGCAGGCGGCAAACGGCTGCCATACGATTGAGGGGTGGAGATCGAATTGAGCGTCACGTTCGCTCCCGAGCTGGGGGAGGCGGTGCGGGCGGCCGCCGCCGAGGCGGGGCTGTCGCTCTCCGAGTGGCTGGCCCAGGCGGCGGAGGCCAAGATCCGCGCGGACGGCCAGGCCAGAATCCTCGAAGAGGCGGAGCGCGAGCGCCGCTTCCAGGCGTTCCGCGAGCTCCTGGACGAATACCAGGCCGAGCACGGGGCTTTCACCGACGAGGAGATGGCACGCGCTTCGGAGGAGCTCGGGCTGCCTTGGCCGCCGGAGGGAGATGACGATGAGCGCGCTCGTGCTTGACGCCGGGGCGCTCATCGCGATCGACAGAGGCGATCGCGACATGCTCCTCCGGCTCGAGAGGGCCGCGAAGGACGGTGTGGAGGTGCGCACCAATGCCATGGTCGTGGCGCAGGTCTGGCGCGACAGCGGAGGGCGACAGGCCAGGCTGGCGAAGGCGCTTCGCGATGTAAAGGTGCGACCGGTCAGCCCGGAAGAAGGGCGGCAAGCGGGTCAGTTGCTCGCGAAGACTGGCCTGGCCGACGCGATCGACGCCACGGTGGCGCTGCTCGTCGATCCTGGGGATCACCTGTACACCAGCGATCCGGACGACCTGCGGAAGCTCTGCGAGGGCGCGAAGAACAAGGCTGTGGTGATCGACTGCTGATGATAAAAGTCGGATCATGACGTTAGTTTCGGAAATGAAACAATGTTACGGGGTGTTGCAACGTCTTGGGTTTGCGGAGACGTCTACATCGGGGACGGATGGACGACAACGACAGCGGCCAGCGGAGCAATGAGGCCCGCTGGCTCAGGAGGCTCATCGGCTACTGCTGGCGGTTCCGGCGGGACGTGGTCATCGCGCTGGCGGGGTCGCTGCTGTACGTGGTGGCGACGCTGGCGATTCCGCTGCTGCAGCGGGCGATCATCGACAACGTCATCGTCACGCGGAAGGACTCGGTCTGGCCGCTGGCCACCGGGCTGCTGATCGCCGCGGCGGCGAACTTCTTCGGCATCTACATGCGGCGGTTCCGCGGCGGCAAGATGGCGCTCGACGTCCAGCACGCCATGCGGACCGACCTGTTCGACTCGCTGTCCCGGCTGGACGGCTCCAGGCAGGACGAGATCCACACCGGCCAGCTCGTCGGGCGGTCCATCTCCGACCTGAACATGGTGCAGGGCCTGCTCCAGTGGATGCCGCTCATCCTGGGCAGCATCCTGCTGTTCGTCTTCTCGCTGGTCATCATGGTCGCGCTGTCGCCGGTGCTCGCGCTCGTCGCGGTCGCGGTCGCGCCGGCGCTGTGGCTGATCGCCACGGCCTCGCGGAAGAGGCTGTTCCCCGCGAGCTGGGCCGCGCAGCAGCAGATCGGCGAGGTCGCGGGGATCGTGGACGAGGCGATCGGCGGGGTCCGCGTCGTCAAGGGGTTCGGCCAGGAAGAGCAGGAGATGCAGCGGATGGAGGCCGCGAGCAGGGACCTGTTCGGCTCCCGGCTGCGGATGATCCGCTACACCGCCAGGTACAACCCCGCGCTCACCGCGATCCCGTCGCTCGGGCTCGTCGGCGTGCTCGCCCTTGGCGGCTGGCTGGCGATCCACGGCCAGGTCACGCTCGGCACGTTCCTCGCGTTCTCCAGCTACCTCGCGCAGCTCACCGGACCGGTGCGGGTGCTCACCAGCCTGGTGACGATCGGCCAGGAGGCGCGCGCCAGCGTCGTCCGCGTCTTCGAGGTGATCGACTCACGGCCCACGATCACCGACAAGCCGGACGCGATCGAGCTGCCGGCGGACGCGAACGGGATCACGTTCGACGACGTGAAGTTCGGCTACGTGCCATCGCAGCCGGTGCTGCGCGGGCTGTCGCTCGAGATCAGGCCGGGCGAGACCATCGCGGTCATCGGGCCCTCCGGGTCGGGGAAGTCCACGCTCAGCCTGCTGCTCCCCCGGTTCTACGACGTGCGCGGCGGCGCCGTCCGGATCGGCGGCTACGACGTGCGCGACGTCACGCAGGCCTCGCTGCGGTCGGCGATCGGCATGGTCATGGAGGACAGCTTCCTGTTCTCCGACTCGGTACGCGCCAACATCGCCTACGGCCGTCCCGGCGCCACGGACGAGCAGGTCGTGGCCGCCGCGCGGGCCGCGGAAGCCGACGAGTTCATCCGCGACCTGCCGGACGGCTACGACACGGTGATCGGCGAGCAGGGACTCACCCTGTCCGGCGGGCAGCGGCAGCGCGTCGCGCTCGCCCGCGCGCTGATCACCGACCCGCGGCTGCTGCTGCTCGACGACGCGACGTCCGCGGTCGACCCGCGCATCGAGGCCGAGATCCACGCCACGCTGCACCGGGTGATGGCCGGGCGGACCACGCTGGTGATCGCGCACCGCAAGTCCACGCTGAACCTGGCGATGAGGATCGCGGTGCTCACCGCCGACGGCCGGGTCGCCGACGTCGGCACGCAGGACGAGCTCCAGGAACGGTCGGAACTGTACCGGCTGCTCATCGCCGGGCCCGGAGACGACGCCGAGGGCACCGACGCGGGCGAGCTGCCCGGTGAGGCGGCCAGGGCCGCGGGCGGCGACGCGACGGCCAGCGGCGCGGCAGCCACCGGTGACGGTCATGGACGGGCCGGGGCGGAGACACGGGTCCGTTCTGGATATGAGGGGACAGAAGCGGCGGCGAGCCGCACCGGCGGGGCGGCCGGACGCGGCGGGCTCGCGCGCGCCGGGCGCGGGCGGGGCGGCGCCATGGACGGGATGATCGGCAGCGTGCCGCCGAGCCCGGAGCTGCTCGCCAAGGTCGAGGCGCTGCCGCCGGTGAAGGACGAGCCGAAGGTCGACCTCGCCCAGGCGCGGGCCGCCGACCACCACCTCACCCTGCGCAGGCTGCTGCGGCCGATCGCGATCGCGCTGATCGCCGGGCTGGTGCTCGACGGCCTCGACGCGGCCGCGAACCTGGCGCTGCCCGCCCTCGTGCGCGGCGGGATCGACCAGGGGGTGCAGGCCCGGGCGTTCGGCCTGGTCGCGGTGATGGCGCTGGCCGGGCTGGCGGTCGTGTTCGGCGACTGGCTGGTGAACATCGCCGAGACCATGGTCGTCGGGCGGAACGGCGAGCGGCTGCTGTACACGCTGCGCGTGAAGATCTTCGCGCAGCTGCAGCGGCTCGGCCTCGACTTCTACGAGCGCGAGCTGTCCGGGCGCATCATGACCCGGATGACGACCGACGTGGACGCGCTGTCCACGTTCCTGCAGACCGGGCTGGTCACGATGATCAGCTCGGTGCTCACGTTCGTCGGGGTGCTCGCGGCGATGCTGATCATCAACGTGCGGCTGGGGCTGTTCGTGCTGGCGATCATGCCGTTCCTGATCGCGGCGACGGTGGTGTTCCGCGCCAAGTCGTCGAAGGCCTATACCGAGGCGCGGGAGAAGGTCAGCGTGGTGAACGCCGACCTCGCGGAGAACGTGGCGGGGCTGCGGGTCACCCAGGCGTTCCGGCGGGAGGGCGAGAACCGGGCGCGGTTCGCCGGGCGCTCGTTCGCCTACCGGGAGTCCCGGCTGCGGGCGCAGCGGTACATCGCGCTGTACTTCCCGTTCGTGCAGACGCTGTCCACGGTCGCGTCCGCCCTGGTGCTCGTGGTCGCGGTGGGGCAGGTGCGGTCGGGTGCGCTGAGCGTCGGCGCGCTGATCGCGTACCTGCTCTACATCGACATGGTGTTCTCGCCGATCCAGCAGCTGTCCCAGGTGTTCGACGGGTACCAGCAGGCGGCGGTAGGCCTGCAGCGGATCAAGGACCTGCTGCGGCTCCGGACGTCGGTGCCGGAGACGACCTCGCCGGTGCCGGTGCCCGCGGGCGGCCTCGCGGGCCGGATCGAGCTGTGCGACGTGCGGTTCAGCTACGGGACCGGTGCGTCGCTGCCGGGCGCTCTGGGTGCGGAACCGGCGGGTCCGGGCCCGGCGGATTCTGAGCTGGCGGGCCCGGCGGCCGGCGGCGAGGCGATCTCCGGGGTGTCGTTCACCATCTCGCCGGGCGAGACCGTGGCGCTGGTCGGGCAGACCGGCGCCGGCAAGTCCACGATCGTCAAGCTGATCGCCCGGTTCTACGACGTGACGTCGGGGGCGGTGCTCGTGGACGGCGTGGACGTGCGCTCCTACGACCTGACCGAGTTCAGGCACCGGCTGGGCGTGGTGCCGCAGGAGGCGTACCTGTTCAGCGGCACGGTGGCCGAGGCGATCGCGTACGCGCGGCCGGGCGCTTCCCAGGATGAGGTCGAGGCGGCGGCGCGGGCCGTCGGCGCGCACGAGATGATCACGCGGCTGCCCGGCGGGTACGACCACGAGGTCGGCGAGCGCGGGCGGAACCTGTCGGCCGGGCAGCGGCAGCTCATCGCGCTCGCGCGGGCCGAACTCGCCAACCCCGACATCCTGCTGCTCGACGAGGCGACCGCCGCGCTCGACCTGGCCTCGGAAGCGGCCGTCACCCGGGCGACGCGATCGCTGGCGGCGGCACGGACCACGATCGTGGTGGCGCACCGGCTGACCACCGCGGCGCGCGCGGACCGGATTGTCGTGCTCGACCACGGCCGGGTCGCCGAGATCGGTTCCCATGAGGAACTGCTCGAGCGCGGCGGCCTCTACGCGGGGCTGTGGGACGCGTTCGCCGGGGAGACCGAGTACGCGGCGTAAGCCGGCCGACTTCGCTGGCGTCGCAGGCCCGTCACCGGGCGAGCGTGTCACGGCCTGGGCGCAGAGTGCGGACCGGGTGCGTGCCGTGCCGACCGCGTCCCCACATGCTCGCGAGCACCAGCAGGGCGAGGATGGTCACGATCCCCTCGGTGAACAGCGCCGCCACGCCGAGCGGCTCCAGCCAGTTGCCGCGGTCGCCGGTGTCGCCGGGCACCGGGACGGCGCGGGTCAGGATGTATCCGCCCGCGGCGAGGAAGCAGACGAGCGCACTGCCCGCCCACGCGGCCGAGGACGGCCGGGCGAGCAGCCACAGGCCCGCGATCGGCGCGCACACGGCCAGCAGGACGAATCCCACGGTCAGCCAGGCGGCGCCGGTGAGCTGACCCTGGATCTCCAGAGCGTGGATGACGCCGACGGTGATGAGCCCAATCGCACCCGCGGCGCGGACGGCGGGATCGAGCGGCAGCGCCGGGCGTTGGAGGTCGGCGGTCAGTTGCGCGGCCATCCGGGGCAGCGTGACGAAGCCAGACAATGGTGAACTCCCTTTCGGTACCGGGCGGTGACGTGCATCGCCTTACGCGCACCTCGGGGAGAGCGCGCTTAATGAACTCCTCACCACGTCTACGGCTCCGAAGCCAACACGGATTGGCCGGGGGCAGCCCGCGCGAGCGGGATGACCGCCGCGCCAGGGCGTGCGGCCGCTGTCGGTGACCATGAGACGAAGGTAGCCAGCTCGAGGTCGCGTCGAAAGCTGGCCCGGGGAGCATTGGGGCGGGTGTCCGGGGCAGGCCGACGGTCCGCCCTGTCCAGATATGGCGGCGGTGACAGAGGAACCACGCGTACGTTCGGGATGAGCGAACAACGCGCGCCGGTGACCGGCGGCATGGGTCGGGGCGACCTCAGCCAGCTGGGGGCGGGGACGGCAGGGACGGGCCTTGCAGCAGGGCGCCGCCGTCGATCGGGTAGACGCCGCCGGTCATGAAGCTCGACGCCGGGGACGCGAGCAGCAGCGCCAGGCCGCGGATCTCGGCCGGGTCGCCCATCCGGCCGAGCGGGATCACCGAGTTCCAGCGGGCCTCGGCCTCCGGGGGCATCGGGCCGCCGCCGCCGAGGTTGGTCTTGAACGGGCCGGGCGCGATCGCGTTCACCCGCACGTTCCAGCGCGCCAGGTCGTGCGCGGCCTGCTTCATGAAGTTCACCACGGCGGCCTTGGCGATCGTGTACGAGTACGGCGTGAACGGGTCGTTCCGCAGCCCCGCGGTCGACGCGGTGACCACGATGCTGCCGGACCGCTGCTGTTTCATGTGCCGGGCGGCGGCGCGCACCGTGTGCACGACGCCGTGCAGGTTCACGTCGACGAGGGCGTAGTAGTCGGTCATGTCGAAGTCGTCGATCGAGCCCTCGGCGGTCAGCGGCGGGCGGCCGCGCGCGATCCCGGCGTTGGCGAAGGCGATGTCGATGCTCTTGTACTCGGCCACGATCGAGTCCACGCAGGCCCGGACGGCCGAAGCGTCGGTGACGTCGAGCGGGAAGCTCACCACCCGGCCGTGCGCCGACAGCCCGGCGAGCGACTTCTCCAGCCGCTCGGCGTTCCAGTCGGCGACGACCACGACCGCGCCGCAGTCGGCGAGGATCGAGGCGAACGCGTAGCCGAGGCCGGACGCGCCGCCGGTGACCAGCGCGACCTGGCCGCGGACGTCGAACAGCTCGTCAAGGACGCCCATCAGGCGGCCCGCTTCCGCTTGAAGAAGCGCTCGCGGTTGACCTTCGGGATCGTGATCGCCGCGACCAGGGCGGCGCCGTAGAAGATCTGCTGGAAGTAAGTCTGCGCGCCGAGCAGCTCGAGTCCGGCCGTGCCCGTCGCCAGGAAGTAGACCGCGATCAGGGCACCGAGCGGGTTGATGCGGCCCGGCTTGATCGCGGTCGCCCCGAGGAAGACCGCCGCGTAGGCCGGGAGGATCAGGGCGCTGCCCGCCGTCGGGTCCACCGTCCCGTTGGTGCCCGCGTAGGCGATCCCCGCGATGGCGGCGATGGCCGCGCCGATGATGTAGGCCCAGGCGCGCTGGCGGTTGACCCGCACGCCGCTCAGCCGTGCCACTTCGCGCGACTGCCCGATCACCAGGGCCTTCTGCCCGGTCGGCGTGAAGCTGAGCACGTACCAGACGACGAGGAAGATCGCCAGGCCGTAGTAGAACTCCAGCGGTATCGACAGGAATTCGTTCGTGAAGATCCAGTTCGACAGGTTGGTCGACACGATTCCGACGCTGTTGGAGCCGGAGACGATGTAGATGACGCCCTGGACGATCGTCATCGTGCCGAGCGTCACGATGAACGGGTCGTTGTCGAAGAACACCACGAAGAAGACGTTGACCAGGCCGACGCACACTGCCGCGCCGATCCCCGCGAGGCAGGCGAGGAGGACCGGCCACCCATGCTGCACGTTGAGCACGGCCAGGGTCATCGCGGACAGGCCGAGCGAGGAGCCGAGCGACAGGTCGACGAAGTCGCCCACGACCGTCGGCAGGAGCACGGCCATCACCAGGATGAACAGCACCGCCTGGGAGCCGAGGATGTTCGAGAGGTTGCCGATCGAGAGGAAGGTGCTGGGAAGCGACACCCCGAACCCGATGATCAGGGCGGCGAACACGATGAGGATCGCGTAACGGTGGAGTTCCGCGCGCCACAGCGCTGAGGGCGCCGACCGCTCCGCCTGATGTTCCTTATCCCGGGCCTCTTCGACTGGAGCTGGCGCGCTCATGTGTCCTCCCTGGTCTGCCGCAGCGCGGCGGCGGTGATCGCGTCGTCGCTCAGTTCCTCACCGGCCAGCGTGGCGACCGGGCGCCCTTGCGAGAGGACGATCACCCGGTCGCAGACCTCGGCCAGTTCGCCGAAGTCCGTCGTCACCCACAGCACCGCCGTCTGGTTCAGGGTGGCGGCCGATTTCACGAACCGGTAGATGTCCCGCCTGGCACCGACGTCCACCCCCTGCGTCGGCTCGTGCAACAGCAGCAGCCGCGGCCGGGCCATCAGCCACTTCGCGAGCAGCGCCTTCTGCTGGTTGCCGCCGGAGAATGTCCCGGTGACGGCATGCGCCAGCGGCGGCCGGATCTCGAACCGCGCGATGGCCTCGCGCGCGAGCGCCACGAGCTCGCTGCGGCGGAAGACACCACCGCGGTAGTGCTCGTCTTCGACGAGCATGACGATGTTCTCCCACAGGGCGAGCCGTTCGCTCAGGCCCAGCGCCCCGCGGTCCGCGGGGACGAACGCGATGCGCTCCCGCACGCTGCGCTGGGGGCTGAGCCGTCCGGCGTCCAGTGTTCGTGCCCCGAGGCGCAGCGTGCCGCTGATGGCCGGGCGCGCGCCGAACAGCAGGTACGGCAGATCCTCGGCACCGGAGCCGATCAGGCCGGCCACCCCGAGGATCTCCCCAGCGCCGATCTCGAACGACACGTCCGCGAGCCGCCCGTCGGCCAGGTGCTCGACCACGACGTGCTGGCCCAGCTCGGGCGCGCTCTCCGGACCAGCGGGCTCCGCTGGAGCGAGCGCCGTCTGGACGACGGGCGGTTCTTCCGCCGGGGCACTCCCTGGCCCTCCCTGCCCGGCCGGCGTCCCGACAATGAGATCGACGAGCGCCTCCTCGTCGATCTCGCCCGCGGCCTCCTCGCCGACGACCCTGCCGTCCCTGAGCACGACGACGCGGTCGGTGATCGAGCGGACCGCGACCAAGTCGTGGGAGATGAACAGCACGGCCGCCCCCTCAGCCACCACGGTCCTGATGAGGTCGAAGAGGCGCTCGATGTCCTCGGCGGGCAGGAACACGGTCGGCTCGTCGAGGACGAGCACCGAGTGCTTGTACCCGCTGCGCGTGCGGTACCTGCGCAGGTCCTCGGCGGCACGGACGATCGCTAGCCGCGCCTGGTCGACCGGAGGCAGCTCGCCCGTCCGCCGGTCCAGGTTGAGCCTGACCTGGTAGCGGTCCAGGACGGCCGCTGCGCTCCGGTGCTCCCCGATCCAGTTGATCGGCGCCCACGCCCGCGCGCCGCCGCCGATTCGCTGGCCGAGCGTCAGGTTCTCCAGGACGCTCAGCCCCGGCGCCAGCGCCAGGTTCTGGTAGACGAAGCTGAGCCCGATCTCGCTCGCCTGGCCGGGAGCAAGCGGCAGCGGTACCTCCTCGCCACCCACGAACAGGCGGCCGCCCGGTTCCGGGTCGTAGACTCCGGCGAGCACCTTCACCAGCGTCGACTTGCCCGAGCCGTTCTGCCCCAGCAGCCCGACCACCTCGCCGTGACCGATGCGCAGGTCCACCCTGTCCAGTGCCCGGTTATTGCCGAAATCCTTGGAGATGTCGCGCACCTCAAGCGCGGGTGGCGCGACTGCCTGCCCGCCTGGTGCCGGCGGTTGCTTCAGGCTGACGCGCTTGTCTGAGTCGCCCGGCGTTCCGCTGTCCGTGACCGGCAACGCACGCCTCCTTTTCTGCCACTGGCTTTTCTGCCACTGGGGACAGGCCCGGAGCGGGGCAGCAGCCCGGAGCGGAGAACTCCGCCCGGGCCGCTGCCCGCACTCAGGGCCGGCGTATCCTTGTCAGGCCTTGCCGACCATCGCGCCGTTCAGCGTTGACGCGGCGTGCAGCGCGCTGCCTGACAGGTCGGGCAGCCCCACCAGCTCGCGGAAGCCGTTGACCCAGTCATCTCCGAACCCGCCGGTGGTAAGGACATCGACGGCGTTCTGCGGGGTGATGATCCGGTCCGGGCCGATGGCGTTGGCGTAAGAGATGGGGGACAGCTTCTCGAGGCCGCGGATGGCCTGCAGGACCAGCAGGTAGCCCGTCCATGGCGGGGACTCGCTGACGTCGCTCTGGATGATGGTCGCGCCCGGCTGGGCGGTCTGCAGCTGGACGAACGGGGTGCCGCCGCCGAAGGCGAGGTACGTCTTCACGTTGGTGCGGTGCGCGGCCTGGATGCCCGCGAGCACGTAGGTCAGCTCGCCCGCGTAGTCGGGGAACAGGACGCTCACGTCTGGGTGCTGGAGCAGCTGGGAGGTCACCGTGCTGGCAACCTGCGTCTGCCAGTTCGGCACCTCGACGTTCACCGCGGACAGCGTGCACTTCGGGCAGTCCGCGGCCAG
>Ga0187806_1000121_pt1 | contig 17510 bp, 13 predicted proteins | sample NC_wetland_sal_i_7_FD_132470 | JGI IMG/M metagenome (GOLD analysis project Ga0187806, IMG submission 132470) | Wetland sediment microbial communities from Neuse River Estuary, North Carolina, USA - ASW_1 | ecosystem: Environmental > Aquatic > Freshwater > Wetlands > Sediment | place: USA: North... | reverse complement strand
ATATCCGCAAAACACTCCTCTTTTTGATTATTTTAAGACTCATTTATATTATATACTTTTATATGAAAAAAGTATATAAAAAAATTAACCCCTTTTTTTAAAGTTGAAGTTTCCTTTGATAGATAACAGAATAAAGCCATTATGCAGTTGTGAATTTTCTTCCCAATGCTTTTATGACTCATCTATACCTAGCGATTGAATAACTTCATACAAGGAATATACGCTGCATGTCCACCGCATTCCTCCATAGAACATCCATTGACAGCATGAGGTTTAACAACCCCATGCTGCCGTTTTATATTCTTTTAAATTGCTTATAATATCTTCAGATAACAAGGTTATGGCATGATTCAAACCAGATTTTAAGTCCTTTGAGATCGTTTGACATTGGTAATTAATGCATTGAAGTTGCTTGTAGAGCTGAATTGGCGTAAACATATAATTTAGATTGGTTGTAAATTCGAGCGAGACAGCTTCTTCTGAATCCTCATAGTGTACATTAAAACTATCAACATTGGCTAAATACAATCTCGTAAAGAAAGACGCTACACTCACAAAATTTTCTTCTAAATATGCCCGTAGCTTGAGATGCTTAACGCTTATCGTACCCGCGCATTTTTCAAATACATCCACATCAACGATAAAAATTATCATTCAACCAACTCCTTTGTTTTTTCTTTTTTCTTCCACAGGACGAAAGTCCAGAGAAGGATTTTTTTCCTTTTCTCAGGGAACATGAAACGAATTGATAGGCAGCCGGTCAAGGGTGTTCTGTGTCAAAAATTTTTCGCCCCCCAGGATGTCTTACATATCGAAAAAATTTTGACCCCTTGACCGGATGACTCGATCATGCGGCATAGCGTGTGACGGGTATCGGGACCCGTCGCGCGCTATGCCCATGAGCTTTCATTTCGTTACCATGTGGAAGAGAGAAGAAAAAATAACAATAAAAAAACCGGCTCCTGCCGGTTTTCTCTACTTTCTTCTCTTTCAGTTTTGCTTTCCGGCTCGTTCCATCTGGCTGCTTGCAGCAAACGGGACAGGAACTTACTGAGTGATGGGTAGCGTACTATGCTACCCTTCAGTCAGTTGTTATCGAACCGTTTAGGATGGAAGCGACACTTAGAGCTGCCGCAAAACTTGTTTGCGGCCAACAGCTCTTAGTGCTGCCGCCCAAACGAACTTCAATCAATCACAATCGCTTAAAAAAATCTCGTAAAATCTCTCGCACTATAACATAACCTACAATCAAAAAAGCAAAACTAACACCCGCTAAAACAGAACAAGCAATTGCTCGCCACATGCAAGCTCCCCCCTTTCGAGTTAATTCTTCTATTAATCCGTTACTTGGTAATCCAAAAAAGATCACCTTGAAGATCTCAATTAGAGGTTAAAAAATTCATGCAAGCAATAAAGCAATAAGTTCAAACAGAATTTAACCAAACAAAAATCAATTAATTTCTAAAAAAAGTGACATTCTAGGATTGCAACAGTAATAAATCGAGGAGAAAAGGAAAAAAGAAATGGTTTTGAGAAAATGAGCCGGCTTAACAGAGGGAGTTCAGTCCTATTTCAGAGATCAAGAAGGAAGAAAAGCCAGGGAGGAGAAAAAACACAGCAAATAAGAAATAACCGGTCATGGGCTAGACTAAAAGAGGAAGAGAATGAAATCTTAATAAAAGAGAAGTGTCATAAGGGAATTTATAGTTACAAAGAAAAATAATTCGTGTAAACGAATTATGAACATTTCTAAAAAAAGGGCAATAGTGCCCTTAAACATACCCCTTTTCTTTCAAACTAATATATTTTTGATAACCCACTACCACATGATCTAACAACTCAATGCCGAGGATCTTTCCTGCTTCAGAAAGACGCTGTGTGATTGCAATATCTTCCCTGCTTGGAGAAGGATCGCCGCTTGGATGGTTGTGTCCTACCAGAATTGATGCTCCTCCGTTTTTAACGGCTGTTCTGAAGACTTCCCTCGGGTGCACAATCGAGGCATTCAAGCTTCCCGTATGACAACGTTGATATGCAATGATTTCATTTTTTGTATTCAGTGTGAGAACCATAAGAACTTCCCGATCATCATCACCAATTTCATTCATCAAGAATTTAGCAGCAGCTTCCGGACTATGTATAGCAACTCCGGCCATCGGGTGATTTACTTCTCTCCGAACTTGACGCAACCTAATTACTTCAAAAATCGTTTTCATATTGACCAACAACCTTTCAAAATGTAATTTCCCTTCCGGGTGTCCCAAAGGATCCCGTCGCGTCGTGTGAAGTCAAGGGCGGACTTGTCCGTGGCGCAGCCATCAAACGATCAGAAAATAGAACACGGTAAACCCAAGCCACTGCATTGGTTTGCCGATGTTCTATCTGAGAGTGAAGACCCTTTACTTTGCTCGACAACGCGCCTGCTTTTGCGCGTTAGACGGGTATAATCAAGAGACCAGGAAGAGAAATGTTGGCCAGAAATCCACAGTTGCGGCACACAAGGTAGAAAACAACCGTACCGGCATAAAGTTTGTTTAAACAAGCAAGACAGGAGGATCCTAGCTTTTACTTCAATTTCAGGCAACCGTCATTAGTAACAAGATTTTTTTTAGAGATTAAGCTAAACAAATTCCAAGATTAAACGATATATAAAATGTGAAGGGCAACTAGCCAATATATTAGAAAAACCCACAATTTCTATTGTGGGTTTTTCTGGTTTATGACGTTCGATGGAAGTAAAAAGCATTATACGTATTCCCTGAGATTTTGACTGGTACAAGATCACTTTTTGTTACTCCGTTTGCATAATGAACAGTAAACAGAAAGTAAACTGTGCCATCCTGCAGCAATGTATCCGGATCTGACATTGATGAATCATAGATGCTTCCAACGAATTGAGGAAATGATGATGCAAGCAAATTAGTTGATAAGCTTAAGGTAGATCCGTCAATTTGCACACCTGAAAAATTCACTTCCACATTGTTTACCGGATGATTTGTCACAATCGCTTTTAAATCAAATTCTTCACCAGAATAAAATATATCTGGTTTGTCGCCTTTCGATTGATGTATATGCTGCCATTTTGTCGTATGAGTAACATATCCTTTTATGGTAAGTGGGTATGCTAAAATCGATTGCGAAGTAGAATCGGTTCTTCCATAAGAGTCTGTTACATTTAAGGTCACTTGGTACTGGCCGCTTAACAAATGGTTGATTTGAGCATCCCAGGTACTTTGATGTGTGACTTGGCCATTAGGGGCCGTGATTGTCCAATACGCTGTCATGCTGTTGCCATCCGGATCCGTCGAATCATTCACTACTTTCAAATTATCCCCTTCATAAACAGTCGAAGGATTGAAATGAAACTTGGCTATTGGCGCAGTATCAATGTAGTAATAACCCGAATACTGGTTCCGGATATTGCCTACATTATCTTCAGCTTCAACGTGTACTCGGTTTCTTCCAAGTTGATTCAATGTGATTGTTTTGCTTGTTCCATAAATCCAACCACTGTACGAACCCCAGGTACTTCCGTGTTGAACTTGATATCGAAAACGTTTCACTCCTGATAGAGAGTCACTGACGTTCACGCTGACTTTGAGGTTTGGATCTGTCCATCCTTGGCTATTTGGATTTATTGAGACATTCGGTGCGACTCCGTCTACTCGTAAATTCTTTCCGGTGTCGCCATATCCCCTGGAATTACCGGCCCGATCTCTAAAGTAGTATTCGATATTATAGATGTCTCCGCTCACTTTCGGAACAACGCCCCAATTCACCTTTCCATAAGCCGTGTTTTCTTGTCTTTGAGCAGAATTGATGGTGACATGAGAGCTAGTCATAAATCGATTATTAAATGACGCAGATGCCGTAAAATCATGTTGTGATCTTGTATCTACTCCACTACCATAAAGTCGAAGGTATTGATACCTGTTCCCCGATAAACCATCATACTGTCTCATCCAAACATACACCTGGTCATTTGGACGTACCCAATAATCATTACCATTCTGATACCGATAATTCGTAACACCGTCAGACACTAGATTAGGTGCTGTCTTATCAATATAATAATAACCGGAATATGAGAGGTAAGAATTCCCTGCGTTATCATATACCTGAACACGTATCCGACTTCTTCCCTCTTGACTCAATGTAATCGATTTGCTTGTACCGTAAATCCAACCACTGTAAGATCCCCAGGTACTTCCGTGTTGAATTTGATACCTAAAACGTTTCACACCTGAATAAGTATCTCTAACCTTCATAGCTACGTTAATATTAGAATTCGTCCATGAATGACTGTTAGGACTAAACGTAACTGTTGGAGCCGTTTTATCTAAGTAGTAGTATCCTGAATATTGATTTTTAATGTTGCCCACATGATCTTCTGCTTCAACGTGAATACGATTACGACCATTTTGACTCAATGTAATCGATTTGCTTGTACCGTAAATCCATCCACTGTAAGACCCCCAGGTACTTCCGTGTTGAACCTGGTATCGAAAACGATAAACCCCAGAGAGGGAATCACTTACTTTTACACCAACACCGAGATTAGATTTTCTCCAACTGCTTGAGTTTGGACTAAAAGAGATAGATGGTGCTACACCATCAACTCTTAGATTCTTTCCGGTGTCTCCGTAACCTCTGTAATTGGTAACATGATCTTCGAGATAATATTCGATGTTGTAACTGTCTCCACTTTTCTTAGGATCTACCGTCCACAACACTCTTCCGTAAGACGTATTTTCTTGTCGATCAGCAGAAGTGATCGATACATGCGAACTCGTAATAAATCGATTGTTATAATGGGAAGACTCATCAAATTTGTGTTGAGAACGAACGTCTACCCCACTTCCGACGAGTCTTAGATATTGATACATGTTTCCGCTGCCACCATCATGTTGAGTAAAACGGATCTGAACCTGATCGTTTGGACGTACCCAATAATCATTGCCGTGTTGGTAGCGATAACCCCAAACATGATCGGAATAGAGTGTAGGCGCAACCCCGTCAACTCTTAGATTTTTGCCCGTGTCCACGTACCCAATATGATCATATTTATTATCCTCATAGTAGTATTCAATGTTATAGCTGTCCCCATTAACTTTCGGAATTACGCCCCATTTCACCCTACCGTAAGGGTTGGTTTCATCACGATAAGCGGAATTAATCTTTACATGTGAACTCGTTACAAATTGATCATTGTAAGTAGACGACGCTCCGAATTTATGCAGAGATTTAACATCTATCCCACTTCCATAAAGCCTGAGATATTGATACTTGTTCCCCGTTTCATCGTATTGAGTGAAGCGTATATAAACCTGATCATAAGGCTTTGCCCAATAATCATTCCCATTACGATATCTTGTCCACACTTCATCTTTAATGTGTTTCGGTGGTGGATAGTAAGTAAGATTGACCGGTTCTCCTCCAAAATCCCAATAAGGAGAAGCTGCATACCGAGTCGACCCTCCCACTTTCACACCATACCAAACTGCTGTACTAACTTTATCGTTTGTTACATTCATCGTATAATTTACCCCTGTAGCAAAATACCGATGACCAACGTAGGAAACAGGTTCATCCGGATAACTCCGCCTTGTTACATGTGTCCCAATCATTCTTAATTGATCTGCATTTACTCCACTAGATAAATCGACTTTTCCGGAATCGTATGATTTATCACTAAAGGTGAACGGAACTTTTAAGTCAGTATAAACCATATGACCGGATACATCTTTAACAATATAAAACTTCCATGATGCTTTTTCGTATCTATTAGGAAACAAATCTTTCATTGGGATATATGCATTGAAACCAACGTCTTCATAATACATATTGCAACCTTTTTGATTATCCTTGTTATATTGTGAGTTACTACAAGGATTATATAATCCTCCCCCTCTATTGTTGTACTCAAGATCAGTCGTAGCGTTTAAATTTTTTTTAAGCGTGCTATATACCTTAGTGGTTCCAACACCACTATCACCTGTAATTTTTCTTGCAACAATATATGTTTCATTGTTATAGGAATACTCGTTATGATAGCCGAATAATATTGACCATCCTTGAAAAGTAAGATAAGGTTGTGTTCCTTTACCAAAATCTTTATTCACTATTGCGTATCCACCATTGGTGAATTTGTCTTTATAAACATCATAAATGATTTTCTTACCGGAAGTTGTAGAGTATTGTTTTGAACCATAAATATGTGACCATCCATTACGAACGCTTGACGGAACTTGATATGGTGTTGAATGTGACGCATGGGTAACGGAAGGATGTCCAAAGAAAAAGAAAGCAAAACTAATGATTGAAACCAAACAACCCAAAAGCTTTACATTCATGTGGTTTGTCTCTTTTTCACGAAATAATATACGCTTGCTCCAATAGCCAAAACGAAAATGACGAATCCAATGATTTCGCATAATTCAACCCAATTTGCCCCCCCTTTTATATTTTCGGCTTTTGTTTTATCCTTCTGATTGATCTTTCCAATTGATTCTTTCTTTACGGAATGTCCCTTTATGCTTTTATGACTATCTTGATCCGTTTTTTTAGTAATCACCGGATCTGATTTTTTGGACTTCACGGTTTTCTTTTGAGTCTGCTTTTTATTGCCTGGTGACGTTGTTTTCGTATCTGTACTTTTCGTATCGGTTTTTTTGTTGGTAGGTTGTGTCGTTTTAGGTGTACTGCTTGTCTTTGTGCTTGTCTTGCTCGATCCAGAAGAACTGCTTGCTTTTGTACTCGTTGTTTTCTTTGGTGTCGTCGATTGGCTTGAAGTTTTTGGTTTCGTTGTAGTGGGCGCTTTCGGCTTGGTAACTGTGGGTGCTTTTGGCTTAGTCGTTTTCGGTGTACTGCTTGTCTTTGTACTCGTTGTTTTCGTTCCAGAGGAACTGCTAGTCTTAGAACTTGTTGTTTTTGAACTAGATGGACTACTTGATTTTGTGCTTGTCGATCCACTCGATGATGAACTGCTTTTTGTGGAAGTGCTAGAGCTTCCCGAAGACGAACTACTTGTCTTTGGTTGCTCTTTCACAATATGAACTGTTAGCGTTGCATCAATATAATCTCCGCTAGGTATAGTAATTTTAAATTGTTGTTGATCATGTGTAACTGGGTAACTTTTGAGACCCGAAATGTTAAATGTATGTTGTTGCGGAACATAAAAACCTTGCTCTAGTCCATGACAAATACCAGACGCCTGGGCAAACTGCCCGTAAGGATTTTTCACTGAATCAATTGTCATTGTACATGTTCCATGTTTTAGCCCACTGGCATAAGCAAGATGAAAACTACTAAACGCAAAGATCATTAACGCAAAGATCATTCCGAATTGAATTTTTTTCATTGTTGTTTCCTCCTTTAAATTCGTCTCGCATGGGGCGCGAAGCCCGAAAGGGTGAATTTTCGTCTTTCGACGTGGAACATGAATTACGAGTTTAGCGAATGGGTCAAGGGTGTATTGAGACAAAAAATTTTCTGCTTTATTAATTTCATATCTTAGAAAAATTTTGTACCCTTTACCTGTTTGCTCGATCAAGAGGTATTGAAGGTAATGGGTACCGGGGCACGTTGCCTTCAATACCCTTGAACTTACGATGTGATACCGTGTGCGAGACGAAAGACAGACCGCTTGCTGTCACCTTCACAGCACGTTGATATCAGGTTATTTAAAGCAGGAAAAGTATAAGTATATCCCTATTTATAGTATACATGTATACCCACCAAAAAACAAGCCTTATTCCATTTATCGGAATACAAAAAAGACTTTTAAACATATTTGTAAAAAAGTCTTTTTATATGACTACTTTATTTTATATGAATAGGATGCAGATTTTCGTATCGTTTTATTGTAAGAGAAATATTGATTGCTATTCGTTTGAACGATAGCTAATATTGTCGGCCCAAAAAAAGTGTTTGTATATTTAAAATCAGGATCATTGTAGGTAAAAGGAAAGGTAGTATTTGAATCATCCAGTACCTTGAATCTTAGAATTTTGTAGTCACCTGGCTTTAAGTTATCGTTTAACTCAAGTGACTTTTCAAATTCCGATTTTGCTGCAGCAGCATCAAATACAATTTCACCTTTTGAAAATTGCTGAAAATCAACAGAGAGGGCTGCATCATGAACAGCCACTTCAAGATCCTCATTCAAAAAATCACTAGAACTTTCATACATAGAAATATTCATCGTTAGTACCAATGAACCAACCGAGACCAGAGTTACAAATAACATTCGGATCATTTCACTCATTTAAATCACCTACGGTACGTATTCGCTCATAATGTATTTCTTTTCGACAAAAGGCTTTTGCTTATTGAAGCTAAAAATATCAATAACAGAAAGCATTGGTTTTGGTACTGTTATCTTTACATACATCCGTTTGCCACGAGGAGTTAACGTTTCTGTCCCTTGAATTTTAATTTTATTTGGGTCGTAATGATGCACATTTACCAGGTAACTTTTCATTTGAGAATAAATTTGGTTATCATAGTGCCCCTGAAGAGCTGCCTGTTTCTCTCCTTCGTAAAGAGCCAAATTCACTGATTGTTGTACCATAGATGCATTTATAAATAAAATAGGCTGAAAGGAAGACCAAATAATAAGCGGCAATAATAAAACGAATGCTAAAATATTATTCATATAATCACCCGATTTTTATAAAAAAGCGCCCTTAAGATAGAAGTAAGGACGCTTTTCGATAGTTAATTTCCAACAGAAGAAGTACTTGTCCCATCAATCTGAGAAACAATCTCATCACCCTTATTATTAACCGCAGGAGACACTTTCCCGGCAATTAAAAAGACAAATAAAGCAATTACTGCTACACAAAGCAAGATAGCTCCCATTTTTTCACTCATTTATAACACCCCCCTTAAAAAAAATTGTTTTGATTCATGCTATTCATGAACATTGTGAAAACAATGATGAACAACCAGGCTATAATTAACAAAATGTTCGAAGAGAAAAGAAAGAAGAATAGGTTTTTTCTTTTAATGCCACTCTGAACTTCTCGTTCATAGTAAGCAAAAGAAAATACACTCGCCTCGGATTCGATAATATTAAGAGCTTCGTTTTTAGAGGTCTTATCTAATTTAAATAATATTTCCCCAAGTACTCCTGCGCTCTCCCCTCCGATATCACTGACAAATACCGTTTTAGCTTTGTTGGGATCCGTCTTCCATACCGATAAAAAACGAGATACGGATCCATTGATATGTTCAAACATCGATAAAGAATCTTTTAAGATGGTATATATGTTTACACTTTGTTCTGATGTTAAAGTGCTTAAGTCGGCTTTTAAAATATCAAAAAGTGTAAACAGTTCTAGTACCTTTTTTCTCCTCTTAACGTTTATAAGAAAGTCCACCAATTTCGATACAACAGAGAATTTAATTCTAGGTTCTGTGAGAACAAAAAATAACAGTGGCATGGCCAAAACACTTCGATTTACCGTATGGGAAACCATCAATGGGGTTAACACATAATAAATTGTTGTTACTACCAGAAAGGCCCACCTATAAATCTGAAATTTGTAAGCATTGATTGGCCACCCTGTTGCCTTTAGTTTTAAGTCAAATGGAGAATCTTTGTTTTTTTCAACGATTGCATTCTTTCTTTCATCAATTTGCTTAAATAACTTTGTGCGATAAACTTTCCTTTCTTCTTCAGATGTCATCGCATGATAAACTGCATAAGCTGCCAACGTGACTACGATTATGAACACAGAATATTGAAAGATGTTTAAAAACATTTCGATTGATATGGCGGTTCCCTCCTCTCTTTTAGAGTATACATGTATACAATATAATTAACAACCATTTATTTTTAATGCTTATAGATCTGCTCTCGGCTTACTTAAGAGAAAAGCACTAAATACCGAAATTAAAGAAACGATGATTGCTAATGAAAAAATCATCAATGGTAAGTGTTGCATAAACAAGTAACCAAAATTCACTACTCCGGAAATTCTATAAGCCAAAAAAATCATTAGTGGAAATAAGGCTATTGGAGAATATCCAAGTATAACTGTATCTAAATAATTGGTCTTTTGGTTTTCCATATCTTGTTTTCTCTTTTTTATATCGGTATTCATGTCCATCAAGGCCATTGAAATATTTGCATTATTAAGGTGAGCTTTTAAAAGTAGTTTACCGAAACGCTTTGCGAAAGTAGAATTAATTGTATAGACGAATATTTTAACGGATTCCTTTAAATCAGACTCGTTGCGATCTTTTTGCAAGGAGGAAAGAAGCTTCATAAATACATTTTTCAAGTCTTTATCCTCTAAATCTTTAACAACATTTAGCACTGTATAATAAATGTCGCGTCCAGTACTTTGATAGTTTTGTAGGATAATATGAAACTCTTTTAAAAAAGCAAATGATGATTTTAGCCTTTTGTTGGCAAGCCGAAACCTCAACGTAATATAAGGCAATAACGCGAAGGATATTGCTATGACGAATGCAAAGACAAAGTCTTTTAGTGATATAGTCATAAATATCGCTGTAATGACAAAAATCAATAAACTTAAGAACAAAAAATTGTAGACATTTGAGGTTGAACTTTCTTTTTTAAGACTGGTAAGTAAAATTTCTAAATGTCTAAATACAAAAAAATCCCGCTTTTTTTGTATTTCGGTTTGATTCAGTTCACTTAATCGTTTGATGTGTCTTGTTCTTTTCCAGTGCCGATAGCTACTATCAAGGCTACTTCTTAACATTGGCCCTACTAAGATCCATAAGGAGTAGAACATTATACAGTAAAGGGCGATCTTTACTAGATCTTCTAAAAGAAATATCGCCATACATTTACCCCCTTAATACAATTTCTTGAATTCGATCATTTTTCATAGGTCTCTTCTGAGATTGTTTCTTTAAATGTTGAATGAACGCAGCTGCTCGCCCTTCATCATGTTCACTCATACGATTTTTCAGCCCCTCAGAAATATCCGCGTTGTATACCCAGGTGTTTTCCTTTGGATCGTATTTAATAAGATAATTAATCCAGGCGCGGTTTTCCTCATAACTGTAGGCAATTTCATAAACGCTTGTAACTTTCTTTTTATTGCCTTCAAAGTTTTTCATGGTAATCCCTAAATCTAGCTGCCTTGCAATTCTACGTATCGTACTTGATAAATCACGATTTGGATAAGCATCGACAATATGTTCAGCGAGCTGCTCAGGTGTTCTTGCAGGATCTGTAATATGATAGGTCATCAATAAACCCCTTGTCCCTCTTTCCGTACCTTTAATAGCACCTTCAGCTTCATATCCACGGACTTCTTGAAAAATGACGTAGTCATGATCTGTACGCATGGCCACTCTGATCACATCTTCAACATTCCCATTTGTTGTATAAAAATCATGCACAAGGCGCTCCGGAAAATCACGCTTCAGATAAGATTCAGGACTTGTTTCAACTAATACCGCTATCTTATCTGGATCCCGTTCACCATAGATTGTTTTCAGAAAAGTTGATTTCCCGGATTCAACATGACCGGCGACGATAGTATTGAGATATAACTTGGCCATGTCTTTAAAAAATGAAATGTCTTCATTATGGATTGTTTCTTTTTCCGACTGTTTAAAAAATGAAAATTGGTTGATGATAAAACGTCGAAATATAATACTCGGCTTGTAACTTCGTGGTGGAATGACTATTGTAACCCTGGTACCATCCTTCATTTCTACTTCAGCTTGAGGATGAGATTCGTTAATGATTAGCCCTTTGTTCGGCACTTTCAAAGCACGAATGATCTCTTCTACATGAAATTCATCCCTAAGCTTTTCTTCTTGTTTAACAAAAACACCATCGATCTTAAACCATATTTCATCCCCTTGAATGATTGCTGAAGGTGATTCACGAAATGCGTTCCATTTATAAAAAACACCAAAGCGATAGATTTCATGAAATATACCATGACTTAAGGACATGAAAAAGGATGGAAATGAATAACCGAGCATATTATTTTTTCGTAAAAAAGTTTCAATTTCTCCGACTAATATTGATTCGGCTTCAGCATCACCAAGAATCGCATTATGTTCAATGTCTTGTCTTTTTACTTTTTCTCTGTCTGAAATACTACTTTCCGAATAAAGGCTTTCAAAATGTTCTTTGACAGCAGCTACCGCATCATAAAACTCATTACCTTCGTTTTTGTTCTCAACATTTTTGATTTCTCTTACGCTGTTATTTTGAATGAACTCATTAATGTCGAATAGCTTACTTTCTGATATGCTCATCTTTTCACCCCACTACCATCCCGAAGAATTTTTTCTTTTTCTTTTCGCTGCCATTAGGCATAAAATCATAATTGACACGGGAACAGACTGATTTAGCAATTAAATGAATGCTCTCCTGGTAAGCAATGTCTTCATACTCGTATAAAAATTTTGACTCGATTTCAGAAAGCAATCCATTGTTACTTTGCAAAATCGTTGTAATGACTGGAATAGTAAGTTCTGAATGAATTTCTTTTGCACTTGGATAATGAGACTTATCCTCGAATTTATTGAGGATCATCAAAAAATCATCACGCTTATAACCTAATGGATATAAGAGATCACTAAAAAATTGATTGAATTTCCGAATAGCTTTTGGCTGCTGATCATTCACAAAAAAGCGCAGATCACTTTCCGTTAATGATTGCACCATATTGGCATTGTCGAAGTGGGATCCGGCATCAATAAGGACGATATCAAATGTTTCTTTCGCCTTTTGGATAAGATAGTGTATTTCTTCTTTCTTAAATAGCCGTTCCATTTTGGTATTGCGGTTTCCGGCAAGAATATATAATGAATCTTCTTCAATCATTTGAAAGAAAGATAAGAATTCTGATTCACTGTCAATCAATCGACCAGAGAGTCTGTTTTTTATTTCGTCCAGGTACTTACCCTTGTAATTCATAAATTCGGTTCCGCTATCCCATGCATTACAATTCAATACGCCAACCTTCGCTTTTGAAAATCTGCTTATTGCTTTTGCTACACTGAAGCATGTTGATGTAGTACCCACGTTTGAAATACTTGAGAAAAAGCAAACAACATTTTTTACTACTTGTTTTTCCGGTTCGATGCATTTCAAAATAAACTCTTTGATTTGAATTTCAGTGAGTCTTGGTGGGATCATACAGATATCACGACTGTCACATATTGCTTTAACTGTCTTTTCAAAGCCTGTATGATATGAAGTTTGAAGAACATAGAAAACATGTTCAATAGATGAAAAATCAAAAGATGACAGTTCAGAATAGGGTATATGAGTGTCATCTATTACCAACACATCAGCATTAGCATCACTAAAAGAATTGATATGTTGAACTGTCTCAAATAAGCTTTCTTCACTGATTGTATTTAAGAAGTTTTCTTTTTTAGACAAAATTTGCATTTTCATAAATCCTACCTCCTATTAAACTTGTATACGACATAAATCTTATAACCTTGATTCATAAACTTTTTGAGTTTATCCAATTTATCTTGCGTTGTAATAATTTCAATACTTGTGATTGTTCCGGTTGAGATCCCTCCCTTCTTCTTATCAGTTGTAACTTCTTGATTCGAACTGTCTTTTACGGAAGATACACGTACATTTGATAAAACGGGAGTTGTGATTCCCTTAACGACTGAATCTGTTGTTTGAGTTCCAGTGATCGGTTGCGTGTTGTTAGTGGAGTCCTTCTTTGTTGATGAAGAATCTTGCTTTTGACTATTATTATTGTTTTGAGAACTTTGAACCATATTCCGTATCATTTGTTGGCTTTTATCCGGAATCACATAAAAGTCAGCAATATAGGTTCTTCGTAAACTACCTGGTACTGCAAAAAGCCAATCTTTAGGGATAGGGGCTATAAACTCACCTTTCTTTTCGTTAGGTATGAGATTATAACTATCAACCATTTCCGGATAAATCTGTGCTCCTTTTTTGATGTCAATTGCCGCATTTTTTCCTAGCAATGTTTTTAAATCTTGAGCATTATATGCTCCCTTCACTACATCTTTTTTATTGACATCTTTAACGGCGACAGTGTTTTGATTGATAACTCCTTTAAATTCAATATTTTGTTTGGCCACAATCACAGGCACAGTATTGACTTTATTAACTAAATAAAGCTGCACGAATACCACAAAAGCACCGGCACCAACAAACATTAATGCAGGTATTAAGAATTTTAAAAAACGTTTCATTTCACATTTTCACTCCTCTGGAATAAACCAATAAGTTTTTGTAATGGTTTTTTATCTTGTTTATTAATTTGTCTAAATTGGATAGGTAAAACCCTTTTTATGATGGGTTTAAAAGCTGTTTCAAAGATTTGAAAATATGACTCTTCATCGTATAAAAATCGCGAGTTCCACACAGCAGCAATCGCGTCTTCGTAAGGAATATAAGGTATGGTTGTTAATGGTTCCTTTTCCAAACAACCAAGCCATTCTTTTTGATCGATTCCCTTTGTGTGTTTCATGGTGATATATTGAAAAGATATACCTTCATCTTTTTCAAGTTCTTTTAGAAATGAAATAGTCTCATATTCTGGTCTCTGATAATCTGTTCTTTTACCGTGGTCTGAAATCAACGACAGCCAATCTATTTTTATCGGATCAGGTTCAACACAAACAAAAACTTCGTCTGCTTGATGTAAGAAATCTTGAATCTCTGGATTCTCCCAATGTGTTGAGATATCTACGATTGTAATAGGCGTTTTAATGCTGTAGAGCACCTTCATCATTTGCTCATACTTAAAGGAATGGACAGGGACAAGTCTTGAATCATTTACAAACCACTGAATTCCTGAGTTCATCCATATCCGATCCCTACCAATAACCCCTTTTTTGTTGAGTAAATGAAAATGATCGACATAAGTTCTTTTTTCTGTTTCATGAGAATCAATGGACAGGTAATCGAACATGTAAGGTTTTAAAGTCGGAAATTCAATATAAGAGACTTGTAGTTGTCTTTTAGCGATAGCCCTTGCCAAATTGATGGCCAAAGTCGTTGATCCGGATCCGGCCCACATAGAACCAACAACAATTAAATTTGATGGAATCCCTGTAAACGATAGCTTTTCGACTTCCTTTTCAACATATTCCTTTTTTATAATGACCTTTTGTTTCGGTTCTTCTCTTTCAGGTTTCTTCTTTAGTTGCTTTTTGTACTTACTTTGATCCGGAATATATTTTTCTTGCTGCTCATCCGTATCTGTAAAAAATGCTGCATGAGTATGAAGATCTTCAATCGCTGTCTCAAAGTCGCTATCAAAAGTTAAGATATAGATATTAAATCTTAATAGAATTTTTTGAGCTTCTTCAAAATAAGCCAAATGTTTATCAAGCACCATAACATCAGGCTGCCAGTATTGTATTACCTCTCTAACCTCCTCTAATGTTTTAAGTTGAGGATGAATTTCATACTGTGTTAAATCTCTCACTAATCGGTCATATGCAAAGTTAGACTTCATAGATAATGCTATCTTCATATGCTCACCTTTTATAAAATGTATTTAATATCATTATAGAGTATACAAGTATACTTTACAATATACATGTATACTCTACCGTTAAAAAAATTTATATAATGAAATTGTCTTCTTCTTCTTCTTGACCCATCAAAGAGCGAAAATAATCTTCATCAGGAGCTTCACCAACGCTCGAATCTGTTTCCGTTTCAACTTTGTCCAAATTGATTTCTTGAGTTAAATTACTTTCGTCGTCTAAAAGATTGGTTTCATTGAAGGGGTTGAATATTTTCATCTTATCATCTGTCCGATCCGGATATGTTTTAGTCCAATTAATGACCTTCAGATCCCGCCATTCATTTTGCTTATAATACAAATGTTTTTTTAGCTTGATAGGATTACGGCCACTTTGAAAAACAATCAATTCATTTCGCGGAAACTTCTCCAATTCATCCGGAGATAATAAGGGTTTTCCTATAAAGTTGTGGCTTTTAGTTTCGCTATCCCCACGGTCATTCGATGTTTCCGTTATTCCATTAATTAAAAGAGTTGTTTTACCGAGCTTTTCCGAAAAATATTTTGCAGTCTTTTGATCATTAGTACCTAAGAAAACAATTGTGTCTGAAGAGGAGAGTATTTCAGACCATCGATCCTTGTCATAACGGTTCGCAAATTGCGTAATGGATTGAAAAATAGGTACAACTGAAATACCTCTCGATCTCATAGATGAAACTTTCCGCTCAAAATTATTGATTGTAGATATGTTTGCGATTTCATCTAAGATACATCGAACTCGAATTTCTAACGCTCCGGTGTCATTCATACCCGCTTGTTTATAAAGTTCCTGAAACGCCTGGTCTATTAACAATCCTGGTAACAAATCGTATGTCGAATCGTTATCTGGAATTAGTAAAAATAATGCCGTTTTCCGATTTCCAAGCTGATTTAGGTTAAAATCACTTTTCGCTGTTAAGTTGGCCACGTTCTTCGATACCCATAATTTCAAACGGACACCGAACCCAATCAATATTCCCGCTCTTGTTTTATCTTGAGCTAATCGGAATATGTTGTACATTTCTAGTGCCTCAGAATCATCGGGTAAAGAATCGAAAATTTCGTCTAGTAAATCTTCATCGCGCCCGATTTTTGTCCCGAATTGCAAAATACTTTTTATGTGTTGTTCTTCTTTTGGTCGGGTTTCTTTAAGATACATCATCAACGCTGCATAATAAGCCATTTCAGCATTTTTCCACATTGGATCATTCGTTTGTGCGTTCCCATCAGTATTAGAAATGATCATATTTGATAAACGTAAAGCTTCTTCAGTGTTTTCAACATAATCAACTGGGTTATAACGCAGCGATTTTTTCATATCAAGTAAATTAAAAAGCAAGACTTCATAACCCTGGTCCCTTAGAAACTCACTTGTTATGTTATACAGTTCGCCTTTGGGATCGGTTACGATCAATGAACTGCCTACGTTCACGCTATTGTACAATATGTTTGGAATAGCTATACTAGTTGATTTTTTAGCTCCGGATCCCCCAAATACAGAGATAATCTGATTTAGATCAGAATTCATAGGATGAATTATACGTTGTTTTTTATATTCACCTAAGATAAATCCTTTATCGTCTTTCATTAGATGTTCTTTTATCTCTTTTTGGGATGCCCATCGAGCAGTTCCGTGACTTCCATAATCCGAAGCATCTTGTTTTTTCAAAACCTTTCTAGTGGAAAACCGAAAAGCAACAACCAATAAATAAATAGACCAAAACGCTATTTGAAATCGATAATCGAAATACAATTCATGTATTTTTAAAAAAATTTCTTTTCCGTGTGTCTGACCTTCAATTAAAACATTAAAGGCAAGTTTTGGCTGCTTAACAAATTCATTGTAAGCTCTCACAAACCCTTCAATCTTGAATAATTTCCCATACCAATAGTAGGCCAATATGTAGCCTATCGCATAATTCACAACCAAACCTGACAAGAGAATAAAAATTCCCTTAAAAGCTAGACCTTTTTTCCCTACTTTCAATT
>Ga0187806_1000117_pt1 | contig 17696 bp, 17 predicted proteins | sample NC_wetland_sal_i_7_FD_132470 | JGI IMG/M metagenome (GOLD analysis project Ga0187806, IMG submission 132470) | Wetland sediment microbial communities from Neuse River Estuary, North Carolina, USA - ASW_1 | ecosystem: Environmental > Aquatic > Freshwater > Wetlands > Sediment | place: USA: North... | reverse complement strand
CGCCGCGACGGTCGCGGCGTCGTACCGCACTCGAACGGGACAGCTCGCCGCGCTGGCCGCCGCCGTGGCCGGGGCGCTGGTCGCGCCGCTCACCTGGCTGGCGACCCAGGAGCCGGCCACCCCAGACGTGACGGTGGTAGCCAGGTCCGGGGTACTGCTGCTGCACCACGGCACTCCGTACCTGCCGCTCGCCCAGCTCGCCCATGGCGGCTGGCTGGCCTACAACCCGTACCTGCCGGTGATGGCGATCTTCGGCCTGCCGAAGGCAGTTGGGCTGCCCGGCATCCTCGGGGACCCGCGCCCCTGGCTGGCCGCCGTCACCTTCCTGCTGCTGCTGGCCACCTTCCGGATCACCGTGCGAGCGCGAGCTACCGAGATGCGGGCGGGCACCGGCCGCGGGACCGCCGTTACCCTGGCCGCCCTCGCCATCGCGTCGCCGGTCATGGCGTTCCCGCTGGCCATGGGCATCACCGACCCCCCGGTGATAGCCCTGACCTGCCTGGCGCTGGCCCTGCTCACCCGGGGTCAGCGCGCTGCCTGGCAGTCGGCCGTGGTCCTCGGGGTTGTGTGCGCCATGAAGTACACCGCCTGGCCCGCGCTGGCCGTCCTCGCCGTCATGGTCAACGCGCGGGACGGCGCCCGCGCGGCCGTCCGGTTCGCCGCCGTCACGCTGGGCACCGCCATCGCGCTTGTCGCCGCCCTCGCCCCGGCGGCGCTATCCAGTCCGGGCGCGATCGCGGCGAACACGATCGGCTACCCGCTCGGCCTCACCGGCGCGCGTTCCCCGGCGCAGAGCCCGCTGCCGGGCCACCTGCTCGCCACGCTCGGCCCGGCCGGGCACGACGCCGCGATCGCCCTGCTTGCCCTTTCGGGCCTCATCCTGGCCGTGTCCCTGGTAGTCGCGCCGCCCGGCACCCCGGCCCGGGCGGCCGTCCGGGTCGCCCTCGGGCTCACCGCCCTGTTCGCCCTGTCGCCGGCGACCCGGTTCGGCTACCTCTGCTACCCGCTCGCGCTCTTCGGCTGGGTCGCCATCACCGGCGCCGGCCGTCCCGGGCGCCCCGGCACGCCAGCCAGCCCGCAGGCCCGCTTCACGCCCCCCGTCCAGCCCGGGCCACAGTGGCCGGCCGGCTCCGATCGCCCCCTCGCGGGCGCCGGCCACAGGTAACCGGCCGGGTGCCACCCGGCCGCTACCGCCCTAAGCGTTGGTCATCCGGTCTCGGCTGCCCGCTTCAGGGCGGCCAGCGTCTTCGGGATCCCGCTGCGCGCGGCGTCGAACCGGTCGCGCACCTGCGCCGGCGCGTCCGGCCCGTACCTGTCGTCGAACCGCCGCACGCCGGCGGGCAGCATCTCCCAGGACTCGGTCACCAGCGTCCCGTCCGCAACCGGCGTGAAGGTGTAACCCCACCGCGTCCAGGTGCCGCCAACGACGAACGCGAACTCCTCGCCGGGGGAAGCGGCCACCACCTGGGATCGCGTCTCCCAGGGGTCCCGGCCGGGCAGTTCGTTCCTGCCGGTGAACCACGCGCCCTCCGCGGGGCCGGACCCGTCGTCCCACCAGCAGGCCTTGCATACCGGGCTCCACTCGCCCATCCGCGTGACGTCGGCGACCATGTCGTACAGGTCGGCGGGGGACCGGGCGATGACGATCGAGTCGGCGTACCTCAGGGGAGTGTCCACGGTCCTTAAGTATCGCAACGCGCTCGCGCGCCGGGCTAGCGTATGACCCATGGCGATCATGACGCGGCCCCTCGGGCAGACGAACACAGACGTGACCATTCTCGGCTACGGAGCCATGGAACTGCGCGGGCAGCCCAGGGCGCCGGAGATCGACGACGAGGCGGCCGGCCGCCTGCTGAACGCCGTGCTCGACGGCGGGATCAACCTGATCGACACCTCGCCGGACTACGGCAGGAGCGAGGAGCTCATCGGCAGGTACCTGAGCCACCGGCGCGACGAGTTCTTCCTGGCGAGCAAGTGCGGCTGCCTGCTTGAGATCCCGGCCGACGTCCCGCCGCCGTACCCGCACGACTACACCCCGGCGAACGTCAGGGCGGCCGTGGAGCGGTCGCTGCGGCGGCTGCGCACCGACCGCCTGGACCTGGTGCAGGTGCACATGTCCCCGAGCGTCGGGCAACTGCGCGAGAACCACACCGTCGAGACGCTCCGCGAGCTGCAGGACGAGGGCAAGGTCCGGTTCATCGGCATGTCGGGCATACTCCCCAACCTGCCGGACCACATCGCCATGAACGTCTTCGACGCCTTCCAGATCCCGTACTCGGCGGTGCAGCGCGACCACGAGGAGCTCATCACCGAAGCCGCGGGGAAGGGCGCCGGCACGCTGATCCGCGGCGGCGCGGCACGCGGCGCGCCGTCGGAGGAGAAGAACTGGGCGACCGGCCCGCTCAGCCAGCCCGCCGGTCTCGGCCAGCGGAACTGGGCCGCCTCGGGCATCGAGGACCTGCTCGCCGATGGCGGCATGAGCAGGATGGAGTTCGTGCTCCGCTTCACGCTCAGCCACCCGGGCCTGTCGACGACCATCGTCGGCACGGCCAGCCCTGATCACCTCAAGGACAACATCGCCATCGCGGAGAAGGGTCCGCTGCCTGGTGACCTCTACGCGGCGGCAAAGGCGCGCCTGACGCCAGCCGATGAATAACCGGACGTTGCGGGCGGTCGCGGTCTACTGCGGGTCGAACCGCGGCATCGACCCGGCTTACGCGCTGGCTGCGGCGGAACTGGGCCGGCTCCTCGCGAAGCGCGGCATCCGGCTGGTTTACGGCGGCGGCGAGGTCGGCCTGATGGGTATCGTCGCCGACGCGGTTCGCGACGGCGGCGGTGACGTCTTCGGCGTCATCACCCGCGCCCTGGTGGACAGGGAAGTGGCGCATCCCGCGCTGGCCAACCTCAAGGTTGTCGACACGATGCACGAACGCAAGGCAGCGATGGCCGACGCGGCCGACGCGTTCGTCATGCTGCCCGGCGGCTACGGGACGTTCGACGAGTTCTTCGAGGCGGTGAGCTGGACCCAGCTCGGTGTCCACGACAAACCGTGCGGGGCGCTCGACGTGGGCGGCTACTTCCAGCCGCTGCGCGCCTTGCTCGACACGGCGACACAGGCGGGCTTCATCAGCCCGGTCCACCGTGACCTGGTGCTAACCGAGAGGCAGCCAGGCGAACTGCTCGACCGCCTCGCCGCGTGGACCCCGGTAACCACCGACAAGTGGCTGGACAGGTCACAGCGCTGAGGCGATCACCGTGGCCGTAACGATCCCGGAACGGCCACCGCCTACCGTGGACTCAGCCGACCGAGGGGAGGGCGTTCCTGGTGAGCAGCACCGGACCGGGGGCCGCTCGGCGCGGGTCGCGGCGGTCGCGTTCGGGGCGCTGACGCTTGGCGTCGGCCTGTCGAGCGGCGTTCACCGCGCGCCTGCGGCACACCGTCGACCTGGACACCATCCGCGGCGAGCTGGCCGACACGGTGGACCGCGCCTTCGAGCCGGCCCACATCATGGTCTGGGTCGCCCCGCGGGAGCCGGCGGACGTGCCCGGCGGGCCGCGGCGGGTAATACTGCGGGTGTGAGCCACTGGGTGCTGCACGTGGACCTCGACCAGTTCATCGCCGCCGTCGAGGTGCTGCGCCGCCCGGAGCTGCGCGGCAAGCCGGTCGTGGTCGGCGGCGACGGCGACCCCGCCAAGCGCGGCGTGGTCAGCACCGCCTCCTACGAGGCACGGGCGTTCGGCGTGCACTCCGGGCAGCCGCTGCGCACCGCGGCCAAGCGCTGCCCCGACTGCGTGTTCCTGCCGGTGGACGCCGAGGTGTACAACGAGGTCTCCGCCCGGGTTATGGCCGTGCTGCGGGACACCGGCCAGCCGGTGGAGGTGCTCGGCTGGGACGAGGCCTTCGTCGGCGTGGAAACCGGCGACCCTGAGACGTTCGCCCGCGGCCTCGCCGCCGACGTGCGGGCGGCGACCCGGCTCGACTGCTCGATCGGGATCGGCGAGAACAAGCTCCAGGCGAAGATCGCGACCGGGTTCGGCAAGCCGGCCGGGGTGTTCCGGCTGACCTCGGCGACCTGGTTCGAGCTGCTCGGCGACCGGGCGCCGGACGCGATCTGGGGAATAGGCGCGAAGACGACGGCCAAGCTGGCCGCCCTCGGCATCACCACGGTCCGCCAGCTGGCCGCCGCCGACCCGGACCGGCTGGCGAAAGAGTTCGGCCCGATGACTGGCCCGTGGCTGGTGCTGCTCGGCCGCGGCCGCGGCGACGCCGAGGTGGACCCCACACCGTACGTCGCCCGCTCGCACGGCCGCGAGGTCACCTTCCAGGTGAACATCGCCGACTGGGCCGAGGTGAGGAACGAGGTGGCCCGGCTGGCGAGGCAGGTCGAGGCCGAGGTGGACCGCCCGGTCGCCCGCGTCGTCGTCAAGGTCAGGTACGCGCCGTTCGTCACCATCACCCACGGGGTGCCGCTGACCGGCGCCTTCGACGAGGCCGCGCTGGCGGCGCTGGCGTTGTTCGAGCCGGGCCGCCCGGTCCGCCTGCTCGGCGTCCGTGCCGAGTTCGCCGACATCCCCGATTAGGAGAGCGGCAGGCGCATGCGGATCTCGGTCAGCGCGGCGTTGGACGGCAGCGGCTGGCGCTGCCCGGTCGTGGCGAACCCGCAGCGCTCGTACAGCCGGCGGGCCGGCTCGTTCGACTCGGTGACCCACAGGTACACGGTGTCGTGCCCGTGGTCCCTCGCCCAGCCGGCCACCGCCGCTACCAGCGCACCGCCGACACCCCGGCCGCGCGCTCCCGGGCGCACCCACATCGACACCAGTTCCGCCGCGCCGTCTTCCTCGTAAACGCCGGCCAGCCCGGCCGGCTCGCTGAGGTCCGCGGCGTACGCGAAGAACGTGACGGACCGCTCGCTGATCCGGCCGCGCCATTGCTCTTCCGTGAACGGGGCCTCCCGCGCGTAGGCCGAGCCGAACGCTTGCGGCGCTTCGCGCAGCGCCGCAAGCCGCACGTCGCGCAGCAGTGCCCAGTCGCCGGCCTCGACCGCGCGCACCGAAACCATCGGTGCCGGTCAGCCGCTGACGTGCGATGTGAGCCAGGAACAGAAAGCCGCGCTCGTTCGGAAAAATGAGATGACTTCTTCCGCGGCGGAAGATGCCTGCAACGGTGCCCCGGGGTCCCAGTGCTGCCAGGTGGTCAGGCCCTTGTGCCTGAGCAGGCCGATCCGCGGGTGGTCTTGGGAGTAGCCGCGGGGCGCCGACTTGAGCGTGCCGTGGCCGTGGATCTCGACACCGGCTTTTTCCAGCCCGGCGATGATCGTCTCGAGGTCGGCGCCGGCGGATTGGGCAGCCACGGCCGCGCGGTACCGGGCGAGCTGGTCCGGTTCCATGTGCCACATGCCAGCCCCGGCACCGAGCCCGTCGGCGGAGAACTGCACGTAATGAGCAGGGCCGATCGTCGCCCCGATATGCGTCTTGTAGGGCGTCTTGTCCCCGCTGAAGCGGATATCCCGGTAGGGCCGGAAGATCTTCGGCTCGCCGAACTCGGCCGCGAGCAGCTCGGTGAGCTCCTGCATCGGACGCAGCACCGCGTTCTCGTAGACGGCCTTATGGCTCGTCCAGTACGACTTCGAATTGTCCGCCTCGAGGCCCTCGTAGAACTCCACCGCCTCGGACGGCCACCCGCCGAACGCCATTGCCCCAGCCTACGCGGTTCCGGTGGCACTTAGCGGGACCAAATGACGTCGCACCCTGTGCTTTGCCCCGCGCTGGTGAGCAAGGACGACTACGATTCCCGTGCGCCCGCAGCATCCCCGGTCCACGAAGGGAATCGTGATCATGCTGTCTGCCGATCTCTCGGTTAAGGAGCGGGCGGTGATGTTCGCCCTGCTCGCCGAAGCCCGCCAGCTTTCGAACCCGGAACTGGAGGAGCGCGTCGGCTTTCGGCTGGACGGTAAGGAACGGCGCAAGCTCAACGACCTCAAGCTCGTGGAGAGCGACAAGCCGGGGCGCGCCTATGTTCACGAGCTGTCGGAGGCCGGCTGGCGGTGGTGCGCCGACGAGCTTTCGGCCAACCCGAGCAGTCGCGGCGGGAGCATGGAGCGCGCGTTGTACGCCATCTTCGGCGGCCTCGACCGCTACCTGCGCTATAGCGGGCAGAGTCTCGCGGACATCTTTCGTCATCGGGATGAGGAGTGCCGCGATGATCGGCCAAGCCTCGAAGCACGCATCGGGACCGCCTACCGGGCGCTGAGCGCCGGGCCTGGCGACTTCGTCAGGCTGCGCGAACTGCGCCAGCGCTTGGCGGACATCAGCCGGCCAGAGGTTGATTCTGCGCTCGCCGCGATGTATCAGCAGCGGCGCGTCAACCTCGTTCCGCAATCCAATCAGCAGGGCCTCACGGACGCGGACCGGGAATCGGCGCTTCGCATTGGCGGCGAGGACAAGCACCTGATCTCGATCGGGCAATGAATCGGGTAGTGATGACCAGCGAAAACCTGAATGCGCTAACCACGCTCACGTTCAACTGGACCCGTGCGCTGCAGGACGTATGGGCGCCCACGCCGTATCACGTCGAAGGGCTGCACGCGGAGACCGCCGGATTGCTTGCCCAGGGCATCGGCGAGGCCAGCGCCGACGGAACCGAGCCGCCGCTCGGCATCGTCATCCGGGGGGAGCGCGGCGTCGGCAAAACTCACCTGCTTGGCTGGACGCGTGAGCAGGTCCAGCAGGCGGGCGGTTACTTCTTCCTGGTAGGCGACCTGTCCGCGAAGGCCTTCTGGGAGGAAGTGCTCGGCTGCGTCGTCGAGCAGTTGCTGCCGCTTTCTGATGGCAGCCGCAATCAGCTGGGCAGACTGCTGGCTGGTCTGGCGGACAAGGCGGAGCTGGACGGAAATTTCCGCAGTGCAGTAACCGGGGAGGTGCCGCCGTCCCGGGACGCGGTCCAAGTCTTCGTGGCGGCACTGCGGCGGGCGGATTCTAAGGTGGGCCTGATCTGCCAGGACACGGCTCGGGCGCTAGTCCTGCTCGCCTCGCCCCTCCAAGAAGACCAGGATGTGGGTTACTACTTCCTGACGGGCAACGAGGTCGACGTCGAGGATCGCCGCCGCTGGGGGATCAACTCTCGGCTGAAGCTGCCGCGGCTGCTGGTCAGCGAGTTGTCCCGGCTGCTGGCGCTCGCCGGGCCGACTGTGATCGCTGTCGACCAGATCGACGCGCTGATCGACGAGCTCATTGATGTCTCCGGCGACGCAGCGCCGCGGTCGCGTCATCTCGCAGACATGGCCACCGGGCTGATGACGCTCCGCGATATCACTCACCGGACGCTCACGGTCGTCTCGTGTCTGCCGGAAAGCTGGGACTATCTGCGCAAATACGGGGTAGACACCGTCGCCGACCGGTTCCGCATGGCCCCGCAGCTCCAGAACATCCCGAGCGCCGCCGTCGGCCGCCTTATGATCGAGAAGCGGTTCGCAGCGGACTACGCGCGAGCCGGCTTCGAACCGCCCTACGCGACCTGGCCGATCCTGCCCGCAGCCTTCGACGAAGCCAGCAAGTACACGGCCCGGGCCTTGCTTAAGCGCATCGAGGCCCACGTCAGCGCGTGCCTACGGGAGCGGACCGTGACCGAGCTTGCCCGGCTCGACGAGCGGTCAGATGGCGCGGAAGGGGAGGTGCCGTCACGGGGTACTCCACCCGCTGGTGCAGACCAGGACTTCGCGGAGATTGACGCTCTGTTCGCCGGTCTGCTTCACGATGCGGAAGTATCTACGGCATTCAATCCGGAGACCGAGGACTCGATCGTACCGGCGCTGCTCGCCGCCGGGCTTGAAGCGTGGGTCAGGGAACTCGGCGAGCAGACCGGTTACTCATTCGTTCAGGACCCGGTGCCGGGCAAGAATCCGCGCCTGCACGCGTGCCTGCGGATGATCCTGGACGCGCGTACCGAGCGGCAGCATCGGTGGGGGTTCCGCGCGATCGGGTCGGATAACGCCAGGGCCGTGCAGAGCCGCCTCAAGAAGGCAGCCGAGGGCGCCGGACTCGACGCCGCTTCTGCCGGGCGTGAGCTTTTCGTGCTGCGGAGCTCCCCCTGGCCGGCGGGCAAGGTCACCGAACGGGAAACGGACGACTTCGTGGCCAAGGGCGGTGTCGTGCTGCCGGTCGCTGAGGCGGACCTAAAGACATTCCACGCGCTCAGTGAGCTGCTGGCGGCCCACCATCGCGACCTGAATGCCTGGCTGCTCGCGCGGCAGCCAGCACACCGCACGGAACTCCTCGAACGGGCGTTGGGCGGCGTGGGCCAGCCAGGGGCAGCCGAGCCGTCATCGGATGTTGGTCGAGTTGGGGCGTCCGCGGTCACCAGCGCAGCTAGCGCCGTGCTCGCTCCTCGTACAACCATCCACGTCGGCGTCACCGCTGCCGACCAGGCGCCGGTTAGCTTGGATCTGTCTGCGCTGCGCAGGCACGTGTCGATCTTCGCCGGCTCAGGTTCCGGTAAGACGGTCCTTCTCCGCCGCCTCATCGAGGAGTGCGCGCTGCACGGGGTGTCTTCGATCGTGCTCGACCCCAACAACGACTTGGCGCGGCTGGGCGACGCGTGGCCGGAGACGCCACGCGCCTGGGCCGACGGTGACGCCGAACGGGCCGGAGACTACATCGCGAACACCGACGTGGCCATCTGGACGCCATGCCGCGACGGCGGCCGCCCGCTTACCTTCCGACCGCTTCCGGAGTTCGGCGCCGTCCGGGACGACGCCGACGAGTTCAATGCTGCGGTGAGTGCCGCGGTCGAAGCGCTCGCGCCGCGGGTCAACGTGAACAAGGACACGGTCAAGGCGAAGCAGGAAAAGGCTGTGCTGACAGAAGCACTCCGATATTTCGGCCGGGAAGGGCACAGTGACCTCAACGACTTCGTCGCCCTGCTGAGCGATCTGCCGCAGAATGCGAGCACCCAGAGTAAGGCGACCGTGATGGCGGCCGACCTGGCGGATAGGCTCAGGGCCGTCCGGGCATACGATCCGCTCTTCGGTGGTACGGGTGAGTCCGCAGATCCGGGCGCGCTACTCACTCCGGCGGCCGGCAAGCGGGCGCGGGTCTCGGTGATCAGCCTCGTCGGACTGCCGGACCTGGAGCAGCGGCAGAGCTTTGTTAACCAGCTCCAGATGGCCTTGTTCTCTTGGATTAAGCAGCACCCAGCCGGTGACCGGCCACTGGGCGGCCTGCTCGTCATGGACGAGGCCCAGGATCTAGCGCCTTCCGTCAGAACTACACCGTGTACGGTGAGCACACTCCGCCTCGTCTCGCAGGCCCGCAAATACGGTCTTGGCCTCCTCTTCGCCACCCAATCGCCGAAAGGCCTACATAATTCAATACCGGGGAACTCGACCACGCAGTTCTTTGGTCTGCTCAACAGCCCGGCCCAGATCGATGCGGCGCGTGAGCTCGCGAAGGCGAAAGGTGCCGAGATCCCAGACATTGGGCGGCTCAGCGCCGGCCAGTTCTACGCCACCACTGAGGGCGTCGGCTTCCGCCAGATCCGGACGCCCATGTGCCTGAGCTACCATCCGCCGAGCCCGCTCACGGAGGAAGAGGTCATCAAGCGCTCGGGGCTCTGAGCTGCTGGATGACGTGTTACCCGCGCGGACCCGCGTCGTCTCGCCGGGCCATGGCCTGGTAAATCTCCCGGCGGTGGCCTACCCCCACCACCAGGATGACGAGCTGCCCGTCGACAACGTCGTAGATCACCCGGTAGTCACCGACGCGCAGCCGGTAGCGGTCCGCATACCCGGCGAGCTTCTTCACGTTGGCGTCTGGTCGGCGCGGGTCGTCCCCGAGCGGGGTAAGCGCACGCAGTATCGTCAGCGCGGCTGGCTGCGGGACGGCTCGTAGCTGCCGCACCGCCCGCTCACGCCACCGGAACGCGTATTTCACGCGACGCCTTTGCCGGTCTCTTCCTCGAAGATCGCGGCGACGACCTCGGACATGCTGTAAGTCGGCGCGTCGGGATTCTCCGCGAGGTCGCGGTCGGCCTCGCGAGCGAAATGCCGGTCGATGGCGTCTTCGAGGGCGTTGAAGTCCTCGATGGGGATGACCGCGGCTACGGCCTGGCCGTTGCGCGTGATGATGGTGGGGGTCCCTCCTTGTGCCCGCGTGATCACCTCGGCGAAATGCGCGCGGGCATCCCGGACGCTCAGCTGACTCTGCCCATCATCCATACCGCGAGTGTACCCAAAATTGTGTACACAAGCATCCTCGAAGCCTTCAGCGTCTGTCGCGGTCACGAGCCCATAGACCATCGATCCTCCTCGGTCTGGATGCGCCACACCGTACAGCGGACCACTGACATTCCGGAGCAACGTTCGCGCGCCCGTAGGCTGAAACCCATGCTGGTGTCCAAGGGTGAATACGAGATCGATGATGATCCGGGGCGGCTTGACCTCGATGTCGTGCATGGCTTCGTCACCGGGTCCTACTGGGCCGAAGGGGTGCCGCGGGCCATCGTCGAACGGTCCGTCGCGAACTCGCTGGGCCTCGGTCTGTACCACGGCGGGAGCCAGGTCGGTTTCACCCGCGCCGTCACCGACCGGGCCACGTTCGCCTGGGTCTGCGACGTTTTCGTGCTGCCTGATCACCGGGGCCGCGGCCTCGGGCACTGGATGATCGAGACGCTGCTCGAGCACCCGGACCTGGCCGGCCTGCGCCGGTTCATGCTCGCCACGGCGGACGCGCACCAGGTGTACGCCGATCGCGGCTTCACGCCGCTGGCGGACCCCGGGCGTTACATGGAGATCAGGCGCCCGCCGCGCGAACTCTACGGGACAATGGCGCCGGCGAACGAGTTACGGAACTTGCCCGCCGGGTCATAGGAGGTCATCAGCCGCCCGAACTCCTCCAGTCTCGGGTAGCTGGCGCGGATCTGGGCGGCGGGGAGCGTGAACAGCTTGCCCCAGTGCGGGCGGGGACGCAGCGGCGCGAGCCGCTCCTCGATGGCCGGCAGCAGCGCGTTGACCGCGGCCGGGTCCTTGCGCCAGGTGAAGTGGATCGCCGCCGTCTCCCGGCCGTAGCACGGGCTGAGCCACTGGTCGTCGGCGGCGACCGTGCGGAGTTCGGAGACGAGCAGCACGGGAGCGATCCGGGGCGCGAGCCCGTCGAGTGCCGCGAGGGCGGCGACCGCCTGGTCGCGGGGCAGCAGGTATTCGGTCTGGAGCTCGTCGCCGGCGCTCGGGGTGAAGTCCGGGCGGAAGTGCGGCAGCCGCTCATGCCACGGGCCCTCGGCGCCGCCCTGTGCGGTGGTGTAGCCGGGCGGCATCCCGGGGACCGGGTGTCGCTGCCCGTCGGCCAGCCGTGCGCCATGCCATCGGTCCGGCACCGTCCAGCCGTCGTCAGCCCGGTGCTTCACCCACACCTGGTCGAGGTTTCCCGGATCACGCCACGTGGTGAACACGCTCACGCTGTATCCGCTGGCGAAGATCTCCTCGAAGCGCGCGTCGAGTTCCGCCCGGGGCATGTTCTCGTAGACCCATTGCCGGATCGTGAAGGACGGCACCAGCGTCAGCACCAGGGTGCTCACCACGCCGAGCGCGCCGAGGGCGACCACGGAGCCACTGGTCTCCTCAGGCCCGAACGCGACCAGGTCGCCGTCCGCGGTGATCATCTCGATCCCGGCGACCGACGTCGCGAGCGCCCCGTTGCGGCTGCCCGAGCCGTGCGTCCCGGTGGCGACCGCGCCCGCGACCGTGATGTGCGGCAGCGAGGCGAGGTTGGCGAGGGCGAATCCGCGTGCGTCGAGCCCGCGGGCGAGTTCCGCGTACCGGATGCCCGCGCTTACCCGCGCGGTGGCCCGCGCCGAGTCGATCTCAACCTCCGCGGGCAGGCCGTCCAGCGTGACCAGCGCGGGGGAGTCCGCGACCAGGCTGAACGAGTGACCGGCGCCGAGGGCGTGCACCTTCGGGGTGCGGCCGACCATGGCCCGGAGCTGGTCCAGCGACCGGGGACGCAGCACGTCCGGTGCGGTGAAGGTCACGTTGCCCGCCCAGTTCGTGATCGCCACCGGGTAACGGTACCGCGTTACCGTTATTACGACGCTGCCCCGGATACAGGACTAAGGAGTCATGCCCTCGTTCGCCGAAACGATCGACCGGATCACCATCGACGAGCTGTCCGGGCGCGGCGGCCTGAAATGGACGCGCGGCGGCCCCGGGGTCATCGGCGCGTTCGTGGCGGAAATGGACTTCGGCGCCGCGCCAGCGATCACCGAAGCGCTGCGCGGGGTGATAGAGCGCGCCGACTTCGGCTACCTCAGCGACCACGCGGTGGCGGACCTGGCGGCGGCGTGCGCGGACTGGCAGCGCGACAGGTACGGGTGGGGCGTGGACCCGGCCAGGATCCGGCTGCTGCCCGACGTGATCAGGGGCCTGGAGGCCGCGATCACGATCTTCTCCCGGCCCGGCTCCCCGGTGATCCTGCCGGCGCCCGCCTACATGCCGTTCCTCACCGTGCCGCCGCTCCTCGGCCGCGAGATCATCCAGGTCCCGATGGCGACCCGGGGCGGCCACCCGGTCCTCGACCTGGACGGCATCGACGCCGCCTTCAAGCGGGGCGGCCACCTGCTCATTCTTTGCAACCCGTGCAACCCGGTCGGCCGGGTCTACACGCGAGATGAGCTCGCCGCCGTGGCCGAGGTCACGGCGCGCAACGAGGGCCGCGTGTTCGCCGATGAGATCCACGCGCCGCTCGTCTACCCGGGCGGCACGCACATTCCGTACGCCTCCGTCTGCGAGCAGGCGGCGGACCACTCGGTCACCGCGACGGCCGCGTCCAAAGGCTGGAACCTCCCCGGCCTCAAGTGCGGCCAGCTCATCCTGACTAACGACGCCGATGCCGCCACCTGGGCCTCCCGCGGGTACATGTATGAGCGCGGCGCCAGCACCCCCGGTGTCCGGGCGAGCACGGCCGCGTACCGTGGCGGCGGCGGGTGGCTCGCCGACGTCGTCGGCTACCTCGACGACAGCCGGCGGCTGCTCGACGGCCTGCTCGCCGAGCACCTGCCGGCTATCCGCTACCAGCCCCCGGAAGGCACCTACCTGGCCTGGCTTGACTGCCGCGACCTGTTCGGCGACCGGCGCATCGAGGCGAGCCCCGCCGAGCTCTTCCTGGCCAAGGCCCGGGTGTTGCTGACTGATGGCGCCGCCTGCGGCGACGCGGGCCGCGGGCACGTCAGGCTCAACTTCGCGACGCCGCGCCCCGTTCTCACCGAGATCGTGCGCCGCATGGCGCGGGCCGTGGACGATTGAGGTCATGAAACCGGACTTGATCGCCGCGCGGGACCGAACGCTCCCCGACGTGCTGCCGGCGGCGGGAGAACCGCTGCACGTGCTGTTCTGCGGGATCAACCCCGGCCTGTACTCGGCGGCGACCGGCTGGCACTTCGCCCGGCCGGGCAACCGGTTCTGGCCGGCGCTGCACCTGTCAGGTTTCACCGACCGGCTGCTGCGCCCCGCCGAACAGGCCGAGCTGCCCCGCTATGGCCTCGGCATCACGAACATCGTCCCGCGCGCCACCGCGCAGGCAGCTGAGCTTACCGAGGCCGAGCTCCGCGATGGCGCCAGACACCTCCTGCGTCTCGCCGAAACGCACCGCCCCAGCTTCCTCGCGGTGGCCGGCGTCACGGCGTACCGCGTCGCGTTCGCGCAGCCCAAAGCCGTCATCGGCCCGCAAGACGACCTGCTCGGCCCGGCGCGCCTGTGGATCCTCCCGAACCCCAGCGGCCTCAACGCGTCATGGCAGCTACCCCGCCTCGCAGAGGCATTCCGTGAGCTGAAGGCAGCCGCAGATGACAATCAGCCGTGACCTGATACGGGCCGACACGCCACTCTGGCCACACGGTCCTCTCCAGGTACGGGTGACCTGATACCTAGAACCGCTTTGTATCGGTTCTGACCACTTGTGACCGGTCACTCGACCTCGAAAGTGGTCATTTCAGGTACAAAGTGAACCTAGGTATAGAGGACATCGCCAAACAGGCCTCATTGGCCACGCACGACCCACAGGGAGATGCGTCTCGAGGGCAATCGGGCACGCTAACGGGGGTCCAAGAGCGCGCGGAGGCGTCCCGTACGCCAGTAGGGCCCCAGTGGCAGGAAAAGTGGGGTATTCGTCATTGCTGCCACCCGCGACGCGCCGCCAGACTGGGAGGCGTGCCACGAACCGTGCTGATCGTGCTCTTCGACGGCGTGCAAAGCATCGACGTCACCGGACCGCTCGAGGTATTCGCGAACGCGCCCGGGTATCACGTCACGACCGCCAGCCTCGGCGGCCAGCCGGTCACCACGTCAAGCAAGCTCACGATCGTGCCCGGCGCCGACCTGGAAAACCTCAGCGGCCACGGCGACCTGCTCATCGTGCCCGGTGGCGAGGGCGCCCGCCGCCGCGACCCGGCCCTCGTCCGCTGGCTCAGCGACCGCGCCCCGAACGCCCGGACAACGGCGTCGGTGTGCACCGGCACGTTCCTGCTCGCCGAGGCCGGCCTCATCACCGGCAGGCGCGTCACCACCCACTGGGCGTACTGCGCGGAACTCGCGGCCCAGTACCCCGACCTCACCGTCGATCCCGACCCGATCTTCATCAGGAGCGGCAACGTCGCCACCTCGGCCGGGGTCACCGCGGGCATCGACCTGGCACTCGCCCTCGTCGAGGCGGACCTGGGCCGCACCGTCGCGCTCGCCATCGCCCGCCACCTCGTGGTCTTCCTGCGCCGCCCGGGCAGCCAGGCACAGTTCAGCGTCCAGCTCTCCGCGCAGGTCGCGGACCGTCCGCCGCTTCGCCAGGTCCAGCAGTGGATCGCCGAACACCCCGCCGCCGACCTCTCCGTCGACACCCTCGCCCAAAAAGCCAGCCTGTCGCCGCGCCAGTTCGCCCGCGCGTTCGCCGCCGAGGTCGGCGTGCCGCCCGGCCGGTACGTCGACCGGACCAGGCTCGAGGCGGCGCGCCGCCGCCTGGAAGACACCGCCGACGGCGTCGAGGAGACGGCCCGCGCTTGCGGCTACCGCACCCCGGAGGCGATGCGCCGCGCGTTCATGGCCGCCCTGGGCGTCAGCCCCGCCGAATACCGCCGCCGATTCCGCCCGAAGGAGCCTCATGCAGATCGTCATCGCCCTCTTTGACCAGTTCACCGCCCTCGACGCGGTGGGCCCGCACCAGGTATTGACTCATCTGCCGGGCTCCGAGGTCATTTTCGCTTCCGAACGGGCCCGTCGCGTCTCCGACGAGTCCGGCACCCTCACCCTGGTCGCCGACGCCGCCTTCGACGACGTCCCGCACCCCGACATCCTCCTCATCCCCGGCGGCCCAGGCCAGTCCGCCCAGATGGGCAATGGCCCCCTCCGCACCTGGCTGCTCGCGGCGGATACGACCACCACCTGGACCACCTCCGTGTGCACCGGGTCCCTCATCCTCGCCGCCGCGGGCCTCCTGCACGGCCGCGAAGCCACCACCTACTGGCTAGCCATGGACGAGTTGCGGCGCCTGGGCGCCAAGCCGAAACAGGAGCGCTACGTCTTCGACGGCAAGTACGCGACCGCCGCGGGCGTCTCCGCCGGCATCGACATGGCCCTGGCCCTGGCGGCCAAGATCGCCGGCGAGGAGACCGCCAAGCGGATCCAGCTGGGCATCGAGTACGCCCCGCACCCCCCGTACGACGCCGGCGACCCGGCGACCGCCCCGGCGGGAGTCGTCGCCGCCTTCCGCGCGAGAAGCAGGTTCACCTGACCCGGCCCCGTCCCCCCACTTGAGTCGGCCCCATCCCCACTTCGCATCACTTTTGGTCGGTAGAACCCGACAAATCGGGCGCTGAAGCGACGAAAAGTGATGCGAAGTCGCGGTCGTGCGGAGGCGGATGAAACCGGCGTAGCGGGCCTGGCGTCTAAGTGGCGTGAGAGCGAGAAACACGGGTCCGTTCCTCCTCGTCGTAGGGGCGGCGCTGCTGGCGGTGAGCTGTGCCGGGGTGACCTCCGCGCCGCCCGCCGCGAAATCTACGGCCACGCTGGGCGTCACCAGTCAGCCGTCCGGCACGCCGGAGCAGCGCGCCGCGGCCGACGCCCGGGCGATCCTGCGGGAGTTCGTGCCGCCTCCGGGGGCGGTCCGGCTGGCTAGCCGGCCGGCCTTGCCCGGCAACTCCCCGGTCATGGGCCTGAACTCCACCGACCAGGCGGACGCCGTCGGGTACTGGCGGGTGAGCGGGGCCGCGACGGCGCTGCGGGAGTGGGAGAAGGCGCACATCTCGCGGAGCTTTGCCTGGCAGGATGTGATCACCGGGCCGCCGAGCTGGAACACCGTGTACTCGCTGCCCGCCGTTCCCGGCGTGCTGCCCACCCGGGAGATGAACGTGCAGTTCTACGACACCGGCCGCGGCACGACCGTGATCATGGCGGACGCGATGGTGTCCTGGCAGCCGCCGCGGCCGGCGTCCGAGGTGATCCCGGCCTCGGTCACCGTGGTGACGATCGCGGCTTCCGGGCCGTGGCAGGGGAATCCGGCGCCGGTCACGATCACGTCGGTGCCGGTCGTCCGGCGGCTCGCGGCGCTCGTCAACGGGCTGCCGCTCTCGACGGTCGGCAAGGGCGTTCCCTGCTTCATGGGGGTCGGGTTCACGCTGACGTTCCGCGCCGCTGTGGGCGGCCCGGCGATCGCGGTCGCCGTCGGGCCCGCCGAATGCGGCGTGGTGCACCTCACCCTCAACGGCAAAGACGAGCCCGACCTCCAGCCGCCGGGCTCCTACCGGGCCACGGTCCTGAAGATCGCGGGCCTGCACTGGACCCTTTTATCCAACCGGCCAGGCCTCCTCGGTCCGTTAAGAGTGTCATCTCGGGGGATATTCACCCGGAACGGCACAACTGAGCGGGGCTAGCCGCATCGGACGGCCCGAAAGGAGGCATAGCCCGCGCTCACGGAGTCACGAACACGCCGGACCGCGTCGCGTAGTCATAGTGATAGACCTCCCGGCCGGCGATGTACGCCGACTCGGCGCGCGACATCACGTCCAGCGGGTCACCCGACCAGATGACCAGGTCCGCGTCCTTGCCGGCCGTCAGCGAGCCGAGCCGGTCCGCGACGCCGATGATCCGCGCCGGGTTGATCGTCACCGCGCGCAGCGCCGTCTCGCGGTCCAGGCCCTCCTTGACCGCCAGGGTGACCTGGTGGATCAGGAAGTGGATCGGCACCACGGGGTGGTCGGTGGTGATCGCGATCGTGACGCCGGCCGCGGCGAGCCGCCCGGGGTTGGCCAGCGACCTGTTGCGCAGCTCGACCTTGGACCGCGAGGTCAGCAGCGGCCCGATCACGACCGGGATCCCGGCGGCGGCGATCTTGTCCGCGAGCAGGTACGCCTCGGTGCCGTGGTCGATCACCAGGTCGTAGCCGAACTCGGCGGCGATCCGCATCGCCGTCGCGATGTCGTCCGCGCGGTGGCAGTGCTGGCGCCAGGGAATCTCCCTGCGCAGCACACGGGCCAGCGCCTCGAGTTTCAGGTCCCGAACAGGCGGCTCGGTACGTTCGGACGATTGATTCGCGGACTCCTGCCTGGCGAGATAGTTGCTCGCCTCCACGAAGGCCGACCTGATGACCGCCGCCGTCCCCAGGCGGGTGGACGGGGTTTCCTTCTTCTCGCCGTAGACGCGCTTGGGGTTCTCGCCGAGCGCCGACTT
>Ga0187806_1000115_pt1 | contig 18018 bp, 10 predicted proteins | sample NC_wetland_sal_i_7_FD_132470 | JGI IMG/M metagenome (GOLD analysis project Ga0187806, IMG submission 132470) | Wetland sediment microbial communities from Neuse River Estuary, North Carolina, USA - ASW_1 | ecosystem: Environmental > Aquatic > Freshwater > Wetlands > Sediment | place: USA: North... | reverse complement strand
CTACCGCCAGCGCTTCTCCTTCCTTATGCCGGACAAGCCCCTGATCGTCGAGGCGGTCTCGGTGGAAGCCGCCAGCACCCAAGCCGCGGCTCCCGGCCCAGCGTCCGGCCCAGCGCCCGGCCCAGCGCCCGCCCCGGCGCCCGCCTCCGGCGCGGACGTGGCCGGGCCCGCCGAGTACGTGCGGATGTTCACCGCGGGGGAGTGGGCGCGGGTGCCGCTGTTCCTGCGGACGGCGCTGCGTCCGGGGCAGGCCGTCGACGGGCCGGCGATCATCGCCGAGGAACTGGCGACGACCGTGGTCGAGCCCGGCTGGCGGGCGGCGGTGACGGACCGGCTCGACCTGCTGCTCACCCGGGTAGCGCCGCGCCCGGGCGCGGCACGGGCCGGCACCGAGGCGGACCCGGTGCTGCTCGAGGTCTTCAGCAACCTGTTCATGTCGGTGGCCGAACAGATGGGCGTGCGCCTCCAGTCGACCGCGCACTCGGTCAACATCAAGGAGCGGCTGGACTTCTCCTGCGCGATCTTCGACTCCGGCGGCGGCCTGATCGCGAACGCCCCGCACATCCCCGTGCACCTGGGCTCGATGGGCGAATCGATCAAGATGGTGATCGCCCGCAACCAGGGCCGCATGAAGCCCGGCGACGTCTACGCCCTCAACGACCCTTACCACGGCGGCACCCACCTCCCCGACGTCACCGTGGTCACCCCGGTCTTCGCTCCGTCAGGATCCGAGATCTGGTTTTACGTCGCTTCTCGGGGTCATCACGCGGAAATCGGCGGGATATCGCCAGGTTCGATGCCGGCGAGCAGCACGCGGATCGAGGAAGAGGGCGTGCTGATCGACAACTGGCGCCTGGCCGGGGACGGGCGGTTCCGCGAGGCGGAGACGATGGCCCTGCTCACCGGCGCCGAATACCCGTCGCGCGACCCCGAGACGAACCTGGCCGACCTTCGGGCCCAGATCGCGGCGAACGAGAAGGGCGCCGCGGAACTGCGCCGCATGGTCGGCCAGTTCGGCCTCGACGTGGTCCGCGCCTACATGGCGCACGTGCAGGAGAACGCCGCGGAGGCCGTCCGGGAGGTGATCGGGGCGCTCGGCGACGGCAAGTACGCGTACGCGCTGGACAACGGCGCGCGCATCCGGGTGAAGATCACCGTCGATCATGCCGCGCGGACGGCCACGATCGACTTCACCGGCACGTCGCCGCAGCTGGCGGACAACTTCAACGCCCCGTCGAGCGTGGCGATAGCGGCCGTGCTTTACGTGTTCCGCACCCTGGTCGGCAAAGACATCCCGCTCAACGCGGGCTGCCTGGAGCCGCTGAACGTGATCATCCCGCCGGCGACGATGCTGTCGCCCGCGTACCCGGCGGCGGTCGCGGCCGGCAACGTGGAGACCAGCCAGGCGGTCACTGGCGCCCTGTACGCCGCCCTCGGGAACATGGCGGAGGGATCGGGGACCATGAACAACGTGACGTTCGGCAACGAGCGGTACCAGTACTACGAGACGGTAGCGAGCGGCTCCGGGGCAGGCGACGGCTTCGACGGCACCGACGTGGTGCAGACGAAGATGACGAACTCGCGGCTGACCGACCCCGAGGTCCTCGAGTGGCGCTATCCGGTGCGGCTCGAGTCGTATGAGATCCGCCGGGGCAGCGGCGGAGCGGGCCGGTGGCGCGGCGGCGACGGCGGCATCCGCCGGATCAGGTTCCTCGAGCCGATGACCGTCACCACGATCAGCGGCCACCGGCGGGTACCCGCCTTCGGCATGGCGGGCGGTGGCCCCGGCGCGCTCGGCAGGCACTGGGTCGAGCGCGCGGACGGCTCGGTAACGCAGATGCGCGGCTGCGACAGCGTGAAGCTCGAGGCGGGCGACACGTTCGTGATCGAGACCCCAGGCGGCGGCGGCTTCGGCCGCCCATGACCCCCCGGCGGGGCTGCCCCCACTTCCCATCACTTTTGGTCCCTAGAACTAGGGCAAAACGGACGCCAAAAGGACCGAAAGTGATGTAAAGACGAAAAGTGATGCGAAGTCGCCGACTTCTAGGCTGATAACAGCAAGAAGCGGGCGGCCCAGCCCGCACTCTGGTTCTGATAACAGCAAGAAGCGGCGGCGCCGCGGAGTCAGCCGCTTGCGTTCGGGATATTCTCAGCGGTCCAGATCGCCGAGATCGCCCAGGCCGTTCAGGTCGTCGTCGCTCAGGCCCGTCGCGAGCTCGCGCAGCGCCGCCTCGAGCGCGGCCTCGTCGTCGCCGGCCGCCTCCAGCACGTCCATCAGGGCGTGCAGCACCAGGTGCCGGTCCTCACCGCCGTCGAGCAGCCGCTGCGCGGCGTCCCACAGCGCGGGCGGGTCGCCGCGCCACAGCCGGTCCGCGATCGCCAGGTGGCGGTCGATGTGCCGGCCGACCCCGGCCGCGCTCGGGCTGCCGGTCCTCGTGTCGTGGTCGGCGGCGAGCAGCAGCCGCCGGTCGGCCGGGTTGGCCGGGTCCAGTTTCGACAGGTCCACACCGCCGTGCCTGCCCTCGAGCACCGGGAAGGCGAACGCGCGGCGCGGCAGCGCCTCCAGGTCGGAGTCCGGCAGCAGCCGGGCGACCAGTTCCTCGTCGAGGCCGAACTCGGCGGGATCCCGGTAGATCCGGGAGAACGTGCCCATCGAGTCGAAGACCATGTCCAGCGTCTGCCCGATGGCCGCGTCCGACAGCCCGCCCTTGTGCCCGCCCCAGCGCACCCAGGAGGCCAGCACGTGCGGCATCGCATTCTGGTCGGCCGACGACAGCATCACCTTGCGCGGCAGCCAGCCGAGCATGAAGTGCTGCACCTTGACCGGGCTCATCCGCAGTGGCCTGCCGCTGTCCTGGTCGCACCCGAAGTCGATGATGCGATCCGCGCAGCGGCTGGCCGCCTGTCTGTCCGACAGGTCTTCCGCCTCGTCCGAGGCGAGGAACTCGGCCGCGAGCAGCGCCCGCCGCTCGCTCGACCACGGCCGCCTGACGCGCGCACCGCGGCCCGGCGCACCGCGGCCCGGCGCCGGGGGCAGCGCGCGGATGCGCGCCCTGATGAACGCGTGGTAGGAGGCGAACGAGTCGCTGACCGGCGGATCCTCGGCGGCGTCGGTCGCGTCGAGCGCGGCCTGCAGCACCTTCCTGGCCTGCGGCGGGTCGATCTGCTTGAACGTGTCGGCGCCCTTGGCGGCGGCGGCCTGCGCGCAGTGCTCGAGCAGCTTGTCCACGCGCGAGGTGACCCAGCCGTCCCTGATCATGCCCTGGGCGTTGTAGTCGACTACCGACACCAGCGCGTGCGGTTCCTCGCCAGCGTAGCTGAACACGCAGATGATCTCGTCCTGGTCGCCCCACTGGTCGGAGTTGACGTAGCACTCGGCGGGGGCGACCGCGCCGAGGTGGTCGGCCCACGACGGAGCCTTCACCCCGCTGTCGATCATCGAGATCGCCGCCTGCTCGGCGGCCACGGCCTGGCGGGGCGTGCCGAGGCAGGCCACGCCGGACAGCAGCGCCAGCGCCGCGGGGGACGGCTGGCTGGCGGCGTACTCGACGAGGCCCTCGCCAACCACCTGCTCGACTCCGGCCCCGCCCGCGGTGTGGTGCCGCTGCGGCCACCAGGTGCCGAGCAGTTCGCTGACCATGAGCTCGGCGTCCAGCGGGCTGCGCACCGCCAGCAGTTCGCGTGCCGCGTGCAGGAGTTCGCGGAACAGCGCGCTGGGCGGCGCGGCGGTGCCTGCCTGGCTGCGACGTCGGCTCTGCGGGCTCACCCTGATAGCCTCTCAGATCATCTGGACATGTAAAGCTGCGCTCCGCCCCGCGTTCGCCGACTCGGCGGTGGCGGGCGGGAGAGAGCACATCATCCGCTGTAGGAGAATTTACCCATGCTGCCATCATTGTGCCCGGCGATGGCCGCTATACCCGCCGTGTCGGACGATCCGGGCCGCCGGGGCCGGGGTTGGGTCAATTGAACTCGTTTACCTGCCGTTAGCTGGCAGCGTAGGCAGCAGGATTGTGGCACGCTTATTCTGAATGGTCGCTGGGCGGGCGGTGGCGAACGGTGTTGCCGGCGGAGTGTCGCCGAGCGCCAGGCGGGTGGCGTTCATGCCGGTAGGTTGGAGGCAGGAAGGAGCCGCCAGTGGCAGGCGCCTGCACGGAAGGTGGGGTGCTCGGGTGAGCGCTGACACGTCCGTGCCAAAGCAGCAGGAGGCCGCGGGGTTGGACGATTTCGAATCCTGGCTTCCTGATGCTGTGCTACGCGACGCGCCGGCCGGAGTGGGCTTCGTCGGCACCGATATGCGCTTCGTCTGGGTCAACGCCGCGCTGGCCCGGCTGTACGGGCGCGACGAGCCGGATTTCGCCGGGCGGCCCATCGCCGAGGTCTTGCCGGAGGCGGACGCCGCGAAGGCCGAGGCGGCGCTCAGGGTGGTGTTCGGCGAGGACCGGCCGGCCACCGAGACTTCCGGGGAGCCTCCGGCCAGGCATGCCTGCCAGTGGTTCCCCGTGCACGGACCAGATGGCGCGCAGCTGGGCGCGGGCCTGATCGTGGTCGATGGCGGGACCGGCCTCACCTCGGAAGAGGCCCTGCGGCGCAGCGAGGAGCGGTACCGGGCGCTGGTGCAGGGCGGCGCCCAGGTCGTCTGGGTCGCCTCGCCGGACGGCGAGATGCTCGAGGACTCGCCGGAATGGCGGTGGATCACCGGGCAGTCCGAGGAGGAGTTCCGCAGCGGCGGATGGCTGGACTCGATCCACCCGGAAGACAGGGAGCGGGTGCAGCGCGACTGGCGCGAATGCCTGCGCGCCGGGCGGATATTCGACGACCGGTTCCGGATGCGCACGAGGGCCGGGGCGTACCGGCATTACGACGTGCGCGCGGTGCCGATCCAGCGGGGCGGGAAGATAGCCGAGTGGGTCGGCGCTTGTACGGACGTGACCAGCCAGCGCGAGGCTGAGGAGATGCGCGGCAGGCTGACCGAGCAGCTGTCGGCGGCGGCGCTGCGCACGGCGCGGCTGCAGCAGGCGACGTCGATGCTCGCCGAGGCGCTCGACGTCGAGCAGGTGGTCGAGGTCATCACCGAGGTGGGCCGCACGGCGATCGGGGCGCTGCGCTCCGCGGTGGCCCTGCTCGACGAGGACAGGCTGCGGCTGCGGGTGGTCAACCCTGACGGCCTCGCGCCCATCGGGCCAGACTCGGCCGACGCGCGGCTGACCCTGGACTCGCCGAGCGTGATGACCCGCGCGATCGCGACGCGCCGCCCGGTGCTCATCGCCGACCCTGATGAACTGCGCAGGCATTTCGAGCCCGGCGCGGCGGAGCAGGGAACGGACGGCCGGATCGAGGAAACCGGCGACGAGCGGTCCTGGGTCGGGCTGCCGCTGCTGGCTGCGGGCGCGCCGCTGGGCGCGCTGCGCTTCTCGTTCAACCGGCCGCGGCGGATCACCGAGGAGGAGCGGGTCTTCCTCGAGGCGCTGGCCGGCCAGTGCGCGCTGGCCGTGGAGCGCGCCGAGATGTATGAGCGGGAGCACAACGCGGCGGTCACGCTGCAGCGCAGCCTGCTGCCCGACAAGCTGCCCGATGTCCCCGGCCTCGCGCTCGACGCGAGGTACCTGCCGGTCACGCGGAACATGGAGATCGGCGGGGACTGGTACGACGTCTTCCGGCTGCCGGACCGCCGGCTGGCCGTGACCGTCGGCGACGTCATGGGCAAGGGGCTGCAAGCCGCGGCCGGCATGGGCCGGGTGCGGAACGCGCTGCGCGCCCTCGCGCTGACCGACCCGAGGCCGGCGGCCGTGCTGTCGGGGCTTGACCGGCTGTTCAGCGCGACGGAACTCGAGGAGCAGGTCACCACCGTCTCCTACCTCGTGATCGACCCGGAGACCGGGGAGGGGCAGGCCGGGAACGCCGGCCACCTGCCCACCCTGCTGCTCACCCCCGGCGCGCTTCCCGTGCTCGACCAGGCCGAGGCGGGCACGCCGCTGGGCTGGCCGAGCCCGCGCAAGCAGCACGCGTTCCGGCTGCCGCCCGGCAGCACCGCGGTGTTCTACTCGGACGGGCTGGTGGAGAACCGGGTGCGCGGCCTTGACGCCGGGCTCGACGAAATGGTCCGGGTCGCCGCCAGCGCTCCGGAGGACCTGCTCAGCGCCCCCGGCCGGCTGCTGCAGTACCTGCTTGACCACATGCTGGCAGGCCACGAGCAAGACGACGACGTGACGGTGCTCGTCATGCATGTGCCGGCCGGCCAGGCGCCCGGCGGCGCCGCGGCGGAGCAGCGCTGGATGCGGCAGTGATGGCCACCGGTTCAGGCGTGTACAAGGCACTCCCAGATGCCACCTATGGTGGTGGCAGGGAGGAGGCGGGCGGGTTGTTGTCAAAATCCCCAAGACACGCGGGAAGCCTGCTTCCCGGCACGGTCCAAACGGTCCAAGCGTCAAGACCCTCGCGGGAGGGCCCGATTATCGCTATGCGTACGCAGCTCAGCCAAGCTACCCAGCGAAGGAAGAGGTGACCGTGGTGGTGAGCGCTGCCAACTCCGCGGCGCGCAAGCGCTCCAGGCCGTCCGGCTCCGCGGGCCGGGATCCGCGGGTGCCCGAGCGGCTGCCCGAGGGAAGGCCCGAGCCCGAGTCTCGCGCGGCCGGCGGCCGCGATGACCTGGTGGCGGTGCCGGCCCAGGATGTTCCGGGCGAGCTGGCGGTCGTCGACCTCGACGACACCGAGGATCTGGCGGATGCCGTAGACCTCGAGGACTTCGACGGCCACTTCGACGAGGACGACCTCGGGGACGCGCTCGGCGCGGACCTGGAGATCGCCGACTCGCCGGATGCCGACCTTGCCGACGCCGACGTAGACGTGGAAGTCGACGTTGATGTCGACACGGACATCGAGCTGACGGAGGAGGCGGACACCGACGACGCCGACGCGGCCGCACAGCCCGCGGGCACCGACGCGACCGCCCAGCCAGAGGGAAAGGCCCCCGGCGAGGTCGGCGAAGACGAGATCTTCGTCTTCGGCGACGACGATGACGACCTGCCCGCGGCCCAGGTGGCCGTGGCGGGCGCGACGGCGGACCCGGTCAAGGACTACCTCAAGCAGATCGGCAAGGTGCCGCTGCTCAACGCGGAGCAGGAAGTCGAGCTCGCCAAGCGGATCGAGGCCGGGCTGTTCGCCGAGGAGAAGCTCGCCGAGGGCGCCCGCGGCCTTACCCCGGACCAGCGCATCGACCTGGAGTGGATCGCCGAAGACGGCCGCCGCGCCAAGAACCACCTGCTCGAGGCCAACTTGCGGCTGGTGGTCAGCCTGGCCAAGCGGTACACGGGCCGCGGGATGCTGTTCCTCGACCTGATCCAGGAGGGCAACCTCGGCCTGATCAGGGCCGTGGAGAAGTTCGACTACACCAAGGGCTACAAGTTCTCCACGTACGCCACCTGGTGGATCCGGCAGGCGATCACCCGCGCGATGGCGGACCAGGCCCGGACGATCCGCATCCCGGTGCACATGGTCGAGGTCATCAACAAGCTGGCCCGGGTGCAGCGGCAGATGCTGCAGGACCTGGGCCGTGAGCCAACGCCCGAGGAACTGGCCGTCGAGCTCGACATGACCCCGGAGAAAGTCGTCGAGGTGCAGAAGTACGGCCGGGAGCCGATCTCGCTGCACACGCCGCTCGGCGAGGATGGCGACAGCGAGTTCGGCGACCTGATCGAGGACTCCGAGGCGATCCAGCCGGGCGAGGCGGTCTCGTTCACGCTGCTCCAGGAGCAGCTGCATTCCGTGCTCGACACCCTGTCCGAGCGCGAGGCCGGCGTGGTGAGCATGCGGTTCGGGCTGACCGACGGCCAGCCGAAGACGCTGGACGAGATCGGCAAGGTCTACGGCGTGACCCGGGAGCGGATCCGGCAGATCGAGTCCAAGACGATGTCCAAGCTGCGCCACCCGTCGCGGTCCCAGGTGCTGCGGGACTACCTGGACTGACCCGCGGTCCGGCCGGACTGTCTATAGTGCTGTGGCCCGCCGCCCCGGTTCTTCCGGGCGGCGGGCCACAGCACTATGGCTGCCGAACAGGTCTGACGGCATGAACACGGGCCGCCCGCGGCCACACCGCCCGAGCGACCCGCAGTTACGCGGTCACGTCTGAATGGCTAGTTCTCCGAACCGGTCAGGCGACCGGTCTCGTCCTGGATGTCGACTGCTACCTTGGCGAGCGCCTTCGCGTGTTCGCGCCCGTGGTGGGCGCAGAAGAGCAGCTCACCCGAGTTCGGGAGCAGGACGCGGACGTACGCCTGCGCGCCGCAGCGATCACAGAGATCCAGGGCGGTGAGCGGCCTGGTGGGGGCTATGGCTCCGGTCACGTCGCCTTCCTTGTCTCGTTGCCGGCCGGGTCTCGAGTCCGGCTGGCTCCGGGTTGCTGCCTACGCCTTACAGCACAGCACAACACATACCCCGGCGTCAGGCTTCCCCTAGCCGAGTCGTGTACGCCACAAGCGAAAACCCCGCCCACCGGTGACGCCACCGCCGTCCGGGCAGTCACCGGTGAGATACCCGTGCGGTTCATGTTGTTCCTACCCTTCAGCGGGGGTCGTGACACATTTGCCCGCAACTATCCGGCTCTGGTAAGCCTGCGGCGAAGGTCGCCTCGGACGCCTCTGACGGGGCTCCGCCAAGCCACGGAATGCGGCGAAAGCGGCGTGGCTGGCCGCCGGCACCGCCGGGGGACGCTACCCTTCGAGTGAGGCGTCCCGTGCGCTCACACTTTCGAGAGGAGACCCCCCGCCCGTGCCACCGCTCACAGAAACCGCCCGGGCGATGGCGGAGTCCGTCAGAGAGCCGGCGAGAGACCCGGCCGACTCCTACAACGCCAAGCACCTTTCGGTCCTCGAGGGCCTGGAGGCCGTGCGCAAGCGCCCCGGCATGTACATCGGCTCGACCGACGGCCGCGGGCTGCAGCACTGCCTGTGGGAGATCTTCGACAACGCGGTGGATGAGGCGCTCGCCGGCTACTGCACGCGGGTTGAGGTCATCCTGCACAGGGACGGGTCCGCCGAGGTGCGCGACAACGGGCGCGGCATCCCCGTCGACACCGAGCGCAAGACCAAGCTGTCCGGCGTCGAGCTCGTGATGACCCGGCTGCACGCGGGCGGCAAGTTCGGCGGCGGCTCCTATACGGCCAGCGGCGGCCTGCACGGCGTCGGCGCCTCGGTGGTGAACGCGCTGTCGGCGCGGCTGGACGTCGAGGTCGACAGGAACGGCCAGATCTGGGCGGCGAGCTTCCGCCGCGGGGTCACCGGCGAGTTCACCGAGCCCGGCCGGCCGGACGCCGACTTCACCAGGAAGTCCGGGCTCCGCGCAGTCGCCAAGGTGGGCAGGACTAAGACCGGCACCCGGATCAGGTTCTGGCCGGACCGCCAGGTGTTCCTGCGCGACGCGACGTTCAGCTACGACGGCCTCGCGGAGCGCGCCAGGCAGACGGCCTACCTGGTGCCGGGCCTGACGATCGCGGTCCGCGCCGAAGGGGGAGCCGAAGCCGGCCCGGACGCCGACGGCGACGGCGCCGGCCCGCGGGAGGCCGAGTTCCGGTTCGCCGGCGGCATCAGCGAGTTCTGCGAGCACCTGGCCACGAGCGAGAAGGTCACCGACGTGATCCGGCTGACCGGCCAGGGCACGTTCACCGAGACCGTCCCCGTGCTCGACGATCGCGGCCACATGACGCCGACCGAGGTGGAGCGCACGCTCGACGTGGACGTGGCGATCCAGTGGGGGATGGGCTACGACACGATCACGCGGAGCTTCGTGAACGTGATCGCGACCCCGCACCACGGCACGCACGTCACCGGCTTCGACCGGGCCATCGTCAAGACGCTCAACGAGCAGCTGAGAAACGCCAGGCTCCTGAAGAACGGCGACGAGCCGGTCACCAAGGAAGACGTCCTCGAGGGGCTCACCAGCATCATCTCGGTGCGGCTGCCCGAACCGCAGTTCGAGGGCCAGACCAAGGAGGTCCTCGGCACTCCCGCGGCCACCAGGATCGTCAGCCAGGTGGTGGGCACCCAGCTCAGGAACTACTTCGAGAACCCGCCACGCGGCGCGAAACAGCAGGCCAAGGCGGTCCTGGACAAGGTCGCGAGCGCGGCGAAGACGCGCATCGCCGCCCGCGAGCACCGGGAGAACCAGCGCCGCAAGTCCGCGCTGGCCAGTTCCAGCCTGCCGGCCAAGCTCGTCGACTGCCGGTCCGCTGACGACCGCAGCGAGCTGTTCATCGTCGAGGGCGACAGCGCCCTCGGCACGGCCAAGCTGGCGCGGGACAGCGAGTTCCAGGCGCTGCTGCCGATCCGCGGCAAGATCCTCAACGTGCAGAAGTCGAGCCTCGCCGACATGCTCAAGAATGCCGAGTGCGCCGCCATCATCCAGGTCATCGGCGCCGGGTCGGGCTCCACGTTCGACCTGGACTCCGCCCGGTACCAGCGCGTGATCCTGATGGCGGACGCCGACGTCGACGGCGCGCACATCCGCACCCTGCTGCTCACGCTCTTCCACCGCTACATGCGGCCCATGCTTGAAGCGGGCAGGGTGTTCGCCGCGGTGCCCCCGCTGCACCGGATCGAGCTGACCAACCCGCGCAAGGGGCAGCTGAAGTACATCTATACCTACTCCGACGCCGAACTTCGCCGCACGCTGCTGGAGCTGGAGAGCAAGGGCCAGCGCTGGAAGGACCCGGTGCAGCGCTACAAGGGCCTCGGCGAGATGGACGCCGGCCAGCTCGCCGAGACCACGATGGACCCGCGCCACCGCATCCTGCGGCGGATCAGGATCGAGGACGCCAAGGCCGCCGGGGACGTGTTCAACCTGCTCATGGGCACGGACGTGGCGCCGCGCCGCGAGTTCATCGTCGGCGGGGCCAGCGAGCTCGACCTGTCCCGCATCGACACCTGAGAAGGACCGCATGCCACCACGCCGCGGCGGCACCACCGCGCCGCCCCCCGAAGACTTCGAAGAGAACATCGTCGACGTCGACGTCACCGAGGAGATGCGCGGCTCCTACCTGGAGTACGCCTACAGCGTCATCTACTCCCGCGCGCTCCCGGACGCCAGGGACGGCCTGAAGCCGGTCCAGCGGCGCATCCTCTACCAGATGAACGAGATGGGCCTGCGGCCGGACCGCGGGCACGTCAAGTGCGCCCGCGTGGTCGGCGACGTCATGGGCCGGCTGCACCCGCACGGCGACGGCGCCATCTACGACGCCCTGGTCCGGATGGCCCAGCCCTGGGCGATGCGGCTGCCGCTCGTCGACGGCCACGGGAACTTCGGCAGCCTCGGCGGTGACGACGCGCCCGCCGCGATGCGGTACACCGAGTGCCGTCCCACCGAGGCCGCGATGGCGATGGTCGGCGACATCGCCGAGGACACCGTCGACTTCGGCCCGAACTACGACGGCCAGGAGCAAGAGCCGCAGGTCCTCCCGGCCGCGATCCCCAACCTGCTGGTCAACGGCGCCTCGGGCATCGCCGTCGGGATGGCCACCAACATGGCCCCGCACAACCTGACCGAGGTGATCGCCGCCGCCAGGCACCTGCTCAAGCACCCGGACGCCTCTCTCGAGCAGCTCATGCGCTTCGTCCCCGGCCCGGACCTGCCGACCGGCGGCAGGATCGTCGGCCTCGACGGGATCCGCGAGGCGTACGCGACCGGCCGCGGCATCTTCCGGACCCGGGCGACCGCGCAGATCGAGCAGCTCAACGCGCGCAAGACCGGCATCGTCGTCACCGAGCTCCCGTACGGCGTCGGCCCGGAGAAGGTGATCGCGCGGATCAAGGACCTGGTCCAGGCCAAGAAGATCACCGGCATCTCTGACCTCAAGGACCTCACCGACCGGGTCCGCGGCCTGCACCTGGTGATCGAGGTGCGCAATGGCTTCAACCCGGAGGCGATCCTCGCCGAGCTGTACCGGCTCACGCCGATGGAGGAGACGTTCGGCATCAACAACGTCGCCCTGGTCGACGGGCAGCCGCGTGTGCTCGGCCTCAGCGAGCTGCTGAGTATCTACGTCGACCACCGGCTCGAGGTCACGAGACGGCGCAGCGAGTACCGGCGCCGCAAGCGCCAGGAGCGGCTGCACCTGGTCGACGGCATCATCGTCGCGCTGCTCAACATCGACGAGGTCATCCAGGTCATCCGCACCAGCGACGACGCCGCCGAGGCCAAGCGCCGCCTGCGGGAGATCTTCGACCTGTCCGAGATCCAGGCACAGTACATCCTGGACACCCCGCTGCGCCGCCTGACCCGGTATGACCGGCTCGAGCTCGAGCGCGAGCAGGAGACGCTCCGCGCCGAGATCGCCGAGCTGACCGAGATCCTCGAGGATGACGGCAGGCTCCGCGAGCTGGTCAGCCGCGAGATGGCCGACCTGGCGAAGAAGTTCGGCACGCCGCGCCGCACGCTGCTGCTCGAGGGCGGCGGCGAGGCGGTCAAGGCCGCGGTCCCGCTCGAGGTGGCGGACGACCCGTGCGTCGTGGTGCTGTCGGCGACCGGCCTGCTGGCCCGCTTCCCCGTCTCTCCCGATCATTCCGAACGTACGCGTGGTGACTCCCAGGCTCCGCCCGACCGTGCCGCGCACGACATCGTGGCGTCGGCGGTCGGCGCGACCGCCCGCGGCACCGTCGGCGCGGTGACGTCGGCGGGGCGGATGATCAGGCTCAGCGTCCTGGAGATCCCCGCGCTGCCGCCAGCCGACGTGGCCCCGTCGCTGGCCGGCGGCCACCCCGTCACTGAGTTCGTCACCGGCCTGGCGCCGGCGGAGCGCGTCCTCGCGCTCGCTAACCTCGAAGCTGCGGCGGACGCGGGCGTGGCGCTGGGCACGGCGAGCGGCGTCGTCAAGCGGGTGCTCCCCGAGTACCCGGCCAACCGGGACGAGTTCGAGCTGGTCTCGCTCCGAGAGGGTGACCGGGTAATCGGTGCTGTCCAGCTAACCGGCGAGGATGCCGAGCTGGTGTTCATCACCTCCGACGCGCAGCTGCTGCGCTTCCCGGCCGCCGCGGTGCGCCCGCAGGGCCGCCCGGCCGGCGGCATGGCCGGCATCCGGCTGTCCCCCGGCGCGTCCGCGATCTGGTTCGGCGCGATCGGCCCCGCGGCCAGCCCGGCCCCGGCCGGCGACCAGGCGGCGCTTTCGGCGTACCCGGATGGCCGCGCCGGCGAAGCGGCCTCCGGCGTGACCGGCCCGGCGGCGGACGCCGCCGGGTACCTGGACCGGGCCGGCGCGTCCGCGCCGGGCGGCGGCGCGATGGCCGAGGCCGTCGTGGTGACGGTCGCGGGCCGGTCCGGCGCGCTGCCCGGCACCGGCGCGGCGAGCGTCAAGGTCACCCCGTTCGCCGAGTACCCGCCGAAGGGCCGCGCCACCGGCGGCGTCCGCTGCCAGCGCTTCCTCAAGGGCGAGGACACCCTGGTCGCGGCCTGGGCGGGCCCGGGTCCCGCGCTCGGCGCCACCGAGGCGGGCGTCCCGGTCGACCTGTCCGGCTTGCAGGGCAGGCGCGACGGCTCCGGCACCCCGCTGACCCGCCAGCTAGCCCACATAGGCCCCGCCTTCCGCCCCCAGTAAGCCGCCTGGGCGTCCCACGAGGACCTGTTACCGGTCACAAGCTGTCGCGGCGTGCGCAAAGCGCGCCCGCGCGCGCAAAGTCGCATCCTTACCCGGTCGCTCTCCACCGGTAGCCACCGTCGCTCGCCCTCCATCCCAGCCGGGTCACACCGAGTTCCCCGCTTGTCACACCAGCAACTTTCGTTGCCAAGGCGCCCGTGCACATTAGTAACACCAGCCACTTCCCTGGACTTTGTACCCCGGGTGACAACTTTCGGGGTCGTGTGACCGGTCACAGGTGGTCGTAGCGGGTACAAAGTGAACCTAGGTATCCGGCGTCTCCGGCCTGGACAGGTCACACTGGTCTCTGCCGTCTCGGCCGTATCAGGTCGCCGAGAAGCCGCCGTCCACGTAGATCGTCTGGCCGGTGATGTAGTCGCTCGCGGTGGACGCGAGGAAGACCGCGACGCCGGCGAAGTCGGACGTCTCGCCGTTCCGCCCGAGCATCGTCCGCGCCGCCAGTGCCGCCGAGCGCACCGGGTCGGAGGACACCTCCACGGTGAGCGGGGTGGTCACGAAGCCGGGGCACACCGAGTTCACGCACACGCCCGACGACGCCCACGCCTCCGACTGGGAGCGGGTCAGCGCGGCGAGGCCGCCCTTCGTCGCGCCGTACCCGCCGCTGTTGCCGAACGCCCGCTGCGCCTGCTGTGACGTGACGTTGATGATCCGTCCCCAGCCGCGCGCCGCCATCTGCGGGCCGAACCGCTGGCCGAGCAGGAACGGCGCGGTCAGGTTGACGGCGACCATCAGGTCCCAGTGCTCCTCGGACAGCGCGGGGAGCGGCGGCCGCAGGTTGACGCCCGCGCAGTTGACCAGGATGTCCGGTTCGCCGAACGCCGCGGCCGCCGCGGAGGCGCCCCGCCGCACCTCGTCCCGGTTGGACAGGTCCGCGGCGACCCAGGCCGCCGTGCATCCCGCTTCGCACAAGGACGTCGACGTGGCCGACAGCCGGGTCGGATCCCTGGCCACCAGCACCACCTTCGCTCCGGCCAGCGCCAGGGCGGAAGCCATCGCCTCACCGATCCCGGAACTGCCGCCGGTCACGACGGCCACCCGTCCGTCGAGCGAGAACAACTCCGAGAGGAAGCCTGTCATGCGGGATTGCTTACCACACGCGAGACACCGCGCGACCCGGGAGTGACCGGAAATGTCACCATTCGCAACCTCAATCACGTGGTCACAACTAACAGAAGGACACCGCGTCCGATCCCGCGGGCCTGCTACAGGACGGGGCGGGCGCCGATCAGGTTGAGCGCGTGCGCGGCGAGGCGGCAGCCGCCGCCCAGGGCCTCGGTCGGCGGCTTTTTGTCCAGCCAGGCGGGCAGGAAGCCGGCGATGAACGCGTCCCCCGCGCCGGTCCCGTCGATGACCCGCTCGATCGGCGGCGCGGGCACCCGTACCGGGGGACGGCCGTTGGCGTAGAACAGCGCGCCTTCGGCGCCGAGCTTGATGACGACCTGCGGGTACCAGGCGGTGAGGACCCGGGCGGCCTGCTCGGGTTCGTCGCGCCCGGTCAGCACCTTGGCCTGCGTGGCGTTCACGAAAAGCAGCACGGCGTTGCTCGACAGTTCGAGGAACGGCTCGGCGCCGGCCCGCTCGAGCGGCGCGGCCGAGGCTCCGTCGACCGAGGCGGACATGCCCACCCGCCGGGAGAAGTCGAGCGCGGCCAGGGCGGCCGCCCTCGACCCCTCGGACAGCAGCGTGTACCCCGACACGTGCAGGTGGGCGCCGGGAATGAACAGGTCGTGCGGCAGGTCGTCAGGGGCTAGCGCGGCGTTGGCGCCGGGGTCGGAGAGCATGGTGCGCTCGCCCTTGTGGGTCACCATCACCACGCACGTCCCCGTCGGCCGTTCCGGGTCCATCACGAGCCGCGCGTCAACGCCGTAGCCCATGAGTTCCATGTCCCGGTTCCGGCCGGCGATGTCCGCTCCGCGCCGTCCGACGAACGCCACATCCGCTCCGTCGGCCGCCAGCCACGCGGCGATGTTCGCGCCAGATCCGCCGCCGTGGGTGGTGACCTTCGCGGGAGTGTCGCTGCCGCGCGCGAGCGGCAGCGTGGCGTGGGCAACGGTATCCGTCATCAAGTCGCCAACGACAACGATGCGGGCCATTGTCGGCATCACCTCATCATCGCGATCATCAGGCGGTTCGCCGCCGGTGCCCGGTCGGCGGTGGCGGACATCAAACCTGATCGGGGGACTCCTACGGTATCCGCATCCGCCCGGTCGTGGCCACCACGTCAACTGGGGGTTTTCCAAACAGTAACGGCCCGGGTCAGCCAGCGAGGAACGACAGCCGGACGCGCCGGTCGGGATTATCCACGTTTAGGTCGATAAGCGCGATGGACTGCCAGGTCCCGAGCGCGAGCTTGCCGCCGAGCACGGGGACCGAGGCGTATGGCGCCACGAACGCCGGGAGCACGTGCGACCGGCCGTGCCCGCGCGACCCGTGCGCGTGCCGCCAGCGGTCGTCGGCGGGCAGCAGGTCACCCAGCACCGCGAGCAGGTCGTCGTCGCTGCTGGCGCCGAGCTCGAGCAGCGCCAGCCCGGCCGTGGCGTGCGGCACGAACACGTGCAGCAGCCCGTCGCCGCCGCCCGAGGCGGACCTGGCGAACTCGGCGCACTCACCGGTGATGTCCCGCACGGTTTCCCGCCCGCCGGTGCGCACCTGAATGATCTGGCTCTCCATGGTCCCGGATCATAGGCCGTCCCGTAAGCCGGGATGGCGGCCGTAATCCGGCTGGTCGCTATGCTTGGCCTCTATCGCGCTTGACAGCTGGAGTGCATGTGACCGAGATACCTGGGACGACCGGTGATCGGCTGCGGCTGGCGCGGCTGGCGCACGGGTTCTCCCAGCAGCAGCTGGCCGGCATGGCTGGGGTCAGCCGGCAGGCGGTCTCGGCCGTTGAGGCGGGGCATTCCGATCCCTCGCTCCGCGTCGCGTTCGCCCTCGCCCAGGCGCTCGGTATGACGGTGGAGGAGCTGTTCGGCCCCGGGGACGTGGCGCAGCCGGTCCCCGCCGTCCCGGTGGCCCCGCTGGATGGCCCGGGCGGCCCGGGCGGACCGGGCGGCCGGGTGCTGCTCGCCCCGGTCGGCGACCGGTTCGTGGCGCTGCCGCTGCGCGGCGACGCGGCGGCCGACATGGGCTTCGTCGCGGCCGGCGGCCTCGCGGTGCCCGCCGCGCCAGCCGGCGCCGGCGAGATGGCCAGGCCGGGCGCGGCGGGCGCGCCGGGCGCGCCGGGCGCCGCGGGCGCCATTGCCGTCCGGCCGATCGGACCGCTCCGCCCGACGCTGGTGGTGGCCGGCTGTGACCCGGCCCTTCCGCTGCTGGCGGCCCCGCTCGCGCTGCTCGACCCGCCGGTCGCCTTCGCGTGGTGGCCGTGCGGCAGTCGGGAGGCGCTGCGGCTGGCCGCCGCCGGCCTGGTGCACGTGGCCGGCGTGCACCTGCGCGACGCCGAAGGCGGGTACAACGCCACGGCCGCGAGCGAACTGCCCGGCGGCGCCGAAGTGGTCGGCTTCACCGCCTGGCGGGAGGGCCTGGCGATCAGGCCCGAACTCGCCGGTGCCGTCACCGGGCTCGACAGCGTCGTCAAGCTCGGGCATCGCGTGGTCAACCGCGAGCCGGGGGCCGAAGCCCGGCGCCTGCTCGACCGCGAGCTTGGCCGGCTCGGCATCGACCCCGCCGAACTGTCCGGCTACGACTCCCGGGCCGCGGGCCACCTGCAGGTCGCGAGCGCGGTCGCGGCGGGTCTCGCCGACGCGGGCGTGGCAAGCGAGCCCGCCGCCCGCGCCTACGGCCTGGGCTTCGTCCCGCTGGCGGACGAGCGGTTCGACCTCGTCCTGCCCGGCGCGTACCTCGGCTCGCGCGAGGTGCAGGGCCTGCTCAGGGTGCTCGCCTCCCGGTGGCTGCTCGCGCAGCTGGCCAGCCTGCCCGGCTACGACCTCGCCACCTGCGGCGACCGGGTCAGGTAGCGGCGCCGCGTCACGCCCGGGTCACTGGGGCATCGAACAGCGTCGAATCGGCCGCGATTGATGCCCAGCCTGGTGTTCGATGACGCGTACACCGTTGACCTGGAACGGGGAACCTCATGCAGAAGAACATGTCAGTGCCAACCGCCGCCGCGGCGGCGGTCCTCGCCGCGGGTCTCGCGCTCGCCGGCTGCGGCAGCTCCGCGAGCAGCTCAGCAAGCAAGCAGGCCGACAGCACGGCAAGCAGCTCAGCCGGCGGCTCCGGGACGCACTCCGCCTCGGCCGCCACGCCGGCGGCCGCCACGTCCGCCGGATCGTCCGCCTCGGTGCCGTTTCCCATCGGCGTCGGCAACACGTGGACCTACGACATCGCGGCGAACGGCGAGAGCGGCACCACCGTCAACAAGATGACCGCGGTCACGCCGGTCGCGG
>Ga0187806_1000113_pt1 | contig 18073 bp, 16 predicted proteins | sample NC_wetland_sal_i_7_FD_132470 | JGI IMG/M metagenome (GOLD analysis project Ga0187806, IMG submission 132470) | Wetland sediment microbial communities from Neuse River Estuary, North Carolina, USA - ASW_1 | ecosystem: Environmental > Aquatic > Freshwater > Wetlands > Sediment | place: USA: North... | reverse complement strand
CCGCCGCACACCGCGCCGCCGCACACCGCGCCGCCGGACACCTTCGAAGGCCGCTGGCTGGCCGCTGACGCCCTCGTGCTGACCGCGATCACGGTCCCCGCCGACGGCCCCGCCGAGGACGAGCGTTAGCTCGCAGCCCGAGGTCCTCCAGCGCATCCTCGTGCCGCCGGCGCCCCCGGCGCCGACGCCGGCGGCGTCTCCCCGTATGGCCGTCTGCACTGTGCAGATGGCCTAGGACGGGAGAGTAAAGCAAAACCGGCCCCGTGTCTGCCGCGGTTTCCGCTCCGAAGCCCAATCCTCAACGTGCGCTTAATCCGGTACGCCGGCACTAAATCAGCGCGCAATCGGCCAGAGGCCAACTCGATCCGTCGCGATTGGCCATCCTTACGCTGATATGCGGGCGCGAGCAGGCTCTGCGGGCGGCTGGCGGCGGAGGCCGCGGCCGTCGGATGCTGGACACATGCCGGAAGCGGAGCTGAGGTTCACCGACGAGCTGCGGCTGTTCCTCGCGCCCAGGCACCGGGAGGATGGCCGGGCGCGGGTGACCTGCGACGAGACCTCGACACTCGGGCACGTCGTCGAATCGCTCGGCGTCCCTCTGCCGGAGGTGGGCGCTCTCAGCATCGACGGTGGGCCGGCGACGGCGGCGAGCCGGCTGTCCGGCGGGCAGGTCGCTGAGGTTGCCGCCATAACACGGCCACAGCCGCTGCCGGCGGCCGGCTTCGTCCTCGACGTGCACCTGGGCACGCTGGCGCGCAGGCTGCGGCTGCTCGGAATAGACGCCGCCTACGCCAACGACCGCGACGACGACGCCCTGATCGCGCAGGCCCGCGCCGAGGGGCGCGTGCTGCTCACCCAGGACCGCGGCCTGCTCCGCCGCCGCGCCGTATGGCTTGGCGCCTACGTGCGCGGCGCGGACCCCGACGACCAGCTGCGCGACGTCCTCGACCGGTTCGCCCCGCCGCTTGCGCCCTGGACCCGGTGCACCGCGTGCAATGGGAGGCTCGAGCCGGCCCGCAAGTCCGATGTCGAGCCGAGCCTGCTCCCGGGGACCAAGCGCACCTACCAGGATTTCGCCCGGTGCACCGCGTGCGGGCGGGTGTACTGGCGCGGCGCGCACAGCGCGCGGCTGGCGGCGATCGTGGACCGCGCGGCGCGCATCGTCGCCGCCCGGTCCGCTACGCGCGCTACGCCCGCTTGACCGCCTGGATCGTGAACGAGCAGGGAACGCGGTCAGGGTCGCGGGCGAGCCGCCACTCGCCGCCACCGGCCTGGACCATCTGACCGGGCAGCGCTTCGAACGGAATGCTCGTGTGCTCGGCCAGGCCCGTGATCGTCAGGCCCGCGCCGAGCAGCGCGGTGACGATGTCGCCGATGCCGTGGTTCCACTGGTGGGTGACGCCGTGCTCGATGCGCGTGTCGGTCGTCACGTAGGTGTAGGCGCCATCGGTGACCAGCGGCTCGATCGTCTCGAAGTACGGGTAGCGGATCACGAGCAGGTCGTCGTCGCGCCCGTCATCGAGCGAGTGGAGCACCGGGTGGCCGTCGCGGATGAACAGCCGCCCGGATGGCGGGCGCGGAGAAGTCGAGCCCGGTCATCGACGCGCCGAGTCGTGTCAGGGACACTGTGTCGGTCCCGATGTGGCACTGGAGGTGCACGCCGCGCAGCCCGGCCACGTCCCCGAGCAGCGGCAGGTCGAACCGGACCACGTCCGAGAGGAACGCCGGATCGTCGATGAACCGCTGGACCGAGTACTCCGGCGACCCCAGGTGCGCGGGCACCCGGTCATCCCAGTTCGCCCTGTTCAGCTCCTGGTAGTCAGTCACCCAAGTACTGTGCCATGACCGCGGTCCGGCCCCGTAGCGATTTATGCGTCAGTCGGCCTGCTCGAGCGCGGTCTGCATTGGCCGGAATTTTACCTGCGCCTCTGCCAGCTCGGCGGCCGGGTCGGAGCCTGCCACGATGCCGCAGCCGGCGAAGAGCCGGGCCCGGTTCCCGGCGAGCTGCGCGCAGCGCAGCGCGATGCCCCACTCACCGTTCCCGTCCGCGTCCACCCAGCCAACAGGGCCGGCGTACCGTTCCCTGTCCATGTTCTCGAGCTCCCTGATGAGCTCCACCGCGACCTTGGTCGGGGTGCCGCCGACGGCGGCGGTTGGGTGCAGCGCCGCGGCCAGGGCGAGCGCGGAGTGATCGGCCGCCAGCGTGCCGTGCACCCACGTGCCGAGGTGCTGCACGTTGGCGAACCTGATCAGCTCCGGCTGCGGGGCCATGCGCAGCGCCTCGCACAGCGGCGCGATCGCCTCCTGCAGCGACACGACGGCGTAGCCGTGTTCCTCGTTGTCCTTCGCGGAGCCGAGCAGCGCGGCCGCGAGCTCCGCGTCTTCCGCGGCCGTGGCGCCCCGGGGCATGGTGCCAGCCAGCACGAGCGCGCTGACCTTGCGGCCGTTCCTGCGGATAAGCAGTTCCGGCGTCGCGCCCACCAGGCCCGCGCAAGCGAACGTGAAGCAGCCCGGGTACCGGTCGGCGAGCCGGCGCAGCAGCACCCGTGCGTCGATCGGGCCGTCGGCCGACGCGTACAGGTCGCGGGCGAGCACGACCTTGCGCAGGTCGCCGCGGGTGATCCGGCGCACCGCGGCGGCAACCGCCTGCTCCCACTCGGGTGCCGACAGCGACCCGTCGTGCCACCGGACGCGACCCGGCGCGAGCAGCGGACGCTGCCGCGCCGGGTGCCAGGCGGGCTCGCCGCGCGGGGTGATCGTGGTGATCCACGCGTTCCCCGTGCCATCCCGGCCGGCCAGGACGCGGGGAACGACGAGCACGGATCCCTCGGAGCAGTCGTCGAAGGTGAAGCTGCCGAACGCCACGAGGCCCGATCCCCGGTATCCGGCGTCATCCTTGACGTCGGCGTTCTCGAAGACCTCGCGCAGCCACTTCTCGCCGAGGGTGAACCTGTCTGGTCCCGGCGGCAGCGTGACCCGGGCCGCCTCTCCCCAGCCGGCCAGCCCGGCGCCGTGCCGTATCCAGGCGAGCGCCGCGGGCTGCGGAAGCCGGCTGATCAGATCCCCGGGGTCGGGGACTGGCATGCTGCGAACCACCAGCTGCTCGCCGCCGTAGTCCCCGGCCGGCCGTCCGTCCGCGGCGCGGTAATTCCCGTACGGCTCTGCCATGAGAGGAAATTGTAATGGCCGGGTCGGGAACGCCAGGCAACCCGCCCGTCTGCCCCATCCGCCCGCCGTGGCTGCCCGCTCCCGGGGAGCAGCCCCTCAGCGGCTAGTCGTCGGGCGCCAGCATCCGCGCCATGGCGGGCAGCACGCCCGGCGCGACGCGGCAGTACACCCAGGTGCCGCGGCGCTCGGAGATGATCAGGCCTGCCTCCCTCAGCTTCTTCAGGTGGTGGCTGACCGTGGGCTGTGACACGCCCACGTTCTGGATGTCGCACACGGAGGCTTCCCCGCTCTGGTGCGCGGCGACCCGGGAAAACAGCCTGAGCCTGACCGGGTCTGCGAGCGCCTTGAACATGCAGGCCATTCGCTCGGCCTCGGCGGCCGAGAGCTCCGCCGCGCCAAGCGGCGGGCATGGAAACTCAAGCGCGCGCTCCGCGATGAGTTCCGTCTGGTTCGTCATGCGCTAATACTCACCTGCCCCAGCGGTCCCTGCCACCGATCCCGCCATAACGTGACATCACGTATATCTAAGGGTTCCTCCGGTGAGCCAGCGCCATTCGGGACGCATTCTTCCGCGGGACCACGACAGCCCCGCCAGACCGACGGAAACCCCTTCGTGTAGGGCGACCCGTCAGCATGACGGGGCCTCACGCGAGGAGCCTATACACGCAGGCGTCACTTCTCCGGCGAAATTCGGAAAACGTGCCGGAACGGGCATTCCAGGCACGGATTCCGCCCTACCGGAAACGTTTCTCTACTGTTTGGGCGGGTCTGGCCGGGCTAAATCGCCTGTGCCCGAGGCCTGCCCCGGTCTGGGCTATCCGAGAGCCCGGCGGCGACCCCTGGGGCGGTTCTCTCAAGCCTCACGGGCCCCGGAGTCCTCGCAAGTTTTCACCAGACAGAATACCTAGGGCCACTTTGTGGCGGTTGTAACCACTTGTGACCGGTCACACAATCAAGAAAGTGTTCATTTGCGGTACAAAGATAACGAATGTGACTGAAGTGATGTAACTGCAGCGACCTTTCAGGCGGCCCCACACAAGCTGCTAGAGCAGGGTGAGCTGCTCGGGCAGCGCGACGAGCACGGGAGCCGTGCCGGACGCGGCGGCGGTGGCGGTCGCGGCGGCGGTGGCGGCAGGGGTTGCGGCGGGGGAGCGGACCGACCTGGCCTGGCGCGGGGTGCCGCGGCCCACGCCGTACTTGTCGGCCAGCTCGCGGACCTGGGCGGCGATCCGGTTCTGATAGTCCCTGGGCGCGTAGGCACCGCGGTCGTACAGCGCCGCGTACTTGCCGGTCAGCTCCGGGTGCGAGGTGTGCAGCCAGCCGAGGAACCATTCGCGGGTGCCCGGCCGCAGGTGCAGCACGATCGGCGAGACGTGTGTCGCGCCCGTCGCGGCGATCTGCCGGACGGCGGCGTCGAGCTGGGCGGGGGAGTCGGACAGGTACGGCACGACCGGCCCCATCAGCACGCCGCACCGCAGCCCGTTGTCGTTCAGCGTCGCGCAGGCCTCGAGCCGCCGTTCCGGCGCCGGCGTGCCCGGCTCGATGGCCCGCCACAGCGCCGGGTCGACAAAGGCCGCCGACACGTTCAGCCCGACGTCGGTCACCGCGGCGGCCTCGAGCAGCAGGTCGAGGTCGCGCAGGATCAGCGTGCCCTTGGTCAGGATCGAAAACGGGTTGGCCGCGTCCCGCAGCGCGGCGATGATGCCGCGCATGAGCTGGTAGCGGCCCTCGGCCCGCTGGTAGCAGTCGACGTTCGTGCCCATCGCGATGTGCTCGCGTTCCCACCGCGGCGAGGCCAGCTTCTTGCGCAGCAACTCGGGCGCGTTGACCTTGACGATCACCTTCGAATCGAAGTCATGCCCGGCGTCCAGGTCAAGGTACGTGTGCGTGTTCCGGGCGAAGCAGTTGTGGCTCACCACCCCGTTCGCGATGAAGTCACCGGTCCCAGTCGTGATGTCGTACATCGGCAACTCGATGCCGAGCGGCTCGATCGAGGCCACCCGCAGCTTCGCGTCGCTCTTGAGGGATACCCCCTCAATCGACCGCTTCCGCGTTATCGCTGGATCGGTGGTGTGGAAGAACCGCATGGTCTCCTTCAACCCGCCGCGCAGTCGGATGTACTGAAGACCGTTTGGCCAGCCGCGGGATTCCAGGACGTAGTCGAAGCCGAACGACGACAGGGCCCTGGCTGTCCAATCGAGGATCTGCCGGTCAGTGTTGGCTACCCGCCAGATACCTCTGCTGCAACTCCCCTCGGCATCGAAGATGCCAGCGAGGAAGCCGTGAAACCAGTCCTCACAAGGGGCGGTCGGCCAGTCGACCAGGTGTTTGATAGCGAGGACGTTTCCCCGCGACCCGGTTCGGATGGCCCGCACGGCTCTGCGCGTCTCACTTGCGGCGGCGAAGTCGAACTCACTCGTGAGAATCCCGAACGTGCCCAGGTAGTAGCGAGTACGGGCGAGCGCCTCGGCATCGGCGAGCGCGAGACGGAAAGGGAAGATGTCTCCGTGAGGCCCGCTGTACGTTCCGAGATTCGCATCTCCCCGGATCATTCCGCAGAGGTAACCACGTCGGTACGCCACCGAGTCCTTGGGCGGTTCGGCAAAAGCGCCGACACCCATGAGCTTGTTGTTGACGGTCAGGAACGGACGCTGCTCTGGTCCCTGCTCGGCACCGGTGACGTGCTTCCAGCCACGCTCGGTCAGAAACCGGTGATCACCGCTGGCCACGAGCTTGGTGCCGTCCTCCAGCGTGATCCGGTAGGCGGGCTTGACCGTCGACCAGTGCGCCAGCACTTCGGTGATCGCGTATCGGCGGTAGTAGCCGTCCCGCACCGTCCCGTAGATCTTGTCGCCCACACGCACGTCGGCAAGGGGAACTGCTGTCCCATCTGCCAGCAATATTGGCGTATCGCCTGACATGCAGTACCGGCAAGCATGCTGGCATCCCCGGTAGGGGTTGATCGTCCAGCGGAACGGCATGCGGGAGGACTCGGGGACGTGGGAGACGATCGACTTGGCCTGGACCTCGTAGAAGGTCATGCCGCGGAAGCCCGGCGTGTCGAACGTGCGGACCACGGCGCCGCGGGCGAACATGGGCACCTGGCCCAAGCCGTCGTCGGCCGCGGCGTCGAGTCGCAGGTTGTCCCAGCGCATGCGCTCCAGCCTAGAACGGCTATTCGATTATGGCAAACACCAGTTCGGACGCCGCAGCGTCGGCTGAGGCTTTGACTACTACCTGAGACCTTTGTGAACACCCTGCGTAGCTGGTGATGGTGTGGTCTAAAAAGAGCCGGGCACAAACACAGAACGATTGGATAAACCTGCCTCCGTGGGGGATAGTTAGAGAGTTCCCACTGGCGCGCGGAACGCGGAGGTATGGCGCTATGGCGCTGTCAATGGACGAGCAGCGCATGCTCGCCGAAATAGAGCGGCGGCTTGCCGCGGAGGACCCTGGGCTCGCGTCCAGGCTGTCCTCGTTCAGGCGGCCGGGACCGACCGCCAAGTTCCGGACGACCCGGGGCAGGATAATCGGTTCCCTCTTCACGATCGCCCTGGTGGCGGCCGTGTCCCTGATGATCTACGCCATGGTGCCCTTCCGCGCGCACACCTATAAACCGGCGATCACCACGTCATCCTCCAGCCATCCCGCGGCCAGCGCTCAGGTCAAGAACGGTCCGGCGGCCAGCGCCGCCGGCAAGACCACGACGACCAAGACGTCCGCGTCGCCGAAGACGGCCCCGTAAGCCCTCACGAGTCGCGCCACAGCTGGACCAGGTACCGCTCCACGCCCTCCAGCTTGCGCTTCTCGCGCTGGAACTCGTCGCTCAGCGGGTCCCTCAGCCGGCCGAACAAGTCGGCGTACATCTGCACCACCGCCTCGCGGTAGCGCGCGTACACGCGGACCTCATAGTCGCCGACGCCGCCCGACAGCCGCAGCCGGGAGACCGCGGTGCCGGCCGAGCCCATGTCGATAGACAGCTGCCCGCGCAGGTACAGCCGCGCCTTGCCCTCCTCTTCCCAGGCGTCGGGCAGCAGCGGCTGGCCGTCCCACTCCTCGAGCACCAGGCGGACGTCGATGTCCTGCTGGAGGCTGCCGATCCAGAGCTGCTCGCGATTCGACGACACGAGCGCCCCGATCGGCGGCAGTGGCGCGCCGGGACCGTCGGGGAGGACCTCGGGGTCGTGGATGCGGAACATGCGGCGGTCGGGGAACACAGGCATCACAAGCTGAAGCAGCCTGCGGCTCACGTATGCCCCCTCTAGCACCGCCACCTCGCTAATCACGTGAATAACAAAGGTCATGCCCGGCCCGTACAGGCATCGAGGCTAAATCTAGACCGACAAAGCCCAGCGCGCGGGCAGAACCGCTGCTGACCAATAGTCCCCGAGCGATACGTAACCTATTGACTACGAGCAGCAACCATGTAGTGTCATATCCAGACATAACACTCGCTGCTCCCCCAGGCGGTGCCCTATGCAGTCGGTCTCTGCTGCCCGCGTTCAGCTACAGAAAGTGTCGAACCGGTCACCATACGCAGCAGCGGCCGTATCTATTCCTGTAACGGCCGAAGTGGTCCCTGCGGTTCACCCGGTCCCGGCCGTGGTCCCGGCCGCGGTCCCAGCCGCGGCCCCAGCCCCGGTCCCAGCCGCGGCCCCGGTCCCGGTGGCGGCGGTGGGCGGCGGCAAGCGGACGGTCGTGCTCCTGGTCTGCTGCAGCGCGCTGTTCATGGTCGGCCTGGACAACACGATCGTGAACGTCGGCCTGCCCGCCATCGGCAAGAGCCTGCACACCGCGGTGGCCGGGCTGCAGTGGACCGTGGCCGGCTACACGATCGTGCTGGCCAGCCTGCTGCTGTTCTCCGGGGCCGCCGCGGACAGGATCGGCAGGCGCACCATCTTTCAGGTCGGCCTGAGCCTGTTCACGCTCGGCTCATGGCTCTGCAGCCTCGCCCCGAACCTCGCCTGGCTGATCGGATTCCGCGTCCTGCAGGGCGTCGGCGGCTCGATGCTGAACCCGGCGGCGCTCGGCATCATCACCAACACGTTCGCCAGGCCCGCCGAACGCGCCAAGGCGATCGGCGTCTGGGACGGCGTGTCGGGCCTGTCCATGGCGCTTGGCCCCGTCATCGGCGGGATCCTGGTGGGGAGCGTGGGATGGCGCGGGATCTTCTGGGCCAACATCCCGGTCGGCCTCGCAGCGATCGCCCTGACCGCGCTGCTCGTCCCCGACTCAAGAGCCGAACGCGGCCGCAAGGCCGACCCCGTCGGCCAGGTCCTCGTCATCGTCATGCTCGCCTCGCTGGCCTACGCGATCATCCAGGGCCCGGGCGAGGGCTGGCTGTCCCCGCGGATCGACCTGTTCTTCGTCGTCGCCGTCGCCGCCCTCACCGCGCTGCTGCGGTACGAGCCGAGGCGGGCCGAACCGCTCATCGACTTCCGGTTCTTCCGCTCGGTCCCGTTCAGCGCCGCCAACATGACCGCGGTCTGCGCGATCGCGACAAGCGCCGGGTTCCTCTTCCTGACCACGCTGTACCTGCAGGACGTGCGCGGGTATTCGCCGCTCCAGGCGGGGCTGACGATCCTGCCGATGCCGATCATGATGGCCGTGTCGTCGCCCATCTCCGGCCGCATCCTCGCCCGCGGCGGCCCGCGGGTCCCGTTCGTGATCGCCGGCGCCGCCCTCACCCTGTCGACCGCCGCGCTGTCCCAGCTGAGCGCCTACTCGGGACCGGTGTTCCTGCTCATCACCTACGGCCTGTTCGGGATCGGCGCGGGCATGGTGAACGTGCCGATCTCCAACGGCGTCATGTCCGGCGTGCCGAAGTCCCAGGCCGGGATGGCCTCGGGGATGAACTCCTCGAGCCGCCAGCTCGGCCAGTCCCTCGGCGTCGCGATCGTCGGCTCCGTGCTCGCCGCCTCGCTGCGCGGCTCGATGCACGCCGGGTTTCTCGACGCCGCGCACGCCGGCTGGTGGATCATGGCAGGCTGCGGCTACACGGTCCTGCTGCTCGGCGTGATCAGCACGACGAGCTGGGCGAAATCAACCGTACGTTCCGAATAACCCGCCGCAACCACACGCACCGCCGCAGCAGCCCCCGCCGCCGCCACCCATCGGCTGAGCCGAGGCGCGGCCGCCGACGGCCACCGTGGACAGCAGCTTCACGGTGTCGTCGTGGCCCTGCGGGCAGGCGGCCGGCGCCGACGACTCGCTCATCGGCCGGTTCAGCTCGAACGTGTCGCCGCAGGCGCGGCAGCGGTACTCGTAGCGTGGCACGATACGGATTCTACTCAGCCGCGGCTATCTCGACATCATCAGGAACGTACGCGACTGGCTCTGCAGCCGCCGATGGCTCCTCACCGCGGGCCGGCCTGCCGCGCAGCCACGACACCGCGGCGCCAGCGAACGACATGACGGCCGCCGCGGTGAACACGATCGTCAGCCCGTGGTGGAACGGCCCGGAGATCAGGTTCGGGAAGAACTGCTTGCCGGTGAGCACCGCGACGTCGTGCGCGGGCAGCGTGCGCAGCAGGCCGGACGGCGCCAGCAGGTTCTGCACCGGGTTGTAGCCGAGCATCGCGGCGAACACGGTGGACACCGGCGGCAGGTGCGCGATCTGGGTGGCCGTCGCGAGCGGCACGCCGCGGGCGGTGAGCCCGGTGGTGAGCGTGCGCGGCAGCGTGTTCGCCAGGCCCGCGATCAGCAGTGAGAAGAAGATGCCGATGGACAGCGACATTCCGGAGTTCTGGAACGTGGACCGCATCCCGGACGCCGCGCCCCGGTCGTGCGCCGGGACGCTGGACATGATGGCGGAGGTGTTCGGCGAGGCGAACAGGCCGGAGCCGATCCCGTTGCCGAAGATGAGCAGCGCGAACACCCAGTAGGGGAAGTCGATCGGCAGCACCATCAGGCCGATGAAGCAGGCGCCGGCGACCAGCAGGCCCGCGGTGGCGAACGGGCGGGACCCGTACCTGTCGCTCAGCGTGCCCGAGATCGGGCCGGCCAGCAGGAACCCGGCGGTGAGCGGCAGCATGTAAATGCCCGCCCACAGCGGGGTCACGGTGAAGTCGTAGCCGTGCAGCGGCAGCCAGATGCCGGCCAGCCAGATGACCAGCATGAACTGGAGCCCGCCGCGGGCGATCGCGCCGAGCAGGCTGGCGATGTTGCCGGACGCGAACGCGCGGATCCGGAACAGGCTCAACCGGAACATCGGGTCCTTGACCTTGGTCTCGATGAAGCAGAACAGCCCGAGCAGCGCGACGCCGAGCAGCAGGCCGCCGAACACCATCGGGTTCCCCCAGCCGGTGGCCGACGTGCCGTACGGGCGGATGCCGAAGGTGATGGCGGTCAGCAGCAGCCCGGCACCGGCCGCGAACGTGATGTTGCCCAGCCAGTCGATCCGGGCCTTGCGGGTGCTGGCGATCTCCCGCAGGCTCTTGTACGCCCAGACGGTGCCGAACACGCCGATCGGCACGTTGATCCAGAAGATCGCCCGCCAGTCCCAGGCGGCGAGCAGACCGCCGAGCAGCAGGCCCACGAACTGACCGGAGATGCCGGCGATCTGGTTGACGCCGAGCGCCATGCCGCGCTGGCCCGCGGGGAACGCGTCGGTGAGGATCGCCGCCGAGTTGGCCATCAGCATGGACCCGCCGAACGCCTGGGCGACCCGCCAGAGGATCAGCCACAGCGCGCCGCTCTGCCCGGTCATCGGATCGAGGGACAGCGCGATGGAGGCCAGCGTGAAGACGACGAAGCCGAGGTTGTAGATCTTGACCCGGCCGAAGATGTCGCCGAGGCGGCCGAGCGTGACCACGAGGACCGACTGCACCAGCAGGTACCCCATGATCATCCACAGCAGGTAGGTGACGTTGCCCGCCGTCAGGGGGTTGAGGTTGATGCCGCGGAAGATCGCCGGCATCGACACGATGACGATCGAGGCGTCGATGGTCGCCATCGTCATGGCCAGGGTCGTGTTGGACAGGGCCACCCACTTGTACGCCCGGCCCCGGCTCGTCGTCAGTTCCCCGGTGCCCGCTGAATGCTCGCTCGCCGTCGTCGCCACGTTTACCCAGCATAGCTGATAGTTGCTCAACGGCAACTATTATGCGTGCTAACGATCGTGAGGGTGAGCGTCAGGCGGGCTTAGCAACCGCGGCGAGAATCTTGTTCACCGCGTCCTGGATCTCCCGCTGCCTGCCCGGCATGTCCTTGCTTGCGAAGTTGTCGAGGATCGCGAGCACCTTGTCCTGACCGTGCAGGATGTGCAGCTGCTGCTTGGCCATCTCGTGCAGCGCGATCAGCGTCTCGTGGTCGGCGATCGCGCGCCGGTCGCTGGCCGCCTGCGCGCGGTTCGCGCTGACCTGCAGCGAGATCATGATCGACAGCTGCGGCAGGTTGAGGATCGTGAGCAGCAGCGGCCACGGCGTCTTGTCGAAGCCGACGATGTTGCCGAGGAAGAGCCACGCGACGATGCCGATCGTGATGCCGAGGAACACCAACATCGACCCGCACACGCGGTTGACCGCGTCGGCGATCTTGTCGAGCAGGCTGGTGCCCCGGACGTGGTCGGACAGGACGAGCTTGGGGTGGTGGTCGGCCGGGTCGGCGACGATCTGCTCGATCCGCTCGTGCAGGCCTTCCTTGGTGTGCGTGATCGCGCGCAGCGCTTGCGCGTCGGTGTGCGGCCGGGGGATGACGTGCGGTTGCTCCTGCAGTACCTGCTGTTCCATGCGGCCTTACGCTAGCGGGTCCTAACGGAAGGAAGGGAGGAAAACGGACTTCGTGGTCAGGTACGCGTCCATGCCCTCGGGGCCGTACGCGGTGCCCTGCCCGCTGGCGCCGCGGCCGCCCCACGGGGAGCCGATGTCCGGCTCGTAGAGGTTCACCCCGAAGGTGCCGACCCGGGTGCGCCTGGCGATGTCGAGGCCGCGCTGCGAGTCGCCGGTCCACACGGTCGCGGCCAGCCCGAACCCGTCGTTGGCGAACGCCACCGCCTCGGCCTCGTCCCGGTACCTGATGACCGTCGCTACCGGGCCGCAGATCTCCTCCTGCGCGATCGGCATCGACGGGGTCACGTCGGCGAGCACGGTCGGCTCGTAGAAGTAGCCGCGCACCGGGGACGCCGGGCGCCTGCCGCCGGCCACTACCCGCGCGCCGTCGGACACGCCGGCCCGGACCCGGCATTCCACGTCGTTGCGGCGCCGGCTGGAGGCCATCGGGCCCATCGAGGTGGACTCGGCCAGCGGGTCGCCGATCACGAGCGCCGCCGCCTGCCTGGTCAGCGCCTCGACGGCTTCGTCGTAGCGCTGTTCTGGCACGAGCACCCGGGACATGGCGAAGCAGGTCTGCCCGGAGTTGCCGAAACACAGCTGGCCGAGGGCCGACGACGCCTGGCCGAGGTCGGCGTCGTCGAGCACGATCGCGGCGGACTGGCCGCCGAGTTCCAGGCTGGCCGGCTTCAGCTCGGCGCCGCAGATCGAGGCGATCCACCGTCCCTGCTTGGCGGGCCCCGAGAACGCGACCGTGTCCACCCCGGGGTGCCTGGCGAGCAGGCCCGCCGCCTGGTGCGTCCCGGTGACCAGGTTGAACACGCCGGGCGGGAAGTCCGCCGCCTCGAACGCCTCGGCCAGGATGTACGCCGACAGCGAGGTCGCGGCGGCGGGCTTGAGCACGATCGTGCAGCCGGCCGCGAGCGCCGGGGCGAGCTGGCTGAACGCGAGCATGATGGGGTAGTTCCAGCTGGCGATGACCGCGGCCACGCCGGCCGGCTCGCGGCGGACCACGGTCCGCCCGGTGAAGCTCACCGCCGTCCTGGTCTCCTCGGTGTCCATCTCCCGCGCCAGGCTCGCGTAATAGCGGAGGATCGCGCACGGCGCCGCCGCGTTGTGCTGCCGCGAGAAGGCGATCGGCATGCCCATCTCGGCCGTGACGAGGCGGGCGGCCTCCTCGGCGCGCGCCTCGAGGGCCGCGGCCAGCCGGTCGAGCGCGTCGGCGCGGTCGCTTGGCGCGCACGCCGCCCACTTGCCGTCGTCGAACGCGCGCCTGGCTGAGCGGACCGCCTTGTCCACGTCGGCGCCCACGGCGGCCGGCACTGCGCCCACGACCTCTTCCGTGGCTGGATTCACTATGGTGATCACGTCAGGAGATGCCGAACAGACGAGGCGACCTCCCGCGTAGATATCGCGGTACTCAAGCAACGTCGGCCCCTTTCGAGGGGAAGTGCCTGATTATTTGCGCGCGCGATAAGGGTGTGTCAAGTACTTGTAACATATCGAACGTCACCTGACGCTCAAACCGCCATGTTTCAGGGCCTTCGGCCGCTGGGATCGTTGTGAGGGGTTTCCACCGGCCGCCAAGCATGATAGAGATCCATTTGTGGGTTTCCACAAACCCACGGTCCGTCCACCGTCGTATAGTGCAGGGATCATGCCGGAGACGATGCCCGCCGCTAGCCGGGTCAACACCCCCTCCCAGCCGGCGCCCAGGGAAAGCCCGAGGGACGTCGACAGGGAGAACGCCGTCCTGCGCGAGCTGGTGACTGTGTACCGGCACCTGTCCGGTCTCGCCATGCAGGACGCCGACTTGGCCGGCGTCGTGCAGCTCATCTCGGAACGCGCGTCGGCCACCGTCGCCGTCGTCAGCCAGCTGATGGACGTGCAGACCGCCGCCTCGCCAGGGCTCCCCCCGGAGAAGGCCGCCGCCCTGGTGCGCGAGCACGTGGTGCACCCGCGGCTCGGCCAGGTGCTGCGCGCCTCGCGGCTGTCGCAGCGGGCGCTGCGGCTGCCGAACGTGGGCGGAGTGCCCGCCATCATCGTCGCGCCGATCCTTGTCGGCGACGAGGTGCCGTCGTACCTGATCACCCTGGATCCGGCCGAGGAGTCGTTCGGCGAGGACATGTCGCTGCTCGTCACCGAGCACGCCGCCACGATCTGCGGCGTCATACTCGGCCGCGAGCGGGTCGTCGCGGCCGCGGCGCGCCGGGTCCGCGACGACCTCGTGGAGGGGCTGCTGCTCGGCCGCGGCCGGGACGCCGGCGACGCGGCCCGGTGGGCCGCGCACCTCGGCTACGACGCGACGCGCCAGCACAGCGTGGCGGCGATCGCCTTCGAGATGCCGCCGTCGCGGGCGGCCGACGCCGAGGCGCTGCGGCAGCGGATCAGGGAGTCGATCGAGCACTTCATGACGACGCGCGCGCCGGAGGCGATCGTCTCCGCCCGCGAGGCCGAGGTGGTCGTCGTGGCCCCGTTCTCGGGCAACCCGGCCGTCCCCGACCCGCGCAAGCTCGGGCAGGCGTGCCTGGCCCGGCTCGGCGAGCTGTTCCCCGGCGCGAAGGTGGTCATCGGGATCGGCGGGGCCTGCCGCGACCCGGAGGAGATCGCCCGGTCGTACGACCAGGCCCACCGCACCACGCAGACGCTGTGGCGGCTCGGCCGGACCGGTGCGGTCGCCGCGTTCGAGGACCTGGGCATCCACCGGCTGCTGCTCCAGGTGCCCGACCTGAATGAGCTTCGGTCGTTCGCCGCGGAGGTGCTCGGCAAGCTGAGCGAGCACGAGCACGAGCACAAGTCCGAGTACCTGTCCACGCTCGCCTGCTACTTCAGGGAGAACAACAGCCCGCAGCGCGCGTCCCGGCTGCTGCACGTCCACCCGAACACGGTCGCCTACCGCATCAAGCGGATCGAGGAGATCACCGGGCTGCGGCTCGACAACTACCGGGACCGGCTGATCGCGCAGGTGGCGCTTGAAATCCTCGATGCCTTGCCTGAGGGACAATCGTGAGCCGGAGGGGCAATCGTGACTGAGCTACTGTCCGGCGAGCGGGTGCTCATCTGCGACGGCGCGATGGGCACGATGTTGCACGCCGCGGGAGCGGCGCTCGACCGCTCGCTGCCCGAGCTGAACCTGTCGGAACCCGGCCTCGTGGAGACCATCCACGACAGCTACCTCACCGCGGGCGCGGATATCATCCAGGCCAACACGTTCGGCGCGAACCGGCTCTGGCTCGGCGACCACGGGTTCCCCGACAAGGTGGACGAGATCAACAGGGCCGGGGTGCGCCTCGCCCGGGCCGCCGCGGACCGTGCCGCGCGCGGGCACCCGGGCCGCACCGTGCTGGTCGCCGGGTCGGTGTCGCCCGCCGTCACCGGGCTGCAGCGGCGCCGGGTGGGCTCGGCCGAGCGGATGGAGGTGCTGCGCGAGCAGATCCTGGCGCTCGTCGCGGACCCGCCCGGCGCGGACCACGGCGTGGACCTGCTGATCCTGGAGACGTTCGGCTACCTGGACGAGCTGGTCGAAGCGGTTTCGGTGGCCGCGTCCATCACCGACGTGCCGCTGATCGCGCAGGCCACGTTCGCCGACGACGCGCACACCCTCGGCGGCGAAACGCCGCGCGAGGTCGCGACCGTGCTGAGCGCGATGCCGGTGGCGATGATCGGCACCAACTGCACGATCGGCCCACAGCGGATGCTCGTCGTCGCCGAGGACCTCGTCCGGTACTCGTCGGTGCCGGTCAGCGCGCAGCCTAACGCGGGGCAGCCGCGCCGGGTCGGGCCGCGCCTGTACGAGTTCAGCATCGAGGGCGGGTACTTCGCCAGGTACCTCGGCCGGTTCGCCGACGCCGGGGTGACCCTGGTCGGCGGTTGCTGCGGTACCACGCCGACGCACATCAGGGCCGCCGCCGACGCGGTGCTGGCCCGCCCCGCCCCGGCCGCAAGCACGGCGCCGGCGGCGCCGCGGGTGTCCGCCGCCTCGCGGCGGCAGGCCGCCGCCGATGTCAGCAGCGGGGGATCGCTGGCCGAGCAGCTGGCCGCGCGCCGGTTCGTGGTCGCGGCCGAGCTCACACCGCCCGCCGGCGGCTGGGCAGGCGAGACCGAGCAGGCCGCGGCCGTGCTCCAGGCGCACGGCATCGGCCTGGTCGCGGTGCAGCCGCGGGAGAACGCGCGCACCCACATGGACTCGCTTAACATGGCGCTGCAACTCCAGCAGCGGGCCGGCGTCGAGACCATCGCCACGGTCACCACGTGGGACAAGACGATCATGTCGCTGCAGGCCGACCTGCTCGGCGCGCACGCGCTCGGCATCCGCTCGGTCGTGTGCACCACGGGCAGCCCGCCGGTGCTCGGCGACTACCCGGCGGTGGACGGCACCTGGGAAGTGGACTCGGTCGGGCTGGCGGCGCTGCTCGCCGGGCTGAACGCAGGCCGCGACTCCAACGGGCTGGCGCTGACCGCGCGGACGTCGTTCTGCATCGGGGCCCGGGTCGACCCGGGCGCCCGCGACCCCGAGGCGGAGATCGCCCGGACGCACGCCAAGATCCGGGCCGGCGCGCAGTTCCTGATCAGCCGGCCGGTCTACGAGCTGGAGTCGCTGTCGCGGCTGGTGTCGGCGCTGGAGGGCACGCGCGTTCCGCTGCTGCTTTCCGTCAACCCGCTGCGGTCGTTCGAGGAGGCCGATTACCTGGCGCACGAGGTGCCCGGGGTCACGATCCCCGGCGTCACCCTCGACGCGCTCGAGCGGGCCGGCCGCGGCGCCGCCCGCGCCGTCGGGCTCGACCTGGCGGCGCAGCTGCTGACCAAGGCCCGCTCGCTGGTCAGCGGCGTGCTGCTGGCCGTCCCTGACGACGACGCGGGCACGATCGCCCAGCTGCTCGCGGCGCTGGAGTAGCTTGCCCGGGCGGGGCCTCAGGACCCGCGGTGGTCGCTGACCCACACCGACAGGTGCGCGGGCTCCAGGGTCCGGTGCACCGTGCCGGCCAGGTCGTCGCGCACGGCGTCGAGATCGACCGCGGCCATCCACAGCGCCGCCACCGCGAGGTAGCCCCACACCAGCCACCGCCACCGCGCCGAGGGCAGCCGCCCGTCGGGGAACAGCAGGACGAGCAGCCCGAACGATACGATCGCCGGCGCCCAGCCGGGCTGGACGAGCAGCGCGACCCCGCCAAGCGGAAGACGCCCGTGCCGCAGCCCGTAGTCGGCCACGGTGTAGTAGCTGGCATCCTCGCTCAGCTCGCCGAAAAAGGCGCCGGCGAGCGTCAGCCAGCCGAGCGGGTTGGCGGGCCTGCGCCAGGCGAGCACCGCGCCCGGCACCGCGAACGCGGCCGACAGCCACACCGGGATCGAGCCGCCGCCGGCGTTGAGGCTCTGGTGCGCCAGCCGGGACAGCGGCAGGGCCGCGGCGAACAAGGCCACGAGCGCGCAGCAGGCGAGTACGCAGGCCGCCCGTGACATCCGCCCGATGTTCCCCACGGACCCCACGGTACGCCCGGAGCGTTCCGGTAACGTTACCGTTAGCCCGTCAGGCACGCATACCGCCTCCCGTCCGTGGCATGCTTACCGGCGTGGAAGGGAAGACGAGCCGGCGGGCTTTCCTCGGACTCGCCGCCGCGGGCGTGGCGGCCGGGGTGGCCTCCGGGGCCGCCAAGATCTTCGGCGGCCCAGCGGCCGCGCGCCCGGTCAGCGCGACCGCGGCGCCGCGGACGTGGCGCCGCCCGGTGCCGGAGAACTCGCTGCCCGGCGACCAGCACTGGGAATTGCGTCACCTGGGCGCCGACAACGAGATCGAGGGCTACGCGGGCAAGGCCAGCGTGCTGACCGGCGAGTCGTTCCCGCTGTTCGTCTCCACCACCTCCAGCGGCTTCCAGGTGACCGCGTTCCGGCTCGGCTGGTACCAGGGGACCGGCGCGCGGAAGGTCTGGTCCTCGGGCCCGGTCCACGGCGCCCAGCAGAAGAGCCCGTCCATCGCGGCGCCCACCAACACCGTGACGACCGACTGGGACCCCGTTGTCCAGGTGCCGACCGATGACTGGCCCGCCGGGGCGTACGTGCTCCGGCTCGACGCCGACTCCGGCGGGCAGCGGTACGTGCCGGTCACCGTGCGGTCCGCCTCGACGGCCGGCAAGATCGTGCTG
>Ga0187806_1000112_pt1 | contig 18140 bp, 16 predicted proteins | sample NC_wetland_sal_i_7_FD_132470 | JGI IMG/M metagenome (GOLD analysis project Ga0187806, IMG submission 132470) | Wetland sediment microbial communities from Neuse River Estuary, North Carolina, USA - ASW_1 | ecosystem: Environmental > Aquatic > Freshwater > Wetlands > Sediment | place: USA: North... | reverse complement strand
CTGATCGTGACCGCGCCCACCCGCGACCTGTGCGTCCGTCGGGTGGAGGCGGTCACCGAGCATTACAGGGACATCGGCATCGACATCGTGAACTCCACCGGCGACCAGTTCTCACTGCTCACCGAGTCGCTGCCGGGCGAGCGGCTGCGGCTCTCCTCGTACGTGCAGCGCCAGCCGCTGTCCACGATCGCGGGTGGCATGCCGACAGCGACCGTGGAGCTTGGCGACCGGATCGCGGACGGCGTCGGCTGGATCGGGCCGTACATCGGCGAGACCATGGGCCGGGCGCGTTCGGTCGTCCACTTCGACCCGATGCTCGCGGCGGCGCGGAACCGGCCGACGGCGGTCGCCATTACCGGCGAGCCGGGCGGCGGCAAGACCACGCTGGCGATGCTGCTGATCTATCAGCTGGCGCTGCGCGGGGCGACGATCGCGGTCATCGACCCCAAGGGCGACGCCGAGCCCCTCGTCGAGTACCTGTCCAGGTCCGGGCGCAAGGCCCGGGTGCTGCCGCTCGGCTCGGCGGCGGCCGGCCTGCTCGACCCGTTCTCGTTCGGCGATGACCTGGCGGAGAAGCGAACGATGGCGACGGAGACGCTGCGCCTGCTGCTGCCGCGGATGAGCGAGGAGCGGGAGAGCGCCATGATCCAGGCCGTCGGCGCGGTCGCCGCCGGGCCGCGGCCGAGCCTCGGCAAGGTGGTGCGCCACCTGGAGGAGTCCGACGACCCGGCATGGAAGAACCTGGGCGCGGTGATGCACTCGGTCTCCGAGATGCGGCTGGCCAGGCTCTGTTTCGCGCCGTCGGGCGGGCAGCAGATCGACGCCGAGGGATGGACGACCGTGTTCACGCTCGGCGGGCTCACCCTGCCGGACACCACGACGGGCCGCGACGACTACTCCTACGAGCAGCGGCTGTCCGTCGCACTGCTCTACCTGGTCTCCCAGTTCGCGCGCAGGCTGATGAACAGCGTCGACCGGACCGCGCCGAAGGCCATCTTCCTCGACGAGGCGTGGGCGATCACGTCCACCCCGGAGGGCGCCAAACTGGTTCCCGAGGTCTCCCGCATGGGCCGGTCGCGGAACACGGCGCTCGTGCTGATCTCACAGAACGCGGGCGACCTGCTCAACGAGCAGGTGACCAACTGCCTGTCCAGCGTCTTCGCGTTCCGCTCGTCGGAACGTGCCGAGGTGACGAACGTGCTGTCGCTGCTTGGCGTTGAGCCGTCCGAGGAGCACAAGGCCGCGCTTCGCTCCCTCGGGAACGGCGAATGTGTTTTCCGTGACCTCGACGACCGAGCGGGCCGCATCGGCGTCGATCTCGTATCCGAAGAACTACGGGACTGGATCGATACGAACCCGACGCGAGCCCGCCGACACCCCCAGCCGGCGGCTCCCACCCCCCAGTAGAACCGCCGTACCCAGGAGCCCCCCTGATGGCTGACCCCCAACCGCCCGCCCACCGCCGACGCCCCGTCAAAGTGCTCGGGCTGACGGGCGCGATTCTCGCGATCGTGCTCGGCGGCCTGTTTCTCGCCCGCCCGGCCGCGGCGGCCACGACCGCGCCCGCCCGGCCCGTCGCACACGCCCAGCCGGCGGCGCCCGCGCAGCCGGCCGCGCCCGCCGGCACGTCCACCGCCACCGCGCTCGACGGCGGGGTCTGCTCGGTCCCGGGGATCGGCGACATCGGCGGGCTGCTCGGCCTGTGCAACTCGGGCGCGTCCGGCATTGTCGGCGACCTGAACAACATCTGTACCCCGTCGGTGCCACAGCCCGGGCAGGCCACCTCCGGCATCGACTCGATGGTCGCGACGCCCGGCGGGGCGACCGGCGGCAAGACGCTGTACGACAACTATGGCATCGCCGGGCAGTACTGGGCGGCGACCGGGCTGCAATGCTCGGACATGACCTCGCTGATCGGCAACAACGTCGCCGGCATGGTCTTCGGCATGGCTGAATCTTTGGACCGGGTCACGATCACCGTGTACCAGTCCGCGGCGGGCAACGGCATCCTGACCTGGCTGAGCAGTTCGGTCAACCGGCTGATCACCGAGCTCGGAAACGCGATCTACTTCCCCTTCCTCGCACCTGTCGTCATCATCGGCGCGATCTGGCTGGCCTGGCAGGGCCTGATCCGCAAGCGCGCCACCCGGACCATCGAAGGCACGATCTGGATGGTCCTCGCCTGCGCCGCGGCGATCTGGCTGATCGGCCGCCCCGGCGACTTCACCGGTATCGGGACCTCGGTATCCAACGGCGTCACCCAGGTGCTGAACGTCGCGTTCGCCAAGCTGCCGAACAACGCCGGAAGCAACTGCCTGCCGGTCAGCTCCGGTGACCCGCAGAGCGTCACCACGAACTACGCGTTCGATTCCGCGAACGGCCTGGTGGATCAGAACGCGAACGAGCTGTGGTCGGTCCTGGTCTGCAAGCCGTGGCTGGACGGCGAGCTGGGCAGCACGGTGTACGCGAACCCGAACTCGCCGGCGGCCGCCACGAACGTGGTGAACGAGTTCGGCAGGCAGCTGCTGTGGTCGCAGGCGATCGCGGCGAACGAGCAGCCCACCCAGGCGCTGATCACGGCCAAGCAGGACACCTACACCGGCATCGCCGCGAAATTGCAGGCTAATGACCCGGCGGTCTACGCCCTGTTCCAGGGCAACCAGTGGACGACCCGGCTGGAGATCGGGTTCTCCGCGCTGTTCGCCGCGCTCGCGGCCGGCCTGCTCGTGCTGCTCATCGCGCTGACCTTGATCATCTTGAAGCTCGGCTTCCTGCTGTTGCTCGTCGCCGGGCCGTTCTTCCTGATCATCGGGACGCATCCCGGGTTCGGCAGGGTCATCGCGATCCGCTGGTTCGAGATGCTCGTCGGCGTCCTGCTGAAACAGGTCGCGGTGGCGCTGGTGCTGAGCATCCTGCTCTACTGCTACTCGCTGATCATGAGCACCTCCGACCAGGCGCTGCCGTGGGCCCTCAAGATCATGATGATCGCGCTGGTCACGGTCGCGGTGTTCATCTACCGCAAGCCGTTCCAGCACCTGTTCTCCTCGGTCGGCTACGGCGTGCTCGGCTCCACGGAACGCGCCGAGTACAGCTGGCGCGAGGCGAGCTTCGGCTTCCGCCGGGCGTCCGCCAGCGCGGCGGGCGTCGCGGTACCAGGGTTCGGCGCATACCGGGTCGCCCGCTGGGCGCGCCGCAACCCCGCGGCCGCGGCGGCCGGTGCCGCCGGGGCGGCAGGAGCGGCGGCGATGGCGGGCGGGGACGGCGCGGATCCGGCGACGGGCGGCAGTGGCGCCAGGGTGCCCAGCGGCGCAACTGTGACGGACGGCCACACCACCGCACGGCTGCGGCCCGATGGCCTTCCGCCCGGCGGCGACGACTACGAGGCCGACGCCACCCCGGGCGGCGGGGGAGGTGCCGGCGGCGTCGCCAGCGGGCGGGGCAGGCAGTGGCCCGAGGCCGGCAGCGGCGCCAGCCGGGCCGCGCCACCGCTGCCGCTGCCCTCGCGCGGCGGGTCCGCGCCGGACGGCGCGTCGGCGGGCTGGGCCCGCGGCTCCGGCGCCCGGGCCGGCACGGCCAGTACCAGGCCCGCGAGGTCCGCCCCGGCTCCCCGGCCCAGCGGCAACGGCACGGCGGGAAACGGCGCGGCGGGTAACGGCACGCGGGGCGCGGCGCAACCGCCGGTCCGCCAGCGCGCTCGCGGCGCGTCCGGGCCCGGGTCCCGCCCGGGTGGCGGGAGCGGCTGGTTCTCCGGAGACGGAACGGTACGTTCGGGCGAATCAAACGCGGTACCACCGGGGACGGAAAAGTCTTCGCCGATGCCGTTCTGGCTGCGGCCGATCCGCCGGGACAAGTAGCGGGGGCCGGGCATGGATCTGTCCACCGGCCAGCAGCGGTTGCTGTTCGTGGTCGTCGTGCTCGCCCTCGCCGGGCTCGGCGTCTGGCTGATCGGCTCCCGTCACGGGACGACCGCAGCCTCGCCGGCCAAGCCGTCCGCGAGCGCCCCGCCTGTCACCAGCGCTCCGGCCGCCACCGTACCGGCCACCGCCAACAGCGGCGGCGCGGTGAACATCTACCAGTGGCTGCCGTTCACCCAGCAGGACCTCACGAAGGCGGCGCAGACGACCGTCGCCTTCGCCGCCGACTACGAGAACTGGACCTACACCGAGCCGCCGAAGGCCTACGCCGCCAAGATGTCCGGCCTGGTGACCGGTGAACTCTCCGCGTCGCTCGAGAACGCCTATGCCCTGCCAGGTGTCACGGCGCAGCGGAGCTCGCAGAAGCAGATCTCCACGAGCAGCGGCACGATCACCTCGCTCCAGTCGTTCGGCAGCGGATCGATCACGTTCGTGGTCGACATCTCGCAGCAGCTGGCCACCTCGTCGGGCAGCACGCACACCTCACAGCCGTACGCGGTCACGCTCGTCTCCGGCGCGAGCGGCTGGCAGGTCAACGACATCGAGCCGGCCGGGGCTGGCAACGCCGGGGCGGGTAACCAGTGAACCGCCGGCTCATCGGTTCCATCGGCGTCGGTGGGGCCATCGCACTGCTGCTCTGCCTGCTCGCCGTGCCCATGATCGTCTTCGGCGGCAGCACCATGCTGTTCGCGACCGACGGCGGCGGGGGCTGCGTGCCCGGGTCGGCGAACACCGTGGCCCAGCCCGGGGTCAGCTCGGAAGCGGCGAACTCGATCCCGGCCAACTACCTGACGTGGTTCAGGAAGGTCGGGATCCAATACGGGGTGTCGTGGACGATCCTGGCCGGAATCGGGAAAGTCGAGAGCGACGACGGCCGCACCAAGCTCCCGGGCGTGACGAGCGGCGCGAACGCGTTCGGCGCAGCCGGTCCGATGCAGATCGGGATCGACGGCGCGGCGGGCGACCAGTGGGGCGGCGCTCCGGTCCATCCGGCGTCCGAGGTGGTCAACGGGGTCGCCACCGACGAGGACGGCGACGGGGTGGCCTCGGTGTACGACCCGGCGGACGCGATCGCCGGCGCGGCGAAGTACCTGGTCGCGCACGGGGTGCAGAGCAACGTCCAGGCGGCGATCTTCGCGTACAACCACCTGGACTCGTACGTGCAGGCAGTGCTCGGCTGGGCGGCGACGTACGCGACCGGCGGATACACGGTCAGCGGCGTCACCGACGTCAGCACCAACTCGGGGTCAGGCAACGGCTCGGGTTCGACCTCGTGCGTCGGCACCGGGACGCTCGACTCCCTGGTCACCCCGAACGCGGCCGTCGCCACCGCGATCAACTACGCGCAGGCTCAGCTGGGCAAGCCGTACCTGTTCGGCGGGACGGGACCGGACGCGTTCGACTGCTCCGGGCTGGTCATGATGGCCTACCGGGCGGCGGGGATCAACATCCCGCGCACATCGCAGCAGCAGTGGGCACAGCTGCCGCATGTTCCGGCCGCCAATGTCGAGGTGGGTGACCTGGTGTTCTTCGCCGGGGCGGACGGCACGCCCACGTCGCCAGGGCACGTCGGCCTGGTCATCGGCCACGACAAGATGATCGAGGCATACGCGACCGGCGTTCCCATCCGGATCTCCACGTTCGGCACGCCGACATCGCCGCCGGGCCTCTCGCAGGTCGTCGGCTACGCCCGGCCGTGGGCCCAGCCCGGCCTGCACCTCGCCGCGGGCAACGCGGGTGCCGCGGGTGCCGCGGGTGCCGCGAGCGCCGCGGGGTCCGCCGGCGGGTAGCTGTCTCGGGCGCCGGCGTGCCTCGGCTGGTACGCGAGTACCGCTTTGTGGCCGGTGGTTCGGCTTCTGCGGTCGGAATTCCAACTTCGCATCACTTTCGGTCCCTTGAAGTCCCTAGAACGAGGACAAATCGGACGTCAAAAGGACCAAAAGTGATGTAAAGACGAAAAGTGATGCGAAGTTGAGGCCCAGGATCTCCGGAAGGCCCGCATCAGGTGGAGGAAAATCTGTTCTTTTGAGCCTTATGTACCAGTCGCGGTGCGGGCGAGAATGTTACTCTCTCCTGAGAAGTCACTCTTTGCGTGAAGGGCGTTACCGTGTGGAGTCGAAAGCGGGTCGGCTTGGCGGCAGCGGGAGCGGGGGCAGTGGCGGCGATCGCGACGACAGTCGTGTGCCTGACGGCTACCGCCGCACCGGCGGCGCCGGTCGCCGGCGCCGCCCGGGTCGCTCAGGCGGGCGCTCCGTCGAATCCGGCCGCCGAAACTGCGGCCGCTGCGGCTCCGGCCGCGGTTTCGGTCGCGCCCGCGGCGCCTGGAGCGGCGCCTGCCGTGGCCGCCGGAACGGTCGTCGCGCTCGGAGACTCGTACACGGCGGGTGACCTGCTGCCGCTGAACCTGAAGGCCACGCCGCTCGGCTGCGCACGGTCCGCCCAGGCATACCCGACGCTGGTAGCGAACGCGCTCAGGGCCACCCTCGTCGACGCCGCCTGCACCGGAGCCGGCGTACAGGACATGACCGGCACGCAGCGGACCTACCTTGGCACCAACTCGCCGCAGCTGAACGTCCTGACGCCCGGCGACGCGGTCGTCATGCTGACGCTGGGCGGAGACGACATGGGGTTCTGGTCCACGCTGGACACTTGCATGGCGCTGAGCGTCACCGGCCTATTCGGCAGCCCGTGCGAGCGTCACTTCACGAGCGGCGGCACCGACCAGCTCGCCGCGCGGGTGGCTGCCGAGGCGGCCAAGATCACCGCCGTGCTCGCCGACATCCGCGCCAGGGCCCCGCGGGCGCGGATCGTCGTGGTCGGCTACCCGGATCTGTTCCCGCAGCAGGGCGGCTGCTGGCCGGCGGTGCCGATCACGAACGGTGACATCGCCTACCTGCGGTCCCTGGAGATCCAGCTCAACACCATTCTCGCGGCCGACGCCGCCGCCGAGGGCGCCACGTTCGCGGACACATATACGCCGACGATCGGGCACGACTTCTGCCAGAGCGCGAAGGTCAAGGACGTGGAAGGGCTGATCCCGACCTCGCTTGCCTACCCCTTCCACCCGAACGCCCGCGGCCAGGCCGCGATGGCTGCCGCAGTCCTCGCCGCGCTGCGGGCTTAGAACTGCTCGGCGTGCCTGGGGCGGCGCAGTGACCGGCCGCGCTGACGCGGCTCTGGCAGCTTGCGGGCCAGTTCCTCGGGCAGCCGCAGCAGCGGGTTGGTGGCGCTGGCCACCACGTCCTGGGCGATCTCGGTGATCCGCGTCCCGCGGGAACGCGCCGCGCCGCGCAGCAGGTCGAAGGCCTGCCTGGGGCGGAGCCTGTGCCGTTCGGCGAGTACGCCGATGGCCTGTTCCACCCGAACGCGCGAAGCCAGCGCGTGCTCGAGTTGCACCACGGTGACCGCAAGCCGGGACGCCTCGTCAGCCTCAGCTTCTCTCCGGTCGTTCGCATCGGGTCCGGCGGCGTGCCGGCCCGGCGTGCGCTGCTTCGGCGGCGCCTGGCGCGGCGCGCCGTTGCGGTCGACGGCTTCGAGCAGCGTCGTGTCGTCGTCCGCCGCCTGGTCCGCGGCGAACAGATCGGCGAGCACCATGGCGCTGGCCAGGTCGGAGACGTTCTCGTCGCCGACCACCCAGCCGTTGTCCGCCTTGCGCACGACCACGTCGTCATGCCTGCCGTGTCTGCTGGAAGAGCCGTTACCACTCATGCTTACCTGCTTCCCCCTGGCCCCCTCCATCACGGGCGTTGGAGTTCGCTCAACACTATCCGTGAAATGCCCTGCTCAGCCAGCCTGGGCCTCGGTGAGTTCAGCGAGCCGGGCCTGCACCTGCACGGCGGAGGGGTTGACCATCGTGCTGCCGTCGGCGAAAAGCAGGGTAGGCACCGTCTGGTTGCCGCCGTTGACGCCCATCACGAACTCCGCCGCGGCAGGGTCGCGCTCGATGTCGACCTCGGTGATCTCCACGCCCGCCCGGCCGAGCTGCGCCTTCAGGCGCTTGCAGAACCCGCACCAGGTGGTGCTGTACATCGTGAGCGGCACAGGGGCCTCCTTGTCGTCCTCATGACATGGACCACCGGTTTCATTGGTGGTCCCGGCGTAATGCAACAACCGTTGCCGCCCGGGCGTTCCCGTTCTGCCGGGCGGCCGCGTACGGCAGGATGAGACCGATGAATTCCGACGACCTGCTCGCCGCGCTGGACCCCGAGCAGCGCGAGGTCGCGCTGGCCACCCGGGGGCCGGTGTGCGTGCTGGCCGGCGCGGGGACCGGGAAGACCCGGGCAGTGGCTTACCGCGTTGCATACGCGGTATACAACGGGGTAGTCAACCCCGCGCACGTGCTCGCGCTGACGTTCACCGTGCGCGCCGCCGGTGAGTTGCGCGGGCGGCTGCGCGCCCTCGGCGGCGGCGCGGAGGCGGTGCGGGCCAGCACGTTTCACGCCGCGGCGCTGCGGCAGCTGACGTACTTCTGGCCGCGCGTGGTCGGCGGGCGGCCGCCGAAGCTCGTGGAGTCGAAGCTGCCCCTGCTGCGGGCTGCCGCGGCCGTCGTCGGGGTGCGGCCGGACGGCGCGGCACTGGCCGACGCGGTGACCGAGATCGAGTGGGCCAAGGTGTGCCAGACCCATCCGGACTCCTACGTACACGCGGCCACCTCGGCAGGCCGGAACCCGGCGGCGGGCGTCGAGGTCGTGGGGAGCCTGTACCAGGCCTACGAGCAGCTGCGCCGCGACCGGCAGCTGATCGACTTCGAGTCGGTGCTCGAGCTGACCGCGGCGATCCTGTTCAGTGAGCCCGCCGTCGCGCGAGAGGTGCACGCGGCCTTCCGGTACTTCACCGTGGACGAATTCCAGGACGTGAACCCGCTGCAGAAGCTGCTCCTCGACGCCTGGCTTGGCGGCCGCGACGAGCTGTGCGTAGTAGGCGACCCGAGGCAGACGATCTACTCCTTCACTGGCGCGACCGCCTCGTACCTGCGCTCGTTCGCCACCGACTACCCGGGGGCGACCGTCGTGCGGCTCGTGCGCGACTACCGCTCGACGCCCCAGGTCGTCTCGCTGGCGAACCGGCTGGCCGCCGCCGGTTCAGCCGGTTCCGGTGGTGCCGCCACCGCCACCGCCAACACCGGCACCGCCGGCACCGCCGGCACCGCCGCGCTGATCGCGCAGCGGCCGCCCGGTCCCGAGCCGTCGGTGTGCCGGTACCCCGACGACGAGGCGGAAGCCGCGGGCGTCGCCGCCGAGGCGGGACTCCTGATCGCGCAGGGCGTGCCGGCGCAGGAGATCGCCGTCCTGGTCCGGATCAACGCATCGCTGGAGCGGTTCGAGCACGCGCTCACGGCGGCGAAGGTGCCGTACGTGGTCCGCGGCGGCGAGCGCTTCTACGAACGGCCTGAGGTGCGCCAGGCGCTAGTGTTGCTGCGCGGCGCGGCCCGGGCGGAACGCGCGGACACCGACGCGGAGACGCTGGCCGGCGGCGGGCTGGTCGGCGCGGTCAGGCATGTGTTCGCCAGTGCCGGGCTGACCGCTGAGCCGCCCGCCGCACGGGGCGCCGCGCGAGACCGGTGGGAGTCGCTCGCCGCCCTCGCGGGGCTGGCTGACGACCTGGCAGCCGCGCGCCCGGACGCGTCACTCGCCGACTTCGCCGCCGAACTCGCGCAGCGCGCCGACACCGGGCACGCGCCCGTCGCGAGCGCGGTGACGCTGGCGACGATGCACGCGGCCAAGGGGCTCGAATGGGAAGCCGTGCTGCTGCCGGGTCTGGCAGAGGGCATAATGCCCATCGTGCACGCGCGAACGGCCGAGGCGATCGAGGAAGAGCGGCGGCTTCTCTACGTGGCGGTCACCCGGGCGCGAAAGCACCTCGCGCTGTCCTGGGCGCCGGCGCGCGCGCCAGGCGCCGCGCAGGCGCGGCAGCGCTCGCGCTTCCTCGCCGGCCTCCTCCAACCCGCTGATGTGAAGGCCGCCGGCGTGAAGGCCGCCGGCGTGACCACGGAGGCCCGGCGGTGAGCGAAGCGCTCGACGCGCTCCTCGATCTGCTCGATCTGGAACAGATCGAGGTCAACATCTTCCGTGGCCGCAGCCCGGACGAGACCGTGCAACGCGTCTTCGGGGGGCAGGTGGCCGGGCAGGCGCTCGTCGCCGCCGGCCGGACCGTGCCCGCCGACCGGCTGGTCCATTCACTGCACGCCTATTTCATCCGGCCCGGCGACCCCGCGGTGCCGCTGGTGTACACGGTGGACCGGGTGCGGGACGGACGCTCGTTCTCCACCCGGCGGGTGACCGCGATCCAGCACGGCAAGGCGATCTTCGCGATGTCGGCCTCGTTCCACCGCCCTGAGCCGGGGCTCGAGCACGCCGATCCGATGCCGCGGGTGCCGCCGCCGGAAGAGGTGCGCAGCAACGCCGCGCGGCTTTCCGAAGCCACCGGGATGCCGCTGCCGGCGCACTACAGGGACAGTCCGATCGAGGTGCGGTCGGTGGGCCCGCTCAGCGTCGAGGTCGCGCGCGACCCCGCGCTGCGCACCACGCGCAACAACGTCTGGCTGCGGGTCAACGGGGAGCTGCCCGACGATCCGCTGCTGCACGTCTGCCTGATGACGTACGTCTCGGACCTGACGCTGCTCGACACCGTGCTCGTCCGGCAGGGAGTCAGCTGGTATGACGGGCATACCTCTGGGGCGAGCCTGGACCACGCGATGTGGTTCCACCGCCCGTTCCGGGCGGACCAGTGGCTGCTGTACGCGCAGGACTCCCCGGTCGCCTACGGCGCCCGCGGGCTGGCGCGGGGCGAGGTCTTCACCGCCGAGGGTGACCTAGTGGTCTCGGTTGTCCAAGAGGGCCTGATCCGCACCACGCCCAAACCGTCGACGAAATCCTGACCAATCCGCCGCCATTGATCCTGACCAATCCGCGCCCTCGCAGGTCAGCCACATATGGCGGCCCCGAATGAAAAACTGCAGGTCAAAAAACTGTTGCCCAGCTATAAGCGGTTACGTAGGCTTACCCCATGTCCGTGGGCCAGAGTGTCGACCCTTCTGGGAGGAGGTGCCCACTGTGCTGATCAACACGATCACCGTCGCGGTTGCCCGTAGTGGCGCCGCCCTTCCGGGTGTCCGCTCCCCGTGGGCCAACCAGCCCAGCACTGGGGTGAACCATGCCCTTGGGCTGCTCCCCGTTACGGCCACCGGCACGCCGAATGCGCGTTTCATCGCGTCGCGGCGTGTCCCGGCCATGGCGCAGCCGGTCGCCGTCATGGCGGCCGCCCTGCCGACCGATGTCCGCAAGCAGTACGTCCACAAGACCCGCGTTAACGCCGGTGGCGATGGCGCATCGGGTCCGCATCCAGAAAGGGAACCGGCCTAGGCAAAGGCCGGCCAAAATCCCCGAAGGCCGCGGACCCACACACAGGGTCCGCGGCCTAGTTATTTCGTAGGCCCCGGTCCCCGACGACAACAGGACCAGCAAGCGAGAGGGGATGGCACCGATGCAGTGGCCCGATGCCACCGTGAGTGCCGGCGAGGAAGCGGCAAGAGCGGCGGGGTTCGAGTCAAGACCGTCTGGGTTCGAGGCGGTCGGCGTGGTTACGCAGGGCGGGGGCGCGGTTAGCGTCGCGACGCTCTGGACCGACGCCGGCGTGCCGAGCGGACTGGACCTTCCCTGCACGGAGGACCCGGAACTGTTCTTCGCCGAGGCCCCGGCGGATGTCGAGGCGGCAAAGGCCCTTTGCCGGGGCTGCCGGGCGCGGATCAGCTGCCTGGAAGGGGCGCTCGAGCGGCGTGAGCCGTGGGGCGTCTGGGGCGGCGAACTGCTTCTGCGCGGCACGATCGTGCCCCGCAAGCGCCCGCGCGGCCGTCCGCGCAAGGAAGACGCCGCGATCGCCAAGGCCGACGAGCAGGCCGCGTAGCCAGCAAGCAGCCAGCAGGTAACGGCAGCCAGCACTTAGCAGTACCAAGCACGTCGCACACGACGCGACAGCAACGACACGAGCAGCGCACACGATGCAAAGGCAGAGGTTCACCATGTATTTGTCAGAAACCCTGGCACGAGACCGAAGTAGCGACCTGTACGAGCAAGCGCGGCAAAGGCGAGTAGCCAAGCAGGCGGCCGAACTCCGCAAGCTGGACCGAGTCCGGCGGCGAGCGGAACGCAGGCTGCTGCGCGCCTGGCAGCGCGCCGATGAACTGCGTACGACGCTAGAGGCGGCCGGCTAGCCATCGCCCTATGGGACCCGGGATGCGCGTGGGCCATCCCGGGTTCCGTCGTCTCTGCGCCGGCGCCGGGCGAACCGGACCAGCCGGTGCTAGGCCGTGGGCACCGGGCTCGCGAACGCGAGCGGGTCGTCCGTGTAGCCGGGTACCCAGCGCAGCACCTCGGTGCGGAACGCCCCCTCACACTCCAGCTGGCACAGCACGCCGATCCCGGCGGTCGACACCCGGTGGATCAGCACGTACGACGGCGGCACGTTGAACTTGCGGGAGACGTTGGACGCGCTCAGGTCGGTGATCCGCGCCGCCTCCCAGCGCATCCACTCCCTGTTGAACTGGAACGTCTCCACCGACGACGGCTCGGCGAGCGGCGCGAGGAAGGTGCGCAGCGCCTCCAGGTCCACTTCGATGCCCGGCCGCAGGAACCCGTTCGCCCGCAGCTCGCGCTCGACCTCGTCCAGATCGGGGTGGGGGTCGTGCATGATCCGCAGCAGCCGCCCGAAGAAACGCGGCAGCCCGTCAGGAAGCCGGTCTACCGCGCCGAAGTCGAGCACCCCGAGCCGGCCGTCGGCGAGCAGCCGGAAGTTGCCCGGGTGCGGGTCGGCGTGCAGCAGCCCCGCGCGGGCAGGGCCGGAGAACAGGAACCTCGCCAGCAGGATGCCCGCGCGGTCCCGCTCCGCCTTCGACCCGTCGCTGATGATCCTGGACAGGGGCGTGCCGTCCATCCACTCGGTCACCAGCACGTGGTCGCTCCCGGCGACGACTGGCGGCACGCAGATGTCCGGGTCGTGCGCGTACGCCTCGGCGAAGGCTTGCTGGGATTGGGCCTCGAGCCGGTAGTCGAGTTCCTCGGCCACCCGGTCCCGCAGCTCGTCGAGCAGCGGTTTGACGTCGAGCCCGGGCATCAGCACGCCGAACAGCCGCCCGAACCGGGCCAGCTGCGTGAAGTCACTGAGCAGCGCCCGCCCGGCGCCGGGGTACTGCACCTTGACGGCGACCGCCCGGCCGTCGTTCCACACCGCCCGGTGCACCTGCCCGATGGACGCGGCCGCCACGGGCTTGTCGTCGAACGAGGCGAACCGGGACCGCCAGTCTTCGCCCAGGTCGGCCGCGAGCACCCGGTGCACGGTGCCGACGGGCAGCGGCGGCGCGGACTCCTGAAGCCGGGTCAGCGTGGCACGGTACGGTTCGGCGAGCTCGGGCGGCAGCGCCGCCTCGAAGATGGACAGCGCCTGGCCGAACTTCATCGCGCCGCCCTTGAGCTCACCGAGCACCCGGAAGATCTGGTCCGCGGTGCGCTGCTGGATCTCCCTGGCGACGAGCTCGGCGGACCTGCCGCCGATGCGCTTTCCGAGGCCGAGAGCGGTGCGGCCCGCGAACCCGAGCGGCAATCCGGCTAGCTTGGCGGTCCTGTTCACGGCGTTCCGGGGCACGTCATCCACAGTCTTATTCTCCGTCAATTGAAGAACTTTTATTCCGAACGGACCCGTGATGACTCCCGCCACCACGGTTCCTCTCCCGCGCGCCGCACGTACAGGCGGGGTGCGGCGTCCAGCTGCGCCGCCGCCACTGCCAGTCCGGCAGCACGACCTCAAGGGTCCCGTTCGCGGTGACCAGCGGTCCGCCCCGGTCGATGAACGCCAGCGCCTGCGCGGCCGCGAGCGCGGCCGTCGCGGCGGCGAGCACGGTGTCGCAGGCCTGCGGTGAGACAGGGGATCCGGCGGCGCTCGCCGCCTGCGCGAGCACGACCGGCCAGGCGGGGTCCCGCGCCGCCTTGGTCAGGTCAACACAGCGCAAGCATGCGGTATGCCCCGGTTCGGTCAGCGGCCCGACTACGCCGATCGCCTCGCTGGCCGCGACGGCGAGGTGCGGCACGCGGCCGCCCATGAGTTCGGCGAGGTCCACCGGGTCCGGGCGCCCGGCGAGCACCGCGAGGTCGGGCAGCCGCCTGGCGTCGTCGGCCGTCCGGACCTCCCGCGCGACCCGGTGCACGGCGCGGGAGACCCCGGCTGCCCGGCCGGTGCCGACGTCCGCCGCGCCGAGGCCGGCCGGCGTGACGTCCGCCGCGCCCGCGATCCCGCTGTCCCGGCAGCTGACCCAGGCGACCCCGGACGCGGACAGGAACGTGGCGACGCACGCGCCCACCCGGTCCCCGCCGTAGACGCGCACGAACGCCGCGCGGCGGCGCGCGATCACCGCCGCGCCGCCATCGCCATGACCGTAGGCCAGTGCGGCGCAGGCCAGCTCGGGGGCCAGCCGCGCCCGCAGGTACCCGGGCAGCGTCTGGTGCAGGTGGGCCGGGAAGTCGTCGAGCACGCCCGCGGAGGCGAGCAGGCCGAGGACCCGGTCGGTTGCCTCGGGCGCGATGCCGTGCTCCGCGGCGGTGCGCGCCACCTCGGCGGCATTGCGCGACCCGTCGAGCAGCGACACGATCGCCGCGGCGTTGCCGAGCCCGGTCAACGCGGCCGCCCGCCGGGGGTCGACGCCGATCTGGAGCGTGTCGCGGTCCCGCCAGAGCGGCCGCAGCCCGGCTTTCAGGGCAGGTCTCATGCCGCCAGCATGACAGTCCCCACCGACATTTCAGCCCTTGTGCGCCGAATGTCCCTTACGGGCTCTAGTCCTCGCCGTTGCCCTCTTCCGGCGTTCCGGTGTCCCCTTCCAGGTCTGAGAGGTCTATGTCGGTGTCGCCGCGGACGAACGCGTCCGGGTCCTCCAGGTCCTCCGCCGTGGGGAGCAGGTCCGGGTGCGCCCACAGCGCGTCGCGGCCGTCCACCCCCCGCGCGTCGGTGAGTCCGGCCCACAGCACCGCCGCCTCGCGCAGCATCCTTGGACGAAGCTCGAGACCGACGAGAGTCGCGAAGGTACGTTCGGACGGACCTCCGGTAGCACGGCGGCGGCGGATGGCTTCCGCGAGCGCCGCACCATGCACGAGCCTGGATTCCGCGGCGGCCGAGACCACCGTTGCAACCCAGCCTTCCACCAGCGCGAGCGCTGTCTCTAGCCGGGCGAGCGCCACCTTCTGCTGCGGGGTGTCCTCCGGGCGGAACAGCGTCTCGCCGGCGAGGGCCTCGCGCAGCGCTTCCGGGTTGTTGATGTCGATGTCCGGCATGGCCTCGCGGAGCCGCGTCATGTCCACCGTGATCCCGGCCGCGTAGGCCTCGACCGCGCCGAACAGGTGCTGGCGCAGCCACGGCACGTGCCCGAACAGCCGGTGGTGGGCCGCCTCGCGCAGCGCGAGGTATAGCCGGACCTCGTTGATGTCCACCGACAGGCCCTCGCCGAACGCGGCCACGCCGGACGGCAGCAGCGCGGCGGTGCCCTCCGGGCCGAGGGGCAGGCCGACGTCGGTGGAGCTGACCATCTCGCCGGCCAGCTCGCCGACCGCGGCGCCGGTCTGGCCGCCGATCATCGCGCCACCGAGCTGGCGGAGCATGGGCGCGAGCCCGGCGAGGCCGCCGAGCCCGGACAGCGCCGCGCGCATCTCCTCCGGGACGTCCGCGCCGAGCTGGGACGGGTCGACGTTCAGCATCGAGCTCATCGCGTCGACGCCCTTGGCCGCGATCGGCTCGCACAGCGCGGACCACACCGGGAAGGTGGCCTCGAGCCATTCCGACTTGCTCCAGGCCTCGATCTTCCTGATGCCGGAGGGGAACGCGGTGACGTCGTCCAGCCACAGGTCCGCGAGCCGGATCGCGTCGGTGACCGCGGCGCGCTCGTTGGCCAGCACGCTGGGGTCGCCCTGGGCCGCGATCGTATGCCTGGCCAGGTTCTTCGCCAGCTCCCAGTTGACCGGACCGCCGCTGTAGGAAAGCAGGTCAGCGAACTGGCGCAGCGCGTCGGCGAACTGGTTCGGTCCGCCGGCGCCGCCGGGGAACCCGAAGCCGAACGGCCCAGGCGGGCCGCCCGGGCCGCCAGGGCCCTGGCCACCAGGCGGGTTCGGCTCGTCGTCGCCGGACCGCCCGGGCGGGCCGAAGCCGAAGGGAGGACGGTCAGCCATGGTGCGCCCCCTCAGCTATCAGGTAGTCGGGCACGATAGAAAGGTCATAGTCGCCACGCTATTCGGGAGCAGCCGATTTTGAGAAACGCCAGACGGCAGGTTCGCCATGAGCGCAGCGTTCGCCGTGAGCGTAGCACCGCGGCCGCGCCGCCGGTCGTCGCGGTCACCGGTGCGGCGCGCGGAGTCGGGCATGCGCTGACCCTGCGGCTCGCCGATTCGCCGCTGATCGACCGCGTGGTGGCCATCGACGATCACCGCGGCGACGCCGCCGGAGTGACCTGGCGGGTCGCCGACGTCAGGGACCCGGCGCTGGCCGCGCGCCTGACGGGCGTCGACGTGGTGATCCACACGGATGTGGACACCTCGGCGGACACCGATCCCCGGCAGCGGCGGGCGCTCAACGTGCGCGCCGCGCAGACGGTGCTGACCGCGGCGGCCGCCGAGCGGGTCGGCCGGGTCGTGCTCGTGACGAGCGCGATGGTGTACGGCGCGCGGCCGGACAACCCGGTGCCGCTGCCCGAGGACGCGCCGCTGCTGGCTGACGCGGACGGCAGCGTGGCCGGGGACCTGCTGGAGATCGAGGAACTCGCACGGCGCTCGCGGCGGGTCAACCCGGGGACGGCGGTGACCGTGGTGCGCCCGGCGGCGCTCGTGGGCGACGCGGTCGACACGCTGCTCACCAGGCACTTCGAGGCGCCGCGGCTGTTTGCCGTGCGGGGCTGCGCGCCGCGCTGGCAGTTCTGCCACGTCGATGACCTGGTGTCGGCCCTCGAGCTGGCCGCGGTGGGGGAGGTGAGCGGCGACTTCGCGGTGGGCTCCGACGGCTCGCTCTCGCAGGCCGAGGTCGAGGAGCTCAGCGGGCTGAAGTCGATCGAGCTGCCCGCGCGCCTGACGTTCGGCACCGCGCAGCGGCTGCACCGCCTCGGCGTCACGCCCGCGCCCGCGGCCGAACTGCGCTACATGGTCTACCCGTGGGTGGTGGACTGCGCGGCGCTGCGCACGGCGGGCTGGCAGCCGTCGCGCGACAACGCGTCCGCGCTGTCGGCGCTGCTTGCCGCCCGCGCCGGGCACCACGCGGTGGCGGGCCGCCGGATCGACCGCAAGGACGCGGCGCTCACCGCGGCCGGCGCCGCGGGGACGGCCGCCGCCGTCATCGGCACCGCCGCGATCGTTCGGCGGGCGCGGCGGAAAGGCAAGTCGTTACCCGCGCGGTTCCGCGATACCGTAGTCGGGTGAGCCAGATCAGGCTGATCGCGATCAGGGACACCGAGCTGTCCGTCGACGAGGTCCGGGCGGCGGTCGCGGACCCGGCGGCCGGCGGTGACGTGTTTTTCCTCGGCACCGTGCGAGACAACGACGCGTCTCGCGGCGTGACGGGTCTTTCCTATACCGCGCACCCGTCGGCGGAAGCGGAACTGCGCCGGGTCGCCGAGTCCATCGTCGCCAAGTACCCGGACGTGATCGCGCTCGCCGCGGTGCACCGGGTGGGCGACCTGGCCGTGGGTGACCTGGCGGTCGTCGTGGGGGTGTCCTGCGCGCACCGCGCGGAGGCCTTCCACGCCTGCCACGCGATGATCGATGAGCTCAAGTCCTCGGTGCCGGTCTGGAAGCACCAGCGGTTCACCGACGGATCTGACGAGTGGGTCGGCAGCGCGTAGTCTTCCGCCATGTTCCGACGCTCCCTGACGCTGTCGATCGCCGGGCTCGCGACGCTGATCGCGATCGCGGTGGCGGTCCTGGTTCCCGTGCCTTACGTGATCCTCGGACCCGGACCGACGCTCAACACGCTGGGGAAGGACAGCTCGGGGCAGCCGCTGATCTCGATCGCCGGGCATCAGACGTACCCGACGAGCGGGAACCTCAACATGGTGACCATCAGCTACTCGGGCGGCCCCGGCGTGAACCTGAACATCTTCCAGGCGCTGCGCGGCTGGCTGGACTCCTCTGAGGCGGTAGTGCCGGAGAGCGAGCTGTTCCCGCCGGGCCAGAGCGCGCAGCAGACCCAGGCGCAGGACACCGAGCAGAT
>Ga0187806_1000111_pt1 | contig 18179 bp, 12 predicted proteins | sample NC_wetland_sal_i_7_FD_132470 | JGI IMG/M metagenome (GOLD analysis project Ga0187806, IMG submission 132470) | Wetland sediment microbial communities from Neuse River Estuary, North Carolina, USA - ASW_1 | ecosystem: Environmental > Aquatic > Freshwater > Wetlands > Sediment | place: USA: North... | reverse complement strand
GTCAGCTTGTTCGGAGCGTTCGGCACCCCGAACAGGATCAGCACGCCCGTGATGAGCAGCCCGTAGGCGACGAGGTTGGCGCGGCCCCACCGGTCGGCCAGGCCCGCGGCGAGCGAGCCGAACGCGCCGACCGCGTTGGCGACCACGATGATGTACACGTAGTAGTTAAAGGTCATTCCGTAGTGCGCGATGATCGACGGGGAGACCGCGCCAGGAATGTAAAACTCGTAATAAAGGACGATCGTCGCGAGCACCACGATGGCCAGATAGGTCATCCGAGGCCGCGTATCCGGGTAATGGTCGAGCTGCCGTCGCCAGAGGCCAGAAACCGCGGCCGGCGACTGCATCGTTGCTGTCATCCTGCGACCCCTTTCCGCACCACATCGGCAATGACGTGCGCACGGTCCTAAAAGTACGCATACGTACTTTAGGGATTTTTCCGTTACTGTAGGCCTATGCCCCAGTCCGTGCAAGGGGGCAGCCTCGCCGGCACCCACGAAGGCAAGCCGGGCCTGCCCAGAGGCCGCAGCCGGCTGCCAGCGCGGGCCGTCCGCGCCTCCCAGGTGGAACGGCTGCGCCGGGCGGTCATCGCGGCGGTCGCCGAAGCCGGGTACGCGGATGTCACGGTCGCCGACATCGTCCGCCGGGCGAAGGTTTCGCGCGTCGCGTTCTACACGCACTTCAGGGGCAAGGAGGACTGCTTCCTCGCCGCGACCCGCGAAGGCGGCCAGCTCATGGCCGACCGGGTGGTCGCCGCGACCCGCGCCCTGCCGCCGGGCACCCGGGACGAGGACGTGCTGCGCGCGGCGTACCGGGCGTTCCTTGAGTTCCTCGTGGACGAGCCGGCCTTCGCCCGGGTCTTCTACATCGACATGCCGTGCGCCGGACCGCGGGCGGTCGCCCGGTTCGACGCGGCGGAGCGCCGGTTCGCGGAGATGACCGCCACGTGGCACCGCCGGGCGCGCGCCCGCCGCCCGGACTGGCCCGCCGTGCCCGACGACGCCTACATAGCGCTCGGCGGAGCCATCGCCACGCTAGTGCGGTCCGCCGTGCGGAACGGCCAGACCCACGCGCTGCCCGAGCTGGAAGACACCCTCGTGTCCCTGCACCTCGCCGTCCTCGCCGCCCGCCCCTGGCCGCCCGCCCAGGACTAGATCGCCTGTTAGCGGGCCTGTCGTGGTTGTTCCTTCGCGTCCTTCTCCCCCGCCCGGGGTTCTGGCACGGCGACCTGACCCTCGATCTGCAGGTGCGGCACCACCGGCGCCAGCCAGCGCGGGAGCCACCAGGCATGCGCGCCGAGCAGTGACATGATCGCCGGCACCAGGATCATCCGGACCAGCGACGCGTCGATGAGCACCGCGAACGCCATTCCGATGGCGAGCATCTTCACCGTTGGGTCCGGATTGATCACGAAGCTGGTGAAGACGACGATCATGATGAGGGCCGCGGTCGTGATCACCCGGGCCGTCGCGCCGATCCCGATCGCGACGCTGCGGTGCGCGTCGCCGGTGACCAGCCAGGCCTCATGTACCCGGGAGAGCAGGAAGACCTCGTAGTCCATCGACAGCCCGAACACGATGCAGAACACCAGCATCGGCACGTACGCCGGGATGGGCAGGGTCGACTGGAGGCCGATCGCGCCCTTCCCCCAGCCCCACTCGAAGATCGCGACGATGACACCGTACGCCGCGCCGATCGACAGGATATTGAGGACGGCGGCCTTGATCGCGATCACGACCGACTGGAACGCCGCGGTCAGCAGGAAGAACGAGATCGCGACGACGGCGATGATCAGCCACACCAGGCGGCTGCTGATCTGGTCGGTGAAGTCGACCGCCCCGGCCGTCGTGCCGGTGACGTAGCTGGTCGCGTGCTCCTTCGGGAGCACGTCGTCGCGCAACGTGCTGACCAGGGCGGTGGTCTGAGTCGCCTGCGGCCGGGTGGTCGGGATGACGTTGAAAACCGCGGTGGTGCCGGACGAGTTGACCGACGCCGGGGTGACCGACGCGACGCCGGCGGTCTTTGAGACGTCGGACTGCATCGTGGAGAGCAGTGAGCTGTTCGCGGAGCTTGACTGGTTGGGCAGCTTGACGACGACGGTCAGCGGCCCGTTCACGCCAACGCCGAAGCCCTGGGAGATCAGGTCATACGCCTGTCGGCTGCTGTCTGACGTCGGGTTGGTCCCGTTGTCCGGCTGGCCAAGCGTGATCGAGAACAGCGGGATCGCCAGCACGACGAGCACCGCCACGCTCAGCACCGCCCACGGCCAGGGCCGGTCGCTCACCATCCGCCCCCAGCGGGCGAACGCGCTGTGCTCGTGCTGCTCATGCGTGGCCGCCGCGGTCTGCGCCGCCTGCTTCTGCGCCGTCAGCCCGCCCTTCCGCGCGCGCACCCGGGCGACAAGCGCCCGCACGCTCTCCCGGGCCAGCCCCATGAACGCGGGCACCAGGGTCAGCGCCGAGATCATCGTGACGATGACGACGATCGCCGCGGCCAGCCCTAGCGACCCGACGAAGCCGACCCCCGAGATGTACAGGCCCAGGACGGAGACGGCGACGGTGCTGCCCGCCACCACGATCGCCGCTCCGGACGTGCCCGCGGCGCGCTGGACGGAACGCACCACCTCCATCCCGTTGTCCAGTTGCTCCCTGTGCCGGGCCACGAGGAAGAGCCCGTAGTCCACGGCGACCCCAAGCCCGAGCAGGGTCGCGATGGTCGGCGCGGTGGTCGGGAACGCGACCACGCGGGCGAGCAGCCCGAGCAGCGCGAGCCCGGAGAGGACGCTGAAGATCGCCGCCACCAGCGGGATGCCGGCCGCGATCAGCGAGCCGAACATGATCAGCAGCAGCACGAGCGCTATCGACAGGCCGATGACCTCAGATGTCAGGTCCTGGGTCTGCTGCCCGATCTCGCCGGCTCCGGCGCCGTACTCGACCTGCAGGCCCGCCTTGGTGGCGGGTGCCACCGCGTTGTTCAGCTTGTCCAGGTAGCTGGTGTCGAGCGAGTCCGGGTTGACGTTCCAGCTGACGCTGGCGTACGCGATCGTGCCGTCCTTGGAAACCGCGCCGGTATTGCCCGAGGCGAACGGGCTGACCGCCTTGATGACGTCCGGCAGCTTCGACACGTTGGTGACCGACTGGTTGACCGCCGACTGCTGCGCGTTGACCGTGCCGCTTTTGGCGTGGAAGACGATCTGCCCGCCGTACCCGCCCTGCTGCGGAAAAGTGCTATTCAGTACGTTAAGGCCGGTCGCGGAATCACTGCCGGAGATCGTGTAGTTGTTGACGTACTCGCCGCCGAACGCGTGCTTGGCGCCGAGCAGGGCGCCGAGGACGATCACCCAGGCGATGATGAAAATCCAGTGCCTCCGGGCCGCGACCCACGCAAGCTTTTCGAGCAATAGATTCACGGCTGTCTGCCCCTCCCGCCGCTGTCCAGGCATCGCGGACAGGAAGCCCCGTTCCTGATCGTCATCCCAGGAGGCGGCGGTCGGATCACCCGCCGCGGGTGATGCGAAGGAAGGAGGGGGCGGTGAGCGGGTGTGCTAGCGCGCGGTCTGGCGCAGCAGGCCGCGCATGGCCTGCCAGACGTCGGGGTGGTTGAGCAGGTCGAAATGATGCATGCCGCTCAGCCAGCGCGCCCGGCCGCGCGGGGCGCCCACGTGCGGTGACCCGAGGTAGAACGCGTGCCGGACATGATCGACCCAGGCGGCGCGGGCTTGCCGGCCGTAGTGGCAGGCGCTGCGGATGACCAGGCCGGCCATGGACGGTCCGCGTCTACCATTGGAACCCACGCGGCAGGTAACGGCAAGGCCGGGCAACGGCCAGGCCGCGGCCTCGCGCTCCGGGAACTACCCGGCTAATCACCTGCCGTGGCGATGTCAGCGTCAGGCGGCGGGGCGCCGTTCCCCGTCGGCTGACGCGCGTCATCGAGGATCTGGAAGACTGGGTAGTGCGTAGCGATCTGGCTGAGTTCTTCCAGCGATGGGTCGGCGGTCACGCCGAAGTAGTAGCGGGCCTCGCTGGCTGCAGCTTTGGAGTCAGGCTGCCTGCCTGACCGCTGCAGGTAAGCCCGGATGACGGGAGCCCGCCGCTGCGGCGGCACTTCGACAAGCCGGGCTGCGCGCCGGTGCCTGGGGCCGATCACCACCCGGCCGCCGGCCGCGCGCACGTTGCGGACCCACTCCGACTCGCCTGCGAGGGCCACTAGGTAGTGGCCGCCGGCGCAGTCGGCCCGGACCAGGGTGGTGCGGTGGATCACGCCGGTGTTGCGGCCAGGAACCTCCAGGACGATCACATTGTGCGGGGCCATCCCCGCAGCGACCGCCAGTGGCCCAAGCCATTGCAGGCGCGCGTACATCTCGGGTGGGCGGCGGTAACGGGTCCGGCTGCTGTAGTCGACGGGCCTGAGCAACCCGGCCGCCACCTCCGGCCCGGCGGCCAGCTTGTCCGAGAAAGCACGGACCGCTGCTTGCGTCGCCGTCCCGGTCATGGGCATTCCGTGTCCGGGTGCCAGCACCTGCGGCTCCAGCCCGGCGAGCCGCGCGATGGACTTCGTGGCCGCTGACCAGTCCCAGGTGGAGATCCGCGGCGGGCCGGAGACCTGATGCTCGCCGGGCAGCACCCCCCACAGTGACCTGGCGCTCACGGTCAGCAGGGCATCGCCGGTGATCAGCACCCCGTCCGCCGCGCGGAAGTAACTGGCATGGCCAGGCGTGTGCCCAGGCGTGGGAATGCACTGCCAGTCCGGGAGCCCGGGGACGCCCGCGCTCGGGTCGAAAGCAGCCGCGATACGCAGGCATTCCCCGAATTCCCCGGCCGGCAGGAAACGTGCGAAAGGCTCGATGACCCGGCCCATCGGGTCGGTATAGGCCAGCTTGCCGCCCGGCGGCGGCAATTCGTCCGGGTGGACACAGACCGGCACGTTCCAGGCCTGCGCCAGTTCAGCGGCCGAGCCTGCGTGATCGGGGTGCAGATGGGTCAGCAGGATCGCTGCTGGCGGCGTGTTCACCCCGAACACCATCTCGGCGCTGCTCTTGATCAGCGCGCCCTGGTGCGCCCACCCGGCGTCGATCAGCACCCACGACGAGCCGGACCGCACTAGGTAGACGTTGGACTTGCCGGTTCCCCTCACAACCCGGTAGACGCCGGTGGCGACTTCCGCCGGCCGGGTACCAGTCCTCATCGCTGCGCCTCCGCCCCGCATGACCGTTGCCTGGCCGCCCCGCCCGGGCTGGCCTGCCGATACGCTAGACCGCTGACCCGCACCGCTGGCAGGGCCCTACGGCCCTAACCCGGGCCCCGGTAAGCGTGGTCAGCGCCACCCGTCCCCTCCCCGCCCAGGGCGGCGAGGAGCCGTTCGCGATCAGGCTGTTCGACCGTGGGGGCGGCGCCGCGGGTGCGGAGGACCTCCCTGGTCCGGGCGATGACCTCCGGGTCAGAATAGACCTCGCCGGGAGTTGAGATCATGCCCATGACCCGCCAGAACGCCCGGAAGACGACCGGGTCGAACGCCGCGCCCGCGCGCACCTCGTCGAAGCCGACGCGACCGGCCTCGGCGGACGGAGGCTCCGGGGCTGGGTCGCCGAACACGCTATGCCGCAGTTGCGCCAGCCGCGCACCGTCGACGGAGGCCTGCTCGGCGTAGTACGGTGCGACGTGCGCGCTGACGAGCTCGTCGAGCGCGAGCGCCTGCGCCACGGGGTCGCCCGCGTGCTCGCCGAGCACGCTCACCAGGTCCGCGGCGCCGGTGACCGCGAGGGCCAGGCCGCGCGCGAGGGTGGGGTTCGTGGTGCACACGGTGTCGCCGATCGCGTGCAACCCGGTCGCGACAGGAACCCCGTCCACGACGAGGCGGCGCAGCGTGTTGCGCAGTCCGCCCATCACGAAGATCCCGGTCACCGGGTCGAGCACGTCCAGCCAGGCGGCGAGCGCCGGGATGAGGCGGAGCACTTCGGTGAACACGCCGGGATCCCGGAGCGAACGGAACCGGGGATCGGCCGCCAGTGGCGCGATCGCGGCCTGCGCCGCACCGTTATCCGCGGGCCACATGCCGGCCAGGAACTCGTCGAGGGTCGTCACCTGCCGCCGGTGCTGGGAGGCGGGCGGCGTGACGCCGGGCCGGAGGCGGTAGTGGCGGCTGTAGTAGGCCAGGCCGCATTCGGCCCGCCGCACGCTCGTTTCCCTGGCACCGAGCGGTCGCAGTTCGCGCAGCCAGTCGTCGATGGCGGACCGGCGGCCCGTGGCGTCCACCACGACCTCGGCGCCGAACGTGCCCTCGTCGGTGCGGACTCCCGTCACGCGCGGGGGGTCGCCGCGACGCGCGCCGGGCTCGGCGAGCAGGCCGGTGACCCTGACCCCGGTGCGCAGCGTGACGCCTGGCTCGGCCCGCACGGCCCGGCCGAGCACGAAATCGAGCGTGGATCGCCTGGTCATCAGCTGGACAAGCCGCTCGTCCCCGGGCCGCGGATCCCTGTCCGGCAGCGACGGCGGCATCTGCGTGGGCAGCGGCGCCTCGACGACCCCCGCTCGCAGCAAGTCCGCGTACACGTCGGGCAGCTGCCGCGAGACAAGCTCGCGGCAGCGTGCCATGACGAGGTGGGGGTGCACGATCTGCGGCGCCGCGGCGCGGAAGGCCGCGGCGGCGGCGTCCTCGACGTCCCGCCGCGGCTTCAGGCGGTCACGTTCCAGCACGATAACCTCGTGCCCGGCCCGGGCCAGCAGCAGCGCGGCGAAACAACCCGTCGCCCCGCCCCCGGCGATGACCACCTTCATCCGCGCCCCCTGCGCCCGGCTCGGCTAACACGGCTAAGGCGACCACGCCGGCGCGCGCCTGGCACGCGGCCAGGACGTTGGCGATGATCTGGTGGCCGGACCGGCCGGCGGCGGTGAGGATGGACTCGGGGTGGAACTGGACCGCCCAGCGGCCGGCCGCGTCGTCCTCGATCGCCATCACGACGCTGTCTGGGGTCGCCGCGGTGACGGTGAAGCCGCCCTTCACGGCCGGCTCCTCGGCGTACAGCGAGTGGTAGCGCGCCGCGGTGAACTCCGGCGGCAGCCCGGCGAACAGCGACGTCTCGCCGCGCACCATGATCCGCCCCGGCTTGCCGTGCTGCGGCTCGGGCAGCAGCGACAGCTCCCCGCCGGCGTGCTCCACCATGGCCTGCAGCCCCAGGCAGACGCCGAAGGCGGGCAGCTTCCGCGCGTCGAGCTCGGACAGCAGCTCGTCACAGTCGAAGTCCGACGGGCGGCCCGGCCCCGGCGACAGCACGACGAGATCCGGGGCGATCGAGTCGAGCATCGCCGCGGGGAACCCGGCGCGCAGCGTCGTCACCTCCGCGTCGTGCTGCCGGAAGTAGTCGGCGAGCGTGTGTACGAACGAGTCCTGGTGATCGACGAGCAGCACGCGCAGCGCCGGCGGGGCCGCCTGCGCGGCGGGTGCGGCGCCCGCCGGAGCGGCCGCGGCGAGCTCGGCCTCCTGGAGCGTTTCGATCAGGGCGCGGGCCTTGACGTGGGTCTCGCGCTCCTCGGACTCGGGGTCGGAGTCGTACAACAGCGTCGCCCCCGCCCGGACGGCGGCGACGCCATCCCTGATGTGCGCGGTACGCAGCGTGAGGCCCGTGTTCATCGACCCGTCGAAGCCGATCTTGCCGACGGCGCCGCCGTACCAGCGGCGCGGCGCGGCCTCGTTGTCCTCGATGAACTGCATCGCCCAGGTCTTCGGCGCGCCGGTGACGGTGACCGCCCACATGTGCGTGAGGAACGCGTCGAGCGCGTCGAACCCGGGCCGCAGCCGCCCCTCGACGTGGTCGACCGTGTGGATCAGCCGGCTGTACATCTCGATCTGCCGCCGGCCGATCACCTTGACCGAGCCCGGCACGCAGACCCGCGACTTGTCGTTGCGGTCCACGTCGGTGCACATGGTCAGCTCGGACTCGTCCTTGGCCGAGCCGAGCAGCGTCGCGATGTTCACCGCGTCCTCGAGCGCGTCGGTGCCGCGCGCGATCGTGCCGGAGATCGGGCAGGTCTCCACCCGGTCCCCCGTCACCCGCACGTACATCTCCGGCGACGCGCCCACCAGGTACTCCCCGTCGCCGAGGTTGAACGCGAACTCGTACGGCGCCGGGTTCCGCTCCCGCAGCCGCTCGTAGAACGCGGCCGGCGACGCGCACCGGCCGTAGAACACGTGGCCGGGCACGACCTCGAACAAGTCACCGCACTTGAAGCGCTCCTTCGCCCGGTCGACCATCGCCGCGTACACCCCCGGCGTTGGGTTGGCAGGAATATCCCGAACGTACGCGGCCGGCTCCGGGGTGTCCCCCGTCTCCCTGGGCAGGCCGGCCGTCGACGCCCCGCCGAGCTCGAACTCGTAGCGGTACACGACCGCCTCCTCGCGGCGGCGGTCAAGCGCCCAGATCTCGTCGGGCAGGTGCAGCACCAGGTCCCGCTGGTCCGCCGGCCGGTCCAGCCGCAGCCGCACCGGCTCAAACTGGAACGCGAGGTCGTAGCCGAACGCCCCGTACAGTCCCAGGTGGGCGTCCGCGCACCCGAACGTCGCGATGATCTCCCGCAGCACGCTGAACACCGTCGGCCGCCGGGACCGCTCCTCCTCAGTGAACGCGCCCTCCCCTTCGGGGACGACCACCGTGATCTCAGCGTCCCGCTTCTTGCTGTTATCATAGGGGTGAGCGGTGGCTGGGGCTGGCTGCTCGTGGCCGACCCGGCGCATCGCGTCCGCGATCGCCGGGAGGATGACCAGGCCGCGGTCGTTGAGCGCCCGGGCGGTGACGTACCGTCCGTGGGTGGTGATCTCCACGGGCGGGTTCACGTACGCCAGGTGCCAGCGGCTGTACCGGCCGGGGTACTCCATGCCAGAGCTGAGCACGCCGCCGCGGCGGCGGTCGACGGCCGCGGCGATGCGGCCGAGGTCCGCCGGATCAAACGTCTCGGCGGTGCGGGCGACCGTGACCCCGCCGCCCGTTGTCAATGTTGTCGAATCCACCGTGGCCCCTCTACTCATCAGGTCTGGCCCGGTGACCGGCGGGAGAAACAAAAACGACCGCCGTTCTCCGGGCGGTCGCTCAGACTCAGCTACGGGCACCGCCTACGCGCGGCGCCACCACTGAAGGTCAGTGAAAGCTCTCATCGCGGCTGAGCGTATCACTCATCGCCCATACGCGGCACGCCCTTCCGGAATCCGCGGCCGCGCCCTCGCGGTGATGGCGCACTACCGGGCGGGGCAAGTGGAGCGGGTGTCGGGCATTCGCCAGGCGGCGGCGGCGCCGGTTATCGCCTCGGCGGCTTCGCGCATGCCGGAGGTGCCGGTGACCTGCTGGCCGGACAGGAACTCGGCGACCATCGGGAGGACGCGGCCGTCGCCGAGCAGGCCGCCGTGGAACGCGGGGACCACGACCACCCCCGGCGGCAGGGTGCAGACCGGGAGCGTGAGCGCGTCGGCGAGCGGGACCACCGCCAGCCAGCGCAGCGACTTGCCACCGGGGCCGGCGACCGCGGCGAAGTACTTCGCGCCGAACTCGCTGACCGAGCTGAGCAGGTGCTGAGCGCCGCTCGGGCCGTAGGGGGACATGCCGCCGACGAGGGTGTTCAGCTCGTTGAGGGCCTCCTCGGACACCGAGGCGGCGTCCGGCCCCGTCGGATAGCTGAGCCGGCCGGGGTCGAGGATCGGGCTGAGCAGCACGATCGAGCCGACCGGCAGGCCGGGGTGCCTGTCGAGCATGGCGTAGACGCCGAGGGTGCCCTCGCTTTCCGCGACGACGTCCACCGGGCGGTGCGTGATCTCGTGCAGCTTCTCCACCTGGGCGGCGATCCGGTCGCCGAGTTCAGGCAGCGGCAGGTCGTCGGCGGACGGGCCGTGCGGCAGCGGGCGGCCCTTTGAGTCGAGCCCGAGATAGGAGAACTGGCGGACCATCGCGCCCGGCATCGCGGCGCGCAGCCCGTTCGCCGCGTCGCAGCACGAAGAACCCCAGCCGGAGACCACGAGGACCGTCGCGCTTGAGGCCGCGGCGACGGTCGCGGGGGTGCTCTTGTCGCTGGCCGTCCCGCCGGCGACCACGTTGGCGGCGGCCGACGGGCTCGGGCTCGCGCTGATCGGCAGCTGGATCGTCCCGGTGAACATCAGCCGGGCCACGCCGACGACCAGGGCGAGCGCCATGACCGCCGCCAGCGGGGCGAAGGGCAGGCCGAGCAGCACCTTCGCCGGGACCGATTCCGCGGTGCGCGGGTGCAGCCGGGCGGCCATCGCGGCCAGCCCGTACCAGGCGCGGGCGTTGATCAGCCCGCTGACGGCCGCCATGGCGAGGGCCGCCGCGGTGCCCAGGTGCGCGATGACCGCGGCGGCGGCCGACAGCGCCAGGAAGCTGGCGAGCAGCCAGAGCACGGAGCGCAGCGGCGGCAGGCGCCGCCACCAGGCCACGATCACCCCGCCGTGGCTCAGCGCGGCGGCGATGCCCAGCATGATCGGCAGCGCGGCGAGGAACGGCCAGGAGAACGGCAGCACCGCGACCCCGAACGCCAGCGTGACCGCCGGCGAGAGCAGCAGCCATGCCACCGCGGTCAGCGCCATGCAGGACAAGAACGCGCGGCTCAGCCGGGGCGCGGTCAGTTCGCGCGGCCAGGCAAGCCGCAGCAGCGCGGTGTCCACCGCCGACCGGACGAGCAGCACGGCCAGCATGATGCCCGCGAACCCCAGCCAGGACTGGCTGTCGGTGAACAGCCAGCGAAGGTCGTGGTAGGCAGCGAGCACCGGAATGGCAGTGACCTGCGGTGCCACCGGGCGAGCGGCCGGGGCGAGGAGCGTGAGCAGACCAGCCTCGGCCACGGCCCCGCCGGCCGCGGCGAGGATCAGTCCCCTGTGCCGGAGAAAGCCTCCGGCTGGCAGCCCCGCGCGCATTGTGCTATCCGGTGTCCATCTCGGCCAACACTGGCTCAGAGGACTCTCATTCCGGATTTAGATCACAATCCGGAGTACCCCTCCGGTCAGCTCTATGCTCATGGAGGATCCGCAAGCCCGGCGCGCCGGGCTGAACACGCTCACATCTAGTATCTAGGAGACCTCATGGCGACCACGACGACAACCACCCTTTCTGAGCTGCCCTCGTTGAAGGGCCAGGTGCTCGGGGTCAGCGACTGGTTCGAGATCAGCCAGGAGCGGGTGAACACGTTCGCCGACGCCACCGGTGACCACCAGTGGATCCACGTGGACGTCGAGCGGGCGACGGCCGAGTCGCCGTTCGGCGGGCCGATCGCGCACGGGTTCCTCACGCTGTCGCTGTTCGTGCCGATGTGGTCGCAGGTCCTGCGGGTCACCGACGTGGGAATGGGCGTGAACTACGGGCTGAACAAGGTCCGCTTCCCCGCCCCGGTCCCGGTCGGATCGCGGATCCGGCTGACCGCGACGCTGGTGGACGTCGAAGAGGTCAAGGGCGGGCTGCAGCTCGTGGCCAGCGGGGTGGTCGAGCGGGAAGGCGGCGATAAGCCGGTCTGCGTGCTCGAGTCGGTCACGCGGCTCTACGCCGCGTGAGGCCCTGGGTGCCTGACCACGAGTGGTTCTGCGCCCGGACCGGGGCGGAAATCGAGGCCATGGCCTCGGTTGTCGGCGACGCCCCGGACATCTCGGCGCCGGTGGCGACCTGCCCGGAGTGGACGATCGCGGATCTCGCCCGGCACACCGGGCTGGTGCACCGCTGGGCCACTGAGATCGTCTCCTCCCGGGCCAGCTCACGGATCCCGTTTCCCGACGCGGACTCGCCCTGGGAGTCGGCGGACGGGTGGGCGCAGTGGCTGGCGGCCGGGGCGGTGCCGCTGCTTGACGCGCTGCGAACCGCCGGGCCCGACGCGGCCTGCTGGACCTGGGGACCGGACGGTTCGGCTGGGTGGTGGGCGCGGCGGATGCTGCACGAGACCGCTGTGCACCGCTGCGACGTGTCGATGGCGCTGGGACAGGCGCCGTTGGTCGAGCCGGTGACGGCGGCCGACGGGATCTCGGAGTTCCTCGCGAACCTGCCATCCTCCCGGCGGGCCGCCAGGCACCTGGCCTCGCTGCCGGCCGGGGAGTCGATGCACCTGCACGCGACCGACGAGATGGATGGCGCCGGCGGCGAATGGCTGATCCGGTTCGCCGACGGCGGAGTCGACTGGTCGCACGGGCACGCGAAGGCAAGCGCCGCGGTGCGCGGGCCCGTCGGGGTCCTGCTGCTGTTCACCTACGGCCGGGTGCCGCCGTCGGATCCCCGGCTCGAGGTGTTCGGCGACCCGTCGGTGCTGACCTCGTGGCAGACGAACACCGCCATATGACGGCGGTGCGGTGATGGCCGGGCGGCTGCTCGCGATCAGCGACCTGCACGTCGGCTATCCGGAAAACCGGGCGTACGCGTCGGCGCTGCACCCGGAGGACCCGGACGACTGGCTGATCGTCGCCGGCGACGTCGGCGAGGTCTTCGCCGACGTCGGGTACGTGCTCGCCACGCTCGCCGGCCGGTTCGCCCGGGTGATCTGGACGCCGGGCAACCACGAGCTGTGGACCTTGCCGTCCGACCCGGTGCCGGTGCGCGGCGTGGCCCGGTACGAGGCGCTGGTGAAGGTGTGCCAGCGGTTCGGCGTGCTTACCCCGGAAGACGAGTTCCCGGTCTGGCCGGGGCCGGGCGCCCCGGACGGGCCGGTGACGGTCGCGCCGCTGTTCACGCTGTATGACTACTCGTTCTCCGCCGACAGCGGGGCCGCGACGCGGGACCGGGCGCTGTCGCTAGCCCGCGCCGCCGGGATGACCGGCGCCGACGAGGAGAGGCTGCACCCCGACCCGTACCCCTCGGTCGAGGCGTGGTGCCATGCGCGGGTCGCGGCTTCCGCGGCACGGCTCGCCGCGGTTACCGGGCCGCTGGTGCTGGTCAGCCACTGGCCGCTCGTGCGCGCGCCGGTCGCGGCGCTCCGCCACCCGGAGTTCGCGCCGTGGTGCGGCACGACGCTGACCGCGGACTGGCACCGCTCGTTCCCGGTGGTCGCCGCCGTCTACGGCCACCTGCACATCCCCCGCACCACGTTTCACGATGGCGTTCGCTTCGAGGAGGTCTCGGTCGGCTACCCCCGCCAATGGCAGCGCCGAGGCGACGCCCCGCAGCGGCCGCGGGTAATCCTGGGCAGCTTAAGGAACATACCCCTGAATGTGATTCAAGCGTTCTCGAAACAGCCGTACAAAGCCGTATGCCGATGGTGGATTATCGTAACCGGATATACGTTCCTATTCACAGAGAATCCCCTCGCAGGAGGGAAAATGCCCGGCGAGAGGTTAATCCGCGACGGCGTAGCCGATCCCGATGCGATCAGCACGCGGCGGGAATTCGGTGCCGCGCTGACCTTGCTGCGCGAACGCGCCGGGCTGACCGTCCGTGACGTAGCGCGGAAACTAGGCGTGCCGTCGGCCACCATCGGCGACTATTTCGCAGGCCGCCATGTGCCGTCGCTGAAGCCGCCCGATCAGCTCGCCAGAATCCTTGCTGCTTGCGGCGTCCATGACGTGGCGGAGATTCATAAATGGCTCGACGCGCTGGGCCGGGTGCGCCGGGCGCCGGGCAGGCGCCCGGCGCGTGCGCCGGTTCCCTACCGGGGGCTCAAGAGCTTCCAGCCCGAGGACGCCGAGTGGTTTTACGGTCGGCGGCGACTGACCGGCGTCCTGCTGGAGAAGCTCCGCGACAGATACGCGCAGGGTGGCCTGCTGGCCGTGGTGGGACCGTCTGGTTCCGGCAAGTCCTCGCTGCTGCGGGCCGGCCTGATCCCGCAACTGCGCTCGGGCGCGCTGGGCATACCGGGCTCCGGCGACTGGCCGCTCATCCTGCTGACGCCTGGTGCCCGCCCGGCCCGCGACCTCGCCGCGCGGCTGGCCGCGGTCGCCGCCCGCGCGCCGGACCAGCGCGCGGTCATCGTGGTGGACCAGTTCGAGGAGACCTTCACGTCCTGCCAGGAGGAGAGCGAGCGCCTCGCCTTCATCAGGGCGCTGTGCGCGGCGGCCGGCCACGACCGCGAGCCCGCGGCGCTCGTCGTCATCGGCTTCAGGGCCGACTTCTACCCGCACGCCCTTCAGTATCCGGAGCTGGTGTCGGCGTTGCAGAGCCGTCAGGTTCTCGTCGGGCCGATGACGGAAGAAGAGCTGCGCAGCGCGATCACCGGGCCGGCCGACCACGCTGGGCTCGACATCGAAGACGGGCTCGTCGAGGTACTGCTGCGAGACCTTGCTCCCGCGGCGAATTACCCGGAACCGCCGGCCGCGCACGACGCCGGCGCGCTGCCGCTGCTGTCGCATGCCCTGCTGGCTACCTGGGAGCGCAGCCGCGGCGGGCGGCTGACGGTCGCGGACTACCGCGACAGCGGCGGCATCAGCGGGGCGGTCGCGGCCAGCGCCGAAGAGGTGTACGCCGAGCTCACTCCCGGCCAGCAGGAACTGGCCCGCCGGATATTCACCCGCCTCGTGCACGTGTCCGACCACACGGCCAGCACCAGGCGGCGCGTGCGAACGAGCGAACTGCTGCAGCTCCACGCCGATGCCCAGCCCGTCCTCGACGCCTTCATCGAAAAGCGCCTGATCACCGCCGGAACCGACGACGTGGAGATCGCCCACGAGGCCCTGCTGCACGCCTGGCCGCGGCTCCGGCAGTGGATCGACAGCGACAGCATCGGCCGCACCCATCGCCAGCTCACGGCCGCCGCGGAGATATGGCGGGACTCCGAACGGGATCCGAGCGCCTTGTACAGCGGCGGCCGCCTGGCGGCCGCCGAGGAATGGGCTGCCCTGCCCGCGCACGGCGACGATCTGAACGTCCCCGAACGGGAGTTCCTCGATGCCAGCATGCGGCAGCGCCTCGCGGCGGAACGATCCGCGCGCCGTCAGACCCGCCGGCTGCGCAGCCTCGCCGGGGCACTCGCCGCGCTCTTCCTCGTGGCGGGAACGCTCGCCGTCGTCGCCTACCAGCAGAAGAACACGGCCACCGGCCAGCGCGACGTGGCCATCTCGCGGCAGCTCGCGACCAACGCCGATCAGCTCCGGACCACCGATATCGCCCTGGCGATGCAGCTGTCGCTGGCCGCCTACCGGATCTCGCCGACCGCCGAGGCGATCTCCAGCCTCCTTGATGCCACCGCCGAACCGCCGGCCACCCGCATGCTCGGGCCGGCCGGTACCGAAATGCTGTCCATCGCGCTCAGCCGGGACGGCGCGCTGCTGGCCACCGGAGCCGACAACGGGACCGTGCGCTTGTGGAGCCTGGCACGGCCCGGGCACCCGCTCCTGCTCATGACGCCTCTGTCCATGGCGGGGCCGGTGTCCTCTCTCGCGTTCAGCCCGGACGGGAGTCTCCTGGCCATCAGCGCGGGCGGAACCGTATCGCTATGGAACGTGAGCGATCCGCGCCGGCCATTCCTCGACGCCAGGATCCCCGCCGTCCCGGGAGCGGCCCAGAATACGGTCGCCTACAGCCCTGACGGCCAGACGCTGGCCACGGCGGACGCCAGCGGCCGGGTCTACCTGTGGGACACGGCCGATCCGCGGCATCCATCGCCGCGTGGTACCCCGATCGCCGCGGGAACCGGGCAGGTGGACGCGATCGCGTTCAGCCCGGACGGTGCGGTTCTCGCGGCCGGCGGAGCTAACGGACACCTGCGCCTGTGGGAGCTGAGGAAAGGTGACGCGCGGCCAGCGGCCATAGCGTTCCTTAACGGGCCGGCCAACGGCATCAACGCGATCGCGTTCAGTCCGGATAGCCGCACGCTCGCCGCCGCGGGCAACGACAGCCGGGTCTGGCTATGGACGCTAGGAGACGGCGGGCGTGCGATCGCCACGCGACCGCCACTGACCGGAGCGCGAAGCTGGATATATTCGCTGGCCTTCAGCCCCGCCGGGAACACTATCGCGGCCGGCAGCGCCGACGACAACGCCTACGTATGGAGCATGCCGGACGGGGTGCTCACGACCACGCTGCCCCATCCGGTGCCGGTCACCGCCGTCGCGTACGGACCGGGCGGCGACACGCTGGCGACCGGCGATGCGGACGACATCGCGCAGCTGTGGACGCTTCCCGGACCGGTGCTCGGCGCACCCGCCGATTCTTCTGTGTTCACCGTCGCGTTCAGCCCGGACCGGGACATCCTGGCGGCGGCGAGCGCCCCGCCGAGCGGATACGGGTCGGTTCAGCTGTGGAATCCGGCGAGCCACGACCAGCCGGCGCCGCTGGGGCCGCCGCTGACCGCGCCTGGCGGCCTAGACGGAACGGTCGCCTACGGGCCGGCCGGGCGGCTGGCGGCTGGCGGCGACAAGGGCAGCGTCGTGATCTGGGACGTGCGCGATCCCCGGCATCCCGTCCAGCTCCGGACGCCGGCGACGGCCCTGAACTCCGCCATCCAGTACGTCGCCTTCGACAAGACCGGCCGCCTCATGGCGGCAGGCAGCACCGACGGCACCGTCGAACTGTGGGACACGGCTGATTTCGCCCGCACCACACCGCTGGCGGTCTTCGCGGCCGACACCACGGGCCCTGCGACCTACCGTGACGTGTTCGCGGTCGCGTTCAGCCCCGATGATCGCCTGCTCGCCACCGCCGCCGCCGACGGAACCGTCCGCCTCTGGGATATCAGCGACCCGTCCCGCCCGCGGCAACTGGGCGAGCCGCTGACGAGGCTCGCCGACGCCGTCTACCAGGTGACGTTCAGCCCCGACGGGCGCGTCCTGGCGGCGTCGGGCGAGGACGGCGACGTGCGGCTGTGGAACGTGACAGAGCCGGGCCGGCCCCGCCTGCTCAGCGTGCTGAGCGGACCGGTCGGCATCGTCTACGACGTCGCCTTCAGCCCCGACGGCCGGACGCTCGCGACCGCCGACGGCGACAAGACGATAACGCTGTGGAACATCGCCGATCCGGCCACGCCAGCCAAGATCGGGGCACTGACCGGCCCCGCAGGCACCGTGTTCTCGGTCGCCTTCAGCCCTGACGGCACCACGCTCGCCGCGGGCAGCCAGGACGATACGACCAGGCTGTGGATGGCTACACCGGCTTCGGCGGCGGCCTACGCGTGCGCCATCACAGGCGATCCCATGACCCGGGCCGAGTGGGCGCAATACATGCCGGAACTGCCGTACAACCCGCCGTGCGAGACCGGCTGAGGAGAGTCGCGCTGCGGAACCGGAGTCAGCCGCGTACGTTCGGGATGAAATTAGAAAGCGAAACCGCCGGGGCGCGAATTGCGGTCGGCGAGCAGGCCCGCGAGGGTGGCGATGGCGATCTCGGGCGGGGTGCGGGAGCCGATGTTCAGGCCGATCGGGCGGTGCACCCGGGCGATGTCGCCGGGCGCGACGCCGAGGGCCTCCAGGGCGGGGATGTGCGGGGCCGGGTGGCGGGGGTTGCCCATCACGCCGACCCAGCGGGCCTTGGTGAGCAGGGCGTCGCGCAGCACGATGCCGAGTTCCTCGCGGTGGTGGTCGGTGACCACCACGTCCGCTCCCTCGATGTCGTCGGGCATCACGGACAGCACGCCGAAGCCGGCCATCGCCGCGCCGGCGGCGCGGTCAGAGTCCGGTTCGACGAGCAGCGGGCGGTACCCCGCGTCGCTCGCGTAGCGCAGCAGGAACGCGGCGACCGGGGAGGCGAACACCGCGATCAGCGTCCGGTCCGGGGCCAGGAAACCGGCGCTGACAGACGGCGTGCTCGCGGTGGTGGCTGTGCTGGCGGCCGGGGCCGCGCCGTGCGCGACCGCGCAGGAGTCGATCTCTTCAGGCATAACGCCAGGATAGGGTCGCCCACTATGGAGTTCCAGGACGTGGTGCGGCGCCGGCACATGGTGCGCACCTTCACGAGCGAGCCCGTCCCGGCGGCGGCGGCCGGTGCCGTTCTGGCACATCGACACCGGGATGGCGGGGCTGCTGATCCTGCTCACCGTGGTGGACGAGGGGCTCGGGGCGGTGTACTTCGGGATCGTGCCGGGGGCGGTGGAGTCGTTCCGGGCTGCGTTCGGGGTGCCGGATGACTACGAGCCGATCGGGGCGATCGCGATCGGCTACGACGCGGAGCCCGCGCCGCGCGACCTGCGGTCTCGGCGGCGGCCGCTCGGTGAGATGATCCACTACGGTGGTTGGTAACTGCGTTACCGGCACCTCTTTGCCGTGCTCGTAGCGGCGGATCACCCTGC
>Ga0187806_1000110_pt1 | contig 18199 bp, 15 predicted proteins | sample NC_wetland_sal_i_7_FD_132470 | JGI IMG/M metagenome (GOLD analysis project Ga0187806, IMG submission 132470) | Wetland sediment microbial communities from Neuse River Estuary, North Carolina, USA - ASW_1 | ecosystem: Environmental > Aquatic > Freshwater > Wetlands > Sediment | place: USA: North... | reverse complement strand
TATCCGCCCGGCCGGGCCTGCCCGGTCCGTTAGGTGTGTCATTGCGGGGGATATCCACCCGGAACGACACAGCTAAGCGGGGCTGGCCGCATCCGGCGAGCCGGAAGGAGGCCAGGCGGGCACGCCTTACCAGCTCAGGGCATGCATAAAACGGACAACCATGACTTATTGCCCGACGTGGCCTATCGCGACCAGGAATTTACGCGATCATGGAATCAGCACTCGTGAGATTACGCCAAGCGAGCAGATTGAAACTTATGCGGCTTCTGTTGCGGACGTGGACCGTCAGCGGTCGACGACATAGTCGGCGGTATGGAGCGCTTCCCGCGGGCCACGCGTGAGCGGCATTCTCCACTGTGGTGTATGACACGCCTGGAGAACGCGGCATAAGTAGATCCCGGCGGTTGGTTTGCCGGGGAGGGCGCAGGATGCGTCCGGTGCAGGCCGGATCGCCTATCCGTTCACGCGGCGGGCGCGGCCAGCCCGTTCTGTTTCGCGCAGTACGTATTTCTGGATCTTTCCAGTCGAGGTTTTCGGCAGTTCCGCCGTGATGTCGACATCGCGCGGTGCCTTGTAGCCGGCAATCTTGGTGCGCACGTGCGCGATGAGGTCTTCTGGGGTTGCGCTGCTGCCGGAGCGCAGCACGACGTATGCTTTCGGGCGCTCGCCCCACTTCTCGTCAGGCACGCCGATGACCGCCGTCTCAAGGACGCAGGGGTGGCTCATCAGTGCCTGCTCCACCTCGATGGTCGAGATGTTCTCTCCGCCCGAGATGACGATGTCCTTGATGCGGTCGCGCAGTTCGACGTACCCGTCGGGGTGCATGACGGCGAGGTCTCCGCTGTGGAACCATCCGCCGCGGAACGCCTGGGCGGTGGCCTCCGGGTCGTGGTAGTAGCCGGCCATGACGTTGTTGCCGCGCATGACGATCTCGCCCATCGTGCTCCCATCGGCCGGAACGTCGGTCATCGAGTCATCCACGACACGCAAGTTCTCGGCCTGGATCATGCCGACGCCCTGGCGGGCCTGCCGTGCGGCGCGCTGGCCGGCGGGCAGGTCAGCCCAGTCCTGCTGTGGCTGGCAGACCGAAATCGGCCCGTAGGTTTCGGTCAGCCCGTAGACGTGCACGACCGTGAAGCCCATTCGCTCCATGTGCGCGATCGTGGTGGGGCTGGGTGCCGCACCAGCGGTGGTGCAGACAACCGGCCGGTCCAGCGGCGCGGCCTCTTGCGCGCTCAGGATGGTGGTCACCACGGTGGGCGCCGCGTTGAGGTGGGTGACGCCGTGTTCGCGGAACTGCTTCCAGATCGCGTCGCCGCGCACCTCGCGCAGGCACACATGCGTACCTCCGATGGCGGTCAGCGCCCAGGGAGTGCACCAGCCGTTGCAGTGGAACATCGGCAACGTCCACAGGTAAACGCTGTTCTCGTCGTGCCGGGAATGGATGACTTCTCCGAACGAGTTCAGGTAAGCCCCCCGGTGGGTGTAGATCACGCCCTTCGGAAGGCCCGTGGTGCCTGACGTGTAGTTGATTGAGATCGGGGCGAGCTCGTCCGGAACCGACCATGGCAGCGAGGCTCCCGGGTCCCTGGCGAGAAACTCGAGGTAGCTTGCGAGCCCGGGCTCATCAGCCAGACCGGCGCCGGTGGCCGCGATTTCGGCATCCTCGGCCACCACCAGCTGACGCACCGTGTCAGCGTCTTTCACCGCGGTCGTGGCCTTGGGCAGCAGCGCGGCGTCCGCGATGAGAATCTTCGCGCCCGAGTGACGCAGGATGTAAGACACCTCCTCAGCCGCGAGCCTGGTATTCACTGACACAAGCACCCCGCCCGCCAGCGGCACGGCGAAATGGCCAATGAGCATCTGCGGCAGGTTGGGCATCAGGTAGGCGACTCGGTCGCCGGGTTCGATGCCGCTTGCCCGCAGGGCGCGGGCCGTCCGCATCGCCTCGGCCGCGAACTCGGAGTATCTGAGGCGCTGGCCGCCGTAGATCACAGCTACCTTGTCCGGCCAGACGCGAGCTGACCGCTCCAGGAACGACAGCGGCGTCAAGGCCGTGTAAGAAACTTGGCTCATGGTGACCTCCCGGGCCGAAGGTCGGTGATTACGGCCTGCTGTCATACTATGTTCTCAGAGTGAAGTATGAGTCTTGAGTGGCCGGTCATGCCGCACCCTGCGGGCGGACTGGTGATGACTTGCCGCGGGGTGGGGCACGAATGGCAGACCGCTCGCGTATCCAATGCAAGGCCGTCGCTGACAAGGTGGTCTCTGCTGAGGAGGCGGCGGCGTTCATCTCGCCCGGCGACCGCTTGGGGATGAGCGGATTCACCGGTTCCGGTCACCCTAAGGCGGTACCGGCCGCGCTGGTCCGTCGTGCCGTCGAGGCGGCCGGGCGCGGCGATCATTTCGCTGTCAGCGTCTGGACCGTATCGACCGCCCCTGAGCTGGGCGGTGCACTAGCGGCCGTGGACGGGATCGACCTGCGGATGCCCTACCAGTCCGACCCGGTCACCCGTGCCAAGATCAACGACGGACTGCTCGGCTACCTGGACGTGCACCTGTCACACGTCGCGCAGATGGTCCGGGAAGGCTTCTTCGGTCACCTCGATGTCGCAGTCGTCGAGGTAGCGGGCGTCACCGCGGACGGCGCGCTCGTCCCGTCCTCCTCAGTCGGTAACAACAACACGTGGATCGACATGGCCGACCGGGTCATCCTCGAGGTGAACTCCTGGCAGCCTGCCGAGCTGGAAGGCATGCACGACATCTACTACGGCGCCGCGCTTCCCCCGGACCGTAAGCCGCTCCAGATCCTGGTGCCCTCCGACCGGATCGGCGTGCCCTATCTGCACTGTCCGCAGGGGAAGATCATCGCGGTCGTCGAGACGAACGATCCGGATTACCCCGCCCCGTCCAAGCCTGCCGATAGCGATTCGCAGCTTATCGCCGGCCATCTCCTGGACTTCCTGAGTCACGAGTCCGGGCGCGGCCGTCTGCCCGCCACGCTGCTGCCCCTTCAGTCCGGCGTGGGTAACGTCCCCAGCGCCGTGCTCGCCGCGTTCGACAGCGGGCCGTTCCGGCCGCTGACCGCCTACACGGAGGTGGTGCAGGACGGGATGCTGCAACTGCTGCGCTCGGGCACCATGACGATGGCCTCGACGACGGCCTTCTCTCTCACCGAAGAGGGCATCGCGGAGCTGCGCGCGAACATCGGCATCTACCGCGACAGGATCATCTTGCGCCCGCAAGAGATCAGCAACCACCCAGAGGTGATCCGCCGGCTCGGCTGCCTGGCGATGAACGGCATGATCGAGGCGGACATCTACGGCAACGTCAATTCCAGCCATATCATGGGCTCGAGCATCTGCAATGGCATCGGCGGGTCCGGCGATTTCGCGCGCAATGCGCATGTCGCGATGTTTCTCACCCCGTCGACCGCCAGGAACGGAGCGATCTCGTGCATCGTGCCGATGGTCAGCCATGTCGATCACACCGAGCACGACGTGCACGTCATCGTCACGGAGCAGGGCATAGCCGACCTGCGCGGCCTCCCGCCCGCGCTCCGCGCCCGGCAGATCATCAACAACTGCGCGCATCCCGATTACCGGCCCGCGCTGCAGGACTACCTCAACCGCGCGTCCGCCACCGGACCCGGCAAGCACACCCCGCACCTGCTCAGCGAGGCTCTGTCATGGCACGTGCGCTACCTGCACGAAGGCACAATGCGGCCTGCCTGACACTGCGGCACTGCGGCTGGCTCAGCCCTCGGGCAGTGGTTGCGGCACTATCCCGGGCATGTCCCGGCGGGTGCCGTACTCGTAGGCGCCGCGGCTGCTGGACAGGGTGAGCGCGCGATCGCCCGGGCGGCGCACGATCAGTTCGACACTGGCCAGCGCGGCATGCCGGACAGTGCGGCTTCCTCCGCGCGGGTCGGTGTAGGGCACAGCCACCGGGTCACCATCGTCGGTAGTCACCGATAGCTGGAGCCGGGCGCGCGGCGAGGGGACGTCGGCAGTGAGCCGGCCCGGGCGGGCATCAACCCTGAGCCGCCGGCCCAGCCCGCCCAGCACGATCCGGTCCCCGGCGAGGCTGAGCGCGCCCATCGCGGTCCATGGCGACCGTGCCGGGCCGACCCTGATCCTGGCGAGCACCAGGTCCAGCCATGCCTCCGGTGCGGCGCCGAAGTCCGCGGCGTGCAGCCACACCCACGAGTCGGCATGCTCGGATCCCCAGTTGTGGCCGACGGTTCCCCGCCACCCGGACACGGCGACCGTGCGGCCATCGATCTCGAGCATGCCGGTGACCTGGCCATCGGGAACACTGGCTTCAAGCTTGGTGCGCGGCAGCGGCGCGCGGTACAGCACCGGCGGACGCAACGGCCTCAACGGCGGCTGCCCACCAGTGATGGCCAAGTCCCAGCGCGCCCTACGGCCTGCCATCGCGGCCTGTCCCCGGAACTTCTCCGGCCCTGCGGCACTGCCCTGCGGGAAGGCGGCGAAGACCTGCTTGACCACGGTCGGCGGCTGGCCTGCGTGACGATCGATGACGGTACACCAAAGGGCAACCGACTCCCGGCCCTGACCAGGACGATGGCGGGTGTGGCGGATCCACAGTGCTCGGGGGGAACCAGGGTCACGAGCGCTGATGAACCAGGACTCATACCCGCCGGCGCTCATCTGCCCATCATGCCCTCCCGCAGCAGGGCCGGCTCCCGTTACTACGAAAGGTAGTAACATCTCGTTCGTGAGCGGTGCCGTTCCTACGACGATCATCGTCGCCGGTCTCGCGCTTGCCGGGTATGCGCTGCTGATGACCGCCCTCAACCGGCGAATGGGCCTTGTCTTGCTCGCCGGGCTTGGCGTGCTCGAGATCCTGCTTCTTGTCCTGGTCGGCATGATCGTGGCCCGGCTCATCGGCGGCGGGCGCCCGGCCGGGCTGCCTACGCTCATCGGATACCTGATCGCGACGCCGCTGGTCCCGGTGATCGCGGGGTTCTGGGGGGCGCTGGAGCGATCACGGTGGGGCCCGGCGGTCATCGCCGTGGCCGGACTGGTCGCGGCCGTGCTGATCGTACGGCTGCACGAGATCTGGCCGGTCATCAGTGTCTGAGCCCATCCCATCGCCCGAGCCCGCGGCATCGCAGCCGGACTCGACCAGGACAGGGCCAGGCCGGCTGCTGGTCGCCGTCTACGGCCTCTTCGCGCTCTCCGCTTCCGCCCGGGCCGGGGTGCAGATCGCGACGAAGTTCAGCCACGCCCCGGTCGCCTACTTGCTGTCGGCCTTCGCCGGCGCGGTCTACATCCTCGCCACGGTCACCCTCGCCAACGGCAGCCCGGCAGCACGCCGGATCGCCGTCCTGTCCTGCTCGGTGGAATTCGCTGGCGTGCTTGCGGTCGGCACCTGGAGCGTCGCCGACCCGGCCACCTTCCCCGACGCCACCGTGTGGTCTGGCTACGGCAGCGGCTACGGCTTCGTCCCGCTCGTCCTTCCCGTCTTCGGCCTGCTCTGGCTACGCCACTGCGCCAGGCGGGCCGCAGCCCAGCGCACGAGCATGAGCCAGACGAGGCCAGAATGCGCTGAAGCTGGATAGCTTGATTCCTACTCCCCGCGTCGTACTCGGCCGGGTCGGCCTATCCGCGCTGACCAGGCAGAAGATGCTTCCCGCGTGCGATGACGCCGGACCCCCCGCCCGGCAGCATCGGTGTCATGGCAACGACACTTCCCGTCACCGGCCAGCGGCGATCGTTCCTGCTCCAGCGAGCGCCGACCGCGATCGGCGCCGGCGTCAGCATGGCCTTCTCCGAAGGACTGTCCGACACCGGCGACCTGACCGGCCGCGGCCATCCGTACGCGCGCGGCGCGATCACCGGCGCCGGCACGTTACTTGGCGGCATCCTGCACACGCTGCCGTTCCTCGTCCCTCAGTACCGGCCGGCGGTGCTGCTCGCGCTCGCGGCGATCGCGTTCGAACTCCTCGCGCTTGCCGCGATTCGCCGACGGTTCTTCGGCACCGGCTTCCTCGGCTCGCTCATCTCCGTCACGCTCGCCGGGGCGATCATCGCCACCATCAGCGCCGCGCTCGGCGCAATCGGCTGATCGCAGATCTCCTACTGGTTTCCGGTCAGCGGTACGAGCGCGCCTGTAGCTCGAACAGCTCGGCGTAGCGCCCGCCGGCGGCGATCAGCTCGTCGTGGCTGCCTTGCTCGACGACGCGGCCCTCGTGCAGAACGACGATGAGGTCGGCCACCCGTACGGTGGAAAAGCGGTGGGACACGAACACGGTCACCGCCCCGCTCCGCTCGGCGGTGCGCCGGGACGCCCCGACGTAGCGTTCGAACAGCGCCGCCTCGGTCGGCGCGTCCAGGCTCGCGGTCGGTTCGTCAAGGACGAGCAGGAGCGGGCGTTCCCGCATCATCGCCCGGCCGAGCGCCACCTTCTGCCACTGGCCGCCGGACAGATCCCGGCCGTCCGGCAGCGACCGGCCGAGCGGGGTGCGCAGCCCGTCCGGCAGGTTATCGAGGGCGTCGGCGCCGTGCGCCCGCTCGAGGGCGGCGAGGATGGCCGGCTCATCCCCGATGCGCGGCAGGTCGCCGACGCCGACGGCCTCGCCGGCGAGCAGCTCGAAGCGGACGAAGTCCTGGAATGCCGCCGTCGTCCGCCGCCGCCAGTTCTCCAGGTCGAACTCGTCGAGGGAGGTGCCGTCGATGTCGATCGATCCCGCTGTTGGCCGGTACATGCCGGTGAGCAGCTTGATGAGAGTGGTTTTCCCGGCGCCGTTCTCGCCGACGAACGCCACCGACGAGCCCGCCGGCAGCAGGAGGGACACGTCCTCGAGCACGATCCGCTTCGTGCCCGGGTAGGTGAACGCCACGCTTGAGAGCCAGATGCCACGGTCGAGCGCCTCAGGGACGGGCCGCGGGGCGGCGACCACCCGGCGGACGCCGCGGTGGTGGTCCTCCAGCCAGAACAGGTACTGCGCGGCGCGGGAGTTCGTGGCGAGCTGGCTGATCGAGCTCGACACCTGGGACATCTGCTGCTGGGTGCGCTGGATCAGGGCAGCCACCATGACGACGTCGCCGTAGGACGCCTGGCCGTGGACAGCCCGGATCGCGAGCAGCACGATCGCGCCGGCGAAGCCGGCCCCGTAGACGAGCCAGCCCGCGGCGCTCTGCACCGCGCCGATCTCGGCGCTGCGGATCACCTGACGGCTGATCTCCTCGTCGAGCGATTGGTGGCGGCTGGCGATCTCCCCGCGCAGGCCGAAGCTGCGCAGCTCGCTCGCCTGCGCCGGCGTCGAGGCGAGATCGAACAGGCGGTTCGCCAGCCGCACCCGCTCGACGACCGACTGGTCGGTCCTCATCCGGCGCCGTGCCGCCAGGTCGTCGCCGACGGCGGGGAACGCGGCGATCAACGGCAGGAGGGTGAGGATCGGGTCGACGGTTGCCAGCAGCACGACGACGGTCACCATGCGCGCGAGCACCTGGAGTGCGAGCAGGCTCTGGGTCGGTCCGTTCGACAAGGTGGAGAGGTTGCGCTGGAGCAGGTCGAGCTGCTTGTGGAAGTCGGGTCGCTCGTGGTGCTCAAGGCCGGGGATCGTCGTCGTGAGCCTGGCGACGCGCGACGACAGGTAGCCGGTGCAGAGGTTGTTGACGTAGAAGCCGACGAGGGCGGACACCCCGCCGAGCGTCCAGGAGGCGCTGAAGAGCACCGCGACTACCAGCGTCCCGAGGACGGCGCCGAGGCCGTGGCCGACGACGATGGAGTCGATGACCACCTTGAACCCGACGGTGTAGCCGACCGACACGACGGCCGACACCACCGCGAGCACGACCCCGAGAGCCATCGCGGCCGGGCCGGCCGAGAAGCCGTAGAAGAAGAGGATGTGCAGGCGACGGGCGGCCCGGAGGTGCCACGGGGGCCTCACTGTGCTGCCTCGGGGTGGGCCGCCTCGGGCTCGGCCCCGGCGAAGCGGGCAGCCTGGGCGAGGAACATCCCGGCGTAGCGGCCGCCGCTCGCCACGAGCGTCTCGTGCGTCCCCTGCTCCACGATCTGCCCGCCGTCGAGCACACAGATCTGCTCGGCACGGCGCACCGTCGAGAAGCGGTGCGAGATGACGATCGTGGTGGCGTCGGCGGTGATCTCGAGGAAGCGATCGAAGAACTCGGCCTCAGCCCGGACGTCGAGCCAGGCCGTGGGCTCGTCGAGGACGAGGACGCGAGCGCCGTGACGGATGGCGAACAGGGCCCGGGCCAGCGCCACGCGCTGCCACTGACCACCTGACAGGTCCGCGCCGCCGGTGTACTCACGCGACAGCACGGTGTCCCAGCCGAACGGAAGCGCCTCGATAAGCTCAAGCGCCCCAGCCTGGCGTGCCGCGGCGATGATCCCGGCCTCGTCGTCGAGATGCGCCGGCGAGCCGAAGGCCACGTTGTCCCGCGCCGAGAGCGGGTAGCGGGTGAAATCCTGGTTGACGACGCTCACCTGGCGCTGCCAGGAGCCCGGCTCGAACTCGGTCAGCGGGATGCCGTCAACGACGATCCGGCCGGCGGTGGGGTCGTGGAGGCGGGACAGGAGCTTCACGAGGGTCGTCTTGCCGGCGCCGTTCATGCCGACGATCGCCGTCGAGCGACCGACCGGCACGACGAGCTCAAGGCCGGAGAGCACCTCATTGTCGGACCGGGGGTAGCGGAACGACACCCGCTCAAAGCGGACCTCCCGCCCGGGCAGGCCGGCGGCCGGGCGGGTGCCCGCGAGCGCAGCGGTGCGGCCGCGCAGCTCCGACTCGAGCTCGTCGACGTCGGGAAGGGCCGTCACCATCTGCTCGAGCGCCAGGTCGTAACGGCCGATGGCGCCGACCTGGGACGTGGTGACGAGCATGCTGAGCACGATGGTCACCTCGCCGAGGCCGATCTCGTGGTGGAAGCCCGCCCAGGCGAGGGCAGCGCAGCCCCCGAGGTAGGCGAGCAGCACGGGGGCGAAGAGGAGGAGGAAGCGGCGGATGAACCGCATCCGCCCGCCGTGGAAGATCTCGATCGCCTTCACCCACTGCTGGCCGTACTCGCCGACAATCCAGTCGCTCAGCCCGAAGACGCGTAGCTCCTTCGCGGCATTGGCCCCGACGGCGGTCCCAAGGAGGTAGTACGACCGCCGGAATACGTCTCTTCTACCGCCCCGGTACTGGGCGACCTGCCCGCGCTGCGCCGCGCGAAGCGGCGCGGACGAGCAGCCAGACAACGAGCATTCCGAGGCCGAGCCACCAGCGGAACAACCCGACGGCGACGCACGCGAGGAACCCGGTCAGCCGGTTGCTGAGGACGAGGGCGAGCGTGACCGGGGCATCGGACGGCAGAACATTGAGCAGCTGGCCCCGCGCCGAGGCGAGCTTGTCGAGCAGTGACGGATCCTCGAGGTGAGCGACGCCGGTCGGCTGGCCGCAGTGCGGGCACGCCACTGTCGCGCATGAGGGTCACGTTGACTACATCCACGAGGGGCACGCGCATGTCTCTCACGAAGGCCATTATGACGAGCATGACCTGCCTCATGTTGCCCATGAGGACCACGCCCATGTGCACGCCGAAGGCTGCGGGCATGAAGCTGTGACCCACGGCGATCACGTGGATTACGTCCACGACGGGCACCATCACGCCACTCATGAGGGTCACTACGACGAGCACTAGATGAGGGATGGGGCCGCGCAGCGGTGCGGCGATGACGCATGTCCTAGCAGGCTGCCGTGACCTGGCCTGGCGGTTGCCCGCTGGGCCAAGCTGGCCATGACTGTGCAGTCGGTCGGCTCCCTCATGATCCTGGGAGTGGTCATCGCCCGGGCCGTCAATGTCTTGAAGTAGCCGGGCCAGCCGGGCTCCTCCCCGGTCCCGGCGGTCGGTCGCTCATCAGGGCCAGCCGGGTACACGCAGAGTGACGCTGACGCACCCTGGTTAAGGTGGGACGATGAGCACTGGCGATTTCCCCAGCCCACTGTGCCACTTCCTGGCTCAGCTAGAGGAGCTGCGGTCCGCGGACATCGTCGATATGGACCAGGTAGGGCGGGTCCTGGTGGAGCTGGCCGCCGACGAGAAGTACCTCGGCCCGCTTATCGCGGCGATGCCTTCTGAGTCGGCCGGGGGCAAGTGGCTGGTCAAGCCCGAACGAGGTCCCCGCCTGGTGCTGTTCCACCGGCCAGAGGGCGTGATGGCCTACACCCACTCCCACGATTGCTGGGTTGCGGTCGCTCCGGTCCGCGGAGTGGAGACCCATCAGCGATGGGACGCAGTCCGCCATGAAGACGGCCGGGCTGAAATGCGCCTTGCAGATGATCGCGCCATGCAACGCGGTGACGTGGCGACGCTGGTCCCGCCCGGCGACATCCACAACCATGGCCATGTCCTCGGCACGGGTCCCAGCCCCTACTCACTCATCCTTCTGGGTGACGACATGTACCTCTTCGAACGGAAAGAGTACGACCCTCAGCAGGGGACGTGGCGGAACCTGGCACCCGGGGATCCAGGCCGGTCGCACCGCTGATCGCAGCGACGCCCAGAGTGCACTGTGAGCCTGGGAATCTGTGCCATCTGGGCTTCCGTGTGGCCTGGAGAGCATGGGCCGTAAGGCCTGCACAGCAGATCATGAGTCCGCTGCTCAGCTGGGCGACGACCCAGGCCTGAACTGTACTGACAGGGATTCTGGAAGCGCCTTCGTCGCTGACTTGACCACGTATTTCCCGCAGCCACAGACAACGCGTCCCGATTGTGTGCCCGGCGAGCCGACTGACCGGCAGGAAAGCCTGCGCGCGCTCGGCAGTGCTGCCGATGGCCAGCGGCAGCCCAGCGCCCCAGCCCGGATGATTCGACGGTTCACCGCTGCCGGTTTCTGGCCCGCCCGTCCCGGGTCGCCGGGTCATCGTTGTCATGATCCTGCTGTGACGTCAATCGACCGACTCTTAGTACCGGCGAGACGTACGCTCCTAGACATCAAACCGGCCCTACCAGAAGGGAGGTCGGCTCAGATGTGACTGATATCGACTGCAAGGCAGACATCGAACTGCACACCGTCAACGAGCACGTGATCGTACGCGTGCCGCTGTCCGGACCGGTGACCGAGGAGTGGCTTCGCTGCTATCAGCGACTGGCACACGCCTCGGGGGTCCCCGTCCAGGCTCAGGCACATCAGGACCGGGCCTGGATTGTCGTCAACGTGCCAGCAAGCGGCAACCAGAAGGAAACCAGAAGGAAATAGGCGCGACGATGGACGCCGCCCGCGCTCTGATCGCCGAGGCCGATACCGCTGACAGGGGTCCGGCCGTGGCTCAGGCGGAAGGTACGGTCCGTGACTGGTGGGCCCGCAGGCGAGAAAGCGCTCTCCGTCGGCCCATATCCAAGATCGAAGTCGCGCGAACCGGAATAGGAGTCGAAAAGCGCTGGCCACTGGTTGGCACGTTGATTGTGGCGATCGCCTTGCCCCTGCTTCTGCCGTCTCGGTTCAGCTTGGGTCCAGACTGGATAGTCCCGGTAATCGTTGCTGCGCTGCTGGCGGCCATCGTCGTCGCTGACCGGGCTCGCAGCGACCGCCGACGAGTTGTCGTGCGGCTTTTGTCCCTGGCCCTCGTGGTCGTCCTGGTTGCCGAAGCGGCCGGGGTCACCGCCCGGCTCATCACGGATCTCGTCGAGGGGGGCCCCGAGACGAACAGCGCCACCGATCTTCTCAGCGTCGGTTTCGGTGTTTGGTTGTACACCATCCTCGCCTTCGCTTTCCGGTACTGGGTCGTGGACGGAGGCGGACCTGATGCGCGCCTGTGGTCTCCGCCCGCAGTATCCCCGCCTTGCGTTCCCCGAGCAGCTCAACCCGGTCGTTGCGCCGGGCTGGCGTCCGCAGTTCTTCGATTGCCTCTACCACGGCTTCACCAACGCCACAGCATTTAGCCCGACCGACGTGATGCCTCTCGCCCGCTGGGCCAGGGCGGCAATGACCATCCAGGCGACCGGCTCTCTCGCCGTCCTGGGACTGGTGATCGCCCGGGCTGTCAATATCTTGCAGTTAACTGCCTTCGGTCCCCGGGTTTCCGACAGCGTCGCCGGCTGCGAGCATCGTGCGTCCGTCACAGAACCCGGCCAGCCGGGCACGCTGGGCGATGAGACAATTTCCCTGTGAGCATGGACCCTGCGCTGGCCGCTCAGCTGGGGAGCTTTCGTGAGGCGGCATGGGAACTGGAAGCGTCTGTGCTTCCGCGGCGGATGAGGGGAGTTGCAGCGGGGTGAACGCACGGGTCATGGTGCCATGGAAGAGCGTCAGCGACGCTCTCGGCGACCTGTGTGGTATTGCCGACGTCAGCCTCACGGTGGAGGTGTTTACCGGGGACGCGCCCGGCCCAGACGACCTCGGCGACGTGGTGTTCTTCACCGTGCCGTACGACCGCCCGTTCAGCAACGAGCCGATTCCCCGCTTGTCCGGGGTCCGTGTCGTCCAGGCGCTCACGGCCGGACACGACCATCTGGCCGGTCTTCTCCCCCTCGGGGTAACCCTGTGCACCGCACGCGGCCTGCATGATTCGAGCACGGCCGAGCACGCGCTCGGCCTCATCCTCGCCGCCCAACGGGAGCTGCCGCGCTGGGTCCGGGCACAGGACGCAGGCCGCTGGGAGCACGCCCACACCCGGTCGCTGGCCGACTGCAGGGTGCTGATCGTCGGGTACGGCTCAATCGGGTCGGCGCTCGACGTGCGACTGCGCGCTTGCGAGGCCGAAACAATCCGGGTGGCCCGGCGGCCGCGGCCAGATGAGCAGGTGCTCGGGGTGGCCGAACTGGACGGCCTTCTGCCTTCGGCCGACATCGTCGTCCTCCTCACGCCGCTCTCCGCTGAAACCCGCGGTCTGCTGGACGCCCGGCGGCTGGCGTTGCTGCCTGACAGCGCCCTTGTGGTCAACGTCGCCCGTGGCCCGGTGCTCGACACAAGCGCGATACTGGCGGAGACCGCGTCCGGCCGGCTCCGCGCGGCGCTCGATGTCACCGACCCCGAGCCGCTGCCCGCCGGCCATCCCTTGTGGCACTCCCCCGGAACGATCATCACCCCGCACGTCGCCGGAGGCGCGGCTGCCTTCTATCTGAGGGCTAAAGACTTCATCGTGCAGCAAGTTCGTAGCTTCGCCGCAGGGGAGCCCCTCCGCAACGTCGTTGCGAAGCCCATGTCCGGAGACTAGAAGCGCTGAATTCGCGCCTAGATCTCCCGGTGGAGGTGGAGCACCTGGTCCCGGCCCCCTGCCGCGTCCCGGCCTCCCCGGTTCGGGCGGCGAGGTTGTGGCGGGTGATCAGGGTCTCGGGGTGCTCGGGTTGCGATCAGGCGACTTCGCCTGATCGCGAAGACGCCCTGCGCCCAATGGACGCCCAAGTGAGCCTCACAGACTGCTGCGGTCCAGGTCAGGGTGGTGACGGCGTGTCCCATGGTAAGGAGAGGCCCGGCGACAGTCCGTACGACAGAGGCGATTCAGGCCGCCGGTTCCGGCCTTTCCTGACGTCAGCGATGATCGGGCTATGAAACCTGTGCCGGCATGCCACCTGCGCATCGCGCGCCCCAGCCGCGACCTGCGGGCGTCCGAGCGGTTCTGGGTAGACGGCCTGGGCCTTCACGTCCTGTTCCGGGCCGCCCCTTCCGCAGAAGGCGGACACGCGCTGCTGATGGCCGGATGGCCAGGTGCTGCCTGGCATCTGGAGCTCGTCAGTGACCCGGACGGCGAAACACCAGCCGCGCCGACCGAGGAAGACCTGCTCGTGCTCTACCTCGGTGCAGACCTCGACGCAGGCATCATCAGCCGCCTGGTTGATGCGGGCGGCACCCGGGTCGCCTCCCGCAACCCGTACTGGGACCACGGCGGCGTCACGATCGCGGACCCGGACGGGTACCGGCTCGTCCTGACCGGCCGCAGCTGGCCCTGAAAGACCTGTCCGGCCGATCGCTTCGGCTAGCCGATCATCGGACAGGACTGCCGCCCCATCTGCGAACGCCCCGGTCATACATGCGATGAGGGAACGTCGTCCGGCCGGGAGGCCGCACAGAACTGGAGCGTCTGCGCACAGCTGCCGCGCCGCCGCGCTCCTGTCGTCAGCAGGAAATAATCGGCGATCGGGATCTCCCGGTTCTCGGAGAGGCCGTAACGTTCCGTTATCAGGCGTGGCTGCGTCGGCGTGCAAATAGCTGGCCGGCCCGCGGGGTTAGTCCGGCGCTAGGCGAACGGCCCGGGGATGGGGCCAGTGATCGCAGCGGCGCGATGATTGATGGGTGACAGGCGGCGGGCGCGGGCCGGGAGGCAGATCCGGCAGGATTATCCGGATCGGGGGTCGCGCAAGCGGCGTTGGTGGGCTGCTTGCGGTGCTTTCGCGCTGGTCTGCGTGCGGCTGCGGGATGTTTGCCTTCGAGCGCGCTCAGGCAGCCGTCGTCTTGCTTGCAAAAAGGGGGTATCTCCTGCGTGAGCGCCGTGATGCCCGGCCGGGAGCCGCAACCGGCGGGATCGCCGGGCCGGGGGCACGGCGCTGTGGCAGGCGGCATTGGGGGGCAGGGCAGAGCGGTGGCTGGGGATAGGGCGGTGTGGCCGGGCGACAGCTACCCGCTAGGGGCTAGTTATGACGGTGCGGGGACCAATTTCGCCCTGTTCTCGGAGGTGGCCGGGCAGGTGGAGCTGTGCCTGTTCGGCGATTACGGTGCGGAGACCCGGGTGGCGCTGCGAGAGGTGGACGGGTTCATCTGGCACGGTTACCTGCCTGGTGTCGGGCCGGGGCAGCGTTACGGGTACCGGGTCCGCGGGCCCTACGATCCGGCCGCCGGGCACCGCTGCAACCCGGCCAAGCTGCTGCTGGATCCGTACGCGAAGGCGATCGAGGGAAGCGTCCGCCTGGACTCGGCGGTGTACGGCTACCGCTTCGGTTACCCGGACGAGCGCAACGACGCGGACTCGGCACCGCACATGCCGCGGTCAGTGGTGGTGAATCCGTACTTCGACTGGCGTCTCGACCGGCCTCCCCGGATTCCCTACCACGAGACCGTGATCTACGAAGCGCATGTGCGGGGCCTGACCAGGCTGCACCCCGGGATCCCGAGAGAGCTGCGCGGGACCTACCAGGGGCTGGCGCATCCGGCGGTCGTGCGTCACCTGCAGCAGCTGGGTATCACGGCAGTCGAGCTTATGCCGGTCCACCAGTTCGTGCCGGGCAATCTCCTGGCCGGGCGCGGGCTGGCGAACTACTGGGGCTACAACACGATCGGCTTCTTCGCCCCGCACAACGCCTATTGCGCCAGCGGATCGCGGGGCGGGCAGGTCCCGGAGTTCAAGTCCATGGTCCGGGCGCTGCATCAGGCCGGTATCGAGGTGATCCTGGACGTTGTGTACAACCACACCGCCGAGGGCAGCCACCTTGGGCCAACCCTGTCTTTCCGCGGTATCGACAACGCCGCCTACTACCGGCTCGCGGACAGCGACCCGCGCTTCTACCTGGACACGACGGGCACGGGGAACAGCCTGCAGGTGAGGCACCCGCACGTGCTCCAGATGATCATGGATTCGCTGCGGTACTGGGTGGCCGAGATGCATGTGGACGGATTCAGGTTCGACCTCGCCGCGGCGCTGGCACGGCAGTTTCACGAGGTGGACCGCCTGTCGGCGTTCTTCGACCTGGTCCAGCAGGATCCCGTAGTGTCCCAGGTCAAGCTCATAGCCGAGCCCTGGGATCTCGGCGAGGGAGGGTATCAGGTCGGCAATTTCCCGCCTCTGTGGACCGAGTGGAACGGCAAGTACCGGGACACGGCGCGCGATTTCTGGCGCGGCCAGCCCGCCACGCTGGGCGAGTTCGCGTCCCGGCTGACTGGCTCCAGCGACCTGTACGCCGGTGACACCAGGCGCCCGGCGGCGTCGATCAACTTCGTCACCTGCCACGACGGCTTCACCATGCACGACCTGGTCTCCTACGATCACAAGCACAACCAGGCCAACGGTGAGGACAACCGCGACGGAAGCGACGACAACCGGTCGTGGAACTGCGGCGCCGAGGGCCCGGCCAGGCGCCCGGCGGTAGTTGCGCTGCGGGAGCGGCAGAAGCGCAACTTCCTCACCACGTTGTTCCTGTCGCAGGGAGTCCCGATGCTGCTCGCCGGCGATGAGATGGGCCGCACCCAGCAGGGCAACAACAACGCCTACTGCCAGGACAGCGAGATCTCCTGGGTCCGCTGGCAGGGGGCGGCCGTGGCCGCGGGCAGGCCGGCCGGGCGCGCCAGATCGGCCGCGCAGGCAAGAAACCAGGAACTGCTGAAGTTCGTCCGGATGCTCATTCAGTTCCGGGCCGAACATCCCGTGTTCCGGCGCCGCCGCTTCTTCCGGGGCAAGGCCATCCGCGGCGTGCCTGAGCAACTGGGGGACATCGCGTGGTTCAACCCGGCCGGCAAGGAAATGACCGACGCTGACTGGCAGACAGGATCGGCCAAGTCGCTCACCGTGTTCCTGAACGGCGACGCGATCAGCGAACCCGGCCGGCGCGGCGAGCCGATCCGCGACGACTCATTCCTGCTGATGTTCAACGCCAGCGAACTGGACCTGGACTTCGCCCTCCCGCCTGCTCATTACGGCGTGCTATGGACAAAGGTCCTCGACACCACGGCGCCGGTGATCTCAGCCCAGGACCTGACCATAATCAAACCAGGCGACCTCATCACCATGCCCAGCCGGTCACTGCAGGTCCTGCGCCGTGACTGAAACCCGGCCAGCGCCCCCCGCCCGGCCAAATGCAGATGCGCCCGGCTTTGACCCGGGGCCGCCATGAGCGGCAGTCGCGGCATGCCCAGACGCAGTCCATGCCGCGCCGGACAGGTGATCGACCCAAGGCATCCTGGCGCTCGCCTGACACACCGTTCACGGCATGGACGGGCACCCCGCCCGGCGACCTCCAGACCAGTCACGGCACACGGAATCGGTCGGCCGGCCGGCCTCAGGCTCCGTTTGTTCCCAGAACCCCACGCCGAGTGACGGAGGCCATCGGGGAGAACGCGCGCCAACCGTGGCCGGCGTGGTGCTGATTGACCCGGTCCTGCCGCTGGTGCCGGCAATGCCGGACCACTACGTCACCCCGATGCTCGCCGCCTACGCGGTGCCGGGGCTGGGCCCGCTGCTGATGAGCCGCCGCCGCCGGCTGTCGCCCGAAGACCTCGTCGACAACATCCTGTCGCTTTGCTGCGTGGATACCTCCCGGGTGCCCGCCGACGTCCTGGGGCAGCATGTCAAGGTGGCCCGGCAGGCGCTGTTGCTGCCCAGGACCGAGCAGGAGATCTCCGCCGCAGCCCGTTCCATAATCGCCATCTTCGCCGGCGACCTGCGCGGACGGGCCTACCGGCAGGCGATCGGCTCCATCACCTGCCCGGTGCTGCTGCTGCACGGCACGCGCGACCGGCTGGTGCCAATAGCCGTCGCCCGGGCGGCTGCGCGCGCCAACCCTGCCTGGACAATGATCGAAATGCCCGGCGTGGGCCATGTACCCCAACTCGAAGCCCCGGTGACACCGCCCGCGCCATCATCGGCTGGCTCGGCGCCGCCGGCCAGCCCGCAACCCAGGCAGCCAGCCCGGCATCCCCCGCCCGGCCCGCCTGAACCAGCACCACCCAAGCCGGACGGTGCATCACCGCCAGCATCTGCGCCGGCCGGCGAAACCGGCTGCCCAGCAAGCACGGCACGATCAGGAGAATCCCAGGGCGGCCCGCCCGCACCGAATGCCGGCGAGAGGTTTGCGTGATTTGAGGCAGGGGGAAGGCCGTTCGTGCCCGGACCGGGGAGCCTGGATTCGGGTAGCAACGGACCGGGACGACCCGGCGACCGCCGCGGCTGCCGCGACGGTAGCAGCGGGATAGAGCCGGTGGGCACGCCCGGGAGGCACACTCCGGCCCGGTGCCGGCTGGCGGGCTCCTCGGCCTGGTGGCCCTGGCAGATACCAATCGATAATGAGAGGAAACCGATCACAGTGAATCTCACCGCCCTGCCGCGCAGCATCGCCAGGCTGCAGTACGCGGCCGTACGGCTGCCCTTCACTGTTCTCGACGACCGCGTCGTTGCCAGCTATTGGGGCCAGGGCGCGTCCGTTCGGCTGGGCTTTGAGCTTTTCCTCGGCTCGCTGGACCGGCTTGCTGGATGGCTGCTGGCCGATGAACAGATTTCCGGCCGTGGCCAGACGCTGATGCG
>Ga0187806_1000108_pt1 | contig 18309 bp, 24 predicted proteins | sample NC_wetland_sal_i_7_FD_132470 | JGI IMG/M metagenome (GOLD analysis project Ga0187806, IMG submission 132470) | Wetland sediment microbial communities from Neuse River Estuary, North Carolina, USA - ASW_1 | ecosystem: Environmental > Aquatic > Freshwater > Wetlands > Sediment | place: USA: North... | reverse complement strand
TGCCACGCGTGGACTGGCACAATCGATGCGCCTGGGCTTCTCCGTCTATGATGCAGCCAGGACCACGAAGCCAGCTGCGCAGTCGATCGTGGTGATCACCAACGCCGCTGACCCTGCGGTGAATAACACGATCACCCAGAAACTGGTTCAGCGCTGCCGAGCCAACGGCATGCAGAGGTTCGACACGTATGAGTTCGACGACTCATACCACCTGATTCACGATCTGATTGACCCGAACCAGCAGCAGCAACAAACTGCCCTGGTCTACCCGATCCTGCTTGACCTGATCACTCAAGAAAGAGTGGTGTGACGAAGCAGGTAAAAGCGCGAGCAGCGCAAGATACGCAGGAAGAACGCCTGGTGCGCAAACTGGCCAAGAGCTATCACGCGCCCGCTGATTGGAAATTTCACGCCCAGATGGTGCTTTTGAGCTGGGTTGGCAAGACGCCCAACGAGATCGCGGCTGAGTTGGGTTGCCATCCACAAACAGTGCGCATCCATTTGAAGCGGTTCACGCTCGAAGGGGTCGCTGGCCTGGGAATGCGGCCTGGATCGGGGCGCAAGCCGAGGTTGACGGAACGGGAGCGCAGCCGGATTCTCGCCTTTGTCAAGCAAGCTCCGCCTGGGCACCTGGAGACACAAGCCGATGGGACGATGGTAGCCCGAGACGAGGAGGGTTCAGCCCAATGGACCCTCAATGCGCTGGCCCAGGCCGCCAAAGAAGCCGGGACCCAGGTCAAACGCAGAAAGACTCCGGCGCATCTATCTGCGAGAAGGGGTGCGCTGGCGTCACACCCATAGTTGGGGCACCAGCAATGACAAGGACTTCGTCCCAAAAGAACGGCGGTCGTCACCCATTACACCGAGCCGCCCGAGGGGTCGACGACCGTCTGCACCGACGATACTTTAGTCAGTAGTTCCCCGCACTTTTCCGCCAGCCGCCTTTCTGGTCCCCCACGGGTCACCGCATCAAAGCACCCTTGGATTACAGTCGCGACCCTGAGAAAACCTGGGTGTATGGAGCGCCGCGCGTGCGCGATGGCAAGGAATTAACCAGATGCGCTGCGCGCAACTCGACCAACTACATCGCTCTGCTTGCCGACATCGAAGCCGACAATCCGACGGGCGACATTTTCCTTATCACGGATAATCTCAGTAGCCATAGCAGTGCTCAGACCCAGGCCTGGATGGCTGAGCATCCGCGCCTCCATCACGTCTTTATTCCCACCGGAGCAGGCTCGGCTCAACTTGCAAGAGGGCTGGTGGCGCCTCTTCCGCCGTGATGCGCTTGCTGGGCAGAGTTTTGCCAACCCCAAGGAGATTGAGCAAGCCACCCGTGTGGCGACCGCTCAACTCAACCTGCGGGCCAAACCCTGGGTCTGGGGACGTCCTCCCAAGGATCATCGTCACTATCGCAGACTCTTTTGTTATCGTATTTAAGGAACTGAGCACTAGTATTTGCTTATCCGGGAGATACCTCAAAAATAGTGCGTTTACAGGATGTATTTTCGTTCCCGGGCTAGTACACTGGGAACTGTGATACGCATGCTCCCGCCTGTAATGACAAAACAAGTATGGTCGCAACATGGGAAGGTGAGCAATTATGAATCGTGTGATACAATGGATTCTCTGGTTTCTCATTTTTGCCTTCTTACAAGGACTACTCCTTGCTTTGCTTGCCTGGCTCGTGCCAGGCATACAAGTACACAGCTTCGGCGCTGCCGTCCTTGGAGGCGTGATCGTCACGCTGGTGCTGGCATTAGTCTGGCGGCTCCTGTACTGGGGTGCAGCCCGGCTTCACCCGGTCCTCTTCCCTCTCCTGACCTTCTTCCTGACGGGGGTCGTGGTCATCCTGGCGGTGAATCTTGTGAATCTTCTGCATCCGGGGGCGCTGGAGGTTTCTGGGATTTGGGACGCGATTCTGGTAGCGCTGTGTATGACACTGGGCACGACCTTCCTCGGCGCTCTCTTCTCGCTCCAGGATGATCGCGCCTACCACCGGTTTGTCACCCAGCCGCTTAGCCGCCGGTATAGCAAGACGCCTCGTTCCACGCAACCGGGTATCCTCTTCCTTGAAATTGATGGACTTGCCGAACCTATCCTGCGCGCCGCTATTGACCGGGGCTATATGCCCACGCTCAAGCGCTGGCTGGAGGGGGGAACGCATCAGCTCAAATGCTGGGAACCAGATCTGTCCTCGCAAACCTCCGCCAGTCAGGCGGGGATTCTGCTGGGAAACAATGCAGAGATTCCCGCTTTCCGCTGGTACGATAAGCAGCAGCAGAAGCTCATGGTCTCCAGTAAAGTAGCAACCGCACGTGCACTAGAGCACCGGTTGTCGAGCGGGGACGGGTTACTGGCCCCCGATGGCGGCAGCCGCTGGAATGTCTTCTCCGGAGATGCCCCGGATTGCCTGGGCACATACAGCAAAATGGGTGATACCAGCAGCAGGGGACAGCAAAGCTATTTTCTCTACTTCACGAATCCCTACACCGTTGCACGCACCCTCGGCCTGTTTCTCGTCGATGTCGTGCGCGAGCGCTACCAGGCATGGCAACAACGCCGCCACGACGTCCAACCACGCATCCACCGGACCTTTAAATATGCCCTCGTGCGCGCCGGTACGACCGTCTTTTTACAGGAGGCCAGTCTCTTCATGTTGCTGGCAGACATGTTCCGGGGAATGCCCAAAGTGTATAGTACGCTCTTTGCTTATGACGAGGTGGCACACCACTCCGGCATCAGGCGGCCAGATGCGTTCAAAGTACTCAAGAAACTCGATCATCTGTTTGCACAGTTGGAACGCGCGGCGCAGCGAGCGCCTCGACCTTATCATCTGGTCGTGCTCTCTGATCATGGTCAAAGTCAGGGTGCAACCTTCAAACAACGCTATGGCCAGTCGTTAGAGGAACTAGTGGAACACCTCATTGCACAGAGCAACATCCGTGTTGCAGGTCAGATGGACCCCGATGAAGGCTGGGACAGTCTTAGTGCTGCCCTGACCGAAGCGCTGCGGAAGGATAGCCGTACAACGCGACTTGTTCGACACGCTCTGCGAGAGCAGATGCATGATGGGCAGGTAGCCCTTGGCCCGAAAGGCGAGGCCACCCAAGAGCAACTCAACCAGAAGCTGAGTGGGAGGAAGGTGGTGGTACTCGCCTCGGGGAATCTGGGCTTGATCTCGTTCACAGATGCCCCGGCACGCCTGAGCTATGAGCAACTGAGCGAGCGTTTTCCCGGGCTGCTTTTAGGATTGATCCAGCACGATGGCATCAGTTTTCTGCTCGTACATTCTGAGGCCGAAGGAGGATTGGTGCTTGGAGCAAAGGGCATCTACTACCTGGAGCATGGCTATGCGGTGGGAGAGAATCCGCTGGCTTGCTTTGGCCCCAATGCGGCAGCCCATCTGAAGCGGACGGATGGCTTTACAAACGCGCCTGACATTCTAGTGATGAGTTTGTATCGCCCGCAGACCGAGGAAGTGGCCGCTTTCGAGGAGCTGGTTGGAAGCCACGGCGGGCTAGGTGGCCCGCAGACGCAGCCATTCGTGCTGTACCCGGTGGTGCTTCCCATCGATCCAGGGCCCATCGTGGGAGCTGCTGCGCTTCACGCGCAACTCAAAACGTGGGTGAGGCCATCCTTGTGTGAGGATGGCCGGCCTGGCGAAGGCACGAACTAGTGCTGCTTTGTACGTTTCTCTAAAGCAGTTTTCACGGTGAGCCTGCTGGCAAGCTCATTGCTCTTGCAGTGACTGCCACAAAGCAGTTTCTGCCAGCAGGCTTGTAGAGCTGACTGAATCGAAACGAACAAAGCAGTACTGAGAACAATCAAGCAACAAACGCAGGATAAAACCTGCTCGGCAGGCACAGACAATCCCAAAAAAGTCGCTTGGATGTACTTAGGCTACTACTTTGCAGGCAAGAGGATTGATTGAGCGGTAGTAGCCGTTCTCAAGTATAGGAAAACTAGCAAGCTTCCAGCAACTGGAGGTAGCTTTCGAGCTGTAGCAATTTGGCCGTAGATACAGCTAGAAGCCGTAAGCAAGGTGTCCAGTCTCTGGTATACTAGACAAAAGAAGGAGGGAGAGGAGACAATCAGGAAAGAGAGAAGAGATCAATGAACCAGAAAAAGCAGTATCCACCGGAGTGGAAGCGCCAAAGTGGTGCTGGAAAGTTACCAACGGGATACCACGATTGAAGCGGTGCGCAAGAAGTTTGGGGTGTCTAATTCCATGATTCATCGCTGGCGACAGGAGTTCCAGAGCAATTTGCCTCTGCTGTTCACCGACAAGCGCAATCCCAAAAAGAAAGCACAAGCTCAAGGGTACCAGCCAGGCGAATCGCCTGATGAGCTCAAGAAGATCATTGGCGAGCTGACCGTGCAGAACGAAAGCTTAAAAAAAGTGCAGGGGCTCTTGGGCAACTGAAGGCCTCAGAGAAGGTAGAACTGGCAGCCCAATTGACGCCGCCCAATGGCCCCTCTAGCAAAAGCCAGCTAGCGCGAGCGCTCTCGTTTGCTCGAGCCAGCTACTACTGGAAATCGAGCCAGGCCACGAAAGATAAAGCAGTGGCCGTGGTTATTGAGCAACTGATACGCGCAAGATGATACCTTGGGACATCGCAAGCTCGCAGCGCTCTTGCACATGGGCAAGAACCGGGTCAGACGGGTGATGCACAAGTACGGGATCACGGCTCGAGGCACTCGCAAACGCTCTGTCTATCCAGGCAAAGCGGCGACGATTGTCCCCAACCTGGTGCGAACCCTGCAGGAGACGGCGGCGACAGAAATCCTGTTTTCGGACATCTTTGAGGTTCGTCTGGCCGATGGAACGCGGCTCCGAGGCTGCTTTGCGTTGTGGAAGCGCACCCGGCACAGGTCTTTCCTTGGTTTTCGACTACCGCATGCAAGCCGAGCTGGTCGTCTCCACCGTGAGTATGGTGCAGTTCAGCGCCCCTGGAACCATTTGGCATTCCGATCAAGGCAGTCAATATGGGGCAGAGAAAACGCGAGCAGCTCTGCTCGAGAAAGGATTTCAGGCCTCGATGAGTCGAGCTTTATATGTCTGCCAACTGGACATTCACGATGAGTATAATACACGTTTCGCTCATCACCATACTCTGGAATGGTGGAGAGGTTGTCGTGGGCGCTGGCCAGGTCGGCAGCCGCAGCTGACGCGAGTTACTTGGCCTCTGTGTCGGTTTGCTTGGGCGTGGCCCAGTGAACACCGGTCTGCTGACAGAAGGTGTCGAGCGCGGTGTCGAGGGTGGGGAAGAAGTGATCTGGATTGAGGGGGCCGATGAGTTCGTAGCGCTCGAGCTTCGTTCGGACGGGGTCCTTGAGTTCGGCGAACACGAGGGAGGTGCCGTTGGCGTTGAGTTCCTCGTCGAGGTCGGAGAGCATGTCGGCGGCGGTGGTGTCGACGTCGGTGATCGGCTCGGCGGCGATGAGAATCCAGTGCGGTTGTGGCGAAGCTGCTGCGAGGCGGCGGATCTGGTCGCGGAAGGTGCGGGCGTTGGCGAAGAACAGGGGTGCGTCGAACCGGAAGATCACGAGGCCGGGTAGTTCCTCAGCGTTGGGATGCTGTTGCCGGTCGTGATGGCCGGGCAACCCTGGGACGCGGCCGAGTATGGTCTGGTAAGGCCACCATGCTCGTCGGAAGACGTTGAGGATCGAGAGCGCCACGGCGACCGCGATGCCCTGGAGGACGCCGAGCAGAGCCACACCAGGAAATGCAGTGATCGAGAGCAGGAACTCGACCCGACGCTGACGCCAGAGCCGCATGGTTCCGGGGAGGTCGGCCAGCGAGAGTGATGCGGCGATCACGACAGCGGCGAGTGTAGGCTGGGGGAGGTTTCGCAGCAGCCCAGGCGCGAACACAAGCATCAGCATGATCGCCGCGGCTCCGACTACCCGGTGACCTGCGTCTTGGCGCCGGCTTGCTCGGCGACTGCGGTTCGCGACCCGCTCGTACTTACCGGGAAGCCTTGGAAGAAACCGGCGGCGACGTTGGCGACACCGATCCCGATCATCTCGCCGTTGCCGTCGATCTCCTGCCCGGTGCGGGTGGCAAAAGACGAGGCGGTGGAGATCGTGTCGGTGAGGGCCACGAGCGCGATCCCCAGCGCTCCCGCGATCAGCAATGGGAGATCGGACACGGACTCGATGCTTGGCACGGTCAGCGGTGGGAACCCCTTGGGAAGGGTTCCGACAAGCGAGATGCCATGGTCGGCCAGATCGAGCGCCGCTGATGCTGCGATCGTGACGACGACCGCCACGAGCACGCCCGGGATCCGCGGCAGCCAGCGTCCGAGCGCCAGGATCAGCCCGAGGCTGACCAGGCCGATCGCAGCGGCGGCGCCGACCGCCTCACCCGAGGCGAGCCCGTGCACGAATGCGTACGCCTCGTTGATCAGCCCGTTGGCGCTGACGGAGAACCCGAACAGCTTAGGCAGCTGTCCGATGAGGATCGTCAATGCGAGACCGTTCATGTAGCCGATCTGCGTCGGCTTTGAGAGCAGGTCAGCGACGAACCCGAGCTTCGCGATCGCGGCGACGATCATGATCGCTCCGACGATCAGCGCGAGCATTGAGGCCAAGGCGATCGTGCGTTCGGGGCTGCCGTTGGAGCCGAGGATCGGCAGGATCGAGGCCGCGATCATCGGCCCCAGCGACGAGTCCGGGCCGAGCACCAGGATCCGCGAGGGTCCGAACGCGGCATAGCCGATCAGGCACAGGATCATGGTGTAGAGGCCGGTGATCGCCGCCAAACCAGCGAGCTGGGCGTAGGCCATTCCTTGCGGCACCAGCAGTGTGCTCAGCACGATCCCGGCGACCACGTCGCGGCGTACCCATGAGATCCGGTAGCTCGCGAGCAGGCGTGCGCCGGGAAGCCACCGTGACACCGTCATAAGCACTCCGCGGAGGTCAAGAACCCGTGATGATTCCAGGTGGATTGCTCACGGAACGGGAGGCGGTCGACGAAGTACCCGGCTTCCGCACCAACGACCAGGTACTCGAGTGGACCGAGAGCCATACGAGTTCTTCCTTCCTTTCTCCATCATGCGTCTCATGGTCTCGTCGAAAACGTACACAACCCATGGCCTCAGAATCACTGTCGTCGATACGACGCGAGAAAGCTATTCCCCAGAGGCTCGTAGAATGCATAGTGCATTTGCACTATGGCATATGTGTGGCGTAATCAGAATATGCTTTTTTTACTGGCTGCGAAAATAGAGAGTTCTGGGGATGCCTTCCCACGCTTCGCACTTTATGCTAGTTGGAGCGGCATGCGGGCTTTTTGAGTTACGAAATGCCTCTGATGTAGCAAAGCAAAGAAAGGAACGAGCATGAAAGCGTTTGTCATGAAAGCTATCGGACAGGTGGGCTTCATGGAGAAACCCATTCCCCGACCGGGTCCAAATGATGCCATCGTCAAGACGACCAGAGCCCTCATTTGTACCTCGGACTCCCATACGGTCGGCGGGGCCATTGGACCACGAGAGAACCTGACCCTGGGACATGAAGCGGTTGGCGTTGTCCATGAGGTCGGCAGTAACGTGAAGCTCTTCAAACCAGGTGATCGCGTCCTGGTTGGTGCGATCACCCCGGATTGGGGTGATCTCGCCTCGCAAGCCGGTCACTCCTCCCAATCTGGCACACCCCTGGGAGGATGGAAATTCTCCAATACGAAGGATGGCGTGTTTGCCGAGTACTTTCATGTCAACGAGGCCGACGCGAATATGGCCCGTATTCCTGCCAGTGTGCCTGATGAGATAGCGGTCTACTGCGCCGATATGCTCTCGACCGGCTTCATGGGCGCAGAGAACGGCAATATTCCTATTGGAGGAACGGTAGCTGTCTTCGCCGAGGGGCCGGTGGGACTGATGGCAACCGTCGGGGCGAAGTTGCGCGGGGCCGGGCTGATCATTGGAGTCGAAGCGGTCCCCCGCAGGCAGGACCTTGCGCGCACCTATGGGGCCGATGTGATTGCTGATTTCTCCAAAGAGGACGTGGTCCAGCGCATCCTCGAGCTGACCGCAGGACAAGGGGTGGACACAGCCATCGAGGCGCTGGGGGCCGATGTTACCTTCCAGAATGCGATCAAAGTCACCAAAGCCGGGGGCACCATCTCGAATGTAGGGTACCACGGTCAGGGTGACTTTGTGCATATCCCACGCGTCGAGTGGGGAGTCGGCATGGCGGAAAAGACCATTACGACCGGCCTGTGTCCTGGTGGCCGGTTGCGCATGGAACGCCTCCTGCGGCTGCTGGAGATGAAGCGGGTCGATCCCACGCTCATGACAACCCATACCTTCTCATTTGACGAGATGGAGAGAGCTTTCGAGATCATGGACAAAAAACTCGATGGTGTCCTCAAGCCGCTCATCGTCTTCTAGAAGAGGGAGGACGAAGTACAGCACGGCATTGAAAAGGGCCGACAATCAGGCTGCTGGAAGGGGAGCAGCCTGAGCTTCGCACTCGGCCAAGATTTTGGCAGTAGACCTGGTCGACCAGTTGAACGGATGCTGTACTGGCTACGTGGCACATCCGTTCATACGTTGGACAACGTCGCCTTTCCTCCCTATGTATCTTGTCGATGACCAGAACCGGGTATGTCCTCACAGGGTGGTTTTATAGCACGGCCCACGTGATGCGGTCAAGGTGAATGATGCCGGGTGCAAGAAGGCGACTCTCCAGATGATACCGAACGCTCCGAGAAGTGGCTCGCCTGGCTTTCTGCTGAACCTATAGATCGTTACTGGCAAAAGAGGCAAGAGGCTGTTAAGCAGGGCTACCTGAGGAATGCCGCAAAAGTTGCGACGGCTGAAAGCGAAGGACAAAAAACAGAAAAGCCGCCTGTGACCTGTGTCTATACCTATGACGACGAGGATACAGTCGAGGTAATGCGCCTACGCTCAGCCTCGCATGACATGGGCGTACGGCGCCAGACAATCTAGAAGGCCGACGAGGATACACATCGCTTACGCGATGGCAGCGACACCACACCGCACGAGCGGGCATAATTGCCTGAAAGGACGAATGACCATGGCACTGATACTCTATCCCGATGGGACAAGCAAGCAAGTTCATCCTGCCAACGGCGATCACTTCGAGTATGAAGAGTTGAGACAGATCGTTGAGGGAACGATTGAAATGATTCCTCTCCCTGATGGACGCATCATGACGCTGAATGCGGAAGGCAGACCTGATGCGGAAGCCGGACTTGCGAGCCTCCCTCGCAATGAGCAAGCTACCGCCTTAGCCAGGTTCCCCTCTCATGAAGGTCCTCTAGCCACCCTGCGAGGATTGGGGGTTGAACCACCTTCTTACTCTGTTGGACTTCCCGATCTCGCGTATATCCCAGGGACGGTGCTGGTATCCACCAAGCAGGAAGTATCGTGGACAGAATGAGTTGAGAGAAGCATCTGCTGTTGTACCGTTCTACAGGAAGAAAGCGGGTGACCGTTTCGCCAAACTCTTGTGTGTGGGAAAGAACCCCTCAACTCCTCTGAGGTAAGCGTGTGAAAGGGCATACGGGCAAACGCATGGGACCAGGAGCCATTGATGAAGACGTGGCTGCGCTCACCGAAGCGTTCCATACTGGCCAAATATGGTTGCACCACCATATCCTGCCGCCTGAGAAAATGGTCGAGATGCTGCTGGCCACGAGCGACTGACTCCCTCTTCCTGCGCTCGGCCACACAGGTGCCATAGGCATTAGCCGCAATCGACGGCTTGAGGACGGTTCTGTTCCATCCCAGCGTGGAGAGTATCTGGTCCAGATTGGCGGACGAGCGTTTTGCCAGCCAATACGTGGGGATGGAGGGAAGGCCGTCCATGGCCAGGTCCGGCAGATAGCGTCGTTTCTGGGTATTCCACCGCACTACCGGCAGCGGATTGAGCAGGTGACTTCCTGCGGTCACCTGCTCAACCAGGCTAGAAACACTGGATAGTGGAGATAGTAATTCCAGGTTGAGCGCAGGAGCACGAGATCAGCTCGGGACCAGTTGTAGTGAGGGTCTTCCCAGGGCACCCACTCCGTGCTGATGCCATGCATAGTAAGCGTTTGGTGCAAGAACTGGTCATTCAGAGCCAGAGGTCCTTCCTGCGTCCAGAAGGGTTGACAGGTGGCAATCTCGCAGTGCATACGATCTCCTTTCTCTCAACTACTCGCTCGACAAGCCGCATGAGGAGCATACACCCAGTGCTCTGTTGGTCTCTCCGCCCGGCGAAGACGGGGCCATTCTCTCCTCTGGAGCAGTGATCTGGTTGGTATGCCAGATGAGATCACTGACCGCATAACCCAGTTGTGCGCAGAGATCCTCCAGGTGCGCGTCCACTCGTGTCACGATCAGACCAAAGCCTTCTCCACCACCTCCAATCCCGACCCCGATCTGCAGGGTGACACAGATCCCACAAGGATGGCTGCTTGCCTCAAGGACAAGCGGCACGGCTTCTAGCATGGTGGTGGCCACCTGCCCATCCCGCATCTGTTCTTCAACATCATCGGCATGGATCAACATCGTTTTCCTCCCTTATGTGTCTGTGTAGAAGACGCTCTTCAGTCAAAGGGAGAGTGCAGGCCAGGCTGTTCCTTAGAGGCAACCACTCGACATGCTCAAACCTGCGAGGCTCGCTAGCACAAGTGCGAGGCTCGCGAGAGATTCCTTCGCAGTAAGCTGTTCCCCGTAGCAGGTCCCATCTGGTATGGATACCTTTCCACCAACGGGGTACCTGGACGCACCTCTGGTGTCGGCGAAGAACCTATCCCCCAACGGTCGGAATCGCCGTTGGTGTATTGGGGTTGTCAGAGGGAGCTACTGGTAAGGATTGCAAGGCTTCTAAAGAAATACCCATGGCCTCCGACGTCACTCAATCCTCGGTCTCACCTGGGTTGTCGCTGCTTTGTAGCACAAGCGGCCTCCAGTCGGCGGTCTCCTGGTCAAGGTACCCGTGCCCTGCTGCGTAGAAGGCTTTAGTGACGGCCACCTGCTGTGCGTCGCTGTCACCACGCTGGTATAGGTCCCATCGGTAAGCGTGTTGGCCACCTGGAAGGCTTCCAGCATGAGCAGTTGCTGCCCTCCTTCTTTCGTTTTCTTGGAGAGCACCGGTGTGCCCGGATGGGCGATGGTCTTGCCGGGAAAGGTCAGGGCCGCGTAGTAGCCCAGGTGATGACTATCCCACAATCCCAGCGCATTGGGATGTGTTCTGAAGGGCGCAAGCAGTTCCTGGGCTTTATCGAGAAGGGATTCATCATGGGTGACCGTGTAGGCATCCAGGAAGGATAAGATTTCTTGACCGGCCAGCACGGCAGTAATCCGCCCCTCATTGATCATCTGACCCCCTTGATCGATCCCGTGAAAAAACGTTTCTGTCGGGTTGAGCTTGCCATTCGGGAACAGCACATTGTCCATGTAGGAGGCAAAGACGTGAGAGTGACTCAGGAACGCATGTTTCTCGACAAAGGCCAGGATGGCCTTGCCATCTTTGCTCCACTGCGAATGGTGGAAGAGGGAACCTGCTTGCAGCAAAGCAGCGCCGGCTTCGAGGGCCTCATCCACCGGATAGTAGCCATGGGGATGGCTGGAACTGGTCTTGTAGTAGGCCCCAAGAGAGCGGTGGAAGTGCGCCGTATCCGGGTACATCACTTCCGTTTGTGCCTCTTGCTGGTAAAACGAATCATGGGAGAGATGATACAGGTTGATCAACGTGTCGTAGACCCAGCCACGCTCATCCGGTTGATCGTGGTCTGTTGGAGACACTGGCTAATCAGATCGTCGAAGAAACGCGTTCGCAGGACCGGCGCGAGTCCTGCCTCAGACGGTTGGCGTCCCAACCAGGCTGTTCCTTCTCCTGCAAGTTGTGCTGCCCATGGATCAGAAAAGAGCGCATCGGGACGTTCCGTTTCGCGTGCTCGTGCTGCCGCTGTCCATTGTGCTGTGATGAGCAGCCCATTGGATGTCTCAGGGGTCATTCGTTCGTTTTTCCTCCGCATGCTGATTGAGAGAGGTATACCTGTGAGGAGTGCTCTGTTGGATTCTTTACTCAAGGATATCACCTGGCTCATGCTTTCCGCCAGCCGAAGTAGATTCGTTGCTTTTTGCAAGGTTTTCCGTCGCGGGGACTGACCACCCTTGTCCAGCATCATACGGCTTAGTGTCGCTGTGTAGCTGGTGAGTTCTTCTTTCCCCTGTGTTTCTCGTCTCATCCCTTTTGGCTTTTCTTTTGCTTCCTCCGTCTCTTCATAGGGATTTGTTTTGAGCAGACAAGCAGTATTCCCTAAATTCTGGGAAGAGCCGAAATCGGTAGCCATTTGACTTATTTTGTGCATTTTGTTAAACAAAAAATCTTGCCATTTGCGTTGCTTGATGGTACTGTTGAGGTAGATAGATGTCCGTTTTGGAAAGTACCACAGAAACAGAGTAATTGACTTTATCCCTGCACAGTTGGCGCTTCTCGTTGTGATCTGATGAGGAACGGTGCAGATGAACACCGAAGCACGCGAAAAGGAGCACGCTCATGGCAACTCCAACCCAGAAGAGGCTCGTTCAAAAACGGCTTACCGATATTCACGAGGCGAAGAATACTACCTGGTCTAGGAGGTTCAAATGGACAGGGTTCTCCAGCAAGACTCTCTGGCAGTGGTTAAAGTTGCTCTTTCAGGCCATTGGAGCAGTGGCTATTCCGCTTTCAATCATCGTGGGAGTGTCCCAGTTCAATGCACAGCAGTCGGAAAGCGGTAAGATGCTAGCGACACAAGTAGCGGCAAGCGCAGCGCAGGCACTAGATCAGCAGCAAGAGACGACACTCGATACTTATCTAGATCGGATGTCAGACCTGTTGATCATGCATAATTTACGAGGATCCAAGCCAGGAGATACAGTTCGAGCTCTTGCAGAAGCTCGGACACTTATAGCGATACGAAATCTAGATCTAGATCCACGTCGAAGGGGAATCCTGATAAAGTTTCTATGGAAGGCATATCTCATTAATGGACCACAGCCAATTATCGATTTGAGGACAGCTTACCTGAAAAAAGTCGATTTAAGTAGCGCTATCCTGGATAACATCAATCTGGGAGGGGCCTTATTGGATCAAGCCAGCTTTTTCTATAGCAATTTACCTCGGTCAGATCTAAGCGGCGCGAGTCTGACCTATGCCAACCTGCAAGGCATTGAACTGATTGATGCTAATCTGCATGATGCCAGACTGCAAGGCGCTGATCTTAGTTGTGCCAACGTGCAAGGCCCACAAGGCCTCTATTTCAGTTGCTCCGATCTGCGGGGTGCTAATCTGACCAGCGCTAATCTGAGCCATACTAATTTGAGACATGCCTATTTACAAGGTGCCAATCTGCAAGGCGCTGACTTGGATGGTGCCTACTTGCAGGGCGCTAGATATAACACGAAAACGATACAGGGGAAGGATGCACAGGGGAACCCTTTGACCTTGGAGCCAACGCAATGGCCTCAAGGATTTGACCCCGTGAATGAGGGATTAATCTGTGTTGATTGCTAAACATGTACCATTAGAGTATTCAGGTCATTACCATCTGGAGTTACTTTGCCGTTGGTAGCAGATCAGCAACTAGGCAGTGTCCCTTCTCGCACCCTGTTTTAGTGTCTAAGCATACCAGGTTCTTGACAGCAACATCATCGGCCAAAACTATAACAATGATGCCTTCCAGCGGGTGATCTTTACCGAATCCCATGACGCCGATTCGAATGGAGCACAGCGCGTCCCCGAAATGATCTGGCCGGGAAAAGCGGAAAGCTGGTATGCAAAAAAGCGTTCGACCCTTGGAGCGGCGGTAGTTTTGACCGCACCGGGCATTCCCATGCTTTTCATGGGGCAAGAATTCCTTTCCTGGGGCTATTTCGATCCGAGCCAAGCGCTCGACTGGTCCCATGCCAACACCTTTGCCGGCATCGTTCAGCTCTATCGCGATCTCATTCACCTGCGGCGCAATTGGTGTAACAATACACGCGGCCATCGAGGACAACACACGCACATCTATCATATCAACAACACCGAGAAGGTGATTGCTTTTCACCGCTGGCATCAGGGCGGCAATGGTGACGAAGTGATCGTCGTGCTCAATTTCGGGAATCGTGGTTACCAGCATTACACGGTCGGTTTCCCGAGAAGTGACCATTGGCAGGTCCGTCTTAACAGCGATTGGAACGGCTATGATGCCAGTTTCGGAAACTGGTTTAGTTATGGAACGGATGCAAATGGACCGCCGCAGGATGGTATGCCCACCAGCGGGAATGTGGGATTGGGACCGTATAGTGCAATCATTCTGTCTCAGGACTAATTTGACACGGCTCGTGACCAGCTGAATGCCATCATGAAGAGCTGCAACAGAATCCTGCCGATGTTGTGGGGTAGTGTGCGAAAACGCTTCACCTGGATAAGCGCCGCTCCCATGTCCTTTTGTGGGAGGTTTGTTCGTAGCTGCCATCTTGACCGACTGGGGAGAAAAGCTTCATGATTGGTTTGATGCTACCATCTCTGATGAGCATCATATTGATGGGTCGTGCCGCGCCTCCTGCACGGTCTTGACACGCTTAGGTCTGTGAGAAGGTACCCGCATCGCGAGGGGACGCCGGTGAGTGGGTGCGGCAGATGGTGAACAGTTCGGCCATCGGGGGATGTACACTTCTTCAAAAAGGGGGATGGGGACCGTTTATGACGACTCCGGTGGACAGGGTTTTCCACGCCTTTGTGGCAGGAGGAAGTGAGTTTTTTTCATGCAGATGTACGACTGATCAGGATGATTTGCTGAACTGTGTGCTTATCAATTCGTGACCTATTTCATTATCAAAAATGCCCCATGAACTGCAGACGCAAGCTGATGCGTACAGACGGATTCAATGGGCAGGGTGTCATTTAGACTGAAGCAAGTCATACACAGACGGAGAATATAGATGATATTTATGGTGATCGAGCGATTCAGGAATCGCGATGCGAAGGCGGTCTACCTCCGAGCCAAAGAGCAAGGGCGAATGCTGCCTGAAGGATTAATGTACAGAGGAAGCTGGGTTGAGGACAACTTCGACCGCTGCTTTCAACTGATGGAAACTGACGATCCACGTCTTTTTCAGCAGTGGACGGTTCATTGGGAGGACCTCGTTGCCTTCGAAATCGTTCACGTCGTGTTATCTACCGAGGCAGCCGATGCTGCTCTTTCTAGGCAGGACCTCCCACGAGTGGGACCGTGACAGTCTCTCCACCGATGAAGTTAAGCAAGAAGCAGGTTGGCGGTTCTTCCGGAGGCCCTACCTCTATTTCTTGCCTGCGCGTCTGCAAGCGAGCAGTGCCACTCTCACCTTCGAGGATCTCGAAAAGGCCACAGTCGGACGAAAACCCGATGGGCGCAACTTGTAGTGACACTCGTGGGTAGTACTCAATGAAACTGAACCGCTTTTCTGCGGTGCGCGAAGAATGAGAGAAGGTGAGATATGTTCTCGTCCGCAAACCATCAGCATCACTCGTTCTGACACGTGAGGAGGGAGCATTATGAATACTGATGACTTGATTAATCTGTGGCCTATGGTTTATGCCACCATTCTCCAATTTTGGAGGCTCCTGGATGTGCCGATCGAGGAGGCAGCGTTGCGCAGTGGGGTACCGGTGGAGTTGTATAGTTACGTCGAACTGGGCCTCGACGACTTCTCCGTCGCCGCTTTCCAGAAGCGTGATCCCTACTCGAACCCCGATGGGTTCCTGACTCTGTTTACGACGCTTGCTGCCCAAGGATGGATCGAGCAGGTGAGTGAGCAGCATTACCGTGTCACGGAGCAGGCACGTTCGGCTGCATGCCAGATCATCCGTGCCGGATATAACGCTCTTGGAAGTCTCGAAGTATTCCCCACCTCCGAGGGCGAACGGCTCACCGCCCTCCTCAAACGCATCGTCGATGCCGCTTATCAGGCTCAGGAGCCGCCGGAGAAGTGGGCGCTCTTGCACCGCTTTCGGGTCGCGACCGAAGCGAGTTCCCTGCCCGCACAGGTGAGAGAATACCTGATGGATCTCTTTGCCTACCGGGATGATGCGCATCTCTCGGCGTGGATGCCCTATGGAGTGCAGGGGCCTGCCTGGAATGCCTTCACGTCTCTCTGGCGTGGGAATGCCACATCCCCTGCCCAGCTTGCCGAGCAGGCTGCGTTTCGTGGGTACACGGCCAGAGATTACGAGGAAGCGATCCAGGAACTGCTGAGACGAGGGTGGGTGGAAGAAGCGGACAGGCCGGGGACATACCGGGTCACCAGGCAAGGGCAAGCACTCCGTGATGCCGTCGAACAACTGACGGATGGCTATTTCTACGCCCCTTGGTCAAGCCTCTCCGAGAGCGAAATTGTGGAACTGCGTGGCCTGCTCACTCGATTGGCTGAGAGCTTGCAGGCTCTGCCCGCCGCTCAGGAACCATGACGCCTGGCCGCGAAGTCATTTCTGAGGTGAACGGTTTGGTTGTCTTATTTGCGCAGGCACAATTGGGAGATGTATATTCCTTTTTCGAGTGGTTTTCCAGGCTCCTTTCTCGGTTGTGTTGCAAAAATTTTTAAGCTCATCAAAAAAAGAATGTATGCTACAATCGAACAAAGGTAAAACGAGTAAAAGACGTACTCGTTTTCTTGAGAAGAATGTGTTTTTGCAGCAACTACACGATCATTTTTGATGAGCTTAAAAATTTTTGCAACACACCCAGATCAACACCGGTCTAGACTTCGCCCTCGAGGTCTTCCATCGCCTCTACCACTCCCGCGTTTTTGTACAGGGCGGCCAATGGAAAGCGTACACCCAGGCTCGTGAGCTCGATGTCATTGCCTGGCCCGTAGGATTGGTAGATGGCCCATCCCTGCGGCGTGCGGCGGTACACTTCGACGGCCTGGTACTTGGTGGCGACGAGCACATATTCTTGAACGGTTGGACAGGCGCGATACAAGCCGAATTTTCTCCCCCGGTCGTAGGCTTCGGTGGAATCTGATAACACCTCAACAATGACGCAAGGGGCTTGCACATCTGTCTTGTCGGGTGCCGATCGATCACGCTCATCACAGGTTACCGACGCATCGGGGTAGGTGTAGCGCCTGGGTGAGAGACGCACGGCGACATCTGAGTTGTAGACATCGCACCGGTTCCCCGCTGTCGCGAGCGCGTCTTCAAGCGTCCTGACCGTATTACTCCCAATGCGGCCATGTGCTAGGCTCCCTCCCGACATCGCGTAGACCTGTCCGTCGATATACTCGTGCTTGATGTCGTGGCTGGTTCGTTCCAACTCGCGCCACTCATCGACGGTCATATGCTGTGGTTCTCTTTGGGCTACCATGGTCAAACCTCTCTGAAACTGGACGGCAGTCATTGCTCTCCCTATCATACACTCAAACGCGTCGGATGTGAACCAGGGGCAGACTGTGCCCTCTCCCTCATGTTCCTGACCGCTCTACTTGGGGTCACCATATCTTTTCGGGCGAATCCTACGCTAAGAGGTGGAATGGCTTCTCAGGCTGTTCTGTCAACTTCTATTTACGAGAGATGAACACTCAAGACTATAGCTTGTCTGCATCTTTTGCACTTCAAGTTGTGAGAAGCACGCATCAAGAGGCGTGTGACCGAGCTTAGCGTATGCTTTGCCATGGCTCGTTTCAACGGCACCGGTGATTCTGTGCTCACCTCCTGAAAGGTGCAGCCCTCAAAGCGTGCTGTCACCAATTGCTCTCTGGCTACTTGGCGCTCTGTCTGCATGTGAAATGCTTCTCCTGCCTTTTACGCCCTATCAGACGCTCCCGAACTCATCTTCCCTCGGATGGCTCGCGGCTTGTTGATGGGTCCTCAAGGAGACGTCGCACCAGGCGGATGTTAGTCTCAAGATGCTCACGACCGTTGTCGAACACCGCTTGCAGAAAGGTCGGGAATGCGATCGCCGGTAGTGGCTCACTTGAGAAGGATAGCCCGATCTAGATTATAGCGGTGAAGGAAGAGCAGGAGACAGGCTTCGTGCATGATCTCGGACTTAGAAAACGAGAGAGTCATGCGGACAAAGCGGGCCAAGCGTTGACGTAGCGTGTTGTTCCAACGCTCGACATGGGCGGTTTCTCCCGTCTCTTTGCCCACGGCTGTATGTTGCTCCTCTGGGATGACAGCCGCATACACCCTCAAAAAGTCCGTAAAGCAATGGCCCTGGCGATACGCCTGCGGAATCGCCTCCCACAACCGCTGACACGTCTGTTTGCTCCGATGCCCAACAGCATAGGCCACCACCTGTCGTGTCTTGCGGCACAGAGCTATCCAAATCCAGGAGTCGTG
>Ga0187806_1000107_pt1 | contig 18344 bp, 15 predicted proteins | sample NC_wetland_sal_i_7_FD_132470 | JGI IMG/M metagenome (GOLD analysis project Ga0187806, IMG submission 132470) | Wetland sediment microbial communities from Neuse River Estuary, North Carolina, USA - ASW_1 | ecosystem: Environmental > Aquatic > Freshwater > Wetlands > Sediment | place: USA: North... | reverse complement strand
TGCGCTGGGTGTACCTCCACGTACTGCGCGAACTCGCCCAGCACTGCGGGCACGCAGACATCCTGAGGGAGCAGATCCTCAACCGGTAGCGCGGCGGGTGTCCGCTCATGCCGCGCTGGGCGCCTTCAGGCGACGCTTAGACCAGTGCGCTAATCGGCTTGTCCGGGATGACGATCCAGCCCTCTGCTGTGGCCGCGGCGACGTCGGCCCCAGTTGGCTGGATCATCTGGCCCAGGGCCGCCGCGCGGGCCGTCATCGCGGCGATGACGGCGTCGAAGATGTCGTGCGATCGGCGCATAGCCTGCTCGTTCGTCGTGCAGTCCAGCCGGGCAGACCTCGGCCACAGGGCCGGATCCGGAGCGGTCCACTGGGCTGCCTGCAGCCTCGAGCTTTGCAAGCGGATCGCCGTGATGACGGCTTGATGGGCACCCCAGAGGTCCAGATCACGGACATGTACTGCATCATGACCGGCCGCGACCATGGCGACCACGGTGGCCACCGGGAAGCGCAACCCCCTGATGCACGGCACACCGCCCATGACATCGGGGTCGGTCGTGATCCGCTCGAACGTCACGCTGCTAACGTTAATCGTCTGGCAGGCTCACTGGCGGTTGACCGGGCCCGCGTTGCCGATGATCACCGCCACCGGCGGGATGACTAGCGCTACTGCTGACATCGCGACGGCCGCGACGGTCGAGTAGCGCCAGATCAGGGTCCAGGCCAGCACGATCAGGAGCAGGCACACGCCCATCATGGTGAGATAGACCCGTTCGCGCGGGATCAGCCCGAGCAGGCGCGGCTGCCTTGGCTGGCGTGGCGGGCGGTCGTCGTGCATTGGTCCTCCTCCCCTTCACCGTATCCTCGGGTCGTGTTCGCACTGGAGCTGGCCGCGGCGGCGTTCGTCGTCTTCGTCGCGGGCGTGATCCGCGACCCCCGCGGCTTCGGCAACGCGGTCTTCCTCGGCCTCGCGCTGGCCCTGGGCGCGCTCGGCTCCGTCGAGCGGCTCGCCCGGGCGCCCGAACGGTCGGCGCACCTGCTCCTGCTGCTGCTCGTGCTGCTGGTCGCGGCCGGCCCGTTCGTCGCGGCCCTGTACCTGGTGCTCAACGGCATCACGGTCACCCTCAGGGAAGGCGTGCGCCTGGCCAGCCTGCTGCCCCTGCTGGCCGGGCTGGCGATCTTCGCGGTGATCGGCCTCGACATCGCCGCGGACCGGGTCAGTTCCGCGCCGCTGAGCCTGGCCAGCACGGTGACCGTGCTGCTGTCCGGCTATCTGTCGTTCCTGTGCATCTCGTACGTGATCTACGCGGTCATCTACAGCAGGCTGCCCATAGACCGCCGCGCGAACGTCGTGGTCGTCCTCGGCGCCGGGCTTAAGGACGGCGGGAATATCCCGCCGCTGCTGGCGAACAGGCTGGAGCGGGGCCGTTCGGTCTACGAGACGCTGATTTCGCCCGGCGCGGCGGACGCGCTCGCCCCGCTGCTGATCGTCTCCGGCGGCAAGGGCAGCGACGAGCGGGTGTCCGAGGCTTCGGCGATGGCCGCCTACCTCACCGAGCGCGGGTTCCCGGCCGACCGCCTCGTCCTGGAGGACCGCTCTCGCAGCACGGAAGAGAACCTGACGTTCAGCAAGGCGATCATCGACAAGCGTCGGCCGGGCGCCCGGTGCGTGATCGTGACGAGCAACTTCCATGCGTTCCGCGCCGCGATCATCGCACGCAAGCTCGGCATCAACGGCCAGGTCACCGGGGCGCGGACCGCCGCCTACTACTGGCCGGCCGCGATGCTCCGCGAGTTCGCCGCGGTGTTCCTCAGCTACCGGGTGGTGAACTTCGGGGTCTGCGCGCTGATCGTCATCCTCCCCGTGGCCTACACCGTGGTCCGCGCGGGCGTCTGAGCATAGGCTCTGGGGCATGCCGATCGCGCATCGCCTCAGCCGCCAGGACGCGCGGCGGGTAGCTGTCCGGGCGCAGCTGCTCGACCGGGACAGGCCCGCCGACCTGTTGTCGGTGGTGCGGCGCCTGACGTTCCTCCAGCTGGACCCGGTCAGTGCCGTGGCGCCCAGCGCCGACGTGGTGGCCTGGAGCCGCCTCGGCGCGGCGTACTCGCCCGCCGACCTGCGCAAGGCTCTGGACGAGCGGCACCTGATCGAGCTGCGGGCACTGCTGCGCCCCGCCGAAGACCTCGCGCTCTACCGCGCCCAGATGGCCGAATGGCCGGGCAGCGGTGAGCTGAAGGACTGGCAGGAATTCATCCGCGACTGGGTGCTCGCCAACGACCGGTGCCGCCGCGACATCCTCGCGCGGCTGCGCGCCGAGGGCCCGCTCCCGTCCCGCGTACTGCCCGACACGTGCGAGCGACCGTGGCAGTCCACCGGCTGGACCAACAACAAGAACGTCACCCGGCTGCTCGAGTTCATGGTGTCCCGCGGCGAGGTCGCGGTCGCCGGGCGCAAGGGCCGCGACCGGCTGTGGGACATCGCCGAACGGGTCTACCCCGACCACCCCGCCCTGCCGGCGCGCGAAGCCGTGCGGGAGCGGGACCGCCGGCGGCTAAGCGCCCTCGGAATCGCCCGCGCCCGCGGCACGGAGATGCCGGGCGAGCCCGCTGTGGTCGGCGATGCGGGCGAGCCGGCCGTGGTCGACGGCGTCCAGGGTGAGTGGCGGGTCGACCCGGAACTCCTCGGTTCGGCGCTCGGCGGGCCGTTCAACGGCCGGGCGGCGCTGCTGTCTCCGTTCGACCGGCTCATCCACGACCGCGCCCGCGCCCTGGAGTTCTTCGAGTTCGCCTACCAGCTGGAGATGTACAAGCCCGCCGGCCAGCGCCGCTGGGGGTACTACGCCCTGCCGGTCCTCTACGGCGACCGGATGGTCGGCAAGCTCGACGCCATCGCCGACCGCAAGGCCGGCGCGCTCGTGGTGAACGCCGTCCACCAGGACGTGCCGTTCACCACGGCCATGGCCGCCGAGATCGACGAGGAGATCGCCGGCCTGGCGGCGTGGCTCGAGCTCGACCTGCGTAGAGAGGGCTGATACATGCCCGCGCCGGACGGCGGGACGCCGGTGCTCTTCCTGCACGGCTTCTGGCATGGCAGCTGGTCCCGGAACTCATCGCGCGCGCGGTCTACGTCACCGCGTACATGCCCGCCTCCTGTGTCTCGCCGACCGCCTACATCGGGACGCCGGAGAACGAAGGCAGCCTGGTGGGCGCGCTGCGCATCGGGAACCCGCGCGCGATCGGCGCGCTGCGCCTGGACATCGCCTCCCCGGATCCGGCCTACCGGAAAGGCGTGCGGGAGGCGTTCTACGGCGACGTCGACCCGGCGCTCGCGGACGCCGCGGTCGCGCTGCTGGCACCCGACGCCCCGGCGCGCATCACCACGGGGGCGACCACGCTCACCGCGGACGGCTGGGGCTCGATCCCGCGCACTTATGTGGTGTGCACGAAGGACATGACGATCCGCCCGGCCCTGCAGCGCAAGTTCATCGCCGACGCGGACGCCGCGTTCCCGGCCACCAAGACCGATGTCCGCGAGCTCGACTCGGCCCACTCCCCATTCCTGTCGGTGCCCGCCCAGCTCGCCGACCTCATCCTCGACGTCCGCCCTTAAGAGTCGCCTGAGTCGGACATTAATTAACTCACGACGCCAGCGCATCATTAATGGTTTTTACTGTTGCGATGCCACCTTTTCCGGGAAACCGGGGGAAGGCGATTCCTCCCCGATTTACGCTTTTGGACAGCCGGGGGCCCGGCTTCGGAAGGAATAACGCCGATGCACGTACGGATGCGCGTACGGCTGCACACACTGGCGCCTCTCACGGCAATACTCACGGCAATCGCGTTGCTCGCCGCCACCGGATGCGGCGCGGCACTAGGGGGGACGAGTTCCGCCGCCACCGGCGGACTGGAGAAAACCACGCTGAACGTCGCCGTCGTACCGGCGGTCGACTCCGCGGGATTCTTCGTCGCCCTGCACGACGGATTGTTCAAGGCGCAGGGACTAACCATCAACTACACGCCCGCCACCAGCAGCGACACGGTGATCGACCAGCAGGTCGCGGGCAAGTACGACATCACCGGCGGGAACTACGTTTCTTACGTCCAGCATTACGTGCAAGACCACCAGCAACTCCAGATCGTCGCCGAGGGTTCGGTGATGCAGGAGGGCAGCCAGGCGATCTATACCCTGCCCAGCTCGAACATCAAGAACCTGGCGGAACTGAAAGGCCGCGTGCTCGGGATCAACGCCCCGCACAACATCAACTACCTGCTCGCCGCCTCCGTGCTCACCGAAAACGGCGTCAGCCTGGGCAACGTGCAATTCCCCGCGAAGCCGATCCCGTTCCCGCAAATGGCCGCGGAACTGGCCGCGGGTAAGGTCGCCGCGGCGGCGATGCCCGAGCCGTTCGCCACCTCGGCCGAGCAGCAGTACGGCGCGGTCAAGCTCGCCGACCTGAACCAGGGCGCCACGGAGAACTTCCCCATCCAGGGGTACGTCGCCACCAAGGCCTGGGTCAGGGCCAACCCCGACACGCTGAAGGCGTTCCTGACCGCCCTCGAGCAGGGCCAGGAGATCGCCGACACCAGCAGGCCCGCCGTGGAGCAGGCGATGGAATCGCTGAACGGGCCGATGAACGGCCAGGTGCCGCCGATCGTCGCGGCGGTCATGGCGCTGAACAACTACCCGATCGGCATCGACAAGATCCGGCTGCAGCGCGTCCCCGACGTCATGCTGCAGTTCGGCCTGCTATCCACCCGGTTCGACATCAGCCAGATGCTCGGGCCCTAGGTCAGGCTCGCCGGCGTTCGCCCGGTACCGGGCGAACGCCGGCGAGTGTCGCGGTCAGGGGCCGCCCCAGATGTCGGCGGCCGTCTCGGCGACGAGGCGGAGCTTGGCTCGCTCGTCCTCGAGCGTCAGCTCGTTTCCCTCTACCCGGGAGGCGAAGCCGCACTGCGGCGAGAGGGCGAGCTGGTCCAGATCGACGAACTTCGCGGCGAGGTCGATCCGGCGCTTGAGCTCGTCGGGCGACTCCAGCTCTGGCTTCTTGCTGGTCACCAGGCCGAGCACCACCACTTTCCCCTTCGGCACGAACCGGAGCGGCTCGAAGCCACCGGAGCGCTCGTCGTCGTACTCAAGGAAGAACCCGTCCACGTCCAGCTCGCTGAACAGCGCCTCGGCGACAAGGTCGTAGCTGCCCTCGGCGCTCCACCGGGACCGGAAGTTGCCGCGGCAGGTGTGGGTCGTGACAACCATGCCGGCCGGCCGCCCGGCCAGCGCGGCATTCATGGTCGCGATGTGATCCAGGTGGGCCCGGTCCGGGTCGCCGCCTTGCGCCGTGATGCCCTCGCGGCGCCCCGGGTCGCTGAACATCGCGAACGAGGTGTCGTCGAGCTGCAGGTAGCGACATCCGATGGCGTGCAGGGCGCGGATCTCCGCTTGATACGCGGCCGTCACATCAGCCCAGAACGCCTCGATGTCGGTGTAGGGGCCAATGCCGGGCTCGTCCCGGTTGCGCTGCAGGCTCCGCAGCATGTTGGGCGACGGAATCGAGAGCTTTGGCATGGCGGTGGCGGTGACAGACTGGAGGAATTCGAAGTGGTCGCCGAAGATCGTATGCTCCAGACCGATCGGGCCCGTGACCCGCAGCGCGGGGAACTCGGCGTGCAGCGTCCCTGAGCGGGTGTGCCACTCGGTCCCCCGTGGCTGCTCGTCGCGGCTGATCCCGCCGAGCGCGAACAAGAAGTCCATGTTCCACGAATGGCGGCGGAACTCGCCATCGGTAGCCAGCTTCAGTCCCGCGTCCTCCTGGAGCGCGACTGCCTCGCGGACTGCGCTGTCCTCGGCGGCGCGCAACTCCTCGGCCGACGCGTTTCCCTGTGCGTACCGGTCCCTGACCGCATGGAGTGCGGGCGGGCGCAGCAGGCTGCCCACGTGATCGGCGCGGAATGGCGGTGTTGTGCGTGCAGTCATCTCATCCCCAGACCTTGTTCGCGACCTCGGACACCAGGGCCAGCTTGGCGGCCTGCTCGGCCGGTGTGATGCGGTTGCCGGCCAGGACGGAGGCGAATCCGCATTGTGGGCTCAGCGCCAGCCGGTCCAGCGGCACGAAGCGCGCCGCCTCGTCGATGCGGGCGCGGAGCACGTCGGCGTCCTCTAGTTCCGGCGTCTTCGTCGTGATCAGGCCGAGCACGACGACACGGTCGCCGGGGACCTCGCGCAGCGGCTCGAACCCGCCCGAGCGCTCGTCGTCGTACTCGAGCAGGAACCGGTCGAACCGGCCGCGCGTGAAGATCCGCGTGAGCGGCTCGTAGCTGCCCGCGGCGTAGTGCCGGCTCATCGAGTTGCCCCGGCAGATGTGCAGCCCGAACGTCACGCCGTCGAACCCATCGATGATCGCGTTGTCCATCTCGATGCCCGCGTCGATCAGTTCATCCGGATCGCTGCCGAGCTGCCGGAACAGCTCGCGGTTCGCCGGGTCGGTGAGCGCGCCGTACTGCGGGGAGTCGAACTGGATGTACCGGCACCCGAGCCGGACCAGCTCCGACACCTCCCAGCGGAGCAGCTCCACCACGTGCGCGTGGTAGTCGTCCCTAGTCGGGTAGGCCGGCCGGGAGAGCTTGTCGTCGTACATGGCCGCGGCCATCTCCGCGCCGGGCATGGTAACTTTCGCCGCCCGCGTGGTCTGGCCGCGCAGGAAAACCCACTCCTCGTGTGTAACCGGGCTCTGCCGGCGGCCAAGCCGGCTGACGACGACCGGACGCCGACTGGACGCGGGCACCTCCGCGCCGGAGTCCTGCCGCCACGGCATCGCCAATCCGCCGGACCGCTCGAGACCGGTGAACCCCTCGGCGAACGGGGAGAGCCACGAGTCCCGGCGCATCTCGCCGTCGGCGATCACGTCCAGGCCGGCCTTCTCCTGAAGGCCGACGGCGGCCTGGACCGCCGCGTCCTCGGTCCGCTTGAACTCCGCCGGGCCTAGTTCGCCTGCCGCATGCCGGCGCCGGGCCTCCACGAGCTCAGGCGGCCGGAGCAAGCTGCCAACCGTCTCACTGCGCCACTGAATGGTCATCTGCTGCCTTCCTCACAAACCGAACAGCCGGCACTCGTCGCGGATCTCCTCGCCCACCGCCTGCACGTCGGTGACCAGGAGAGTGCCGCAGCCCGGGCAGAAGAACTGCCGGAACACGTAGGTGTCCAGCTCGCAGAGCTGGTTGAACGGGCTTTGCGAAACGAGCGGGCTGTCCCGGTAGACCGTGCCCTGTTTGTAGTCCTCGGTGTAGTCGCCGAGACGGTACTGGCACTGCTCACAGCGCAGCAGCCGCTGCCCATCCAGGGCCACAGCCTCGACGACGTCCGCGACCGGGTGCAGGACCTGGCCGCCGGCGGCTATTCCGCCGCCCTGGCCCGGCCGGACCGGGCTGGCCGCGGCGAGCCGCTCCTGGCGCAGCGCGGCCCGGCGCGCCGTCGTGGCCGCCTCGTCCACGGAGGGGTCCGCGTCTCCGGCGAGAACCACGCCGTAGACGCTGGCGGCGACGGCCGCCGAGACCCGCCCCTCGCTGATGTCGCGCGCCACAGCCGCGGGCTCACGCAGCAGCGGATCGCCGAAGCCGCCGCCGGCGTTGTTGACGCTGACAACGAAGTCGTCCGGCCCGACCGCCGTGAAATCCTTCGCCTGGCGCACGTCGACCCGCTCGGCGCTCAGCGCGTCCGCGTCGACCGGGACCAGCCCGCCGGCGAGCCGGTCGTGCACGTTGGTCCCGCGCAGGATCACGTTGGACACCGCGGCGCCTGGCGCGCCGCCGGCTAGCCCGAAGCCGCCAGGCATGGCGGCGCCCGACGCTGTCAGGCCCAGCGTCGCGTCGCTCTCAGCCTTGTGCACGACGTTGCCGAAGCCAACGGTGACACCGCCCCGGTACCGGCCGGAGCCGCCCGTGTCGCAGATCTCCCGGCGGTAGACCTGGAGCACCGGGGAGCGGCTTTCGAAGGTCTCGGCGTTGCCGATCCTCGAGCCCATCGAGTGATAGATGCCGCCGCTATCGATCCCGTCGGTGAAGCTCCGCGCCCCGCCGCCGCCGGGGAACGCGTCGATGACCGCCTCGACGGACAGCTCTCCTGAGTCCATCGCGGTCAGCACGCCGAAGTTGATGCCGGGAGCCCAGGACGCCTGCGCCTCGGACCGGAACTTGTCCGTGCACAGCAGCATCTTGCCGATGGCGTTGGCCACGACGTCCTGGGTGCACAGCGTGCCCTGGACGGACGCCATGCTGACGGCGGCGTCACCGACGGCGTTGTTGATCGTGCCTTCCTCTGACACGATGTCGACGAGCTGGCGCAGCGCGCCGACGGTCCACGGCAGGTCGTAGCACAGCGAGATGAGGATGACGCCGATCACCGCGCCTTCCATGGCCGGGCGGGTGCAGTTGACAGCGCCCGAGGCCTGCGGCGAGGTTCCGGTGAAGTCGACCGTCAGCCGCTCACCGCGCTTGGTCACGCGGCAGCAGATCCGGTAGATGCCCGCGGTCCGGCCGTCGTGGTCCAGGTAGCCCTGCGCGAACCAGGTGCCGTCAGGGATATCGCGGAGCCGTTGCCTGACGACCCTGGCTACGTAGTCGATGATGCCTTCCTGCGCGGCGATGAACGTGTCGATGCCGTACTCCGCGATCAGGTCGCCGAGGCGCTGCTCGGTCGTCCGCAGGGCGGCCACCCGCGCGCGCATGTTCAGGGCGTTGAGCTCCGGCGTGCGGCAGTTGCGCAGCTTGATCCGCTCGATGTCGTGCCTGATCTTGTAGTTCTCGACCAGCTTGACGGCCGGGAACAGCGGGGCCTCGTCGAACCGGTTGCTGGCGCCGGCCACGAAGCTTCCCGGCACCGGGCTGCCCACGTCGTTGTCGTGCATGACGAGCCCGGACCAGGCGACGATGTCGCCGCCGTAGAAGATCGGCATCGCAAGCACGCCGTCGTTGTGGTGCAGCGGCCCCCACCACGGGTCGTTGCTGTAGAACATGTCACCCGGCCGCAGTTCCTCGCGCGGCCAGTCGGCGATCAGGCGCCGGACGAAATCGTCCAGCGTGGAGCCGTGCTGCATGATGTAGACGCCGGTGACAAGTCCCCGGCCGTCGGCGGTCACCAGGGCGGCGTTGAAATCGTAGCCGTCGTAGACGATTGGCGTGCTGGCCAGCCTCGCCGCCATCCTCGCCTGGTCGTCGTTGATCGCCCACAGGCGGTGCCGGATGACCTCGAAGGTGACCGGGTCGATCGGCTGGCCGACCTCGACCTGCCCGGCGGTCATCGGGCCAGTCCCGTCGCCGTCGCGGCGGCCGCGGTGTCGCTCTCCGGCTGCGCCGCCCTGCTGAGGCGCAGGCTCAGGAACGGGTCCACCGCGGCCTGGTAGCCGGGCGGCAGCACGACCGAGTCCCCCATGCGCTCGATGACCGCCGGTCCGGCGATCACCTGGCCGGGCTGCAGGGCCGCCCCGTCGAAGACCTGTGTTGCCACGAATCCCGTCCCGCCGAAGTGCACCTGCCGCTGGCCCTTCGGCTCCGCCGGGGCGCCGGCCGACGGCCTGGCCGCGAGCGGCGGCCGGCTGACGGCATGAGTGCCGACCACGCGGTGCATGTCGATCTCGATCCGGCCGCCGGCCAGGACCGCACCCTCGCCGTACACCTGCGCGTAGCGGCTGGCGAACTCCGCGGGTAGTGTCTGCGCCAGGTCGGCGCCGAGCGGCCCGTCCGGTAGCGGCACGGGCAGGGTCTGCACCTGATTCCGGAAGCGAACACCCAGGCTGCGCGCGTAGCTGACCGCGTCGCCGGGCGTTCCCTCGTCCTGGAACTGCCTGCGCAGCCCCTGCTGGAGGGCATCAAGCGTCTCACCGATCTGGCGGATGTCGTCGCCGGTCAGCGGCGATACCCGGGTCCGGCTGACGTCGGCGGTGTGGGTGATGTCGCACGCGAGCATCCCCTCCGCCGAGAATGCCGTCGAGCGGGCCGGCACCAGGATCGCCTTGCATCCGATGTCGCTGCCGTAGAACGCGGCGTGGGTGGGCCCGGCACCGCCGTAGGCAACCAGGATGCACTCGCGCGGATCGTGGCCCTGCTCGATCGTCAGCTTCCTGATCAGGTCCGCCATCTGCGCATTGATGATCGTGAAGACGCCGATCGCCACCTCTTCCGGCTCCATGCCCAGGCTGCCGCCCAGGCGGGCGAGCGCCTTCAGCGCCAGGTCCCGGTCGAGCGGCATCCGGCCGCCGAGGAACGCCCCGGAGTCCAGGTAGCCGAGCACGAGGTCGGCGTCGGTGACGGTAGCCTCCGCGCCGCCGAGGCCGTAACAGGCCGGCCCCGGCCGCGACCCGGCGCTCTGCGGCCCTACCCGCAGCAGGCCGCCTTCGTCGATCCACGCGATGCTGCCGCCGCCGGAACCGATCGAGTCGATCAGGATCTTTGGCAGCCGCAGGTTGTACTGGGCGACGACGGGATCGGGGTGGAGCGGGATCTCACCTGCCCGGATCAGCCCCACGTCGAACGACGTGCCGCCGACGTCGGTGCCGATCACGTTGTTCTCGCCGTACAGGCTGCCCAGGTACTGGCACCCGAGAATGCCGCCGACCGGGCCCGAGTCGAGCGTGACGATGGGCACGCTGGCCGCGTCGGCCGCCGAGGTCAGGCCCCCGCTGGCCTGCATGACCAGGAGTGGCTGCCGGAGCCCGTCCGCGCGCAGCCTTGTGTCCAGCCGCTCGAGGTAGCCGACGACCTTCGGGCCGACGTAGGCGTTGACCGCGGTGGTGGCGGTGCGCTCGTACTCCCCGAGCACGGGCGCGACCTGCGACGAAATCGACGCGAACACGCCGGGCGCGTGCTCGGCGAGCAGCCGCCTGACGCGCTGCTCATGCGTATCGTTGACGAACGACCACAGGAACGAGACGGCGATGGCCTCGACGCCGGCCGCGACCAGGGTCTTGATCGCGGCGATGACCTCGTCGTCGGATAGCGCCACCACGACGTCGCCGTCCCGGTCGATCCGCTCGTTGATGCCGCGGACAAGCCGGCGCGGGACGATCGGCTCCGGCTTGGCCAGCCGGGACGAGTGCACGAGGTCCCGTTCGGTCAGGCCGGCGATCTTCGAGTACACCCGCCCGATGCTGAGCACGTCCTCGTGCCCCGCCGTGGTGATCAGCCCGACCAGCGCCCCCTCGTGGGTGATGAGGGCGTTCGTCGCCTGCGTGGTGCCGTGCACGAACAGCTCGGTGCCTTCAAGCAGCTCCGCCGCGGAGAGGCCGAGCTGCCGCGCGTTGAGCGCCACGGCCTCGACGACCCCCTCGTCCAGCGCACCGTACCGGGTGAGGGCCTTGGAGACGGTCCGCTCGCCCTGCTGATCGACGACCACGCAGTCGGTGAAGGTTCCGCCGATGTCAACGGCGATGCGATAAGGCACGCTGTCCTCCGTTCGGGGTGAAGGCGCTCTCATCGAGCACCGGTTCGTCGTGATCCTGGACGTCGACGACCAGGCACGTGGCGCAGCCGGGGCAGAAGAACTCCCGGAGCACGAAGCGGCTGAGGTCGCAGTGCCGGTTGAGCGGGCTGGCGGCGGTAAGCGGTGACTCGCGCATCACCGTCGCCTTCTTGTAGTCCTGGTCGTAGGGACCAAGGCAGCGGTGGCACACGCGGCACCGGACGATGCCGCCGTCGGCTGCGGCCACGGCCTCGACCGCGTCCGCGACCGGGTGGAGCACGTCGCCCTCCGCCACGCTCACGGGGAAGCCCGGGGTCACCGGGCGGGCTTGGGCGAGCCGCAGGTTCCGCGCCGCGGCGCGGGCGGCCTCGGTCGCCGCGACGTCGGGCGCGCCGTTCGCGAGCACGACGCCGTACGCCGTGCGGGCCATGACCGGCGAGACCAGACCCTCCGCCACGTCGCGGGCGACCATGACGGGATCGCGGCGCAGCGGGTCGCCGTAGCCGGCGCCGCCGCCGAGCACGCTGATCACGAAGTCCTTCGCGGCCAGCTCAGTCAGTGACTTGGCTTCCCTGACGTCCGCGCGGGCAGCGGCGACGCTGGCCGGATCGGTCGGCGTGCGGCCGTCACCCAGGCGCTGCCACACGTCCGACTCGCGCAGCACCAGGTTGGACGACGCGGCGCCAGGCAGCCCGCCGGCCAGGCCGCGGCCGGCAGGCGCGGCCACGCCTGAGGCGGTCGAGTTGAAGGTGGCCGTGCCACCTGCCTTGTGCATCGCGGCGGCGAACTCGATGCTGACCCCGCCGCGATAGCGCCCCGGCCCGCCGCTGTCGGGTACCTCGCGCCGGTACACCTGCAGCAGGGCGCCGCGGGCCTCGATGGTCTCGGCGTTGGCGATGCGCGAACCCATCGCGTGGAAGATGCCGCCGCTGTCAATGCCGTCGCCGATGCTGCGCGCGCCGCCGCCGCCGCCGAACGAGTCCGGCATCCGCATGATGCTCGGCTCGCCATCGGCGCCCGTCGCGATGACCCGGCCGCTGTTGATCCCCGGCGCCCAGGTCGCCTGCGCCTCGGACCGGTAGCGCGGTGAACACAGGAGCATCTTGGCGAACGCGCTGGCGACCACGTCCTGGGTGGAGAGCGTGCCCATGATCGAGGCCATGCTCACCGCGGCCGCGCCGGTCGCGTTGTTGACCGTGCCTTCCTCCGACTCGATCGAGATCACGTTCCGCACCGCGCCCGTCGACCACGGCAGGTCATAGCACAGGAACGTGAGCACCACCCCGACGACGGCGCCTTCCATGGCCGGCCGGGCGCAGTTGATCGGGCCCGGGGCCTGCGGCGCGGTGCCCGACATGTCGAAGACCAGGCGATCGCCGGTCTTCACCACCCGGCAGCGGATCGGGTAGATGCCGGACGTCACGCCGTCATGGTCGAGGTAGCCCTGGGCGAACCACCAGCCGTCGGGGATCTCCGCGAGCCGGCGCCGTAGCACCCGCTCCACGTAGCCGAGAATGCCCTGGGCGGCAGCGAGGAAAGCGTCCAGCCCGTAGTCACCGATCAGCTCGTTGATCCGGTGATGGGTCGCGGTGAGCGCGCCGACGCGGGCGCGCATGTTCAGCGCGTTGTCGGCCGGGGTCCTGCTGTTGCGCAGCATGACCCGCTCGATGTCCTCGCGGATGACGAAGTTCTCGACCAGCTTGATCGCCGGGAAGAGCGGGGCCTCGCCGAAGCGGTCCCGCGCGCCGACGACGAAGCTCGACGACACCGGGCTGCCCACGTCGGTGTCGTGCATCACCACGCCGGACCAGGCCACCAGGGCGCCGCGGTGGAAGATCGGCATGGCCAGGATGCCGTCGTTGGCGTGCAGTGCCCCCCACCACGGGTCGTTGGTGAAGAACATGTCGCCCTCGCGGATGTTGTCCGCCGGCCAGGCCTGCAGCACGCGCTGCACGAACCCGTCGAGGGTGGATCCGTGGTGCATGATGTACACGCCGGTGTACAGGCCGCGGCCGTCGGCGGTGATCAGCGCGGAGTTGAAGTCGTAGGCGTCGAAGACGGTCGGCGACGCCGACATGCGGGCCGCCATCCGGCCCTGGTCGTCGTTGATCGCCCACAGCCGGTGCCGGATCACCTCGAAGGTGACCGGGTCCACGCCGCCCGCCTGCAACGGCACGGCCTGCCCCGGCGCGCTCATCGGGCAAGCACGGCGGCGGCCTGGCCGGGAGCTGCCTCCGGCTGCGGGCCGGGCTCGGCCACCGCCAGCAGGTAGCCGTGCCGCTCCGCTGGCCGCAGCGTGGTGGTGAAGCCCCGGTCGGCGGTGATCCGCTGCAGGTAGCCGCACACGTCGGCGGCGCGCTGGTCCCCTGGCCGCAGTGGCTCGGTGCTGCCGTCCGCGCGGATCAGCGCGGGCACGAAGCCGGCCCCGACGATGCCGTCCGGGCTGACGTCCAGCACCGCCAGGCCGGTCTGGCGGGCGTCGGGATGGAACGGGAACAGCGGGAACGCCTCATCGGGGATGTGCGCCTGGGCGCCGAACTTCCGCCGCCGCCGGTCGAGTTCCGCCTGGCTCGGCGGGTACAGCGTGCTCAGATGGTGCACCAGCGTGCCGAGCCCGTAGAAGATCGGCTTGCCGTTCCTGAACTCGATCCCGCGCAGGCTGTGGTGGTGACAGCACAGCACCGCGTCGGCGCCGCTGTCGATGCCGGCCCGGGCCAGCCGCAGTTCGTAGTCCTGCAGGATCTCCAGCCGGGACGAGTAGCCCCAGTGGTTGAGCACCAGCACGACGTCGGCTTGCTGCCGGACGGCGGCGATGGTCTCGGTGTACCGGGCCAGATCCTCGGCGAATGGCTCGGTGCTGATCACCGGGTCGATGCCCGGCTCCCAGAAGTTCGGGTCCGGGTCGTCGTAGCGCGTCCGCACGCGCACCGCGGCGATCCCTGGCCGGCCCGGCCTGGCCTCGTACCCGACGGGGAAGACCGAGCAGAATCCGAGGAACGCGATACGGACCCCGCCGCGCTCCACGATCGCCGGCCGCAGCGCCGCGGCCAGGTTCTCCCCGGCGCCCATAGTGGCGATGCCCTGGCTGGCCAGCAGCTCGCGGGTGTCCTCGAGCCCGACATACCCCCCGTCGATCATGTGATTGTTCGCGAGGCTCAGCACGTCGAAGCCAGCCGCGCCGAGCATGCTGCCGCGCTCGGTCGGCGACACCATCATGTGCTTGTGGCTGGGTGCCGGGCTGGGCCGGTCGGAGTAGGCGCCCTCGCAGTTGCCAGCCACGACGTCCGCGGCCGAAAGAAGCTCCCGCAGGTCCGCGAAGGACGCCAGGCCGTCGGCCACATTCGGATAGACGTCGCCGGCTACCAGTACCTCGATGACATTGTCAGGCACGTCCCACATCTCCCTTCGGTCGCAGGCTGTACGGTCCGTCCGGCGGTCTCAGTCCGGCAGCTGCGCGAGCACGTCGCCGGCCGCCTCGGCCACCAGGTCGAAGACCTCCGCGCCGCCGTGCAGCTCCGCCAGGCAGATGGCGTTGAGCACCTGCTGCCTGGTCAGCCCGAGTGCCTTTGCCAGCAGCGCGTTCTCGCGGATGCCGTCCTTGAAGCCGCGGACCACGTTGTAGTGCAGCATCAGGAAGGGCAGCATCTGGGCGGGCAGCGATTCCCTGATCGCGTGCTCGTACCGGTTGCGGTAGGCCTTCAGCAGGTCCGGCCGGTGCTCGGCCAGGAACCTGGCGTTCTTCGGCACCTCGCCGAGCACCCGCTCGTACCAGTCGGTCAGGCGGCGCAGATCCTCGGGGGTGGCCTCCCGGATCGAATAATCCATGCCGCTGTCGAAGGCGCCCGGGTCGAAAGACCAGTTCGGCGGGAACCGCTCCGCGTCGGGCACCTCGGTGTAGTTCCTGAGCGCGTCGGCGTGCCGGGTCGCCTGGTACATGCCGGGATGGCCGGAGTGGATGAAGGCCACCGATATCGTGTCCAGGATGTCCCCCCGCCGCGCTCCCATCGTGCGGGCCAGCTCGATCTCGTAGCCGATGCCGTCGTAGAACCCGCTGATCACGTACTGATGCAGCGCCGCCAGCGCCGGGAGCGGGTAACCGGGCCCGGCCGTGCGGGTGGCGGTCCGCAGCTTGTGCCGCTTCAGGACGTCCGGGCCGAACTCCAGCCAGAACTCGTACGACTTGTTCTGCTCCTTCTTGGCGAAGGCATAGAACTTGCGGAACTGGGCGATCTCCTCGTCCGTCGTGACATCGGGCTGGAGCAGGTTCATCCCGTCGGGGGGAAGCTCCACAGTCGACACGTCGCTGCCTCTCTGTACGCATGTCCGTGCGCTCAGAAGTCGAAGAACACGGATTCCTGGTCGCCCTGCAGGTGGATGTCGAAGACCAGCTCGCCGCCGTCCGGACGGGCGATCAGGCGCGGCCGGCGGTCAGCCGGCACTGCCGTCAGCACCGGGTCCGCGGCATTCGCGACCGACTCATCCGGGAAGTACAGCCTGGTCAGCGCCTGCTTGAGCAGTCCGCGGGAGAACACTGCCACGTTCACGTGCGGAGCCTGGCCGGCCGGCATGGCCGGCTTGGCGAGCACCGCGGTGAACGCGCCATCGGAATCGGTCCTGGTCCGCGCGAACTGGTCACCAGCCCACAGCTCGAGCATGGCCTCTGGGTAGGCCACCGGGTTGCCCGCGCCGTCGAGCACCCGGCCGCGGATCCGGACGCTGCCCGGCTGGCCTGGGTCGGCGGCCAGCTCGGAGCCCGGCCACATCAGCGCGAAGCCGTACAGCGGGCCGATCGTCTGCGACGGCGAGGTCGTCTCACCGTCCTCGGGCCTGGCGGCCGAGGACGGTGTCCCGCCCCGTAGCACGATGTCCCACTGGTAGGCGAGCGCTGAGTCCTCGCCGTTCAGCTCGGTACGCTCGCCGACGAACTGAGCGGTCATCCGCCGCAGCCCGTTCGCATTCTGCACGGACTGGAAGATCGGGTCGCGCTTCAGCAGCGGGTCATCGGCGAAGTAGCACTGCGTGATGAGCCGGCTCGCCAGATAGGGTCCGAACACCGACACATGGATGTGCGAGGGGCGGTACAGGCCGCCGCGCTGACCTGGGTAGGCGGCCGGCCGCAGCGTGAGGAACTCGAAGGACCCGTCCTCGCCGGTGATGCACCGGCCGGCGCCGGTGAAGTTCGGGTCGAGCGGCAGGAACCCCGCGTCGGTCGGGTCGGCGTACCGCCCGGCGCCGTTGACCTGCCAGGTCTCGATCAGCGTGCGCGGCACGGGCCGCCCGGCGCTGTCCAGCACCCGCCCGAACAGGATGATCCGCTGGCCGATCGGCTGGCCGGCGTGCTGGTGGTTGAGGTCGGCCTCTTCAGGCCCCCGGTACGGGATCCGGCTGAAGTCCGGCCCCGGCGTGCGGCGGAGCAGCTCGTCCGGCACGGTGACGACCGGCCGCAGCGGCGCGCGCAGCTTGGTGATCTGGTAGTCGGCGTACAGATACGGAGGGTTTACTTCGACGTATTCGGCGACCATTCGGAATCGCGCCTCCTCCAAAACAGCGAACGAGTGTCAGAGTAAAGAGGCTGTATGGGAGCGTCAAGCACTTGATTCCGGGCAAACAATCGGGTCTGGAAGCATTGCGCGACTATTACCTGAGCATTATCGTCAGCGCATGGAGATCGCTCCCGAGGACCTTGCGCAGTTCTTCGCAGACCTGGCTCCCGAGCTCGACGAGCGGCGGCGGCGGATCTTGTGCGGCGCCACGTCCCGACTGCTCGGCCGCGGCGGCATCACCGCGGTATCCCAGGCGGCAGGCATCTCCCGCAACACCGTCGCGGCGGGCGCCGCCGAGATCCGCGCGGCTGACCACCAGGAGGGCTACCGGATCCGCCGGCAGGGAGCGGGGCGCAAGAGCACGGCCGACCGGGAGCCACAGCTGATGGGCGCCTTGCAGGCGCTGCTCACCGGGGACAGGCAGCAGGCGGGCGCGCCGCTGGAGTGGACCTTGCTGTCCGGCTACGAGATCGCCACGGAGCTGCGCCGGCAGGGATTCGCGATTAGCCCGTCGTCGGTCGCCCAGCTCATGCGGGGCCTCGGTTATTTCGCGAGCGGGCGGGCCCGCTCCGCCAGCCATGGCAAGCGCGCCGAGCTGCATGCTCAGTTTCGCTGCCTGAGCGACGCGGCCGCGGCCTTCGGCGCCGACGGCCACCCGGTGATCAGCGTGCGAGCGAGCAGGAGCAAGCTCGCCGGACCGCAGGAGGCTGGCCCCCGTGAGGCCGGCGAAGCCGACGACGGCGCGGGTCACTGGATACGGGTCAGCCCCGACCAGAGCGTCGTCTGCTTCACGGTCGAGGCTGTCCAGCGCTGGTGGACCGAGGTCAGCCCGCACCGCTTCCCGGCCGCGGCGAAGCTGCTCGTGTGCGCGGACACGTTCGGGCCCGAGGAGGAAACCCGCGACGCCTGGAAGTACCACCTGGCGCGGCTGGCATACGCCACCGGCTTGGACCTCACCGTCCAGCGCATTCCCGCGGGGGCCTGGCGCTGGCGAGAGCACGAGGCGCAGTACTCGTACTCGGTGACGCTCGGGCCGAGTCCGGACAAGACCACGCGGTGCGAGGTCACCATCGACCTGGTCACCGGGCTCGCGCCCGCAAGCCCCCGGCGCCGGGGCGGCGCCGCCCAGCCAAGAGCGAGGGCGACCGCCGACTCCCCGCACGGAAGCGGATGCGGCTGCCAGTACACGGCGTATCCGAACCCTGGGGCACCCGCCAGCCCGGCTGCCGCCGGTTCACCGGCGAAGAGCCGGGCCGCCGCGGCGGGCAGCGCCGAGGCCGAGGCGCCGCGGCACGCGGCCGGGCGCCACGGTGGTCACCTGGCAGCGTCGCACAGCCTCCCGGACGCCACCGAGCCGA
>Ga0187806_1000106_pt1 | contig 18394 bp, 12 predicted proteins | sample NC_wetland_sal_i_7_FD_132470 | JGI IMG/M metagenome (GOLD analysis project Ga0187806, IMG submission 132470) | Wetland sediment microbial communities from Neuse River Estuary, North Carolina, USA - ASW_1 | ecosystem: Environmental > Aquatic > Freshwater > Wetlands > Sediment | place: USA: North... | reverse complement strand
GGCAGGAAGAACAGCCAGCGCGGGCTGAACAGCAGCAGGAACCGCAGGTGCCGCCAGCCGTCCCGCCAGCTGCGCAGGTGCGGCGGGCGGCTGCGCCCGTCCTTCTTCAGCGTGGTCGGGACTTCGGTGATCCGCTGCCTGGCCAGGGTGGCCTTCACGACCATCTCGCTGGCGAACTCCATGCCCGTCGCCTGCAGGCCGAGCTTGATGGCGCTGTCCTTCCTGAAGCCGCGCAGGCCGCAGTGGAAGTCGCCGATCTTGCTGCGGAAGAACAGGCGGCCCGCGAAGGAGAGCACCGGGTTGCCCAGGTACCTGTGCAGCGGCGGCATCGCGCCCGGCTCGATGCCGCCCTTGAAGCGGTTGCCCATGACCAGGTCGGCGCCGTCGCGGAGTTCGGTGATGAACGGCATCAGGTTGGTGAAGTCGTAGCTGTCGTCGGCGTCGCCCATGATCACGTACTCGCCGCGGGCGGCCAGGATGCCGCCCATCAGGGCGTTGCCGTAGCCCTTCTCCGCGATGTCGACGACCCGCGCGCCGGCGTTCTCCGCGAGTTCCTGGCTGCCGTCGGTGCTGCCGTTGTCGGCGACCACCACCTCGCCGCTTATCCCGCTGTCCGCGATGAACTTCACGGCCTTCCGCACGCAGGTAGCCACAGTCTCCGCCTCGTTGAGGCAGGGCATCACGACGGTCAGTTCCACGTGGACTCCTGCTATCTTGGTCAGTTCTTTACCCGCTGCCCGCGCCTATCGCATCGGGGCGCGGGCAGTTACCCACTACCTTGTACATCGGATGCTCTGCCTGGAGAGCGTCTGTCCGGCACAAGGAGGATACGGGGTTGAGCGTAGTACCTACGGTCATCCGGCGCGCACTGGTCGATAACAAGCTATTCGCCATCGTGCTGGTGCCGGCGACGCTGCTCCGGATCGATGCCGAGCTGGGGTATCGCTGGCAGTCCTGGTTCAACGACTCGTGGAACTACGTCGACTCCGCGATCACGCTGGACCTGGACCCGACCCGGCCGTCGGGCTACTCCGTCTACCTGTGGCTGCTCAAGCCCTTCCACACCTTCGCGCTCGTGACGGTGTCGCAGCACATCATGGGCCTGCTGGTCGCCGTGATGATCTACGCGCTCGCCCGGCACCGGTTCGGCGCGCCGCAGTGGCTCGCGGTGCTCGTGACACTGCCGGTGCTCTACGACGGGTTCGAGATCCAGCTCGAGCACCTGATCATGTCCGACACGCTGTTCCTGTTCCTGGCCATGCTGTCGATGACGGTGCTGCTGTGGTCGCCGCTGCCGCGGCTCGGGACCGCCGGGGTGCCGTGGTGGCGGTCGTCCTGGGCGCGCTGCGCGCTGGCCGGGGGGCTGCTCGGGTTGTCCTCGATCGTCCGGACCACCGGCCTGCCGCTGATCCCGGTCTTCACGGTCTACCTCCTGGTGTGCCTTGGCATGAGCCGGGTCGGCTGGCGGACGCTCGTCGCGGGCGTCGCCGCCTTCGCCGTCCTCAGCGTCGCGCCGATCCTCGGTTACGCCGGCTGGTACGACCTGCAGCACGGCGAGTTCAACACGAGCGAATCGACCGGCGTGTTCCTGTACTCGCGGGTGATGACGTTCGCCGAGTGTGACCGCATGCAGCTCACGCCGGACCTGCTGTCGCTGTGCACGGCCGTGCCGCCGGACCAGCGGCCGATCGCCCAGGCGTACATCTGGACGGCCGCGAGCCCGCTGCGCCGCTTCCCCTCGCCGGTGTTCTCTCAGCTGCCGAACTCGCTGGGCCAGCAGTTCGCGATCAAGGCGATCGAGGCCCAGCCGCTGGATTACCTCCGCGTGACATTCGACGACACATGGCGGTCGTTCGGCTGGTCGCGGCAGGTCTTCCCGAACGCGGACACGTACGACGAGTACCTGTTCGGCTACCACTCGGTGCCGATAGCCGGCGGGCACCGCGTGCCCGGCTACTCCTCGTCGGCGGCCGCCTACCTGGACGGCGGTAACCCGCTGACCCAGATAGTCAACCCGTTCGCGGTGACGATCCGGGTCTACCAGCGGTACTTCTGGCTGCCCGGGACGGTCTATGGCCTGATCCTGCTGGCCGGCCTCGGCGCGATCGTGGCCGGGCGGCGGCGGGTCAGCGTCGCGGCGCTGCTGCCCTGGGTGAGTTCGGTCGCGCTGATCGTGGTGCCGGCGGCGACGGCCGAGTTCGACTACCGGTACGTGACGACGGCGGTTCCGTTCGCCTGCCTCGCGCTCGCGATCGCGTTCGGGCGGAGGCCCGCCGCTCCGGTCAGCATGCCGGCGCCGGCGAGTGTCTCAGCGATCGCCGGCACGAGCGCCGTGCCTGACGGCGCGGCGGGCCTCTCGCGCCGCGTCCCGCGCGGCGGCCCTGGCGACGCCGCGGTCGACGCCGGCCACGACCAGCGTGATTTCGCCCCGGACGCCACCTGAGCCGGGCGGGTGTGCCGGGTTAGCCGGATCGGCCCATTCCGCGAGTTCGGCCAGCGTTCCCCGCTTGATCTCCTCATGCACCTTGGTCAGCTCGCGGCACACCACCGCGGCGCGGTCGTCTCCGTGGGAACGCCGCAATTCCCCGAGGGTGGCGGCGAGCCGCCGCGGTGACTCGAAGTACACCTGGGTGCGGGTGTCCGCCGCGAGTTCGGCGAACCTCCGCTCGCGCTCGCCCGGCTTGCGCGGCGGGAAGCCCTCGAAACAGAACCGGTCGGTCGGCAGCCCGGAGACGGCGAGCGCGGTGGTCACCGCCGACGGCCCGGGCACCGCGGTCACCGTGATCCCGGCCGCCGCCGCCGCGGCCACGAGCCGGTAACCAGGGTCGCTGATGGCGGGCATCCCGGCATCGGTGACCACGAGCACGTTCCGTCCCGCGCGCAGCTCGTCCACCAGTTCCGCGGCCCGGCGTGCCTCCACGACGTCGTAGTACGACACGAGGCGCGCGGTCAGCCGCACGCCGAGCGCCGTCGCGAGGCGGCGCACCCGGCGGGTGTCCTCGGCGGCGATCACGTCGGCGCTCGCCAGTTCCGCCGCCAGCCGGGCCGGAGCGTCTTCGGCCCGGCCGATGGGGACCCCGGCGAGCGTCAGGACGCCCGCGCCGGCCGGACTTTTCCTTACCGGTTCGTGATCGCGCTCGGCGCCCCTTCCACTCCCCACCCCGCCTCCCTCCACATACCATTGCGTTCGATGACCGCTAGGCAGGCCGGCCCGCCGGCCATGGATCCGGACGACGGCGGCCCCGGTGGCGCTGGCACTGACCAGCTTGCCGTCGGCCCGGCCGACGATACCGTGAGCATCCGTCCCGCTCATGACGACCCGCGCGTCGCGGAGCGGATAGCCGCGCTGCGCGCGCGGCTGATGTCCCCGATGCCCGGCGACCGGCTCTGGGGGTGGATCGGCCCCCTGCTGGTCACCGCGTTCGCCGCGTTTACCCGGTTCAACAGGCTATCCATTCCGCACGCCATCGTCTTCGACGAGACCTACTACGCGAAGGACGCCTGGTCGATCCTGCAGCACGGGGTCGAGTGGAACTACGTCAAGAACGCCAACGACCTCGTCATCGCGGGCAGCACCAGCCATCTGTACGTGGCCTGCTCCGGCACCAGCTGCGGCGAGTTCGTGGTCCAGCCGCCAGTCGGGAAGCTGCTGATCGCGGTCGGCGAGTGGATCTACGGGCTGACCCCGCTCGGGTGGCGGGTGGCGCCCGCGCTGTTCGGCACGCTGGCGGTGCTGGTCATGTGCCGCGTCGCACGGCGGCTCACCCGGTCGACGCTGCTCGGCTGCGTGGCCGGGCTGCTGCTTTCGCTCGACGGCCTCGAGTTCGTGCTCAGCCGGACCGGCATCCTGGACATCTTCCTGATGTTCTTCGTGCTCGCCTCGTTCGGCTGCCTCCTCGTCGACAGGGACGTCTCGCGCGCCCGGCTGGCGTCGGCCGTGGTGCTGCGGCCAGGCGACGAGGCAGGCCCGCCGCTCGGGATCAGGAAATGGCGGGTGGCGGCCGGGGCGCTCCTCGGGCTCGCGTTCGCGAGCAAGCAGGACGCCGCCTGGTACATCCCCGCGTTCATCGGGCTGGCGGTCGCGTGGGACATCGGCGCCAGGCGCGCCGCCGGGCTGCGCCAGTACGTGCGCGGCGGGCTGGTCAGGGACGGCAAGTGGCTGCCGCTCACCCTCCTGGTGATCCCGCTGGTCACCTACCTGGCCACCTGGAGCGGCTGGCTGATCACGGGCACCGGATATGACCGGAACTACGCGCAGCAGCACGGGATCACCACCCCCGTCATCTCCGCGCTGTACTCGCTGTACGAGTACCACAAGGAGATGCTGCAGTTCGCCACCAACCTCAGCGTGCGCCACCCGTACCAGTCCCAGCCGTGGGACTGGTACGTGATCAGCCGTCCGGTGGCCTTCTACTACCAGTGCTTCACGAACGCGGCGGGGACCCGCACCTGCCCGTCCGGGTACACCGGCCCGATGTGGTCGTCGGAGGTGCTCGCCATCGGCAACCCGGCCATCTGGTGGGTGGGCACCGCGGCGATCGTGTTCTGCCTCGGCTGGTGGTTCACCCGCAGGGACTGGCGGGCCGGCGTCGCGGTGCTCGGCGTCGCCGCGGGCTGGGTGACCTGGCTGCCGTTCCCCTCGCGCACCAAGTTCTACTACTACGCGCTCGAGTTCGAGCCGTTCATGATCCTGTGCATCGTGCTGTGCCTGGGCCTGATCATCGGCCCGGTCGCCGCGAGTCTCCGGCGCCGGGCGATCGGCTCGGCGGTGGCCGGCGCCTACGTGCTTGCCGTCCTGGTGTTGTTCTGGTATTTTTACCCGATCCTGTCGGCCAAGATCATTCCGTATTCGGACTGGCTGTCGCACATGTGGTACACCGGCTGGATCTAGCCCGCCGCGACGGGGCGCGTGGTCGCTGAGCGATCACATAGCGGGTACTAAACTGGCTCTCAATGTCGCGACATATCTTAAGGTGATTTAGGTCACAGAGTGAGCCGTACGCGTGGTCGCGTGCGTCTATATGGGTAAGACTGTCAAACCTCCGGAGCCAGGTATGAGCCCGAACGAAGACAACGACGCTGTCGCCGACAACCGCGCCCGTTTCGAGCGCGACGTCGTGCCGCAGCTCAGCCAGCTCTACCCGGCGGCGCTGCGCATGACGCGCAACCCCACCGACGCCGAGGACCTGGTCCAGGAGACGACAGTCAAGGCCTACGCCGCGTTCCATCAGTTCCGTCCCGGCACGAACCTGCGGGCGTGGCTGAACCGCATCCTCACCACGACGTTCATCAACGTGTACCGCAAGCGGCGCCGGGAGCCGCAGCAGGCCCTAGGCGGGGACCTGCAGGAATGGCAGATGTCGGCCGACCGGCTCGGCGCGCCCGTCCCCTCCGCGGAGGCCGAGGCGCTCGACCACACCACGGACTCGGACCTGCTGCGCGCGCTCCGCGGGCTGCCTAACGAGTTCCGCACCGCGGTGTACCTCGCCGACATCGAGGGATACCCGTACCGCGAGATCGCGGAGATCATGGGCACGCCGGTCGGCACGGTGATGTCACGGCTGCACCGCGGCCGCAGGAAGATCCGCGAGCAGCTGCTCGCGGGCGGGAGCCTGCCGCCCGCGCCCGAGACCAGCTGACCGTCAGGGCCCTCAGGCCTGCCAGCCGAGCGCCACCGGGTCGTAGACCTGCTCGACGTAGATCTGGTGCCAGAGCGAGAAGACCACCAGCACCCAAAGCTGCCGCCACGGCACCTCGGGGTCTCCCGCCCGGAACCGGCGCGCCACGTCGAGCACGGCGCGCTTGTCCAGCCACTCCTCGGTTCTCGCCTCGCGGAGGACCTGCTCGGCGTACCCGGCGAGCTCGCCGCGGAACCAGTGCCCGATCGGCACGGGGAACCCCAGTTTCCGCCGCTCCACGGCCACCTGCGGCAGCAGGCCGCCCAGCGCCTCGCGCAGCGCGAACTTGGTGGTGCCAGCGGCGGTCTTCTCCGCCCGGGCCAGGCGGCTGGCCACCGCGAGCACTTCCCTGTCGAGGAATGGCGTCCGCACTTCCAGCCCGTGCGCCATCGCGGCGCGGTCCGCCTTGACCAGGATGTCGCCAGGCAGCCAGGTGTTGATGTCCACGAGCTGCATGGTCGCGACGTCGTCAAGCCCGGCCGCCGCCGCCTGGTCGAACACCGGGTCAGTCACGTCGAAGACGGAGCCGCCGCCGTAGCGGGTCAGCAGGTTCACCTCGTCGCCGCCGAAGACGTGGGCGTTTCCGATGTACCGGTCGCGCAGCGGAATCGCGATCCGCTGCAACAGCCCCCTGCCGCGCTGCCCCGGCGGTATCCGGGCGGCCATCGCCCCGGCCGAGGACCGTCCCCAGCCCGGCAGCCTGGTCGCGGCCCGCACCACGCTGGGCTGGTAGTACACGCCGTACCCGCCGAACAGCTCGTCCGCGCCCTCCCCGGACAGGATCACCTTGACGTGCCGGCGCGCCTCGCGGGCGACGAACCAGAGCGGGATCGCCGACGCGTCCGCCATCGGGTCGTCCAGCTGCCAGATGATCTGCGGCAGCCGGGCGGCGAACTCCGCCGCGTTGATCACGTACGGCACGGATTTGAGCCCGAGGGCCGCCGCGGTCTCCTGCGCCTGCTCGATCTCGTTGTACCCGGACTGGGCGAACCCCGCGGTGAACGTGAGCATGCCCGGCCGGCTCTCCGCGGCGAGCGCGCAGATCGCGGCGGAATCCACGCCGCCGGACAGGAAGGCGCCGAGCGGCACGTCGCTGCGCAGGTGCGCGGCGACGGAATCGCGCAGCGCGGCGAGAATCCGTTCTGGCGTATCGGGCGAGGGCGACTTGGCCGGGCGCAGCACCGGGCGCCAGTAGCGGAACACGTCGACCGGGCCGCCGTGCCTGGCCACCAGGAAGTGCCCGGGCGGCAGCGACCGCACCGGCGGCGTCATCGTCGCGGGCGCCGGAACGTACTGGAACGACAGGTACCTGCGCAGCGCGTCCGGGTCGATCACGGAGACCTCGCCGGGACCGAGCAGGGCCTTGCGCTCCGAAGCGAACCTGAGCTGCTTGCCGCCCTCGGCGAGGGCGTAATAGAGCGGTTTGACGCCGAACGGATCGCGCGCGCAGAACAGTTCCCGGTTCCGGGAGTCCCAGATGGCGAACGCGTACATGCCGCGCAGCCTCCGCAGGGCGTCCCTGCCCTCCGCGGCGAACGTCTCGATCAGCACCTCCGAGTCTGATCCGCCGCGCAGCTGGACGCCCCGGGCCCGCAGCCGCTGCGCTAGCTCGGCCACGTTGTAGATCTCGCCGTCGTAGACCATCCAGAACCGCCCGTCGGACGACCTGATGGGCTGGTGGCCGGCCGCGGAGAGGTCCATGACCGCGAGGCGCCTGGCGGCGAGCGCGACGGGACCGTCCGCGAACACACCCTCGTCGTCCGGCCCCCGGTGCGCAATCCGGCGCGCGGCGCGGACGGTCCAGTCCGGATCCGCCCTGGTTCCCTCCGCCAGCGCGAGGCATCCCGCGATCCCCGACATTCGACCCCTACGGCAGGCGCTTCACTTGGGCTGGAACCGGATGCCGCCGTCGAACCTGACGACCTCCGCGTTCATATAGTCGTTCTCGATGAGCGCCTTGACCAGGTGCCCGAACTCCTCTGGCCGCCCCAGCCGCTTCGGGAACACGACCGGTGCCGCGAGCCTGGCCAGGAACTCGTCCGCGTCCCGCCCGGTTCCCGCGATGCTCTTGTAGATGGGGGTGTGAATGACGCCCGGGCAGATCGTGTTCACCCGGACCCCGATGACCGACAGGTCGCGCGCGGCGGGCACCGTCATCCCGATGATCCCGCCCTTGGACGCCGAATAGGCCAGCTGGCCGGTCTGGCCCTCGATGCCGGCGACCGACGAGGTGTTGATGATCACACCGCGCTGCCCGTCGGCGTCGGCAGGCGGGGTTGCCGCCATCGCGGCGGCCGCCAGCCTGAGCAGGTTGAAGGTGCCCGTCAGGTTGACGGCGATGACCTTCTGGAAGCTGGCGAGGCCGTGCGGCGCGCCGTCCCTGTTGACCGTCCGCTCGGCCCACCCGATCCCGGCGCAGCTGACCGCCACCCGCAGCGGCAGGCCCGGCGCCGCCGCGGCGGTGACCGCTTCACGGACCGATTCCTCGTCCGTCACGTCCGTTCTCGCGAAGTGCCCGCCGATGTCCGCGGCCACCTCCTTGCCCCGGTCCTCGTTGAGGTCGGCGACGACGACGTGCGCCCCGGCGCGCGCCAGCGCTCGCGCCGTGGCCTCGCCGAGACCACTGGCGGCGCCGGTGATGATCGCGGAAGTTCCGTTCAGCTCCATGGCCCGGAGCATACTTTGCCTGGCCACCCGCCGGGCAGCCCCCAAGGCCGCACGGCGGGTGACGAGACGGTCAGCTCGCGGCCGGCTCGACCAGTTCTTCCGGCCACCGGCCGGCCAGCTCGCCTGGCCGGGAGGCATACGGATCGGCCTCGAACGGGAACCTGTCGGCGAACGCGGGCTCCAGGTCGGTGAGCCAGGCAGCGCGCGGGTCGAAGTGCGCGAAGAACGGCCGGCCAACGAGCTCGGGGTTCCGTGCCTGCAGCATCCGCAGCACGAACACGCGCATCCCGGCCACGTCGGCGACGCCGTCCACGCACACCTTGCCGGGCGTGGCCGACATCGACGGCCCGCGGACCGAGCGGCACAGCCCGGAGACGCCTGCGTAGGCGTCCCTGAAGATGTCATGCGCGCGGGCCAGCGGCACCGCGAAGTAGTCCTGCGGGCCGGTGTCCCGCTCCACGAACATGTAGTAGGGCACCATGCCCGCGCGCACCTGGGTGCGCCACATCGATTGCCACGTGGCCGCGTCGTCGTTGACAGAGCGGATCAGCGGAGCCTGGGTGCGGATGACCGCGCCGGTGTCGCGGATGCGGCGGATAGCGCGGGCCGCGATCGCCGGCTCGAGTTCACGGGGGTGCGAATAGTGGGCCATCAGCGCGAGGGCACGGCCGGACGCGACCACGTCCCCGAACAGGCGGAGCGTCGCGTCCGCGTCAGGGTCGGTGACGTACCGGTGCGGCCAGTAGGCCAGCGACTTAGTGCCGATCCTGATCGACTCGATGTGATCAAGGCCGGGGTCGAGCAGCGGCTCGATGTACCGGCGCAGCACCCCCGCGCTCATGATCATCGGGTCTCCCCCGGTGATCAGGACGCTCGTCACCTCGCGGTGCTTGCGCAGGTAGGAGACGAGCGTGCCGACGTGGTCGGTGGCCATCTTCAGGTCGGGCTCGTCGACGAACTGCGCCCAGCGGAAGCAGTACGTGCAGTAGGCGTGGCACGTCTGGCCCTGCTTCGGGAAGAACAGGACGGTCTCCGGATACTTGTGCTGCAGTCCGGGCAGCGGCCTGCCGTCCAGGGTTGGCGCGTTGAGCAGCAGCTGACCTGCCGGGTGCGGGTTCAACCGCATCCTGACCTCGCGGGTGGCCGCGCGTATCTCCGGCTCCGAAGCGTCCTCGCTGAGCAGGCCGGCGATCCGGTCCACGTCCTGGCGCGGGAGCATGTCGGGCTGCGGGAACACGAGGCGGTATACCGGGTCGTCCGGGGCCGCGTCCCAGTCGACGAGCTCATCGAGCACGTACGAATTGACCCGGAACGGCAGCACCGCCGCCACCGCGCGCACCGCGAGCCGGTCGGCGTCACCGAGGCCGGCCCGCCGCGTGAGCTCCTCCAGGTGCCGGGCGCCGTAGGCCCGGAACCTGCCCGTGAACTCGTGCCGTGCGGAAACCTGCTGCAAGTCAGTCAACCGTTTCTCCCTCCGTCCGCCATCGCCAAGCCCGGGGCGGAAACCGTCTAAATGACACAGGGGTGAACTTCTGTTAAGTAGACGTTTCGGATGGCAGCCCGGTTCCCGGATAAAGTGCCACTAGCCAATTACTTTCGGTTGCGCAAACGTGTGCGCTTAATACCCCGCCCGGGTATCTATAACTGCGAATTCCATGATCTCGTAAGATCCGCCTCCTATGGGCCGCGCCGGTTTTGACTTAGGTGTGTCGTTCCGGGTGCCCCCTCCTCGCCCCGGGCGGCATCGCCCGGTATATCCGGTTTTATCCGCCCGGCCGGGCCTGCCCGGCCGGGCAGGTGTGCCATCGCGGGGGATATTCACCCGGAACGACACAGCTAAGCGGGGCTGGCCGCATCCGGCCGGCCAGAAGGAGGCTAAGCGGACGCGCTTAGCAGCTCAGGGCATTACAAAACGGACAACCATGACTTATTGCCCGACGCGGCCATGCGCCGGCAAAGTCTTCGTCCAGACAAAGCCTTCGGGCTCTGTCCCACATCTCGTCATGGTAACGACGCCCGGGTCTTACGCCAGTCCCCTACGCGAGATCGTTTAGAACCAATGTCCGTAGTTTTGGCCCCGATAGGGTACCAAACTACGGACATTTTCGATTAATGATCTTGGACTCGTAACATGACTTCTCTTGTGTCACACCCACCGCACGTTACCGTCACGTTATTTGGGTCAGAACCAGCCTTCATGATCACGAAAGCGCCGAGCGAGCCTTTTGTATTGATAAATCGTGAATATCCGTATTCGACACCCTGTCCGCCTGCCCGCGACGGTGCGCCGTGCCCGGTGGCCGGGAGGGCTGGGCGGGCTGGGCGGGCAATAGCCGGATAGCTTGACGGGCAACCTGGGATAATGGGAACGCAAGCCGTTCAGGTGTGGCCGTAGCAGGTCCAGGGGACAGGGAAGGCCCGGGAGGACGTGAGCCATGTGCCGCCGAGCCGCCATGACGCCCCGGACTCGCCGGCGCCGGCACCGGTGAGCGAGCAGCCGGCCGGAGTAAGCAACCACCAGCCGGCCGCTGAGCCGGTGATCGCGGTGGACGCCATGGGCGGTGACTACGCCCCCGACGAGATCGTCGCGGGCGCGCTCGCCGCCCAGCGGGAGCACGGGGTGACGACGCTGCTCACCGGTCCGCCGGCCCGGCTTCGCCCGGTGATCGCCAGGCTCGGCGCGGGCGCGGAACTGCGGGTGGTGCCCGCGGAAGACGCCGTGGGCATGGACGAGGGCGCGCTCGCCGGGTTCCGCCGGCCCCGGTCCAGCATCGCCGTCGCCTGTCAGCTGGTCAGGCGCGGGCAGGCCACCGCGGTCGTCTCCGCCGGGTCCACCGCCGCTGCCGTGGCGAGCGCAAGGCAGCGGCTGCTCCCGCTGCCCGGCGTGCCGCGGCCCGGGCTCGCCGTCGTGCTGCCGACTCACCCGCACTACACCGTGCTGATCGACGCGGGCGCGACCGCCGACCCCAAGCCGGAGATGCTCGTGCAGTTCGGGCAGCTCGGGGTGGCTTACGCGCAGATCGCGCTCGGCATCACCGCGCCGAAGGTGGGCCTGCTGACGATCGGCACCGAACCCGGCAAGGGGAACATTCTGACCAGGCGGGCGCACGAACTGCTCACCGCGGAACCGCAGGGCGGCGCGCTGCCGCTGAACTTCGCCGGCAACGTCGAAGGCGGCGACCTGATGGCCGGCGCGGTCGACGTGATCGTCACCGACGGGTTCACCGGCAACGTGGCGCTGAAGACGCTGGAAGGGTCGATGCGGTTCGCGGCGGCCGAACTGCGGTCCGCGCTCACCGGAACCCGCGCCGCCCGGCTCGGCGCGATGCTGCAGCGCCGCGGGCTGCGCGAGCTCAGCGACCGGCTCGACGCCGATACGTACGGCGGCGCGGCGCTGCTCGGGCTCGGCGGCACCGTCGTCATCGCGCACGGGGCGTCGACCGCGCGCGCGGTCAGCTCCGCCTGCGCGCTCGCCGGGAACCTGGCCCGCGGCGACATCACCGAGCGGATCAGGGAACGCCTCGGCGCGACCGGGGAGCGCCGCGGCGCCCACTTCCTGCGCCGCGACAGGGAGCGGTAAATGAATCTGCTCCATTCCGCGGGGTTCAATAGACTTTCTCCATGGCAGATCCTCAGCAGGTCCTCGGCACGCGGGTGCGTGACGCGCTCGGTGCCGCGTTCGGTGCGGACTACGCCGACGCGGACCCGCTGATCCGCCCGTCCTCGTTCGCCGACTTCCAGTCCAACGCGGCGCTGCCGCTCGCCAAGCGGCTCGGCAGCCCGCCGCGGGACATCGCCGCGCGGATCGCCGAGCACCTGGACGTCAGCGACATCGCCGCCGAGCCCGCGATCAGCGGTCCCGGCTTCGTCAACTTCACGCTGCGGCCCGAGTGGATCGCCGCGGCCACCACCGGCCTGCTCGCCGACCCGAGGCTCGGCACGCCGCTGGCCGCCGACCCGCGGACCGTCATCGTCGAGTACTCCTCGCCGAACATCGCGAAGGAAATGCACGTCGGTCACCTCCGCTCCACGATCGTGGGCGACGCGATCGCCCGGGTGACCGAGTTCGCCGGCCATCACGTGCTCAGGGACAACCACGTGGGTGACTGGGGCACGCAGTTCGGCATGCTGATCGAGTACCTCTTCGACGTCGGCGAGGACGCGCCGGAGGCGCAGCTGCTGCGCACCGACCCGAACGCCTTCTACCAGTCGGCCCGGGTGAAGTTCGACACCGACCCGGACTTCACGGAGCGGGCGAGGGAACGGGTGGTCAAGCTCCAGTCCGGAGACGACCCGGCGACCCAGCGGCTCTGGGCGGAGCTGATGGAGCTGTCCAGGCAGTACCTGCGGGACACCTACGCCCTGCTGCGGGTAACGCTGACCGACGACGACATCAGGGGCGAGAGCTTCTACAACGACATGCTCGCCGACGTCGCCGCGGACCTGGAGGCCATGGGCCTCGCGACGATCAGCGACGGCGCGCTGTGCGTGTTCCCCCCGGGCTTCACCAGCAGGGACGGCAGCAAGCTGCCGGTCATCATCCGCAAGCGGGACGGCGGCTACAACTACTCCACCTCCGACCTGGCCACGATCAGGTACCGGATCGACAAGATCAACGCCGACCGCGCGATCTACGTCGTGGGCTCCGACCAGGCGCTGCACTTCAGGATGGTGTTCGCGGTCGCCAGGCTGGCGGGCTGGCTGCCGGAGAGCGCCGACTTCACGCACGCGCAGATCGGGCTGGTACAGGGGGCCGACGGGCACCGGCTGCGCACCAGGGCGGGCGACAACGTCAAGCTGAGCGACCTGCTCACCGAGGGGATCGAGCGGGCCCGCGCCATCCTGGACGAAGTTGAGCACGAGGACGGCCTCGACCTCGACGCGATCGCGGAAGACGTCGGCATCGGCGCGATCAAGTACGCGGACCTGTCCACCGCACGGGACAGCGCCTACGTCTTCGACTGGGACCGGATGATCTCGTTCCGCGGGAACACCGGGCCCTACCTCCAGTACGCGACGACCCGGATCCGCTCCATCTTCCGCAGGGCGGGCATGACCGAAGCCGGCGTGCGCGGCTCGGTCCTCGTGGCCGAGCCGGCCGAGCGCGACCTGGCGCTGAAGCTGCTCGGCTTCGGCGCTGTCATCACGCAGGTCGTCGACACGGCGGAGCCGCACCGGCTGTGCGGCTACCTCTTCGAGGTCGCCAGCCTGTTCACCGCGTTCTACGAACAGTGCCCCGTGCTCAAGGCCGGCGACGACGAGACCAGGCAGGCCCGGCTCGCGCTGTGCGCCGCCACGCTGCGGGTGCTGACCGCCGGCCTCGGGCTGCTCGGCGTCCCGGTCCCCGACCGCATGTAGCCGGCGGGCACCCAGAAATAACGGGCGTCTTTCGGAGTCGCCGCGCCTCCGTTCGGAGTGATTGCCCTTCTCCACCGCACCATGTGAAGCCGCGAACGTACCGCTTACATGACCGCAGAACGGGTTCCGGGCGCGGGAACCCCACGGCAGTCTCGAAGCCACGGAACCGAACGGGCGCGCGGGGCGGGCGCGACGTCCATGTGAGGAGGCATCAATGAGAAGCCGCAACAGGCGCGGCAACCGCCAGGCCAGCATGAAGGCACGTCTTGGCGTCGCCGCCGCAGTGCTGGTCGGCGGCGGCGCGGTGGGCGTGGCGGCGGTTGCCGCTTCCAATCACGGCCCGCAGACGACGGCAGCCGATTCCGCCGCGTATGTGCTGAACTTCCATCACACGATCAGTGAGCAGCAGGCCCTGACCTCGGCGCTCAACTCGTGGAACTGGAACCAGTCGCAGTCGCTCAACACGCTGGCCCAGATGGCGCCGATGCGCACGTTCAGCCAGTTCACGTGGCACCGCGAGCAGTTCGCCGCCCAGCGTGGCGTCGTGGTCGCGGCGACGAAGAAGTTCCTCGTCGTCAGGTCCGCGAACGGCAAGCTGGAATTGTGGCACCTGAACGGCTGGACGAAGGTCAAGAACGTGACCGCCAGCGCCACCGGCATGGTGGCGATGACCGGGAACAACGTGGCGGCGCACACGGCCGCGACAACCGGTAACACGGCCCCGGCGGCGGTCACCATGGCCGGCAGCAGCAGCATGGTCAGCCAGATGGCCGCGCCGGTGACGAAGCCGGTCACTATCACGGTCAACACCGGGACAGAGACCATCACGATCACGATCACCCAGACGACTGCCACCGTGACGCCGACCGCGACCCCGACCACGACGACCCCGACCACGATGGCCACGCCGACCGCCACCGCGACCGGGATGGGGACCGCGACAGCGGCCCCGACCGTCACCGCGACGGGGATGGGGACCGCGACAGCGACCCCGGCCGCCACCGCCATGGCGACCACGACGGCAACGGCCACCCCGACCGCCACGGCCAGCACGATGCCGACCATGACCGCAGCCAAGACCCCGGCACGCGGCGACCTGGTGTTCGTGATCGGTGTCCGCAGCCACGGCAACCTCATCGCGGAGCTCGTGCTGTTCTCGGTGCCGAAGACGGCGGTCACGCCCGCTCCGACCAGCACAACTGTGACGACGACACCCGCCACGACGGCCACGCCGCAGCCGGCCGTCACCGCCACGGCGTCGTCGTTCTCCGGTGTCGGCAGCTGACCCCCCTGCTGTCGGCACCAGCCCGCGGGCGGCCTCGTGCCGCCCGCGGGCATTGCCCGCTCACGGAACGCAAGGGATCATGACAGACCTCAGCTATCCCAGCCACCGGCATAGCGACCAGCGCGAGCTGCGCGCGGGTGACCTCGTGCTGGACCAGGCGCGGTGGACCGTCCACCGGGGCGGCAGGCAGGTCGACCTGTCACCCACCGAGTTCCGCCTGCTCGCCTACCTGATGCGCAACCAGGGACAGGTGCTCACCAGGACGCAGCTACTCGACAACGTCTGGGGGCTTAACCACACCGGCCAGTCCCAGATCGTGGAGACCTACGTCAGCTACCTGCGGCGCAAGCTCGACGCGCTCGGCCCGCGGCTGATCCACACCAGGCGCGGCGTCGGCTACCTGCTCCGGCCGGCCGAAGCCAGCGCCACTCCCGCCGCGTCACACCGCGACGAATCGGCTCTATTGCCGTACTCTCGGATGAGACGGACCGCCGTCCGGTAACGCCGACCGTGGACGCATGGGAGAGGGCAAGTGAGCGGGATCATCCTGCTGGTGCTACTCGGCTTGGGTGCCGCCTGGCTGTGGACGCGCGGCCGGAAGCGGCTGAGCCTGCCGGTCAACGGCAAGCACTGGGTCGCGGTGATCATCGTCGTCGTGGTGCTGCTCGCCCTCGCTTACGGGGCGACCCACACCGCGCACTCCAGCGTCCCCTGACGCCGACTTTGACCCTGGCGCACCGGGGTTAGCCGGGCTTACTTGCCGCTCAGCGGCAGTTCGAACCAGACGGCCTTGCCCTCGGGGGTTGGCCGCGATCCCCATCGGGTGGCGAGCTGTTCGACCAGGTAAAGCCCCCGGCCGCCCTCGTCGGTCGCGCGCGCGGTGCGCAGCCTCGGCAGCCGCAGGTCCGGGTCGAAGACCTCGACCCAGACGGCTTCGGCGCCGCGCCGCAGGCGCAGCACGAACTCGCGGGGACGCTGCGCGGGCACCGGCGGCGCGACCGGGTTATCCCAGCTCTGCGCGGCGACGGCGGCCACGGCGGCGGGCCACGCGCTCGGCAGCCCGGCGGCCACACCCGGCGGGCCGGGCACCGTCGGCAGGCCGGGCGCCCCGGGCATGCCGGGCAGTGCCGCGGGGATCGCCGCCGGCGGGTCGATGTCGAAGTCGAACCTCCGGCCTGACGGGCTCGGCGTGATCGAGGCGTGCAGCACCGCGTTCGTCACCGTCTCGGAGACCAGCAGGCAGGCGAGGTCGGCCTGCTCCGGGTCCATGCCCCAGGAGGCGAACGTGCTCGCCGCGACGCGCCGCGCCTCGGAGACCATGATCGGCTCGGCGGGGAAGGTCCGCTCGGTCGAGGCGAGTTCCTCCGGCGACGAGCGGAGCACCAGGATCGCCATGTCGTCGTCGATGTCGCCGGGAACGGCGTTCTCGGCGGCCAGCGCCAGCGCGGCCGCTCCGCCGTCGGCCGCCCCGCTGCTCGCCGCGGCCAGGATCGCGTCCCGCAGCATGGCGACGGCCTCGGCTTCGGTGTAGTGCCCAGAGCCGTCTTCCCTGGTCCGGCGGTCGGTCAGCCCGTCGGTGTACAGCACGAGGGCGGCGCCGGGTGGCAGCTTGACGGTCTGCTCCTTGTAGGTGGGCAGCCCGCGGATGCCCCGGCCGCGGACCCCGAGCAGCACGCCCTTGTGCCGCACCTCGAGCGGCCGGACCGCGCCGCCCGCGGCCATCAGCGGGGCGGCGTGGCCCGCGTTCGCGAAGGTCAGCTCCCGGGACCACGCGTCGTAGATCATGTAGATGCAGCTGACCGTGGGCGGGTCGCCGCCGGCCCCGGCCGGGGCCGTGGACCGGACCCACTCGTCCAGCTTGCGCATGATGTCCGCGGGCGACTTCTCGTCCTGGGCGTACGCGCGCAGCGCGGCGCGGAGTTGCCCCATGGTGGCCGCGGCCCGCGGGCCGCGCCCCTCCACGTCGCCGATGACCAGTCCGACTCGGCCGGCCGCGAGCGGGATGATGTCGTACCAGTCACCGCCGACCTGCGTCTGGATGCCCTGCCCCTGCGTCTCGAGCGGCTTGGCCGGCACGTACGTGAACGCGACCTCGAGCCCGTCGAGTTCGGGCACCTCCTGGGGCAGGAGGCTCTGCTGGAAGGCCAGCGCCGTCTGCCGCTCCGCCTCGAACAACATGGCGTTGTCGATGGCAACCGCCACCCGCGACGCGATCGCGCCGATCAGATCGCCGTCGGACAGGTCGTAGTGCGGGTCCGGGCGGTCGGTGAGCCGGGACAGCGCGAGCGCCATCACGCCGAGCAGTTCACCCCGCGCGCACAGCGGGGAGGCGAGCACCGAGGTCAGGCCCGCCTGGTCGGCCGCGGACATGGACTCCTCGCTCGGCGCCGGGTAGTACTCGGCGTGCAGGTCGGGGACCACGATCGTCTCGAGCCGTTCCATCGCCTGCTGCATGAAGTGGCCGGGCGGGTAGCTGATCGGCTCGCCGACCCCCGCCCAGGTACCGGGGGGCGATTCCCAGCCGCCGGCGTGCGTCATCACCCGCCTGATGAGCTTGTCGCCGCTGACGAGGTCGATGATGCAGTGGTCGGCGAACTGCGGGACGAGGATCTGGGCGACCTGCCGCAGCGTCGCGTCGAGCTCGAGCGAGCCGGCCAGCCGCTCGCCGATCCGCTCGAGCAGCCGCAGCCGGTCCTGCTCCCGCTGGGCGTCGCGGCGGCCGGACTCGGTGGCCAGGATCACCATGCCCTCGATGTCGCCCGACGGGTAGCGCAACGGGACGGCGAGCACCCGCAGGAACACCAGCGTCCGGTCGCCGCGAGACCCGGTGAACGTGCCCTCCCAGGACATCCCGCTCAGCACCTGCCTGGACAGCTCGGCGGCCTTGGGGAGGTCTCCGTCCGGGATGAACCCGAGCACGTGCAGCGGCTGGCCGGCGAAGCCGGCGGTGTCGCCGGGGAGCCGCAGCAGCCTGGCGACGTGCTCGTTGACGAACCGCACGTTGTTCTGCCGGTCAGTGACGATGACCCCGATCTGCGCCTGGCGCAGGACAAGCTCAGCCGGCAGGTACGGATCGAGCGCGCCCTCGTCCCAGCGCGTCATGGCCACGCTCCGGTCACTGAACTGATCCCTTGGTAACTCCCTGTACACAAAGACATGTGCGGCGACCTCGGCGGTCAAATCGGCCGGCGCCACCGCGGGCGGCCCATCCGCGTCCGCGGCGTCCGCGTCCGTGCCATTCGCTTCGCCGCACACCCGGACACCGCCTTCAACCGCCCCTATACACACCTCGCGTCCGGGTTGTATCCCGGCCCGCTTCAGTTTAAGCATCAGGACCGGATCACTTTGGACGTGCTCGGTAATCCGGGTCACAGTAGCCCGTACGTCCCCCGCGGCACCGCGAACG
>Ga0187806_1000104_pt1 | contig 18441 bp, 18 predicted proteins | sample NC_wetland_sal_i_7_FD_132470 | JGI IMG/M metagenome (GOLD analysis project Ga0187806, IMG submission 132470) | Wetland sediment microbial communities from Neuse River Estuary, North Carolina, USA - ASW_1 | ecosystem: Environmental > Aquatic > Freshwater > Wetlands > Sediment | place: USA: North... | reverse complement strand
CGAAAGGATTTGCGAGGCCGAAATCATCCACATTGGCCCGCGTGGCTTCAAATTGGTTTGGCTGAGCGTAGCCAGCCAGTGCGCCGTGGTAACTAGTGCCGCCGGATTTGGTGACGATCTGGACGACTCCGCCCGTTGCGCCGCCGTATTGCGGCCGAATGCTGCCGGTCTTTATTTGGACTTCCTTGATGAACGAGAGATTGATGCCCGTGCCCACCGAGCCGTACACCCGCGAATACAATCCCAAACCTCCGAAGGCCGTGTCCGTGATGCTGACGCCGTCGGCGATGTACAGGTTCTCAAGGCCCGTGGCGCCGCCAATCGATGGATTCGCGGTGCCCGTTCCTCCGCCGCTGACTACGCCCGGAGAAAGATAGAAAAGCCCGGATACGTTGCGTTGAACGGGTAGCTTGTTATAAAAGTCGTCGTTCAGGTTCGAGGCGACCGCCGTGGACGAAGTGTCCACGGTCACGGCCGACGCAACGACCTCAACGGTTGAAGTGATGCTGCCCGGTTCCAGTGGAACGCGAATGGCCGATGCACGTCCAACGTTGATCGTGACGTCCGGCACTTCCGCTGTCCGGAAACCCTTCATCTCGATCCTGACCTTGTAAGTGCCGGGGACCAGGTCCTGGTAAGTGAAGTACCCGGACCCATTGGTCGTTTGAGTCTGATCTCCAAACGGACCGGTCAGAGTCACCCGCGCCCCGACGATCGCCCCGCCGGTGGAATCAACAACTGTGCCGGTCAAAGAGCCCTTCGCGGCGGACTCCTGGGCGATCGCAATTGGTAGAAAGGCTACCAGGATCGCCAAGAAGAGAATTCCCAGCATCAACGCATTTTTCATTTTCATCTAGGACACTCCTCGCACTTGGTCTTAGGCCCTCAATTTGTTCGTTCGTCTCTCTCTCCGTGAAGACTTCCTGAAAACAGAGGTGCTCGCGGATCAGGGCCACCGGGGAGTTGTAAAAGCAACTTCAACCCCATTTAGTCGCGGCGGTGAACCTAAATTTCCCTAAACCAGACCTAACGATGTAAGCGTTTGGAGGGGATTTGCTTCTCCGGCATGACGCAAGAATTTATGTCCGCGCGTCTGTCTTTTCTAAATTGCGATGCCAAATTGTCCAGTCGCGGAATCCGCAATTGCGTAGAGAACTACCATCTTCGGAAGACATGGCGAAGAGTTTTGGGATATGCCGCTCTCGAAGGCCAGACTGATTAAATTTCTAGATGTATTCCAAAACCGGGCAACCACAAATGCTTGCAATAGGTTCGAAGACTAAAATCAATCGATTGCGTCTAACTAAATTAAGGAAGGTTCCCGAATTGCGAGTCAGCGCGAGAACGAGAGAGATGTCCGTAGATGAAAAATTCAACATATTCCTTAGCAAGGGCCCGGTTCGATGATTTTGAGGTCGATCTGCGAACGGCCGATCTCCGCAAGCACGGCCACAGAATCAGACTGCAAGAAAAGTCCTTTCAGATCCTTTCGTTGTTATTGGAAAGAGCGGGTGAGGTCGTCACCCGGGATGAACTCAAGCTGCGACTTTGGCCCACGGAACCGCTCATCCATTTCGAAGAGAACCTGAACACGAATCTGAACCGGCTCCGGCAAGCCCTGGGAGATTCTGCGAGCGAGCAGCGGTTGATCAGGACCATTCCGCGCCAGGGCTATCGTTTCATCGCCCCAATCACGTGGATCGAAGAAAGTGAGGCCGAGACCATCCGGCGCGGCGATCCTATCGAAGTCGCCGCGACAAATGGGGGAAACACGAATCCGTCACCGGTACTTGCGCCGACCCTCGCAGCAAAGCATCGGACAGTTTTGGCATCAACTCTTGTCCTTGCATTTGCCCTGGGCGGACTGGCGTACCATTGGTGGACCAGCCATTCAGCAGATGCGGGAGGGGGACCGCATCGTGACACCATCCTGGTCGTTCCGTTTGAAGACTTGAGCGGAGATCGCAGCCAGGACTATTTGAGCGATGGACTGACAGCGGAGATGATTACCCGGCTCGGCGCGATTTCTCCCAAGCATTTGAGCGCCATTGCGCGAAGCACTGCCATGCAATACAAAGGGGCGCACAAAGCGGTGGAGGAGATGGCGCGCGAAACGCAAGCGGATTATGTGCTGGAGGGAAGCTTTCAACGGCAAGGCGATCAAGTGCGAATCACGGCGGAACTTTTCCGCGCGCGCGATCACGGGAGTATTTGGACGCAAGCATACGAGCGGAACGCCGGGGACCTGCTGGCCATCCAGCGGGAAGTGGCGGATCGGATCGCGGAATCGCTGTCGCTCGAGGTGTTGCCCCCCGCCGGACGAACCGCGACGGCGGCCAATAGCGTCAATTCGGAGGCCTACGATGTGTACCTGAAGGGCCTGCTGGAGATGAACGTGCAGTCTCGCAATGACATTCATAAGAGTATTGAGAGCCTGGAGCTTGCGACTCGAAAGGATGCTCAGTTCGCGCCGGCCTACGCGGCCCTGGCCAATGCCTACAATATGTCTACCTCGTGGGGCTACCTGAGTCCGACCGAAGGGTATCCAAGGGCCAAGGCCGCTGCACAAAAGGCGCTGGCCATCGACAGCACACTAGCCGACGCGCACCTGGCGGATGCCGAGGTGCTGCACGAGTACGATTGGGACTGGGCGGGAGCGGCACGAGAGTACATCCGTGCACTGGAACTCAATCCCAGTTCGGCCATGGGGCACAACCTGTATGCGAGTTACTTGACAGATGTGGGGCGGTATCCAGAGGCTCTCGCGGAAGTTCGCCGGGCGCAGGAGTTGGACCCGTCCTCGCTGCTCACGCATTCAATGGTTTGTTTCGTGCACCTCCGCGCCCGTGAATATGATGCGGGAATCCGGGATTGCAAAGAGGACTTGGAGCTGGACCGGCAGTTTTGGCCGGCGCATGCTTTGCTGGGGTATATGTACACGTACACCCGGCGGTACGCGGACGCTGTCGTTGAATTCAGAAGGGCATTGGTGTCGTCCGGAAACGAAAGCAGCATTCTCCCGCCGCTGGCCATGGCGGAGGGCTTGGCAGGCCATACAGAGGAGGCGAAAAAGCTCCTCAAAGAGATAAAAGCGGGCGCGAAGCAGGCATACGTTGCGCCTTATGACCTCGCGGATGTGTACATCGGCCTAGGGGACAAGGAGCAGGCGCTGGCCATGCTGGCAAAATCCATGGATGCGCATGACGCCGAGTTGGTGATTCTGGCGACCGCCCCAGAGTTTGATGGTCTTCATGAGGATGCGAGGTTCAAGGCGATGATCTCGCGCATCGGCTTCCCGGAGTCGGCCCTTACTGTCCCTACTGCGGCAAAATAGCTGCCTCTCGCTGAGTCGCCTTGCTTTGCGCACGTGTCGGATAACCTGACATGTCCGATAACCGCGGTGGTCTCAATGGGTCGGCGCAACATTAGATCGAAGTCTACTTGCGGGAGTCTCAAAAGCTAAAATCTTTGGTAAGCGTTGACTCAAACCGAACACTGCCCTGTCTAATTCTGATTGAGTACAACTGGACGGATCGGTTTCTCTAGGGGAACCATTGCCGTATCACCTGATTAAAGGGTGTTGCATCGACCGGTTGAACTCGCAGCGTTAATCAGGCGGTACGCTGCTTGATTGGCCGAAGGGCCTTCGAGGTCAGCGTCAAGGCAATCATGCATACCACGAAAACTGCGGTCGCATAGTATAGTTACAATACTCATCGCCAAACGAATAATTCATCTGGATCGCCTGGACGTAGACTTTTCGAATATCAGAGTTCGACGTTTTTGCGACAGTTCAACAAAGTCCCCTGTTTTACTAGTCCGCTGCTCTGCCCAGCTGAACTATGGACTGGCACCTCTCCAACGATTCTTGCCTGAAACGCTTTCACGGACAGAAATTGCTACACCTTGAGATAGCTCCACTGGCTGGATATCATTTGTCGTGCCGACCGGAGTCCGTATTCGGCAGGTCTGGATTTGAATCAGAATAAGGTGGGATAAGAGGTCCTGGAGGATCGTTGCAAAATTCTTCTGTGCGATTCTGCAACTGGCACAGAAAGGAAGAGGATCCATCCCTTTCTCCCTGCTTCTGCATACAGCTTGACGGCAGTCGCACTATTCACTTGTGGCTTGACGTCCTTCTGGAGCAAAAATTGGCGACAGGAGTGCGCCATCTTTGCGATAGGTGATTTGAGCGAGGCCATTTACCATTGTCTGGGATTGACACTCGAATGAAGCTGAAAGTCGTCCGGGATGGCCTTTATCTTTTCTGGCTTGTGAAACTCGATGCATGAATTGTCGCTTGTAATGAGCATCATCGAAATCTCGGAAGCGAAGGCGCGGGAGCATCGTGCCGTTTCGATCCGGACAATCAAGGTGCGCCTCGGCGAATTCACATCCGTGGCGCGCGAGGCGCTTGCCTTCTCATTCGAGGTTGCACGCCGGGGAACTCTGGCCGAGCACGCCACACTGGAAATCGAGGATGTTCCACTCGTCGTTCGTTGCGCCGCTTGCGGCTCAGTCGCGCGCCCAGCCGGCGACATCTGCCTGCTCTGCCTGGATTGCGGGTTGCCCCTCCGAGTGATTTCCGGAGAGGAGTTGCAGATCGAGTATATTGAGCTCGATTGAAGATCCGGAGAACGACTATGGACCGAGTCCCTGTGCAAGCCAGTATATTGCAAGCCAACCAGGAAGAGGCCACAAAGAATCGCACACTCTTTGACCGCGAGGGATCAGTGGCCATCAATCTGATGTCCTCTCCCGGCTCTGGAAAGACGTCCATTCTGGAGTCCACAATTCGCTTGCTGAAGGGGAGCTATCGGACGGGCGTGATCGAAGGAGATTTGCAGACCAGCCTCGACGCCGAACGAATTCGCGCGCTTGGCGTGCCCTCTCATCAGATCAATACGGGAACGGTCTGCCACTTGGACGCCCGAATGGTGGCGCGTGCTCTGGAGGAGTTCCCAATTGCTGGACTGGACCTGCTGTTCATCGAGAACATCGGGAATCTCATTTGCCCCTCCTCCTACTACCTCGGTGAACATTGGCGCGTGATTGTGTGCAGCGTTGTGGAAGGCGCGGACAAACCGAAGAAATATCCGGTCATGTTCAACAAGGCCGACGTCGTGATTCTCAATAAAATGGATCTCATCGAGCAATCGGGCGCCGATCTGCAGACCCTGAGCAGAAACGTTCGGGAAGTCAGCCCGCGAGCGAGAATTTTTGCTCTTTCGTGCCGAACGGGCGAGGGCATGGGGGGCTGGCTGGAGTGGTTGCGGGAAGTGACGGGGAGGCGGTTATCGGCGACTTCCGCGAAGGCGGGTGCATGATACGCGCTGCTCCAGCAGGTATCGAGCGGCTGCGGGTCAATCTGGGCGGCGCTGTGCAGGGTGTCGGATTCCGGCCCACGGTGTACCGGCTGGCAACAGGCCTATCTCTGAGCGGGTGGGTGAGGAATTCAACCAGCGGACTTGTCATCGAAGTCGAAGGCCGGGCAGAAAGACTCAGCGAATTTCTCGATCTGCTGGAGAGAGAGCGGCCGCGGGCAGCACTCATCACGTCTCGCGCAGTACTTCAAACTGAGCCGCAAGGTTCGCGACTATTTGAAATTTTGCCCAGCGTGGAGGCTGAGCCAAAGTCCGTTTCGGTGCCGGCGGACATGGCGACATGCCGCGCCTGCCTCACCGAAATCAACAATCCTGCCGACCGCCGCTTCGAATACGCTTTTACAAATTGCACTGCCTGCGGCCCGCGGTACACCATCCTTCAAAACATACCTTACGACCGGACCAACACGACGATGCGCGCGTTTACGATGTGTCCGGCATGCCGCCGCGAATATGAGACCCCCGTGGACCGGCGCTTTCACGCGCAGCCCAATGCCTGCCCCAGATGCGGCCCACATGTGTGGATGGAGAGGAGAGCGCAAGGTAAAGAAGGCTCGCCCTTCGTCCATGCGGCCGCGGTTCTCGCTTGCGGAGAGATCCTGGCACTAAAAGGAATCGGCGGTTTTCAGTTGCTGGTGGATGCCCTCAACGAGACTGCGGTTGAGAGAATGCGCCGGCACAAGCGCCGCCAAGCAAAACCTTTCGCCGTGCTGATGCCTTCACTCGAAATGGCCCGCGAATTCTGTGCCTTGAATCCGCCTGAGGAGGAATTGCTGCTATCTGCGGGAGCGCCCATCGTCCTGCTCCGGACGAGAGCGGGCAGGAAGTTAGCGGCCAACGTCTCGAAATCCTCGCCATATATCGGCGTGATGCTCCCTTACTCGCCGTTGCATCATCTACTCACCAAGCACTTTCCGCATCCGCTCGTGGCAACCAGTGGGAACCTTTCTGAAGAACCGATTGCCACCGACAACGAGGAGGCCAGGCAAAAGTTGTTCGCCGTTGCGGACGCATTTCTGATGCATGATCGTCCAATCGTCAGGCCTTGCGACGATTCCGTCGCGCGGGTTTCTCGAGGAGAACCTCAACTTCTTCGCCGCGCCCGCGGTTACGCGCCATTGCCGGTGGTTGTTCCAACAAGTCTGCCGCCGGTACTCGCTGTGGGTGGGCATCTGAAGAACACCGTGGCGATTGGCGCGGGCCGGGAAGTTTTTCTGAGCCAGCATATCGGCGACCTCGATACGCTGGAGTCGCGGCGCGCATTCGAGCGGGCCATCCAGGAGCTGTGTCGACTGTATCGCTTCAAACCAGAATTGGTTGCATGTGATCTTCATCCCGACTACGCGTCGGCCCGCTGGGCCGCTGGATCAGGGCTGCCCATGGTCCGCGTGCAGCATCATCATGCCCACGTAGCTGCATGCGCCGCCGAAAACGGCATCGAATCCAATTACCTGGGTGTCGCCTGGGACGGCACAGGATATGGACTGGATGGAACGATCTGGGGCGGCGAATTTTTCCTCGTGCGTGACGATCGGTTCGATCGGATCGCTCATCTTCGTCCGTTCCGCCTTCCGGGAGGGGAAGCCGCGGTCCGGCAGGGCTGGCGCCCGGCGGCCAGTTTGCTGTTCGAAACGTTTGGGGTGAAAGAGATGACAAACGAGATTCCCGCGGCAAGCGTCCTCCGTCCGGTGCTCGAGCGCGGCGTTCACGCCCCATGGACCTCGAGCGTGGGGCGCCTCTTTGACGCCGTGGCCTACCTCGCGGGAATCGCGGAGGAAAACCAATTCGAGGGCCAAGCAGCCATGAACCTGGAGCGCGCGATCGGAGATACCGTATCGGCGGAAGCCTATCAATTTGACCTTCGCAACGGCGTTGCGGATTGGAGCGCGCTGATCGCGGATATTTGTGCCGATAGGCAGAAAGGCGCTGACGCGTCTCAGATTGCGGCGCGTTTCCACAACGCCCTGGCAAACTGGATCGTGGAGGTGTCGGAAAGCACGGGCGTCAGCGATATCGTTTTAAGCGGTGGCGTGTTTCAGAATGGGTATTTGAGTGAACGCGTGTGCAATTTGCTCGAGGCCCGCGGGTTACGCGTTCTTACGCATCGCCAAGTGCCTCCAAATGATGGCGGGATCGCGCTCGGCCAAGCCGTCCTTGCGGCACGATGCACAAGTTGAGGTGAACCATGTGTCTCGCTGTACCCGGCAAGATTATCAGCATCACGGAAGAGGAAAATCTTGGGTTGCGACGCGGCAAGGTGGATTTTGCCGGAATCCGCAAGGAGGTTTGCTTGGCATACACACCGGAGGCGCGCGTCGGCGACTATGTACTCGTTCACGTGGGCTTCTCACTGAGCGTGATTGATGAAGCGGAGGCACAGCACGTGTTCGAGACGCTCCGGCAATTAGACCAGCTGGAAGAGCTGGGGGAGAGTGCTGGATGAAATTTCTGGAAGAGTATCGCGACCGGCAAGCTGTCGGTCAGTTGGCTCAGGCCATTCGGCGCATTGTGACGCGGCCCTGGACGCTGATGGAGGTCTGTGGGGGACAGACGCACACGATCGTGAAAACCGGGCTCCAGGATTTGCTTCCCGATACAATCACGCTGGTCCACGGGCCGGGTTGTCCGGTATGCGTGACGCCGCTCGAAACGATTGACCGTGCGATTGCGATCGCCTCACGGCGAGAAGTAATTTTTTGCTCCTTTGGCGACATGCTGCGCGTGCCGGGCTCCTCGAAGTGCCTCTTTGACGCAAAAGCAGAAGGGGCGGACGTGCGCATCGTGTATTCGCCGCTGGATGCGCTGCAACTCGCGCGCCGCCATCCGGACCGGCAGGTGGTCTTCTTTGCCGTGGGATTCGAGACCACCGCGCCAGCCAACGCGATGGCCGTCTGGCAGGCCGCGCGAGAAGGAGTTTTGAACTTTTCGCTTCTCGTTTCCCATGTGCTCGTGCCGCCCGCCATGGAAGCCATTTTGAATTCTCCGAATTGCCGCGTGCAGGCGTTTCTGGCGGCGGGGCACGTGTGCACGGTGATGGGCTTCGAGCAATACGAGCCCCTGAGCAGCCGATATCATGTTCCCATCGTGGTGACCGGCTTTGAACCCCTCGACTTATTGGAAGGCGTGCAGCTTGCGGTGGCGCAACTCGAGGACGGGCGCGCGCAAGTGGAGAACCAATACGCGCGCGCCGTCCGGCGGAGCGGGAACCGGCCGGCGCAGCAGCGGATTTCGGAGGTCTTTGAAATTATTCCATGCACCTGGCGGGGTATTGGAGAAATTCCTGCGAGCGGCCTTCGACTCCGCCCTGCCTACCGCTTCTTTGCCGCGGAGGAACGCTTTCATATCCACGTTGAACCTGTCCTGGAATCGAGCGAATGCATTGCCGGGCTTGTATTACAAGGACAGCGAAAACCGCAGGATTGCCCCGCATTCGGGACGCGTTGCACGCCGGAAATGCCACTCGGTGCGCCGATGGTATCTTCGGAAGGAGCATGCGCAGCTTACTATCACTATGGAAAACGGACCCAAGAGGCAGGTGGAACTGTCGTGTCCATTACCGCTGCCGGCCACTGAACGAATTTTGCTGGCGCATGGCGGCGGCGGGCGGTTGATGAACCAACTGCTCGAAACCATTTTTCTGCCCGCGTTTGCGAACCCCGCTCTTCTGGCCCGCCACGACGGAGCGCTGCTTAATTGTGAGGGCACTCGGCTGGCGATGACCACCGATTCCTACGTCGTCCACCCGTTGATCTTTCCCGGGGGCACAATCGGGGATCTAGCGGTCAACGGCACGGTAAATGATCTTGCCATGTGCGGCGCGCGCCCGCTCGGATTGAGCGCCGGATTCATCCTCGAGGAAGGCTTGGAGTTGAAAACTCTGCGGACGGTGGTCGAATCCATGCGGGAGGCCGCGCGCGTAGCGGGCGTCTCCGTGGTAACTGGCGATACGAAAGTCGTGGATAAAGGAAAGGGTGATGGAATCTTTATTAATACGAGCGGAGTGGGCGTGCTAGAGACACAACAGCCAATTGGCCCTGCTTCGATTCGTTCGGGCGACGCCGTGCTCATCAGTGGCGACCTGGGATCGCATGGTATTGCGATTCTTTCCGTTCGCGAGGGACTCGAGTTCGAAGGAGCGATCAAGAGCGACACCGCTTCGCTTTGGCCCCCGGTAAGGGCTTTGATTGCGGCGGGGGTGGAGATTCATTGCCTGCGCGACCTGACTCGGGGCGGTTTGGCATCTGCTCTGAACGAAGTAGCGACTGCCGGCGGTGTAGGTATCGCTGTGGATGAAGCAGCCATTCCAACGACTGAGGTCGTAAGGGGAGGGTGTGAAATCATGGGCCTCGATCCGTTATATGTGGCGAATGAAGGGCGCTTTGTTGCATTTGTTCCAGAACGAGAAGCAGATCGCGCCTTGACGATTCTCAGGGAACATAGTGTGTCGTCGGGAGTGGTTCGAATTGGAGGGGTGGTAGAAGGTCAGCCGCGCATCGTCACGCTGCGCAGCCGAGTCGGCGGCAACCGTGTTCTCGATATGCTGTCTGGGGAACCGCTGCCGAGAATCTGTTAGCTTCAATACTTTGAGGCTCTCGTATTCGCCGGGCCAACTTGCGTGAGCAAAAGGAAAGCGGTATAAGTCGGCCTGACCCGTCGGTCATGTGTTTTTGCTCTCCGCCTGACCAAACGGATTGTTCGGAAGAGAGGGAGTCACCGCTACGCGAAATGAGCGCTCTCTTCCTCAGTCTCACCAAGGAACAATGAGCGACACTTCCGTTGGGGTGAACGAGCGCGTCGTCATCGAGGTTCCCGACTTCGATCAACTCCTCCAGGCGTTGACCACCCGCGGGTACGAGATTCTTGGCCCGGTCGCCCGTGACGGTGCGATCGTGTATGACCGCGTGACATCCACAAGCGACCTGCCGTCTGGCTGGACCGACGAGCAGAACGGCGGCCAGTACCGGTTGAAACGCCGCGAGGATATGGCCCTCTTTGGCTATGCCGTCGGCCCACATTCGTGGAAGAAATTCCTTCATCCTCCTGTGCAGCGATTGTGGGAAGCGAAACGCGAAGGAAACACATTTCGAATTCTGGCGGATTCGCCGGCTCCGGCGAAGCGCGCCTTCCTGGGAGTGCGCGCTTGCGAATTGTACGCCATGGCCGTTCAGGACAAGGTCTTTCTGGAGGGTCCGTACGTCGAGCCGGGTTATCAGGCGCGCCGGGACAGTGTGTTTGTCGTGGCCGTGAACTGCGGCGTGGCGGGTGGCACTTGCTTTTGCGTCTCCATGAACGCGGGGCCGCGAGCCACTTTTGGCTATGACCTGGCGTTGACCGAAGTGCTGTCAGGCGGGCGCCATTATCTTGTCATGCATGTCGGGACGCCGCTTGGAGCAGAAGTCCTCCGCAATGTTCGCCACCGGCCGGTAGCGGACCCCGAAACGCGCGAAGCAGATGAAATCGTGGCGAATACCGCCCAGCAGATGGGCCGCCAGATGAATACTGAGGGAATCAAAGAGCTCTTATATAGAAATTACGAGCATCCGCGCTGGGAAAATGTGGCGGCGCGTTGCTTGACGTGCGCGAATTGCACCATGGTATGCCCAACCTGCTTTTGCACGACTGTGGAAGACGTGACGGACTTGAGCGGCGAACACGCGGAGCGCTGGCGGAAATGGGATTCCTGTTTCACCAAGGATTTCTCTTATATTCACGGCGGAAGCATTCGCGCAACCACGAAATCGCGCTATCGGCAGTGGATGACGCACAAGCTGGCGACCTGGATCGACCAATTCGGGAGTTCGGGGTGCGTCGGATGCGGCCGATGCATCACCTGGTGCCCGGTTGCCATTGACATCACCGAGGAGGTTCGCGCAATCCGGGAGGCAGAGGCGGCCGGTTTGTCAGCCGCCGGAACGGACCGACCATGATCGAATCGCTTGAACCCATCATCGAGGGGCATCTCTTCTTCAAGGGACTGGAGAAGCGCCACATCAAGTTCATCGCCGGATGCGCCAAGAATGTGCGCTTCGCGGAGGCCACGGTGATTTTTCGCGAAGGCGATCCCGCGGACCAGTTTTATTTCGTGCGGGAGGGCTTGGTGGCGATTGAGCTGATGGTGCCGCAACGCGGATTCACCACGCTGCAAACAGTGGGGGTCGGGGATGTCGTGGGATGGTCCTGGCTGCTGCCTCCGTACAAATGGCGATTTGCCGCCCGGACCACCGAGGTAACGCGCGCATTGGCGTTTGACGCCAAGTGCCTGCGCGCGAAGTGCGAAGACGACCACGATTTGGGTTACGAGCTTTTCAAGCGGTTCAGCAACGTCATGGCCGAGCGCTTGGAGGCCACCCGGCTGCAACTCATGGACCTATATGGCGTCGGGGCTTGACCAACCAGTGGCGGTGGGGCCTGTCGAGCCTATGGTCCCGCTGGCGTTCCCCATTGAGCGGGTGCGGAAAGAAACACACGATACCTTCACCTTAGACCTGGCGCCTCCGGCCGAATTTTCCTTTGCTCCGGGACAGTTCAACATGGTCTACGTCTTCGGTGTGGGCGAGGTGCCCATCTCGATCAGCAGCGATCCTAGCCAAAAGTCGGCCTTTCAACACACCACGCGCGTGGTAGGCACCGTGACGTCGGCGCTGAAGCGGTTGAAAAAAGGCGACACCGTTGGCATCCGAGGCCCCTTTGGCAGCTGTTGGCCTCTTGCCGAAGCCGTGGGAGGCGATTGCTTGGTCGTAGCCGGCGGCATTGGGTTGGCTCCCTTGCGCCCCGTTATTTACAGCATTTTGGCGCAGCGACAAAAGTATAAGCGGGTCGTGGTGCTCTACGGAACGCGCAAACGCGAGGACATTTTGTTTGCTCGGGAGCTCGAGCGGTGGCGTGGGAAGCTTGATCTGGAAATCGAAGTAACGATCGATCGCGGTGGGCCCGAATGGCGCGGAAACGTGGGAGTAGTCACGACACTGATCGCGCAGGCTCCCTTGGACCCGGCGAATACCACAGCGATGGTCTGCGGGCCGGAAGTGATGATGCGTTTCACCTTGATGGAACTGCAAAGGCGTGGCATCCCCGCCGAGCGCGTGTACCTATCCATGGAACGAAACATGAAATGTGCCGTCGGCTTTTGCGGGCATTGCCAGTACGGGCCCACTTTCGTTTGCAAGGACGGCCCCGTCTTTCGCTTTGATCGCATCGCGGCCGTATTCGGGAAGGTGGAAATCTAACATGCGTGGAAAAGGCAAACCCACGCTGGCCGTCTGGAAATTCGCGTCCTGCGACGGCTGCCAGCTCAGTCTCCTCGACTGCGAAGATGAATTGTTGGCCGTGGTCGGCGCATTGCAGATCGCCAATTTCGTGGAAGCGTCACGGGCCGTGGCCAAAGGACCCTACGACCTTTCTCTGGTGGAAGGCTCGATCACCACGCCGCACGACGCCGAAAGAATCCACACCATTCGCCGCGCTTCGAAGTTCCTTGTGACCATCGGCGCCTGCGCCACCGCGGGCGGCATCCAGGCGCTCCGTAATTTCAAGGATGTCCGTGAATTCACCTCCATCGTATACGCCCGGCCGGAGTACATCGAGACGCTCAACAAATCCACTCCCATTGCGGACCACGTGCATGTGGATTTCGAGCTGCGCGGCTGCCCCATCAAAAAACTTCAGTTGCTGGAGGTAGTCAGCGCCTTCTTGAACGAACGCAAGCCGAACACGCCGCCGCACAGCGTTTGCCTCGAGTGCAAGATGCGCGGCACGGTTTGTGTGATGGTCGCTCACGGCATGCCCTGCCTGGGTCCGGTTACGCAGGCAGGCTGCGGAGCCATTTGTCCGGCTTATGACCGCGGTTGCTATGGATGCTACGGTCCGAAGGAGACGCCCAACACCAAGTCGCTGGCGGCATTGTGGAGCGGCTTGGACGTCAGCGAAGAGGACCTGGTGCGGACATTCCGCGGATTCAACGCATTTGCGGAGGCCTTCCGCAAAGAGGGCGATGCGCATGAGCGGTAAAATCATCAAGGTGGATTACCTGGCGCGCGTCGAGGGCGAGGGCGCTCTGCACATCAAGTTGCAAGGCGACCGGGTGACGGACGTGCAGCTGCGCATCTTCGAGCCACCGCGTTTCTTTGAGGCCTTCTTGCGTGGCCGCAGGTTTTCGGAAGCGCCGGATATTACCGCCCGAATTTGCGGTATTTGTCCCGTGGCGTACCAGATGAGCGCGTGTCATGCGATGGAAGATGCCTTGGGCGTCAAGGTGGATGGCCCGCTGCGCGAGCTACGCCGTCTGCTCTATTGCGGTGAATGGATCGAAAGTCACTCACTGCATGTCTATATGCTGCACGCACCGGACTTTCTCGGCTATGAAGACGCCATTCAGATGGCCCGTGATCACCGCGAGATCGTTCAAAGGGGCCTGCGCCTGAAAAAGACCGGGAACGAGATCATGACCCTGCTAGGAGGCCGCGAAATTCATCCTGTCAACGTGCGCGTGGGCGGCTTCTACAAAATCCCTCCTAGGCACCAATTCGATGCGCTGACTGAGAAACTGAAATGGGCGCGCGAGGCGGCCCTCGAGACAGTCCGTTGGGTGGCCAAGATGCCTATCCCTCAATTCGAGCGTGACTACGAATTCGTCGCTCTCCGCCACCCCAACGAATATCCCTTCAACGAAGGCCGCCTGGTGTCCAACAAAGGTCTGGACATCTCCGTGCGCGAATACGATCAGCACTTTTCCGAGGAGCACTTGGCGCACTCGAACGCTCTCCATTCAGTGCTCAACCAACGCGGCGCCTACTTCGTCGGTCCTCTAGCGCGGTATAGCCTGAATTTCGACCGGCTCTCTCCTCTGGCGCGGGAAGCGGCGGAGGAAGCCGGCCTCGAACCGGTCTGTCGGAATCCCTTTCAAAGCATCATCGTTCGCAGTGTGGAAATCTTATATGCGTGCGAGGAAGCCCTTCGCATTCTCGATGAGTTCGAAACGCCCGAGAAACCTGCCCTCGAAGTCCCGCCACGAGTGGGCACCGGTTATGGCTGCACCGAAGCGCCTCGCGGGATTCTGTATCATCGCTATCGCCTCGACGCGCAGGGCGTCATTCTCGATGCCAAGATTGTGCCGCCCACCTCGCAGAATCAGAAAACCATCGAGGACGATCTGCGGGACTTCATTCCCGCCCGCGTGGCATTGCCGCCCGATGAACTCCAGAGGCAGTGTGAGCAGGTTGTGCGCAATTACGATCCCTGCATTTCCTGCGCAACACACTTTCTAAAGCTACGCTTGGAGCGCGAATGACGCTGATCTCGTCAGTCCCGCTTGTGATTGGAATCGGAAACACCCTCCGTAGCGATGATGGTGTGGGCATCTGGGTGGCACGCTGGCTTCGCGGGCAGGTTCGGGATGGCGTTTCCGTTGTCGAAGCAACCGGCGAAAGCGGAGCTCTGCTGGAAGCTTGGAAGGGAGCTGCGGCCGTGATCCTGGTGGACGCGGTGCGCTCCGGCTCCCCTCCCGGCACGATTCACCGGCTCGACGCCGCAGCCCAGCCCATTCGTTCGATCTTTCTCCGGAGTTCCAGCCACGATTTCGGCGTCGGCGAAGCAATTGAGCTTGCACGGGCGCTTAATCAACTCCCGCCGCGCTTGATTATTTACGGTATCGAAGGTGGCAACTTTGGCCCCGGTGCGGAGTTGTCGGCGGTGGTTGTCCAATCAGCCGCAGAAGTGGCTAACGAGCTCCTTAGTCAGGCTCGTGGCTGTACTACGAAGAGACCCACATAGCTCTGCTCAGCCCAGCCCGCCGACCGTGACTCCCTTTGGGCTCGATGATCGAATTCCACTGGGAGGGTTAGTCGAATCACCAGACATGCCCGGTAAGCGTTAATCGGGCACTGACAATTAGTCGCGATCCCCCTGAAGCAGCTATACTGTCGTCGATTCCGCACCCGGTGCGGTTCGGAGTGACCCGGATGAACTTTCCCCAATTGGCGCGATTTACCGATGTGGCGTTTCTGCTGCTGCGGCTCATGGTTGGGAGCGTGTTCGTCACCAGTGGCTACAAACATCTCAAAGACCCGGAAGCGCGAAGCAAGGACATTGGGATGAGCAAGAGCTTTACAATTTTTCTGGCCGCAGTTGAATTCGCGGGGGGACTGGGAGTTATTTCGGGGGTTCTCGCGCAACTCGCCGCCATCGGTTTGATTTTGATCATGCTCGGCGTGATCCAGAAAAAAATATTCGTTTGGCACTCGGGCTTCTGGGGCAAATCAGGGACGAATGGTTGGAGCTACGACACGATGCTTATCGTAATGAATCTGGTGATCGTTACGACGGGCGGCGGAAGCCTTGCGCTCAGTCGCCTGTTCCAGTAAGACCGGCCCATGCGTTCTCCGGCAGGCGCTTTAATCAGCGAGTAACAAACGCGGTGTAACCGCAGTGATCGCGACTTCGTCTTAACCCGTCATGCACCCTCAAGAGCAACAGCGTACGGGGGCGTGGAGGGGAGAAAATGACACAACTAAGGAGGCAGGTATGAGCACGAATGCAGTCCGTCGTATCGACACCCGCGTCGCGCCAGTCGAGATGAAGTTCGAGATCGTCGTCATCCCCGTCTCGGATGTCGAGCGCGCCAAGGAGTTCTACGCGAAGCTGGGGTGGCGGCTCGACGCCGACTACGACAACGGTAAAGACTTCCGCATAATCCAGTTCACGCCGCCCGGCTCCGGGTGCTCGGTCATCTTCGGCAAGAACGTCACCCCGGCGGCGCCCGGCTCGGCCCAGGGCCTGTACCTGATCGTCTCCGACGTCCAGGCCGCGCGCAAAGCGCTGCTCGATCGCGGCGTCCCGATCAGCGAAGTGTTCCACAACGAAGGGGTGTACGCGGGCACGGACGAGCCGTTCCTGTTCGGACGCGTGCGCGTGAGCGGTGCGGATCCCGAGCATCGCAGCTATCGTTCGTTCGCCTCCTTCCGTGATCCCGACGGCAACGGCTGGCTATTTCAGGAAATCACCACGCGGCTGGCTGGTCGCATCGACCCCGCAGCCACCACGTTCGCCTCGGCGAACGACCTAGCCAGCGCCCTCCGGCACGCCTCGGCCGCCCACGGCGAGCATGAGAAGCGCATCGGTGCGGCCGATCCGAATTGGCCCGACTGGTACGCGGCGTACATGGTGGCGGAAGAGGCCGGCACCGAATTGCCGGTGTAGCGCCAGCCATGAGAATCCCCTTGAAGGAGGCCAGTCATGCGCTCTGACATCGTGCCCGGACGCACATTTCCCAACTACGAGTTGCCCGATCACACGGGCACTTTGCGCAAGCTCAGCGAGCTTCAGGGCGATGACCCGCTGATCCTGACGCTCGCGCGCGGCCACTACTGCCCCAAGGAGCACCAACAGCATCTGGAGCTCGCCGCGTTCTATCCGAAGATCGCGGTGGCGTACACCCAAATCGCCACAATATCCACCGACGACCACCACACCCTTCAGGAGTTTCGTGCGTCGGTCGGCGCCCAGTGGTCCTTCCTCTCCGACCCTGATCGAAAGGTGCAGAAGGACCTCGACATCCAGGAGTACACGGACCCCGACAACAACCCGATGATTCCGCACACGCTCGTGCTCAAGCCCGGTCTCCTGATTCACCGCATCTACAACGGCTACTGGTTCTGGGGCCGCCCATCGGTCGCAGACCTGTGGCACGACCTGCGCGCCGTGACGAGCCAGATCCGCCCCGACTGGGATCTGAGCGCTCCTGGACTCCGCGAGGCCTGGAACGCGGGCGACTACTCGCGTTTTCACGGATGGAACAAGCGGACTGGTACCAAAGCAGCGCCGGTTGGACGCGACGAGAAACAGTGACCGCCAAGCATCAGCGCAGTGGGCGCGCGTGAATACGAACGTGTGGTTGAGGCGAGCACAATTCCAGGATGCTGATCGGAGGAACCATGAGCACTCCAACCGTCGCAAATCCCGCGCGGCGCGAGCCCGCACTCCTCGGGCAAACCGTCGTAGTGATCGGCGGGAGCCTAGGCATCGGGCTCGAAACGGGCCGGCAGGCTCGCGCGGAGGGGGCCAAGGTGATCCTCACCGGCCGCGACCCACAACGCCTGGAGAACGCCGCACGCGAAGTCGGCGCGATGAGCAGTGTGGCGTTCGACGCCACCGACTTCGATCGCCTCGGGAAGTTCTTCGACGAGCTGCCCACGCTGATCGACCACGTGCTGGTCACCGGTCCAGGCCCCTACTACGCGCCGCTGGCGGAGTTTGACGTCGCTAAGGCACGCCGCGACGTGGACGCCCATCTGCTATTGCCGCTGGAGGTCGCCCGGAACGCCGCGAGCAAGGTTCGCCCGGGAGGGACCCTGCTCTTCATGGGCGGCACGGGTGGCCGCAGCACGGCGGTGGGACTCGCGTTCATCTCGGCACTCACGGCCGCGCTACCCGCGCTGGTCAAGAACCTCGCGCTGGAGCTCGCGCCCGTGCGCGTGAATCTGATCGCGGCCGGGTTTGTCGATACGCCGCTGTCCGCGGCAATTCTCGGGGACCAGTTGGACGCACGCCGCGAGCGGCTCCGCATGACGCTACCCATCCGGCGCGTCGTCGGCCCGGCCGACATTGCCGCCCTTGCCGTCCACCTCATGACGAACACGGCGATAACCGGAGCAACATACGACATCGACGGCGGACAACAGCTCGTCGAGGGGTGAGCTCGTGATTCATGCCGGTGACCTCAGGTCCTGGTTGATGCCATAACGACGTGGGCCTCGCGACGGCCTGAGTAAACTGTTCGGTGTTCGCCCTAACAGTGCTCGGACCGAAGAGGCCGAGATGCGAATTATAGGATGTGACTTGCATGCTCGCCAGCAAACCGTGGCGATGCTGGACACCACCACGGGAGAGGTCGTGAAAACAACTCTGACGCACGAAGACAACCACGTGCGGGAGTTTTATGCCACGCTTCCACGCCCGGTCCGCGTGGGGATCGAAGCCACGGGATCGATGATGTGGTTTGTGAACCTGATGGAGGAACTGGGAATCGAATGTCAGATCGGCCATCCAGCAAAGATTCGGGCTG
>Ga0187806_1000103_pt1 | contig 18557 bp, 20 predicted proteins | sample NC_wetland_sal_i_7_FD_132470 | JGI IMG/M metagenome (GOLD analysis project Ga0187806, IMG submission 132470) | Wetland sediment microbial communities from Neuse River Estuary, North Carolina, USA - ASW_1 | ecosystem: Environmental > Aquatic > Freshwater > Wetlands > Sediment | place: USA: North... | reverse complement strand
GTCGAGCGAGAGACCACGCCAGGCGTACCTGGGCGCGTCGAGGATCTGGCCGCCGGGCAGGGAGATCTCCGCTGCACCGGGGGGCGGCGTCGCGGCCAGCAGCTGGATGAGCGTGGTCAAGCCGCGCGCCACGCCGGCCGGTTCCGCCGCGGCCAGGACGACCTGACCGGTGTCGATCGCCAGCGAATACCGCTCGTCGGGAGGATCGCCGCCGGCCGGCGAGACACCCAGCGGCGCCGGGAGCACGCCGAATTCGTCCCGGGCCGCGAGCTCGATCCTGATGGATGGTTCGTCCGGCCCCGGGCGGCCAGCCACCGGCGCGACGCGCAGCGCCGTGCGCCGCCCGATCTCCGAGCAGAATCGCCGGACCATCGGCGCAACCTCGGGAGCGGTGTAAGCGATCCTCGTGCCTGACCGCACGGTGAACGGGCCTCCCCCGCCGTCGAACCGGACCGGGGCCGGTATGACCGGGTGGCTCACCGATCCTGAACCTTGCCGCCGGGCGCCTGCTCGCCGGCGGGAGCGACCGCCGCCGGGCTCTGCGTCCTGGCCTCCATCAGCGCGACGTGGCACGCGGCGAACTGCGACGGCGCCACCTCCCCGAGCTGCGGCGTGATGCGACGGCACTCGTCGATGGCGAACGGGCAGCGCGGCTCGAAGCGGCACCCCGGCGCCGGGTTGATGAGGCTGGATTGACACCAGAGGAAATTCCCGCTTAAAAGGAAACAGGTTGCGAGTAGGCGCCGGCCCCGGAATTGAATCAGGCCGAACGAACCGTGGTTCCCCGCTCCGGCAAGCTGGGCGGGCCCCGGGCGGGCCCGTTCAGGTCCAGGTGTCAGACATGGCGTTCCTCTCTCCGTCTGCCGCTGCCCCGGGGCGCTCCGGCGCACCGGGTACAACACACTATGTAATCATATAACGACACAAAGTAATCACCGGTTCGACGCCCCGCGAGCATGTGGCTCTCACCGGGGGTCCTGGCGTGATCCCGGCGCGGCGGCCCGGTCATCGCGCCTCCCGCCTGTACCCCTGGTGGCCAGTGCCTCCACATCCGCGCGCCGGTACCGCGGCCGGCCGGCCTCATTGCGGATCTCGGGCAGCCGCCCGCGCCGCGCCCAGGTCGCCACCGCCGCCGAGGTCACCCCGAACAACGACGCCACCTGCCGGCGCGTCATCAGGTCCTCACCCATGCGGCCACCAGTCACTTGCCGCAGCCGCGAATCCGGGACTGGCCGGACGCGTCGTACGCGCCGGCCGGCCGGACGAATGCCGCGCCATCACGTTCATCGGGGTTCCCCCTGCGGGCCGGAATGAGCTGGTCCGGGGACGGCGCTGGTCACCCTGCGCGACTGTGCCCGGGCAAGGCCCGGGCAGAATGCCGAACTACCCGATGCCGGTTGCACAGAAAATTCTGCTGCAACTTGCAGTGAGAAACATCGGTCAGTTGACCGATATTGAACCACTGCGCCCTCCACCGGCCGCGCCGGGGACCGCCGCGGCCACGATCAGGTCCGGACTCGGGCGTCCCGGTGATCCGCGCCGCTCCGGTCCCGTGTCCCCAGTAACGCGCCGTCAGGTCCGCGTCCGTCAGGGCGGTCAGCCCGGGCTGCCGGACAGACCGCGCAGTGCACCGCGGACCGCGAGCACGTCCCGGGTGGCTGCCACATCGTGCACCCTCACCATGTCCGCCCCCAGGTCGGCAAGCGCATATACGGCCGCGAGCGAACCGGCTATCCGGTCCATCGGATCCTGCCGGTGAGTAATGCGACCTATCATCCCTTTCCTGCTTACGCCTATAGCTACCGGAAACCCGATGGCGCGCAATTTTGGCAGGTTTGCGATCAGGGCGATATTATGCTCGAAGGTCTTGCCAAAGCCGATGCCGGGATCGACCCAGCATTTCTTTACTCCGGCAGCAATCGCCGACTCGGCGACGATGCGGAGGAAAGAGTATACTTCGGCGACCACGTTGTCATATTTCGGCGCATTCTGCATAGTGCGAGGCTCGCCTTGCATATGCATCGCGACATACTCAACTTCTGCCGCGCCCGCAATCTCAAACAAAGAAGCACTTACGTCATTTATCATGAATGCGCCCGCCTCGACGGCCCGTTCCGCCACCTCTGCGTGCCTGGTGTCGACCGAGACCCGGCCCAGCTTGGCCAGCTCGGTGATCACGGGCAGCACTCGCCGCAGTTCCTCCTCCGGCGGGACCGGCTCCGCGCCCGGACTGGTGGACTCCCCGCCCACGTCGATGATGTCGGCACCCTCGTCGAAGAGCTGCTCACCATGAGCGACTGCAGCCCGGGTGCTGAACCAGCTGCCGCCGTCTGAGAAGGAGTTAGGAGTGACGTTGAGGATCCCCATCACAAGCATCGGTCACTCCAAGTCGATCATCGGAACCGTGGGTCCACATTATGTCACGGGACGTGGGTGGCCTGCCCGGCCGCATATACGCTGTCGCCGGCCCGGTCCCAAGCACAGCCGAATAGCGGCTGCACGACCGCGTATCGCTGCATTGCAGGCCCCGGGAATGCGAATCCCAAATGCGAAGTGTGCCGCCGGTGCCAGCACTACGGATTAGCCGCCCATTGGGCGAGAAAAGCGGCGCGGGTGGGTTCATACGTCGGGGGCGGCGCGGGCGATCGGGGCTGGCGGCGGCGACCCTCATGACCCGGGCAGATCGGCCGCGCCCGGCCGCGTGCGCGCGGCGCTCCGGGGGGCCGAGCCAGCCCTTCAGCATGGGCCGGAACCGGCGCCTGACCGATTGCGGACATGTTCGCGGGCGCCCGCACCTATCATCAAGCCCATGTGGCCGACGGGTTACGTGCCCCGGTGGCGGGCAACCGGCGGTTCCGGCGCCGTGCCGATCGGGCCTGCGATGACCACCCTGAGGTCGATGATCGCGTACCTCGCAGCCATGGTCCGCTGCGCCGGAAGCGTCTATATCGTCGTGCAGGTCGTCATCTGGCACTCGTTCTACACGACCGCTTCATGGCGCCTGGCGGGGCCCGCCCTGGCCGTGGCGTGGGCGGTGACGGTCATGGTCTACCTGCGAAGACGCTGGCCCTCGCCCTTTTTCGCCTGCGTGGACTCGGCCGTTTACCTGGCGCTCGCGCTCGGCGCGCAGGAGTGCGTGCCGCCCGCCGTCCGTGACAACACGTTCAGCTGGCTGGTCATCAGCATGTCGGGCCAGCTCATAGTCCCCGCGTGGTACGCGCCCGGTGTGCTCTCCGTGCTGCTGATGCTCGGTTCGCCCGCGGCCTACTGGGCCGGCGCGGCGCTGCAGCCGGATACGGGTACCAGGACGCTGACGGGCGCGGCGGTCTTGCTGACTATCGTCGGGTTCATTCACGGATACTGCCGGCGGGAACTCTACGGCCGCGCCGCCGCGGCGGACGCCGGCCTGGACCGAGCCGACCGGGCTGCCGGGGAGCAGTACGCCATCCTGTGCCGGAACATCGAACGCCGCGAGTATGAGCGCCTGCTGCACGACACGGTCCTCAACACGCTCACCGCCTTGGCCCGGGCCAGCCGCGATGATGTGACCGAGGTGGTCAACAGGTGCCGGCAGGACGTGGCCCTGATCGAGGGCGCGCTCGCCGGCCCCGATGACCCGGCCGCCGCGGCCGGCTGCGCTTCCGGCGATCTGCTGAGCGACGTGCAGGCGGTTGTCGCCGATATGCGCGCCCGAGGGCTGACCGTCCACGTCGAGATCGATGACCGGGGAGGGCTGGCCGTCCCGGCCCGGGTCATCATGGCGATCTCGAACGCCGCACGCGAGGCCCTGTCGAACGTGGCCGCGCACGCGGGGACCAGAGAGGCCTGGGTCAGGGTGCGACTGACGGCACCGGAGGGGGAGGCCGAGGTCCCGTGCCGCCTGCAGGTGATCGTGCGCGACCGGGGCACCGGGTTTGACCTGGCCCGCGTGGACGGGACCCGGCTCGGCCTCCGGCGGTCCATCGCGGAACGTACCGCCGACTGCGGCGGGCATGCGTCGATATGGTCGCAGCCAGGGCGGGGCACGATGGTGTCCCTGTCCTGGCCCGGGCCCGGGCGGTCCGGCGAGCCGCATCCGGCCGGCCGCACGCTCGCTCAGGAGAGCCTGCCGTGGTGAGCCATCACGAGGTGGCGCGGGATACCGCCGAGGTCGGGCTGATGCGCATGGTCCGAACGCTGGCGGTGATCTTGCCGTCCCTTGCGCTGGTCCAGGTGCTGGCCTATTCGAGTGATTACCGTCAGCCTGCCGCGGCGGTCGTGGTCTGGCTCGTGGTCCTCGGCGCCGGGGCCTGGCTTGTGCCACGGCTGCGCACGGGTGGCCTGGCCACGGGCGAGACGGCGGCGGCCGTCTCGATCGCGGTCGCAGCCGTGGCCGCGATCGGGGTGGTGCACCGGGCGCACGGCGCTTCGGCGAGCGTTGACCTGGCCATCCTGGGCACGGTCTGGCTGCTTGTCCTGGTCGTGATGAGCCATCAGGCCCGGGTGTGGATTCCGGGCGCGCTGCTCGTCTTCGCCGTGCATGGTGCGCTGCTCATCCGCGACGGAGGCCTGAACCCGCTGAGCCTGTCCCAGCTGGAGGCGGCTGGCTACATCATCGCGATAGTCCTGACCGCGTTCGCCGTCCTGCGGCCGACCCTGGACATGCACGTCAGCATGGCCGCACGGCAGGCCTCGCTGGCCAGCAGGTCGGCGGCCGAACGTGCCGCGGCGGCAGCGATCCAGCAGGAACGGCGGGGCAGGCTCGCGGTGCTCGAGCAGGAGGCGCTTCCGCTGTTGCGCGACATCGCGGACGGGACGCTGGACCCCACCGAGGAGGGCGTGAGGGAGGAGTGCGCCCGGCACGCGGCGGTCCTGCGGCGTTCCCTGACCGGCGGTGCGCCGGGTGGCGGCGGGCTGGTGGCCGGGCTCCAGCCAACGCTGCGAGCCGCCGCCGCGCGAGAGATGCCGGTGGCCGTCCAGGTGATCGGCGACCCGGGAACGCCATCGCCACCGGTCGCCCGCGCGGTCCTGGCGGCGGTGGAGGCCGTGATCAGCGCGCTTCCGCCGCATCAGGTCATGCTCACCGTGCTCGCTTCCGGCGATGACGTCGAGCTGTACCTGACCTTCAGCGCGCCGTTGCGGACCGCACCCGACCTGACGCGATTCGGGCTGGATGTGCCCGCGTCGGCGCGCTGGCACGCCCGCGTGGGCACCACGGAGACCGGTGGCGGATGCCTCGAGGTCAGCTGGCGGAAGGACGGTGCCGCTTGACCGGCGTCATTGACATCGCTGCCGTGGATGACCACCCGATCATCCTCGACAGCGTCGCGGGCTGGGTCATGGCGGACGAGGGCGATATCCGGGTCGTTGCCACCGCCGCGACCGTGGACGCCCTGCTGGCCGGACCCGGGCGCAGCGCAGACGTCGTTCTGCTCGATCTCGAGCTCCGTGACGGGACCACGGTGGCGGGCAACGTGGCCGCGATCCTCGCGGCGGGCCCGGCGGTCCTGGTCCTCTCGGCCTCCGACCGGCCGCTCGCCGTCCGCGCGGCGATGCACGCCGGGGCGCGCGGGTACGCCCTGAAGAATGAGCAGGCCAGCCAGATACGGTCGGCGATCAGGGAGGTTGCCTCGGGCCGGGACTGGATCACCCCGCACCTGGCCTACATCCTCGCTACCGATGACGCCGCCGACGGCCCGGCTCTCAGCCACCAGGAAAGGCGTGCGCTGCAGCTCTACGCGACGGGTCTGCCGATGAAATCCGTGGCCAGGAAGATGACCATCAGCGAAGAGACCGTCAAGCAGTACCTGGGGCGCGTACGCGAAAAATACGCGCATGCCGGACGTGCCGCGCCGACGAAATTGGAGCTGTACTATCGAGCCGTCGAGGACGGACATCTCCCACCCCCTCCTTAGCCCGCTAACCCCCCCAAGCGGATCAGGAGACTGGAGACGCCCGTCCTCGGCCTTCGTGCGCTAACAACTTACTTTCAGCCAGCGGCTGTGTCATGACCCCCGTTCTGGGGTCACGACAGCCGCCGAGCGGGCGTGCCTGCCGCCGCGGCTGGCCTGGATACCTTTCCCGTTTCCCTGCCGGTACCTGGCCATCTATCCGGAAGCAGCGGGAATTTGAAGCTACGAATAAGTCTGGATGGAAATTCATGCTATTCCAGGCGCCGGCCCTGTCCGCGGCGTGAGCGCGCCGGTTCTCAGCGCCGGCTTGAATAGTCCGGCGGCGGGTCAGGATGCCGCGATGAGCAGGGAGTCTCCATCGAGGGTCGCCGGCTCGGTCTCCTCGTCGGGGTGAATTCCGAGTCGGCCGGTCTCGGGCTGGGTCACTGGCTGGTGCTGATGCTGACGCGCGAGGCGTGTTGCCGTGTGCCCGCGGCCGGGCGCTGCTTTTGCCGGGCCTGGCGGCTAGGAGGCGGCCGGCCCGCCATCGGCCTGCCAGACTGCCCGGACCGCGGCCGCTTCGGCCGCTGCCTGGGCCCGTCCGGCGGTCGCCGCTGCTGCCCGGCGCGACACGTCAAGCACGTTGTGCCCGATGGCCCGCATGGCCGGGCGGTCCGGCCGCACGAGCGCGACACGGGCTCCGGCCGCGGCCAGCGCGGCGGCCTGCCGGCCGGGGCCAGGCATAATGGGCCCCATGCCCTGGGCTACGGGCGCCACGATAACCACCCGTTGGTATCTGGCCGCCAGGTCGGCGTTGGCTACTGAGCGCACGCCGCCGTCCATGAAACGGCGATTCCCGATGGTGACCGGCGGCCAGATTCCAGGCACCGCGCAACTTGCGCCAACCGCATCCACCAGGCCGGCCTCACCAGAGGAATCAAACACCACGAACTCGCCGGTCCGCGCGTCCACGGCGGTCACCTTGAGCATCTTGGCGGGCCAGCCGCTGGCAGGAAGCCGGGCCTCGAACACCGTGCGCCGGTCGGCCTCCGGCATGACACGCGCGGCCAGCGCCCAGTGGCCGATCCGTGCCCGCGCCCGCACCGGATCTCGGCTGGTGTTCATGACCCACGCCAGCCTGCCGATGACGCCCCAGCCGATCCGGGCGGCGGGCTCAGGATCAGGCGGCGCGAGCTGAGCCTGGTACAGCGCCTCAGGCTCTTGCCCGCAGGTGATGTCGGCGCCGACAACCGACCCGGCCGATGTCCCGATGATCACGTCAGCCGCGGCCAGGTCGATACCCCGGTCGGCTAGCCCCGCGATTATGCCGATCTCCCAGGCAATGCCAGTGACACCACCGCCGCCCAGGACGAGCGCACGTCTGTCCATGACTTCCCTTGTACACCCATCCGGCGGATCTGGCTCCAGGTAGCGCGGCACCGGCAGGACTCGGCGGTTCAGCCGTCACTGGCCGCCGGGCAGCGCAGCCGGGCACTCGCAAGCCTCACTCAGCGGTTCACGGCCGCCGCGCCGCAGCCAGACGAGGCCGTGTGTGCCATCGTCAGGTACCAGATCCAGGAGATCGCCGGTCTTGCCCGCGCAGATGCCTCCCAGGCCAATCAAGGTGTGCCAGGCGGTCACCAGGGGGTACTGTGACGGGTCTGGGTCTCTGCTGGCAGTACCGGCTGAGCAGCATCTTCGCGATCGGGATTTGGTGAAGCACCTACATGGTGGCATTCGTACGGGTTCGGTCCTCCCGGCGAGTCGGCGGTGCCTGCGGGCGGGCATCAGCTAGCGTGAAGACCAACGCTGGGGAACAGGAAGTGAGGCCTGTGTCCAGAAGCAAAGCCCGGCCCGGCCGAGAGCTGCTGGCCGCGAGCCGCCTCGCTGGGGTCTGCCCGGTCCGCGGACGCCCCACCGAAGGGGGCGGGTACGGTGCTGGCCGGACCGCCGGTGGCCGCTCCCGTTCGCTCGGCCATCTGTTCGATTGCTGATATTCACCCGGTAGCCAGGAGGAGGAGGAAGGGCACATGACTAGCATGTCGCAGCTCGAAAGGACGGGCTTCGCGGTCGATGAGCCTTTCGCTGTAGGCCCGTACACCGGCCCAGCTGTCCCTCTGGCCGGCGGCCAGGCCAACCTTCCCAGCCTGTTTGAAGACGCCTCGAATTTCGAGCTGCGCTTCGTCGAGGATTATGACCAGATCAAGGCCACGGTGCAAGCTCTCAAGACGCTGAACCTAAAAGTCGTGCTGACGAACGGTTCCTTTGACATCCTTCACGAGGGCCACTCCATGTATCTCGAGGCGGCCCGCCGTTTTGGGCATTTTCTCATTGTCGGAGTCGACAGTGACGATAAGATCAAGGACCGCAAGGGACCCAACCGGCCAGCTGTCCCTGAAATGGAGCGGCTCCGCATGGTGACCCACCAGCGTGGTGTCGGTCTTGTCACATTGAAACATCTTTATCACCCTAGGTGGCATCTCATCAAGGCGGTAGAGCCCGACGTCCTCGTTGCCACTGAGGATACATACACCGAAGCCGACATCCGCGAGCTCGAAGCACATTATTGTGGACAGGTAAAAGTACTCGAAAGGATGGCTACCGTCAGTACGTCCGCGAGGCTCCGGAGGATACAGTTGGGTATCTCGGAGCCGGAGCAACCGACGCCGGCAGCCGAACCTGAGCCACGGCCCCGCAGCCAGCTAGTCCATGCAAACATGTAAGAACTTGAAACAGATCCTTCTGTACCTACCGGTTATTCACGCTGGACACGAAGGCTTCTTTGGCAGGCATCCGGACGTAGATGAAGTTCTTCTGCTGGGATCTGGATTCGGGGAACTCTTCCGCAGTGTCGCCAAAGACATCCGGGCGCTTCCGGCGGAGCGAGCAGCCCAGCTCCTGCAAGTGATACTCCCCGATACGCGTATCCGCGTGATACAACCCGCCGACTTGCCGGCGGCTCTCACGGCGGAAACCCTCATCGTGCCGGACGAGGATGTCACGCGGAGTCTGGCGTCGGAGGGCCATTTTAAGAGCGTCAGGAACCTGATCTTTGATAAGACGTTTCTGCGTTGGGACAGAGATTGGAGCCGAGCCCAGCGGCCGGCTCGTTTTGACGGGAAAGTAGCAGTAGGCGGCCTGCCTCATGCGTTTCTCGCGCAGGCGCAAGGCCTGTCGGATAGAAGCTCTGACTGGTGGCGACAGGTCGCAGCCATTGCCGCCCGAGGAGACGAGGTACTCGGCTTTGCGTGGAATCATCACCATCCAACGGAATATTCGCCTTATATAGACGGTGATCCAAGAGATGGCTTTAGCCGTGGGGTACGAGCCGACCTGTCCACTGCGATCCATGCTGAAGCTTCGATTATCGCTCAGGCTGCCCGGGACGGCGTCGTACTGTGCGGTGCGGATCTATACGTAATGACATTTCCCTGTCCGCCGTGTGCGCGTCTCATCGCTGAGGCCGGGTTCCGCCGGTGCTTTTTCGCAGGCCCCTACTCGGTTCTTGAGGGCGAGAATGTCCTACGGGCTAGCGAGGTGGAGACCATCTGGGTTGACCTGGATACGACAGCAACCGGAACGCCCGAAGGCCTTCGGCTGGAGCCGCGGAATTCATGAGGTGAGCCGTGGGCTGAAGCGCATCCGTACAGGCTCTCCCTGCATCAAGGCGCTGGCGACAAGCACATGAGCATGCACATGCGCCACGGTAGCTCCGGTAAATTTGCAGTCACCGTTACGGATTCCGAGTCCGTAATATCTCAGGTCAAATCGTTCGCGTACCATAGCGAGCGCATTCCAAAAATCCTGCTGAGAGGCTGGGTCTAGATCCAGGACGTCGTTTGCATGCTGGCGTGGAACCAGAAGCAGATGAAGCTCTGTACCTTTATAAGGGAATTCGTTAGGAGTGATGGTCCAGTGCGAGGTCTCCCAGAGGACTGTCTGACGGTCATGCTGCCGAAGACCCTCGGGACAGAAGAGGCAAATCCCCGCAGCTTCGAGCTTTCGCATCTCCGCAAGTTGCTCGGCGGTCCGGAAATTCTCCAGGCAATAAAGGCTCAAATCAGCTCCGCTTATACTCAAGGAACGAATACGAATGGCTCCCATTCAAGCTTGGCCGGTCGTCGCGAGCAACCAGGCGGAAGCCTTCGAGCCAGCCGGATGGCATACTGGCATCTCCTGATATATCACTATGTACTCTGGTAAGATAGATCTTATCAACAAAAGGCAGCGCTTGCCTATATACGGAAGCACCGCCGATGACGAAAATCTCGCCGGCAGCCGTCCGTGCTCCAACCTCGCTGGCTCGCGAGATGGCACATCTTACGGACGGCACCCAGAGAAGGCCGTCATCCTGTTGCGCTCTTGGCTGCGAACTGATGACGATAGAGGTACGGCCCGTAAGCGGATGACCGAGACGAGCCAGGATAGATTCGTGCGTCAGTCTGCCGAGGATCACGGGGTGACCGATAGTAAGGCTTTTGAAGTGGCGCAGGTCCTCGGGAAGGGACCAAGGGAGCGATAGGCCCTGCCCGATAACATCGTTCCGCGACGCGGCAACAACAAGCGACGTGATCATGGCGAAGCCACAGCGGTCATTATAGCCGTTCCATGGTTAGCGGCGGCATTGCCGCCTTCTGGGATTGCCAGCTGCCTCACGTTGTTCATGGGTATACCCGATTAGCAGAGGTCAGGTCCGCCCGTCTCTTCATACAGGCGTCCATCCACCGACCGCTTACCGTGGCGCGTATCGTTGACTTAGCCACTCTAACGTCTGTGGACATCCGCAATATCCCTCCAGTGCCCGATCCCTCCAGTGCCCGGGCCTGCACTCGGCGGTAGGCCAGACACGCAAGCGGAGCGACGCGGACAGACCTCACCTCAGTACTCTCCTGATCATCGGAGCGTATACGGCTCCAGGACTCCCGGGCAGGCATAGCAGCCACTCCCCTGCTGCGGTAGCTCGCTCCGGGTGGCCTGCGTGGCTCCGGTGTCCGTCTCCAGGCCGCACCGTGGCGGTTAGCTTTTCGGCGTTGAGACCTGCCGGCGTCGCACCCCGAGGCGGTGCGTTGATGGCTGTCCATGAAGACCGGGCGTGCAGACTGCTGAGCCCGTTTTCGAGGGCCAGGCACCACGCCGAGCAGCCGTCATGACCGCAGTTCAACGGGGGGGCACGCCCGGCACTTGACTAGTGGACCGCCCAGACTGACGTACCCGGCCTGTAGTGTTGACCGGGTGGCAAGCCGACCTGTCCCCAAGCCCGGAGGTCCCGTGCCATGAGTCATCCCCAGAGCAGAACGATGACCTTCGAACCGCTCTATTATGCTGATCGCATCACAATAATTAACCCTCGCGGCGACGTCGGCATAGTCACTCTCTGGACACCTCTTCAAACAGCAATGCGCATGATCGATAAGATATCGCCAAGTATTCTGGACCCTTGCAACGGCCGGGTTGCCGTCATATCAAACCTCTACGGCGACGGCATGTACCAGATGCTGTGCAATCTTCTTTACAACCCGCAGATCCGGCATTTGGTGGCTGTCGGCGAGGAGCTTCTAGCTCCTACTACTGCCGAGATTGAGGCTTTCCTGAGATACGGGCTGGAACAGGCTGTGATGCTCGGGACTACTATAAATCGAATACCCGGCACCAGCAGGATCTTTCCATTGCTGGAGGACTTCGATACCGCGCGCTTGCAACGCCAGCTCACCTTTGCTTATCTGGGGAAGCTAGCTGGCGGCGAGGCAGGCGCGAGGCTACCGGGATATCTTGGCTCTCTCCCACGTCATACATCACACATCGCCGGAGAACGGCTCCGGGTCGAGATCCCTCCCGCGCTTCCCGGCGACTATGCATTCCAGCCCTCTGATATCACAGCCCATCAGGTGACGCGGCGGCGGCCGTTGGACTGCTGGGAAGAACTTGTCACCAGGGTAGTAAGATTCGGTCACCCGGTCGAGCTCCGGAGCGGTCCGCGACTGGAATTGCTCAATACGAGAGCGGTGATAACCGAGCCGGTGGTCGAACCTGCCGAGGTGCTCGAGCAGTACGGTTTTTCCCTTGAACGCTTCCGGAAGTACCAGAACATGATGCTTGACCCGAGCGTGCCGCCGGACATCTCCTACACATACGGGAATCGGCTTCGCGCCTACTTCCACAGCGGTGGGCGGGATATTGACACTTTGGACTCTGTCGTTAAAGAGTTGCGGCACAATCCCGAGAGCCGTCACGCCTTCGTGTCGCTTTGGGACACTAGCGCCGACCTTCACGCGGCAGAACGAGATGACGCATCCGTGCCATGTCTCGTGACAGTTTTCTTCCGCCGTTCTGAGGGAAGGCTGACCCTGACCGCGACTTACCGCTCGCATAATCTGCTCTCGGCATGGCTACAGAATGTGTACGGCCTGATGAAGATTCAGGAGGAAGTATGCGAGCGAACCGGAATGGCACCCGGCCCCCTGACAGTGATCAGCCATTCCCTGGGCATCGACCCGCGTAGCCCTCAATATGGCGTGGCGCGGGGAATCGCCGCAAGGTGGACCCGCGACGAAGACCTCGACCGCAGCACCGGCAAGCACTCCCTTCGGGAGGACCCCAACGGGTATTTCATTGTCACGGCAGACGAGGCCGCGGGGGAACTGGTCGCTGAGCATCGATACGAGGGCCTGCTGGTGAAGCAGTACCGCGCCGACAGGGCCGCCAAGATCGAGCGGGAAATCATCGGCGACATGGCGGTCAGCCTGGTCTCACACGCACTGTGGCTCGGCCGCGAGCTGGCCACCAAGGAGCTGGTCCTGCGCCAGGGACGCCGCGGCCAGGCCGGAGGGGCAGCAGGCGAGGCCCCGGCTCCATGACCACATCACTTGTCATCCTCGACATTGGCTCGTCACTCGTCGAAGGCCCGGCCCGTGGACCAGCCTCGCGAATTGCCGCTGCCGGAGGCCTGACCACTGACCAGAAACATGACCTGCACCGGCTGCTGATGACCGCACCGTATCCCGGCCCGGCAGACGTGTACGCAACGGTCCGGGAGCATCTCGGCGTGGTCAGCCCGGCAGTGGAATCAGCCATCGCCGAGATCTGGGACGCCCAGGAAGGCGAAGCCCGACTGATTCCCGGCGTATCCGAGACTCTCCAGCAGCTCGTGGAGCGGGGCTATCAACTGGCATTGCTGTCCAATATCTGGACTCCATATTACAGGTCAGTCTATCGGCTGCTTGGCGGCTTCTTCGACTTGCATATCCCGCCTGAACTACGGCTCTTGTCGTGTCGTGAGGGGCTGGTCAAGCCGGCCCCCGAGCTATTCCTACGAGTACTCGAGCGCGCCGGGGCCAGTCCGGCCGGGACACTGATGGTGGGTGACTCGTACGACAAGGACATCAAACCGGCGATGGAATGCGGGATGAGTACGCTGTGGCTGCTGCATAGCCCCTGCCGGGAGATTCCCGCGCTAGTTGAAATTCTCAACGGGGCGGCGGCCGGCCCGACGGCGGCATTGCGCACACTGGCCAATATCGACCTCGACGCACCTTGGCTAGCCAGCCTCAGCCCTGACTCCAACAAGGAGGATTCGCACCCGAGCTTGGCCTAGAGCACCGACGATGTATGGAGAGCACAATGCATATTGAGTACATAAAGCCCTTCCCTGCAGACCGCCTCCTTTCGGGCCTCCGGCGAATCCGGCTTATGGGCTATGACGGCGCACAGCCCTATGCCGAAGCTTCTCTAGAACTGGTTCCCGGCCTCGACACGAGCGTGCTTACCCCAGCCCAGAATTACGTCTTGATGTCAGGCGTGGAAAAGGTTCTTGAATTGCGTGCTGCATTGCTGGCTCGCGATGTGGACATCTTCGCCCTTGACGGGGGACTGTATGTCAGCACGTCCGATCACCCCCACGAACCGATCCCGGTAATCCCTCCGGTAGTCGAGGAGTCACGTGAACCTGATGGCCGGACCGTATTGCTCATAAATGACGGCATGCATCGCATCTATGCCGCCCGCTCGCTTGGACTTCATATCTCGGTGGTCGTGGTGCGCGGCGTTCCCGCTAAGTATCCGTACTACGCCTACGCACTGGACGGCGGCTGGTCCTGCGTCACGCGGCTGGCCGAGCTACCAGACGGCTACCAGAAGAAGGCGTACCGCCGTCCGGATAACTATAGAGCCCTTTTCCGTGATTTTAATGCCGTCTTCCCGGGCGTCCAGAAGCAGCGCAAGCAATCCAACCCGAGCCATATCATCGCATGATGTAGGACATCCGGCTTACCGGGCAAGCGAACTGGGGTTAGGCATGCACTTTGTCACCGAGGAGTTCCTGGCCGCTCTTCGAGATGAGTCAGCCCTCTCCGCGGGTGAACCTGGAGGCGGCGGGGCCGTCGCCAGCGTCTGGGTGGAAGGCGGTGCCCCGAGCCTGGAAATCGAGGTCATCTCTGACCTGGGCGTAGAGGGCTTCCCCCCGGGTTCGCCCGCTACCCAGGCCGAAGCGGCCACGGCAGAGAAGCTCCGCGAGGCGCTCGTTGACCGGTTCAGGCACCTCCGCAACGCCTTCAAGCCAGAGCGGCCGGCCGATCTGCTGGTCAACTGCGGCGACCTGGTTACCAGATGTCGGGACACCACGCAAGCCGAGCTGGATCGGGTTAGATCCGTCTACGCCGACATCTGCTTGCCCGCCTTCAAGCAGCTGCAGGAGCCCGACCGGGCCGGACGCCGGTCACGCGACCACCAGACGCCGGTCCCGGACCTGCTGAGCGTGCCGGGCAACCAGGACGCCTGCGCCGCCGGGCCGGCGCCCGTATCGGGACCGGCCCGGCCGGATACGCCAGCCTATTATGTTCACTTCGCCAGTCAGCTGTCAGCAAACCAGATGCCCAAGAACCCCGAATCCCATCCCGTCGCAACGGTATTCCGCATTATGTCCCGGGAGGAGACCGATGAGCCGGGCCGCTTGGGCGGTGTACCGTGGGCCTGCGTCGCCGTGATTGGCTTTGACTCCAACGACGCGCAATACAAACACCCGCTGGCCGGCAACTATGGTCAGGTTGACAAAAAACAGCTGGAGTGGTCACGGCGACTGATAACTGCCTTGCAGGCGGGAATCGCCCGCAGTGCCCCGCTTTATGTCATCGCCGTGATACATCACAATATACTGCCGGTGGAGGATAGGCAAATTCAGCCATACACCAGCGAGAATGACGAACGCCTGGCAAAATTCCGGGAGCTGATGCCGGAAGGAAGCGGGCCAGATCTTCCAGGTCTATCTCAGACCGACAGAATCCTTGCTGATAACACGCTCGGCGCTACCTCGAGCGCCTCGGGATTCCTATCCGCCTGCCAGGAGCTGCGCGCTTCCCTGGTCCTTCATGCCAATATGCGCCAGCGAGCCGCCACCACCCTGGTCAGCATGCCATTGGCCGCCGGCCAGCCAGCCTCCGAACTCGCCATATTCGCAGTGCCGACCTTTGCCGCAAACCACTCAGCCTCGGGCATGACCCGGATCAGGCTCGACCTGTGGAAGGGAGAGGCTGAGATTGCCTTCACCTACGACACCACACCGGATGGTGAACCGGCTACGAGCCCAGTTCAGGTCATCCGTCCCCTGACCTCCGCCTCGCGAGTCAGCAGCTCGGAGCGGCGCCTATACGCCAGGGTGTCGGATCTGGTCACCAAGGCGCTCGAGCGGGGCTCGCCCGAACATCACCCGGAGGCACAGGCCTTCGCGGCGCACGTCGCCGAGCTCTGGAGAAACGAGGGCTACGCCGCGCTTTCCTTCCCCGGTGGGAAGCTTCCCCACCTCGGCCAGCCCACCCGGCAGAACCGTTATTACCTGCTCCTCCTGCTGCGCGAGACCGTGGGCCGCAATTACGAGATGCTGCTCAGCAAGCACAGCTCGCTGCGGCCGAGCGAAATCGCCGAGTGGGATACGCTGCTCATGCCGGCCTTCGGCAACGTGAGAAATCTCATGGAGCGGCTGCGTATCGATGTCGTCCGCCAGGTCGTGACCCAGGCTGAGGATCTGGAAAGGGCCAGAAGCGCGAAGACGTTCGACGCGGCGGTGGACAAGATCCAGACTAGCGCGCGCCATCTGCAAGACGATATATGGCTGGACAAGATCAGGGAGCTCGACAGCACCCATATGACTAAGATCTCGCCCACGACGGGCGAGATCACAGACTACGAGTACCGCCTCGTCGTGCTGACCCCATTTGTCCGCAAGCGAAATCAAGCAGGCCCGGCCGCGGACGCGGACGAATGGGAGATAGAACAATTGCGCGCTGAAGCCGACGTTGTTGACTGGCTAAGCGAGCTGCCGAGCATAAGAGCACCCGGTGCTTCCATCACCGGCCGGCGGACGATCCCGCTCGAGGCCATCATGTCTGGTGGGTCCGGCCTGCGCTGGGAACCCGGCGCCGACCCAGACTATCCAGATGGTGTCACGGACGATGACGCGCGGCGGCAAATCACGCTGCCGCCAGGCGCGGTCTGGTTTCCGCTGCCTGAGACGGGCGAACCCGAGGCGCCGTGGAAGATGGCCCCGTCCATCACCGCGCGCAATGCCGACGTCATGGCCTGGATTGACAAGCAGTTGGCGGGAAAGCGGTCAGCCAGCGGCCTCTTCCCGTCGCAGATCGTATTCGGCAAAATGCAGGAGACTACCGGGTACGAGCTGGCGAACGGGCCTTTCCCGTTTGCCTTGCCTGCTGACTACGACGCCAGCGAGGAGAACCAGGCCACGTCAACGATGGAGGCGATGGGCCGGGTAGAGTACCTGAAAGACTACGACCTGAGGGGACAACGCCCGTATCAGGGTCTGGACATCCGGCGAGTCGCGCTGGTCCGCCGGACCGTGAGAAGAAGCAGGGGCCGGACGCGTGAGGTGATCCTGGTCTTCGACGCCACGACACGGAAGACGGACGGAAGTGACCTTGTCTCGTTCAAGACATGTCCCGAAGACGCTGCGCACGGCCTCCTGGGCGTGTTGCGCCCGGCTCAGCGCTACGTGATCAGGGGCGGCATGGAGCGAGCGAAGCTGGTCAACGAGTTCATGGCCGACAAATGCAGCACAGACCTCTGGGGTTTCCTCCGCGCCACATATGGCGGCTTTGACGAGCCGATAACACTGATGCCGCCGGTCGTGGAGCGAGTGCAATGGCAGGACTGTGATTCCGACGATGACAGCGCGCTGGAATTCGTGGTATGCGATGGTAACCATCGCGTGGTCCAGAAGGTGTGGAATTGCGGTGAGGTGGGCGCTGCGATTGGCGTTATTTCTGAGCCAAAGCAGCCATATTACGCGAGGCCTTTCTCTCCAAACGAGTGGGACATTACAGCCGGGAACCTCCTCTCCGTCTCACCGGACCCGCTTTTCAAGTACGCTCCGCAACCGGTCGAAGCGGATAAGCTCAGCGAAGAAGCCCGAAGAGAGTACGAAGAGAAGAATATCCCCGATGCGGAGCTGTTCAGGCGATACTACCGCGACCTGAGCCGCGGCTTCGGCAATATCGGCGGCCAGGGCGGCCGGTATATGTAAATATAGTGCTGGAGGACGATAGTGAGATACACCGATTATGATCGGCGCCCGGTCTCGACGCAGTACCGGCACGTTCTTCAGCGCATCCTCGATTCCGGTATCGAGGTAAAGACACGGCAGGGAGTCAACGCGCTCACAGTAATGCAGCAGTGCATGACGTTTACCCTGGCGGACGGATTTCCCGTTATCACCGAGCGTGATATCAGGTCTTTCTGGCGTAAGGCGATCGGCGAGCTGTGCGCGTTCATCAACGGGGCGACGACCCTGACGGAGCTAGCGGAATTCGGCTGCGACTGGTGGGGCCCTTGGGCGACTCCGGAGAAGACCCTGAAGAAGGGAATCGAACCTGGAAGCCTCGGCCCTGGTTCGTATGGTGGCGCCTTCCGCTACTTCCCCACCGCAGAAGGACAGCCCTTCGATCAGTTCACGCACCTCGTCGAGCAGCTTCGGGAGCTGCCCGGCGACCGGACGCATTTCGTGTCGCCGTGGATCCCGCAGTACCAGATCCGGGGAGCCGGCAAGAAGCCCCAGACCACGATCGCGCCTTGCCACGGGTGGGTGCATGTGCGAGTGCTTGATGGCGGCTTGCACCTGGTGATGTTCCAGAGGTCGGGCGACGTTCCGGTAGGGGTGCCCTCCAACATGATCCAGTACGCCGCGCTGACCTTGATGCTCGAGCACCTCACGGGATATCCAGCGGTGGCCTACTACCATACGATCTCGGACGCGCATGTCTACGTTGACCAGGTTGACGCGGTCCGCAAAATGCTAGCCACCGAACCGCTGCCGCTCCCGACCGTGCATCTTAACGACGCGGGGAGAGCCGTCGAGGACATCCACGATTTCCGGGCCGAGCATTTCGAGTTGTCTGACTACAAGCCCAACCCGCGAATCGGCACGATCCCGGTCGCTACGTGATGGCGTCCTTCGCTAAAGCAGGCTAGCGAACTTTAGCGTGACAACGCCCTGGGTCGCCCCGATGACCAGGCGGCCGGGGGGCTCGTCCTCCAGCGATTCCCGGGGCATGGCTATCGCGAGCACGTCACAGCCGAAGCGGACGGTGGCCCGTTCCAGCCACTCATGCTCCATAGTCCACGATGACACCGTGACGTTCTCGCCGGTCGCGACGGCTACCCACGTGCAACCGGATCCTTCATACC
>Ga0187806_1000101_pt1 | contig 18708 bp, 17 predicted proteins | sample NC_wetland_sal_i_7_FD_132470 | JGI IMG/M metagenome (GOLD analysis project Ga0187806, IMG submission 132470) | Wetland sediment microbial communities from Neuse River Estuary, North Carolina, USA - ASW_1 | ecosystem: Environmental > Aquatic > Freshwater > Wetlands > Sediment | place: USA: North... | reverse complement strand
CTGGTAGTTCTGCGGGCCTGGCGTGGCTGACGCCTCAAGTGCCGCAGTCCGGCCCGTGCACAGCCGACGACCTGCTACTACACTGGCTCAAGCGAGCGCATCTGTTGGCTCCCATGAAAGAACAGGTACTCCTTTATGCAGAAAAAACCAGGTGCAAGCACGGACCAGCGTTCTGGATCAGCGAATGGCAGCGGCAAGGCCGACAGGCAGGAACAGTCGTCCGGTCCCCGGTACCCGATCGAGTCCGTCGACAACGCGCTGAAGCTCCTGCTGATGCTGCGGGACAGGCCCGCCATCAGCCTGTCGGACGCCAGCGAGGACCTGTCGGTCGCCCGGTCGACCGCCCACCGGCTGCTCGCGATGCTCGCGTACCACGGCTTCGTCCGGCAGGACCCCGTCACCAAGGCATACGCGGCCGGCCCGGTGCTGACCGAGATCAGCTTCGCCGCGCTCCGGGACTCTGACATCCGGCCCAAGGCGCGTCCGTTCATCGAGGAACTGGTCCGCGAGGTCGGCGAGACGGTCCACCTGGTGATGCTGAACGGCACGCAGGTGCTGTTCACCGATTGCGTGGAGGGCAACCGGGCGCTGCGGGCGGGCTCACGGGTCGGCACGCGGCTCCCCGCGCACTGCACGGCCGGAGGCAAGGTGCTGCTGGCCGAACTCCCCGACGACCAGATCCGCGAGCTGTACCGGGATGAGGAGCTTGAGCAGCTTACCGCCCGTTCCGTCACCACGGTGACCGGCCTGCTCGCCAGCGTCGACGAGACCCGCCGGCACGGTTACGCGCTCAACGACGGCGAAAGTGAGGAGGAACTGCGCGCCGTGGCCGTGGCCATCCGCGACCCGGTCGGCCGGGTACGGGCCGCCATCACCCTCTCCGCCCCGGGATACCGGTTGCCGCCGGATCAGGTGCCAGGTGTGGTCGCGGCGATGCGCCGGACCGCCAACCGCATCGGCGAGATTCTCCTCTAGGTAAGGCTCGCGGCCGCCGAGGGGTGATTGACGGAACAGGGGGGAGCGCCTAGCCTGTTCTGTAAAACAGAATGGCATTCCAGGCTAAGGAATGCCGGTCCGTCGAAGGGATTCATGCGGTGGCGGCGGTTCTCCCCGGCCCGCTCGCGCGCCTCCCTGTCGTCGGCGCGGACGAGATCGCCGCAGAAGGTAGGTGATCGCTGGTGGCAACTCAGCAATCGGTGGGCCAGGCCGGGCGCCTCGTGCTCCACCTCACCGTGAACGGGGAGACCGCGGACGTGCTGGCACCCCCCGCCGCGACGCTCCTGGAGGTCCTCAGGGAGAGCCTGGGCCTGACCGGGACCAAGCACGGGTGCGAGCTCGGCGAGTGCGGCCTGTGCACCGTCCTGGTCGACGGGACCCCGCTCCTCGCCTGCCTCCTGCTCGCGGTGGAGATGGAGGGGCGCCAGATCGCTACGGTGGAGGGGCTGGCCGATGGCACCCGGCTCGCACCGCTCCAGGAAGCGTTCCGCGAGCTGGGCGCGGCCCAGTGCGGTTACTGCACGCCGGGCATGCTGATGGCGGCCACCCACCTGCTCGCGACGGTGCCAAGCCCGACCGAAGGCCAGATCCGGGAGGCTCTGTCGGGCAATCTGTGCCGCTGCACGGGCTATACCAAGATCGTGGACGCGGTCGGACTGGCCGCGCGCCGGATGGAAGGGGAGGACCGATGAGCGATGAACCCCTGCGGCTCGTCGGCCGCCCGCTGCCCAGGGTAGACGCGGCTGGGAAGGTCACCGGCCAGACACGGTACACCGACGACATGTCGCTGCCGGGCATGCTGCATGCCCGGATTCGCCGCTCTGACCGCCCGCATGCCCGGCTCGTCAGAGTCGACACCGGCCGTGCCGCCGGACTGCGTGGCGTGCACGCCGTACTGACCGGAACAGACCTGCCGGTCAAGTACGGCATTCTCCCGGTCAGCCAGGACGAGCGAGCCCTTGCCCTGGACAAGGTCCGGTACGTGGGCGATCCGATCGCCGCCGTCGCCGCGGTCGACGAGCGAACAGCGGACGAGGCGCTGCGGCTGATCGAGGTGGAGTACGAGGACCTGCCCGCGGTGCTGTCCGTTCAGGAGGCCCTCGCGCCGGTGGGCGACGGTGATCGCATCCACGAGCGATCCGAGCGGGGAAACATCCAGCGCAGCTTCGCGTTCGACTTCGGGCCGGTCGAGGAGGGATTCCAGGCCGCCGACATCATCCGGGACGATGTCTTCTTTTATGGCGGGAACACGCACCTGGCCATGGAACCGCACTGCGCGATCGCCGAGGCGACGCCGGACGGGCGGCTGACGCTGTGGAGTTCCACGCAGGTCCCGCACTATCTGCACCGCGCGCTCGCGCACGTCCTCGGGCTTCCGGCGGACCGTATCCGGGTCATCGCCGCGCCGGTGGGCGGGGGCTTCGGCGGCAAGAGCGACATCTTCGCGCACGAGTTCGTGGCGGCGAAGCTCTCGATGCTGACGGGCCGGCCGGTGAAGGCGGCCCTCACCAGGGAGGAATCGTTCTACTGCCATCGCGGCCGTCACCCGGTGCTGATGCAGTTCCGCCTCGGAGCCACCAGTGACGGGCGGATCACCGCGCTCGAATCCACGACGTACCTCGACGGGGGAGCGTACGGCGGCCACGGTGTCGCCTCCACCCTCTACACCGGCGCCCTGCAGACCACTACGTACAAGGTGCCCGCGTACCGCTTCCGCGGGCTGCGCGGCTACACGAACAAGCCAGCGTGCGGCCCCAAGCGCGGACACGGCACCGTGCAGCCGCGGTTCGCGCTCGAGGTGCAGCTGGACAAGCTCGCGGTGGATCTCGGGCTCTCTCCCGCGCAGCTGCGCCGGCGGCAGCTGGTGGAGGAGAATTCGCGGACCGTCAACTGGCTCCGGATCACGAGCTGCGGCCTGCGGGAGTGCCTGGACCGGGTAGTCGAGGCGAGCGATTTCGAACGCAAGTGGGGAAAGCTCCCGTCCGGTCGCGGCATCGGGCTCGCCTGCTCCGCGTTCGTGTCGGGGTCCGCCGAGGCCATCTACCGGAACGACGGCCCGCACACGACAGTGCGGCTCGACGTCGACCGCTCCGGCGGCGTGACGGCATTCTGCGGGGAGACCGACATCGGCCAGGGCTCGGACACCGTCCTGGCGACCTGCGTAGCTGAGGTGCTCGGGCTCTCGCCTGGTGACATCCGGCTGGTTACCGCCGACACCGACCTGACCCCCGTCGCCTTGGGCAGCTACTCCTCGCGGGTCACGTTCATGATGGGCAACGCCGCGATCCAGGCGGCCACCAGGGTGCGGGACATCCTGTTCCGGGCCGTCGCCGCCAAGCTCGGGGTTCCGGCCGAAACGCTGGTGGCCGCCGATGGCAAGATCAGCGCTGGCGAGGCGTCGATCTCGCTGGCGGAGGCTGCGGCCGAAGCCGAGGCGATGCAGGGCCCGATCAGCGAGACTGGCTCCTACACGCCCCCCGACCTGGCCGGCCCCTATCGGGGCTCTGGCGTTGGCCCGTCACCCGCCTACTCGTACTCGGCCTGCGCGGTAGAGGTAGAAGTCGATCCGGAGACAGGGATCCTCACCGTCGACCGGGTGTGGGTGGCCCACGACGGCGGCCGGGTGATGAACCCGGTCCTGGCGGAAGGACAGATCGAGGGGTCGGTCTATATGGGCCTCGGCGAGGTGCTGATGGAGGAACAGGCGTTCCGCAAGCAGGGGCTGCATCGTGGCCCCTCGCTCCTTGACTACAAGTCGCCGTCCGCGCTTGAGATGCCTCCCGTGCAGGTGATCCTGGTGGAGACGATCGATCCTGAGGGGCCGTTCGGTGCGAAGGAGGCAGGGCAGGGACCGCTCCTGCCGGTCCCGCCGGCCGTCTGCAACGCGATCTACGACGCGGTGGGGGTGCGGATCGATGAGACCCCCGTCACGCCCCAGAAGATCCTCCGGGCGCTGGAGCGGCGCGGGGGCGAACCGAGGGTAGGGCCAGGCCCCGTCCCTGAAGCGCCATTCCGTACTGCTATCCACGTCGACCCGCCCCCCGGCGCCCCCACACTGCGCTCCGTCATCGACAGGGCGCTGACCGCCAAGGAGGCGTGATGCTCCGGCTACCTCCCTTCGAATACCTGCGGCCGCGCACCGTGGCGGAGGCCGCCGAGATGCTGGCGGCCCATGACGGGCGGGCAATGGCCATGGCCGGCGGGAGCGACCTGCTGCCGAAGATGAAGCGCGGGCAGATCGAGCCGGCCTACCTGATCGGCCTGCGCGGGCTGCCCGAAATGGCGGGGATCTCCGCCGAGCCCGACGGGAGCCTGCGCATCGGCGCCGGGCAGACGCTGGCGGAGGTCTGCGAGGATCCCGCGGTCGCCGCATCGGCTCCCGCCCTCGCCACCGCTGCCCGGTCGGTGTCCACGCCGCAGTTGCGGGCCGCAGGAACGCTCGGCGGCAACGTCATGGTCGACACCCGCTGCACGTACTACGACCAGACCTACGAGTGGCGCCGCAGCCTGGGGTTCTGCTTCAAGAAGGACGGCGACCGGTGCCCGCTGGCCCCCGGCGGGAGCCGCTGCTGGTCCATCTCCTCCTCCGACACGGTTCCCGTCCTGATCGCGCTCGCGGCGAGCGCGACGCTGACGGGCCCCGCGGGGTCGCGGACGGTACCGCTGGAGGATCTGTACGCCGACGACGGCCTCATTCCCGTGCGCAAGGCCCCTGCCGAGATCCTGACCTCGATCCTGATCCCCCCCGCCGGCGGGCGCCGGGCCACCTACTGGAAGCTGCGCCGCCGCGAGTCATTCGACTTCCCGATCCTCGGCGTCGCCGTCGCCCTGGACCTGCGCGACGGCGTCGTTGCCAGCGCCAGAATCATCCTGGGCGCGGTGGCCTCTCACCCCGTCCGGGCCACCGCCGCCGAGGACCTGCTCACTGGCAGGCCGCTCACGGAAGAGGCAATCGAAGAGGCGGCGAAGGTCGCGAGCAACCCCGCCAGGCCGCTGGACAACGCCGACCTCGAACACTACTGGCGCAAGAGAATGAGCCGCGTGTACGTTCGCCGGGCCCTGCGGGAACTGGCCGGATCCGCACCGGACCAATCCCAGGGCAGCAGCAAACTGCGCCGCTGAGCAGCTGTGTCCGCGTACCTCATGGCCACCCTTCACCCGGCGAGGCGGGGCCGTGAGTGATCGTGAGTGATTGGGGACGGATCGTTTCTCCTGGCAGGACCGTAACACCCTGCTGCCCGACCGGGCCGCCGTATGGACCACCGTCAAACGGCCCTCTGCCGGGCAGGCCATCGTCGACGCACCGGACTGGCGTTGTCATGGCTCGGCGGTGTTGGCGGGGAACGTCTGCCCGGGGCCCGGGTTGCCGGCTAGCCCCGTCTTCCTCGTCTGACGGGGAACCCAGATGGACTCTGGCGGCGATGCCGGGGTCTGGGGAACCAGCGGTTGCACGGGGCTTTGCGGGTGATGCGGCACCTGCTGCCTCGCCAGGTGCCTCCAGCGGAATGAACTCCCGCGCTTGCCGTGCCGCCCCTGTGCGCGCGATGTCAGGAGTCCGCACACGGTGACGGCGAACGCGCACCAGAACAGGACGTGCCAGGCGGGGTAGCTGGCCATGGTCAGCGCCGACCGCGTGTGCCCAGTCGCCTGCGTGGTTAGCAGCGAACCAGCGACCGCGACCCCGAGCGCCTGGCCCACCTGGCGGCTTGCGGACGCGATGCCCGATGCGAGGCCGGCCTGGCTGAGCGGCATTCCGGACACCGCGGCGACGGTGATCTGGCTGTTGACCATGCCCATACCGACACCGAACAGCCCGAACGTCAGCAGGAGACGGATATCAGGGGAGGAGATGGTGAGGTGCGACATCGAGTTCGTGCTGAGCATCAGCGCCATGCCGCCGATGAGCAGCGGCGGGCGGGCGCTGCCGATCGCGGCGGTGACCGATGCCGCCACAGGCGGGCAGACCGCCATGGCAAAGGCGGCCGGCAGCATGTACACGCCTGCATGTACCGCCGAGGAACCTCGCACGTCTTGCAGGTAGATACTGCTGAGGAAGAGAAATCCGCCCATGTCCGCGAACGCGCAGACGGCGATAAACACGGCCGCGGTGAATGACCGGCCGCGGAAGTAGCGAAGGTCTATCAGCGGGTCCCGCCTGCGAAGTTCCCATGCGGTCAGCCCGGCCAGCGCAATGCCGGCCACGATGAACAGGCCGCGGATCGCAGTCTCATGCCAGTCGGTGTACGCGCCCTCGATGATCGCGTAGACAACTGAGCCGAGGACGACGATCACCAGAGCCTGGCCGACGGGGTCCGGCCGCCGCGGCACGGGGGCGCGCGATTCAGGCACGAAACGGGCGGTCAGCGCGATGGCGCAAAGCCCGACCGGGATGTTCACCCAGAAGACACCCTGCCAGCCGACGGTCCCCACCAGCACCCCGCCAAGCGCCGGGCCCAGCGCCATACCCAGGCCGAACATGCTTACCCAGATGCTGATCGCCCGCGCCCGCTGGGTCCGGTTGGTGTAGATGCTGGAAATGATCGACACCGCGACCGGTGTGAGCATCGAGCCGCCAAGTGCCTGCAATACGCGGAAGGCGATCAGCCAGCCGAGGCCCGGGGCAAGCGAGCAAAGCGCCGAGGCGACCGTGAACACCGCCAGCCCGACCAGGAAAACCCTCCGGCGCCCGAATCGGTCCGCCGTGGTGCCACCGAAAATCAGAAAGCTGGCCAGCACCACCGTGTAGCCGTCAAAGATCCACTGCAGGCCCGATACCGAGGCATTGAAGCCCCTGGCGATCGTCGGTAGCGCAATGCTCACGATCGTGTCATCGACCCCGATCATAAGCAGGCTAAGGCAGGAGATTCCGAGAACCGCCAGGCGACGCTTGCGGTTGTACTCGGGCACGGCCACCACCCTTGATTCATATGTAAGCAATAACTAGGGTCCCCCCAGTCGCCTGCCGCGACAATGTCGCGTGCTTCACAGGCTCGACCAACCTAGCACTGCCGCCGCAATTAAGACCTACGGTCACGCGCAAACCATTTGTACCGTGATCAAAGCGTTTCATCCGACCCTCCCGCGAAGGCATCAGGGCGGCGCGCTCAGGAGGGCAGCAACTCCAGTTCGCCTGAGTCGATGCGGGCGGTCACGGTGCGGGTCGCGCCGCCTGCCTGGGGGATGGCGATCCTGACGTAGCCCGATGCAACCTCCTGGGCGATCCGGTAGGCCGCGCGGTCCGGCAGATAGAGCGTTGCCTGGGCCGATGCCAGCGTGATGCTGACCTGGCGCGGCGGCGCGGTGAAGGTGGCGTTCAGGTGCCCGCTCGTGATCGCGGCCGCCAGGTCGGGTGACCGCAGCCCGCTGGCGCTGATGTCCGCGTTTTCGGCGGTGATGCGCAGCGGGCCGGCCAGGCCGGTCAACACCACCCGGCCACCGGGCTGCCGCACGGCCACGCCGGTATCCGCGGGCACCGCCAGCCGGAGGTTCTGGGTGCACAGGCTGGCGGGCGCGCACCGGACGGACACCGCCAAAACGCCTGCGGCCCGGTCAAGCCGGGTCTCGACAACCGGCGCGCTGGCGGTCCCGTGCACTTGCCCGGTCAGAATCACCTGGCCAGTTCCCGTGCCGACAACGACCAGCTGCCCGGGCACACCCTGGAAGTCGATAGTGCCAACCCGGCTGGCGGTGACCCTGATGGCCCGCGTCGCACCGCCCTTCCCGACCGGACCGGCCGCCATTCCCGCGGCTCCGGTGCTTCCCGCTGTCAGCTGGACGGCAGTGGCGGCAACGCAGGCCACGACCACAGCTACCGGCAGCGCGATTCGCCGCATCCGGCGACGGCCTGACCGTCGCGCCGGATCCCGGGCGCTAGGACCCGGATCGTGGTCCGCGCCTGGGGGAGAGTTCGCCTGGAAGCAGGCTCCTGGAGCGGCCACGCTGCCCGCCGGGTTATCCACGCTGCCCGCCGGGCTGTAGCGGGCGACCTCGGCGGCCAGTTCGGCCGCGCTCGCCGCAGCCGGGTCCTGGTTCTGGCTGAAGCCAGCATTGAACTGCCCGCACCATGTGCATGGCCACGGCGAGCGGAATCCCTGTAGCCCACTGACATAGCTGACCCTGGCACACGCCGAGCACCGCCGCAGGAAGAACCCGCTGCCGCACGTGACGCACTGCCAGCGGCTCAACTCGGGATCAGACTCACCGGATGCGCCGCACTCCGGGCACAGCACCTGCGTAAGCTCCTGGCCCATGCCCGAATGCTGGCACGCACGCGGGTGCGGCTATCCCCGGTGATAGTGCCCGTTAGCCCGCCGTAACCTCCGTGCCCGTCGGCGACTTGCAGGACATCCTCCCGGCGCTGGCACGCCGGCACCGCGGACAGCATCGGCAGCCTCGCCGAGACCGGCTGGTTCCGGTCGCAGTTCCGCGCCCTGTACGGGTTCGACGTCGCCGGCATCGACTACATCGCCGAGGTCGAGACCGACATCCCCTGGCCCGGTGAGAAGACCCCCGATGATCAGCCCTGAGGCCATCCTCACCGGGCAGCCCGCCACTGAAGGCATGCACGCCTGGCCCGCCGCCGGGCTCACGGCCCTGTTCGCGTGCCCGCACCCGGCCGCCCGGCCAGCGAGACCCGCATGACGACAGTTAGCCGGGCTCCGGTACCCGTCCACGCGCATACCCGGGGCCGGCTGCACGGAGCTCGACTACCTGCTGCGCGCGGAACGCGGCTGGCGGGGCCGGTACGTGCCAGTTGACCGCTGGACCGGCCCCGCCGACCTGGACCTCGACCGCTGGGTGCCGCCCAGGCGCTGGGACTGGTTCGCGTGCCTGGAGGTGCTGGAGCACCTCGCCGACCCGATGCGGCTGCTCGACGTGATGTGCGACGCGGCCGCATCCGGCGTCGTCGCCACCCCGAACCCGGAGGTCGTGGACGTGCTGGCCCTGGACCCGACGCACCGCGGGCGGGCACTTCGGCGACCGTCGCCGGCCTACGACGCTGGCCCTGAAGCCGAGGCGCCATCACGAGTACGGGCCGTGCGCCATGACCTCGTGCAGTGCGTTGGCGATGGCGACGAGCGCCAGCCCGTAGGACGCCACCAGCAGCATGGCACGCGACTTCAGCGCGAACCGGGTGGCTGCCCAGCCGGCGACCACGAGGACCGCGGGGAAGAGTCCGTACATCTCCCTGGTGGCGATGATGCCGATGCCCCAGCCGAACAGCAGCGAGTAGCCGGCGGTGAGCCCCGACGCCACCAGGATGGCTGAATCCTCCGCGCTCCCGGCGGCGAGCCGGACTCGGACCCAGCTGGCGGCCAGGACGCAGCCCGCCAGCACGGCCAGCACGAGCGCGTCGGCTCCCAGCAACTCGCGCACGCTGCTCACCGACGCCAGTTCCAGCCTGGTCCACAACGCGTGCCAGCCCTGGCCGACGGCCTCGGGAAGCCAGACGAACTCGTGGTACCGGGCGGTCTCCTGGTTGTAGTACGAGCCGCTGATCCCGCGGCACAGCAAGACCCACGCGACCTGGGGAAACGCGAACATCACGCAGAGCGTCGCGGCAAGGGCGACGCCGCGCCAGCGGCGCGCGAGCAGGATGGTCGCCAGCACGGCGACCGTGACGATCAGGTTGATGAGGATCAGCGGGATGTAGGCGCTGCTGATCTCGCCGTAGGCCCGGTCCAGGCCCAGCCTGGCCGCGGCCGACCCGATGATCTGGGTGACCGCGGCGCCAAGCGCGACGTAGCCCGGCCTGGACTGGCGAATGTTGTCGTAGGCCAGCAGCAGGTGCGGATGCTGAGCCAGCTTGGTGAACTCAGGCGAGTCGCAGTTGAGCGGATATGCCATGTAGTGGTTGACGTGCACCGCCCTGGCGCAGCCAAGATCGTTGCTCATGGGTCCCAGCAGGAGGAAGTGCGCCCCTGCCAGCACCCCGGCGAGGCTGCACGACACGATGAGCAGCCAGCGTGACCGGCGCGGGCTGGCGGCTGTCGCCATCAGGGCTGCTGCCGGTCGCGCCAAACGACCAGCAGCAGGATCGCGATGCCGGCCAGCCAGACCAGGATCCAGCCCGCGATCGTCGTGCCGTTGGTCAGCGCGGGCGCGCGGTCGCAGTCCTGTCCATACGGGCACTGCTCGAACGGCAGTATCTCGGCGAGGATCCACAGGCCCACCGTGACCGTCCAGCCGAAGAGCACCCAGGTGATCGCTCTCGGAAGATCGCCTACCTGCGGCTCCGCTACCCGGGCAAATGAACCGGTTTGCACGGCACGGGACTTTATCCAAACGAATGCAAAGAACTCGTACAGGTGCTTTTCAGCGGGCGTTCGGTCACTTTTCAGTGCGCGAGGAGCAGGATGCCGGTGACGAGGAGCGCGATCGTCTTGACCGCTTCGATGACGATGTACGCGTGATGCCCGCCGGACCTGGGCGCGTCCTCTCCCGCGAGGATGCGGTCCGAGCGCCGGGTCAGCCGGGGGCGCACCAGCGCGATCTGCGCGGCCAGGGCCGCGACGGCCACCGCCCCGGCGGTGATCGCGCGGGCCGGCGGCGGGCCCGCGCAGGCGGCGGCCACCAGGGTGGCGGCGAAGACGACCTCGACGGCGTTCAGCGCGCGGAAGACCAGCCGGCCGATGCCGAGCCCGATCTGTACGGTGACCCCGGGGGCGCGGAACTTCAGCGGCGCCTCCAGGAACGAGATGGCGAGCACCATGCCGAGCCAGGTAAATACCACGGCGGTGCAGATGGCGGCGGTGACGGTCACGGGCTCGAGTTTAAACAATGGACTCTTGTATAAACGTTGAGTTAGCCGTGAGGAGGAGATCGCGCGTGATCGGTGACGGCATCCGGGTCCGCCGTGTCTACGACGAGCCCGACCCGCGGGACGGTGCCCGAGTCCTGGTCGACCGGGTATGGCCGCGCGGGCTGCGCAAGGACGCCGCCCGGCTGGATGAGTGGGCGAAAGACGTCGCGCCGTCGGCGGAACTGCGGATCTGGTACCAGCACGATCCGGCCAGATTCGATGAGTTCCGCCGACGCTACACCGCGGAGCTGGCCCGGCCCGGTCCGCGGCAGGCCCTGGACCGGATCAGGGCGCTGGCCGCGCACGGGCCGGTGACGCTGCTGACCGCCACCAGGGACCTCGAGCTGAGCCAGGCCGCGGTCCTCGCCGGGTTGCTCCGCGAGGCCCCGTAGTACGGGTAGTCCGGCGGCGTCATCCGGCCGCGCTCAGCGCGGCGACGCACACCCCCGGCTCGGCGAACGGCTCTAGCGACTCGGCGGTGACCGGGGCGCGCATCCGGGCCAGCGTTCCCCGCATGAGTCCCAGGTGAAGCGCGCAAATGATGTCCTGGTGCCGCAGCGCGACCTCGCGTACGGGCAGTGTCGCAGGCGGAGCCGGTACCGGGTGCCGCCGGCCTCGGCCTCCGCCGCCGGCGCGAAGCCCAGTTCCGTCATGGTCGCGGTGAGCTTCCCGATCGCGTCCGCGGCGCTGGGCCGCTCGTACGGTGCCGGCTGCTCGGTGAGGTACGCGCCCCACTCCCGCCCGGCCTCCTCCGCGGACCTGCCCGGCTCGGGCACGACCGCGGCGACCATGCTGGTCAGCATCTCGGCGAGCAGCCGGTAGCGTCGCTGCCGGGAGGGACCGCCCGCGGTCGCCCGGTACGCGATCCTCGGCCGGCCCGGCGTGCCCCGGTTGTCCGTGGCCCGCGCGGCCAGGCCCGCGTTCACGAGTGCCTCGAGGTGGAACCGCGCCGTGTTCTGGTGCACGCCCGTCCGTCTCGCCACCTCGCGGATGCCGAGCGGACCGTCCTCGGCGCGCAGGATGCCCAGCACGTCCGCGCGGCGCCCCGTCTGCATGGACTTATTTTAAATGAGGATCAATAGTAGAAACCGGAGGAGGCGAACGCGATGGACAGCGAGCACCCCGCGTGGCACGAGCCAGCCACGGACGCGGAGTCCGTTGAGGAAGGCGGCGACCCGGTTTGCTGGGCGCATCTGGTGTGCCCGGAGTGCGGCGCCATCGTTACCGACGGACATCGCCCGGACTGCGCGCTGGCCGCGGAGACGCCTTAGGCGTAGCGCCCGCGTACCGCCGCGATAATCTCGGTGGCCCGCGCCTCGAGCAGGTCGACGTCCGCGACCGCGCCGGCCAGCCGGCCGCGGACGGCCGGGTCGGTGATGCCCGAGAGGTTGGCCTCCACGTTCGTGCGGGACGTCGCGGCCGCGGCCCTGATGGCCTCCACCGCGGCGGCCACGTCCGGCGCGATGGTCAAGCTCACCAGTGGCTGCAGCACCTGTGCGAGGTCGAGGAGGGACACCGCGGCCGCGATCACCTCGGCTGGCGGACCCGCGGCCGTGACCAGCGCCGCGGCAATCGCCGCCGACCTGAGCGCCCGCCGTTCTTCGGTGTCCTTCGGCAGCGCGTAGGCGGCCATGACGGCGCCGTACGACTCGCCGTCAGCGGCCATGAGGTCGACACAGGCGTGCCGCAGCCGGTCCGCCTCGGCGATGATCTCGCTCATCGTCTCGGCGTGCCCGGCGTGCTTCGGGCCGTCGCAGTAGCGGGCGCTCATCGCCAGCAGGGCCGCGGCCTGCGCGGCATTCAGCGCTGCCGTGGCCCCGCCCGCCGGGGCGGCCGTTCGCTCAGCCAAGCTACCGAGATACACCCCTACCGGGACCTTGCCATAGTCAACTGTTCGCATATGCAATACTTTACCCTCGTGAACGATCTCCCAGCCAGGACCGCGGAAGCGGATGCCGTCGCGGCGCTCGAGCTCATGACGCGCGCGCTCGTCGGGCTGACCCTACAAAGTCTGCAGGCACTTGACGGCGAGGTGAGCGTGCCGCAGTTCCGGCTGCTGCTTGTGCTCTCCGGCCTCGGCCGGGTGCAGTCCTCCAGGATCGCGGCCGAACTCGGCATGAGCCCGGGGTCGGTCACGCGACTGGCGGACCGGCTGGAAGCCGCCGGCCTGCTCACCCGTGGCGCCGACCCGCGCAGCCGGTCGATCGTGACGCTCGAGGTGACGCCAGCGGGCATCGACCTGGTAGCACGGGTGGTCGAGCGGCGTCACGTGCTGCTGGCGGCGGTGCTGGACCGGATGGACCCGGGCGAACGCGAGGAGGTCGGACGCCTCGCGCGGCGCGTGACCGCGCTCGCGGGCGACGCGGCGGCGCTCAGCGTGACCGGGCCGCTGCCCCTATGAGGGGCGACTTCACGCTGCGGCCGCGCTCCCTGCTGATCACCGCGATCGCGCTCCCCCTCGGGGCGGCGAGCGGCCTCGCCGCGTTCTGCCTCCTCCGGCTGATCGGGCTGATCACCAACCTGGTGTTCTACCAGCGGGTATCCGTCGCGCTCGTCGCGCCGGGCGCGCGGCATCACTCCCCCTGGCTGATCCTGCTCGCGCCGGTCGCGGGCGGGCTCATCGTCGGGCTGCTCGCGCGGTACGGCAGCGAGAAGATCCGCGGGCATGGCATGCCGGAGGCCATCGAAGCGATCCTCATCGGCGGCAGCAGGATCGCGCCCCGGGTCGCGGTGCTCAAGCCGGTGTCTGCGGCGATCTCGATCGGGACCGGCGGACCGTTCGGCGCCGAGGGACCGATCATCATGACCGGCGGCGCCGTCGGCTCGATCGCGGCCCAGTTCCTGCACCTGTCCTCCGACGAGCGCAAGACGCTGCTGGTGGCGGGCGCGGCCGGCGGCATGGCCGCCACGTTCAACGCGCCGCTCGCGTCGGTGCTGCTCGCCGTCGAACTGCTGCTGTTCGAATGGCGGCCGCGCAGCCTGATCCCGGTCGCCGCGTCCGTCACGGTCGCCACGATCTGCCGCTGGTGGCTGCTGGGCAGCGGCGCCGTCTTCCCGGTGACGGCTCCGGCGAACACCGGCGCCGGTGCCGTGGCGCTCGCGCTCGTGCCCGGCCTGACCGGCGGCCTCCTCGCGGTTGGCGCCACAGCGCTCGTCTACCGGTCCGAGGACGCGTTCCGGCGGCTGCCGGTGCACTGGATGTGGTGGCCGGCCATCGGCGGCCTGATCATCGGCCTCGGCGGGCTCGCCGAGCCGCGCGCGCTCGGCGTCGGCTACGACGTGATCGGTCAGCTGCTGGCCGGCCGGGCCGGCTTGTCGCTCATCGTCGGCATCCTGGTGGTCAAGACGCTGGTCTGGTCGCTGTCCCTCGGCTCGGGCACCTCGGGCGGCGTCCTCGCGCCGGTCTTCATGATCGGAGGAGCGCTGGGCGCGCTCGAAGGACACCTCCTGCCGCACGTGTTCGCGGGGTTCTGGGCCATGGCCGGCCTGGCCGCGGTCGTCGGCGGCGTGATGCGCTCGCCGCTGACCGGCGTCGTGTTCACGCTGGAACTCACCCATGCCTGGGGCACGCTGCCCGCGCTGTTGGTGGCGTCGGTCAGCGCGTACGCGCTGTCCGCGCTGATCCTGAAGCGCTCGGTGCTGACGGAGAAGGTCGCCCGCCGCGGCCTGCACCTGACCCGCGAGTACACCACCGATCCGCTTGAGGCGTTCTTCGCCCGCGAGGTCATGACACCCGCGGTGCCGGCCAGTTCCGGCGGCCCCGCCGTGCACGCCGACAGCACGCTGCGGGAAGTGGCGAACGTGTTCGCCAGGAACGACGTCACCCGCGCGGTTGTGGTTGACCGGCCGGACGGCGGCCGGGTCGTCGGCGAGATCACCATTGACCAGCTGCTGCACGCCACGCGCCGGGACATCCACGAGGAAGAACACCGCGAGCGGTTCCTCTATCTCGTCCGAACCGCCAGAGAAGTTCGCCAACCCCCTATTTCCGGCTCGCCGTCGCAATAATCTCTGATCGTGCTGGCGGACCGCGACGGGAGCTGATCGGTGATGGACTCGTTGACCGCGGCGGATCCGCGGACCGTGGGCGAGTTCCGGCTGATCGCACGCCTCGGGGCGGGCGGCATGGGGCAGGTCTTCCTGGCATCGTCCCTGGCCGGCCGGATCGTGGCGGTCAAGGTCATTCACCCGCAGCTCTGCCAGGACACGGAGTTCATCCGGCGATTCCGGCACGAGGCGGAGGCCGCGCAGAAGGTCAGCGGCTGGTACACGGCGCCGGTCGTGGCGGTGGGGGTCACCGACAACCCGCCGTGGCTGGCGACCGCCTTCGTGCCGGGGCCGTCCCTGGAGGACATCGTCGGCCGGTACGGCGCGCTGCCGCTCCCCGCGCTGTGGCGGCTGGCCGCCGGGCTGGCCGAGGCGCTGCGCGCCATCCACGCGACCGGCCTCGTCCACCGCGACCTGAAGCCCGCCAACGTGCTGCTGGCGCTGGACGGGCCCCGGGTCATCGACTTCGGCATCTCCCGGGCGGTCACCGACACGCGGCTCACCGCCACCGGCGCCATCATCGGAACCCCGAGCTACATGTCCCCCGAGCAGGTGGAGGCGCTCCCGGCCGGGCCCGCGAGCGACACGTTCTCGCTGGGCTCGGTCCTGGCGTTCGCCGCGTCCGGATCCGCCCCGTTCAGCGGCGGCCACCAGGCGTCTTCGGCCTCGGTGATGTACCGCATCGTGCACGCGGAACCGGATCTCGCGGCGGTTCCCGCCGACATCCGGGGGCTCATCCAGGCGTGCCTCGCCAAGGACCCGCGGCAGCGCCCGGACCTGGGCCAGGTCGCGGCGCACGGCACGGCGACCGCCGAGCGCCTGGGGCTGTCGCCCGCCGTGTTCTGGTCGCATGAGGTAGCCAAGGTCATCGAGGCGCACCAAGTCGCGCTGACCGCGCAGATCGAGGCGCTGCAAGTCGCTCCCGCCGCGCCCGCCGCGCCCGCCGCGGAAGCCTGGCGCGGAAACAATGGAAACAGCGGAAACAGCGGAAACAGCGGAAACAGCATGCCCGCTGTCACCCCGCCTCCCGCGGCCCCGGCGTCAACCCACCCGTCCGCCGTGGCTCGGGGCGCGGCTCCCGGCCCGAGCCGACGCGGGCTGATCATCGGGGCCGGCGTGGCGGGCGTCGCGGTCGCCGGCGGCGCGGTCGGCTGGGCCCTCAGCTCGCGGTCGCTGGGCGGCGCGCCGCCCTCGGCGGGGAGCACGTCCGCCCCGGCGACGGCGGGACAGGCGCTGCCCACCGGGCAGGCGCTGCAGCAGTACTACGGCGCGGGACCGCGCCGGACGGCGCAGTGGCGGTTTCCGACGGGCAACGGCATCGAGGCCAACCCCGGTGCCGGCGGCGGCATGGTGTACGTCGGGAGCACCGACAACAACCTCTACGCGGTGAACATCGCGACCGGGCGGCAGGCCTGGTCGTATCCGGCGGGATCGGTCACCGCCGCTCCCGAGGTCGTCGGTGCCGTCGTTTGCCTGTCCACAAGCACTGGCCACTTCTACGCGCTGAGCGCCGCGAGCGGCGCGCGGGCCTGGGATGTGAATGCCGGCGTGCCCGCGATCTACAAGCGGACCTGGGCGGTCGACGGCGACAGCGTGATCCTCGGCACGGAGACCGCGTCACCGCAGGCGTACGACGCCGCCACCGGCGCGAAGGGCGTGAGCTTCAGCACGCAGGCCCCCTACGTCACGGCACTGAGCGCGGACGGCGGTGTTCTCTACGTGCTCGACGCGTTCGGCATCCTCTACGCCTTTCAGACCGCCACCGGCACCGAGATCTGGCACCGGCAGCTGCTCTCCACCGACGACCCGCCCGGGACGGGCCTGGCGATCGGCGGCGGCAGCGTCTACGTGGGCACCGCATCCGGGACGCTGTACGCGATCGGCGCCGCGAGCGGGCAGGTCCAGTGGACCTATCGTCCGGGCAGTGGCATCGACGCCGATCTGGCCATCGCCGGCGGCGTGGTCTATCTCAAGGACAACAACGGGACCGTGCACGCCATCAGCGCCGCGAGCAGGACGCCCGTGTGGACGCGCACCGGTCCCGCCACCGGGCTGTACGGGCTGACCGTAGCGGGCGGCCGCGTCTACTACACCACCGCCCTCGCCGTCCAGGCGCTCGACGCCACGTCCGGCAGGCCCGTCTGGGCTTTCAGCGCGCCAGGCAACGCCGAGTTCCTCTCCACCCCGGCGGTGGCCAGCGGCCTCGTCTTCATCGGCTGCTACGACGACAGCCTCTACGCGATCAGGGCGTGACAAGCAACGATCTCAGCACCGCGCGACGGCGAGAGCCGCGCAAAGTCGCGGCCGACCGCAGGCTGACGCGCGGGAGGCCAGTCCAGCGGCGACCGAATCAGAAGTCGTCGTCGAAGGCGACCTCGCCGGTGACGCCAACCTGGTAGGCGGAGACGCGGCGCTCGAAGAAGTTGGACAGCTCCTGGACGTCCTGAAGGTCCATGAACGCCAGCGGGTTCGCCGACCCGTAGAGCGGACCGAGGCCGAGCTGGGTGAGCCGCCGGTCGGCGACGTGCTCCAGGTAGCCCCGCATGTCAGCCAGGGACAGCCCGGCCACGCCCTGCCCGAGCAGCGACCACATCGCGTCCGCCTCGACCCGGCGCATGAACTCGTCGGGAATCCAGTTGGCCAGGTTGAGGTTGTGGGTCCGCCGCGCGTCCTCCCCGGTGTTGTCGCGCAGCTCGAGGAACTCCTCGATGTCGGGATGCCAGGGCTCCAGGTACGCGCAGGCGGCGCCCTTGCGCCGGCCGCCCTGGTTCACCGCCGCCACCGAGGCGTCCAGCGTCCGCAGGAACGGAACGATCCCGTTCGACGCCCCGTTCGTGCCCCGGATCAGCGCGCCCCGGGACCGCACCCGGGACCAGCCGATGCCGATCCCGCCGGAGAACTTGCTCAGCCGGGCGACCTGCGCGTACCGGTCGTAGATCGAGCCCAGGTCATCGCGCGGCGAGTCGACGAGGAAGCACGACGACGTCTGCGGGTGGCTGGTCCCCGAGTTGAACAGCGTCGGCGAGCTCGGCAGGTAGGCGAGCGACGACATCAGCCGGTAGAACCCGATTGCCTCGGCCGCCGTCCGTGACAGCCCGCAGGCCACCCGCAGCATGAAGTACTGCGGGGTCTCGATCACCAGGCGGCCGGCCGGATGGCGCAACAGGTACCTGTCGTAGACGGTCTTGATCCCGAAGTACTCGAACCCCCAGTCCGCGCCGCTGCTGATCCAGCAGCCGCGCCGCCAGCCGCGGCGAGTACTGCGGCTCCTCGCTGGTCTTCGTGGCGACCCGCAGCGGGTCGATCTCGTCCAGTCCGTCCGCGCACCGTTCCACGGCACGGACGATCTTGTTCACGTCAACCGGCTCGGTGTCCCCGTTGCGCTTGCGGACCCGCATCGACGTCCTGGCGCGGGGCATGGCTTCAGTACCCGTCATCGCTCTCTCCTCGCGATCGCTGGCGGAAAAGGCGCGCTGGCAGGTCTTCGGACTCACGGGCACAGCGCCCTGGAAGGCGCCACCTACTGGCCGTCGCTTCCCAGGCCGGAAGGCCCAGTGCTGATCGCGCCGCGCGCCATTGCGCGGCCCGGACGGCTGTCGTTCCCGTTCACCGCTGCGGGGCAGTCCCGGATTCGCACCGGGTTCCCTCTTGCCTCCGCGAGCCTGGATGGCCCGCGGAACCAGCTGCAGGCAGCACCATATATGGCACCTTCGGCGAACCCAAGCACCACATCTCGTGTCGGCGTGTCACACAGCCAGGATTGTCGGCGGGGCCGGTTACGGTGCTCGCATGATTGTCGGAACGCTGATCGCGGAGAGCATTCGCGCCGGGGCCGAACTCGCCGGTATCCGTCTTGTCGCCAT
>Ga0187806_1000096_pt1 | contig 19092 bp, 15 predicted proteins | sample NC_wetland_sal_i_7_FD_132470 | JGI IMG/M metagenome (GOLD analysis project Ga0187806, IMG submission 132470) | Wetland sediment microbial communities from Neuse River Estuary, North Carolina, USA - ASW_1 | ecosystem: Environmental > Aquatic > Freshwater > Wetlands > Sediment | place: USA: North... | reverse complement strand
GCGTAGCCTGGTCGGGAAGCTCAACGCCGAGTCACCGACGGAAAGGGGGCGGGACCGCGTGCCGCCGGGCATCGCGGCTCCCCGATCGCGGATGGAACTCTACGCTGTCCGGCAGCGGCGCGGTGGACCGTGGGACTGGACGCGAGGCCTGCGCGAACAGGAGCGGTTCGAAGAGCACGGCCGCTTCATGGAGGGACTCGTCGACGAGGGGTTCATCGTCCTCGGGGGTCCGCTCGCAGGCGACCGCGAGGTCCTGCTGGTCGTCGATGCTCCGGACGATCAGGCCGTCAGGTCCCGGCTGGCCGAAGATCCCTGGATCAAGAACGGCATGCTCACGCTGGAGCGCATCGAGCGGTGGACGATCCTGCTCGGCGCGCGCGTGCGGCAGCCGCCGGCCGGCTGAGCCCGGTCAGCACGGCCTACCCGGTCAGCACGGGCAGCGCCACCAGGCCGTGCACCAGGGTGCTGTTCTTCCACCGCAGCTCTTCCGGCTCGACAGCGAGCCGGAGACGCGGGTAGCGGGTGATGAGACCCGACAGCCCGATCTGCAGCATCAGCTTGGCCAGGGGCGCGCCGATGCAGTAGTGGACGCCGTGGCCGAACGCCAGGGTGCCCCGCGGATTGCGGTCCAGGTCCAGCCGGTCAGCGTCCAGGAAGCGGGTGCTGTCGCGGTCGGCCGAATTCAGCGAGAGGACCACCATGTCGCCGGCCGGGATCACCGCGTCGCCCAGCGGGATATCGGCAGTGGCGAAACGGAAGCTTGCGGTCCCGACGCCGCCGTCATAGCGCAGCAGCTCCTCCACGGCCGCGGGCATGAGCGACGGGTCCGCCCGGAGCCTGGCCAGTTCGCCCGGGTGGGTGAGCAGGTGATAGACCGCGTTGCCGAACTGGTTCGCTGGAGTCTCGGTACCCGCGATCACCAGCAGGAAGATCATCGCGACCAGCTCGCTCTGGGTGAGCCGGTCGCCGTCGTCGGTGGCCCGCACCAGCGCGCTGACCAGCCCGTCGTCGGGGGCGGCTCGCTTGGCGTCGATGAGGCCGTTCGCGTACTCGATAAGCTGCCGGGACGCCTCGGCCACCTCGTCCGGATCGTGCCCGGCCCCGACAAGGTTCGTCGCCCAGCGCCGGAAGGCGTCACGGTCGTCGTGCGGGATGCCGAACAGGTCGAAGATGACGCTGAACGGCAACGGCATCGCGAAGGCAGTGATCAGGTCCACTTCGGGCTCACCCGCCATGGCGTCAAGCAGCTCGGCGGTGATCCGCTCGATCGCGGGGCGCAGGTCCTCCATCCGGCTAGCGGTGAAGGCCTTGCTCACCAGGGTCCTCAGGCGCGTGTGCCGGGGCGGGTCACTGTTCATCATGTGCGCGGAGAGGTCGTCATCGAACCCCGGATCCCCCGGATCGCCCGGCTCGCCCGGATCGCCGTCCTTGGCGGCCTGGCCGGCCGCACCGGAGTGACGCGCGAACATCTCGTTCATCCGGTGGCCGTCCTTGCTGATGCGCGGATCGGTCAGCAGCGCTCGAACGTCGTCGTAGCGGGTCACCAGCCACACTGTGGCGCCGTGCGGCATCACGACTTGCCGGGCGGGCCCTTCGGCTCGCAGCCTCGCGAAGAGCTCGAAGGAATGCTGCATGAAATCTTCTGGGAGCCGCTCGATCGTTACGGACTGGCTATCGCTCATGATCATCCTCACCGCCTCTGCTTCTATGGGGTAGAGGCAGCGGCGGCGCTCCCGAAATACCCGGCGCGGCCTGTATCTGTGCCACAACGCCCGGCCCTCTACTGGCACGCGGGTAGTTGCCGCATACCTCGGCAGGAGGAGGTCACCGTGGACGCTGGACAGGCTCGCGCGTGGCGGATCACTGTCAAGAAGACATGCGTCGGCTCGGGCATGTGCGCGGCCATCGCCGACGGGTACTTCGTCCTGGACTCCGATGAACGGTCGCGGCCAGTGGCCGCGGAGGTCGCGCCGGCCGAAGCGGTCCGTTACGCGGCGGTCTCCTGCCCGATGGAGGCGATTGTGGTGACCGATACGGCGACGGGTGAGACGATCAGCTCCTGACCGCCGTCGCGGGCGAGCCGGCATGACCGTGCTGGTGTTCCGCCTCGATCACCGTCGCCAGGCGCCGGATGGCCTCGTGGATGTGGTCCGGCTCAGGGAAGCAGTACGACAACCGCAGATGGCTGGCGCCCTGGCCGTTGGCGTATCCGGCGTAGAAGCCGGTTCCCGGTACGTAGGCGACCCCTGACGCCACGGCACGCGGCAGCATAGCCGTGGCATCGATGCCGTCCGGGAGGCGCAGCCATACGTAGAAGCCGCCGGCGGGCGTGGTCCAGCCGCATCCGCCCACGCCGACCGCGTCGAGGGCGGCCAGCATCGCGTCGCGGCGCTGCCGATACACATCCCGGAGGGCAGCGACGTGCCGCTGCCACGAATAGGTGCACAGGTACTCGCGGACTAGCAGCTGAGCGAGGCTGGAGTGGCAAAGGATCGCGGACTCCGCAGCGATGAGCAGCTTATCCCTTACCGCTGGCGGGGCGGCGGCCCAGCCGACGCGCACGCCAGGCGCGAAAATCTTCGAGAATGTCCCCAGATACAGGACTCCGTCCGGGTTATCTGCGTAGAGCGCCCGCGCGGGGGCACCGGCGAAGCCGAGCAGCCCGTAGGGATTGTCCTCGATGATCAGCAGTCCGGCCGACGCGCAGATGTCGAGGATGCGGCCGCGCCTGGACGCCAGGAGCGTGACGCCCGCAGGATTGTGGAAGTTAGGCACCGTGTACAGGAGCTTCGGGCGGCGGCCCGCGGCGCCCAGCCGGCGTATCGCCGCGTCGAGCGCGTCCGGTACGAGCCCGCCATCATCCATCGGCACGTGGACGACTTCCGCCTGGAAAGCGGAAAAAACCCCGAGGGCGCCGACATAGGACGGCGCCTCGGCGAGTACCACGTCGCCGGGATCGATGAAGATCCTGGCCACCAGGTCCAGCGCCTGCTGGGAGCCAACGGTGACCACGACGTCGTCGGCGCGGGCCCGGATGCCTTCGAGCGCCATCACGTCGCAGATCTTCTCGCGCAGCCGCGGGTCCCCGTGTGCCGTGGCATACTGCAGCGCGACAGCGCCCTGGCTGGACAGCAGCCGCGCCGCCAGGTCAGCGACGGCATCGACCGGCAGCGCGCTCGCGCCCGGCATCCCGCCCGCGAGCGAGATCACCCCGGGCCGGGCGGCCACGGCGAACAACGCCCGGATGTCCGAGGCGGACGCCGTATGGGCGCGCGAAGCATAGTGATGCGAGAACGGATCGCGGGGCCGGCCGAGCGGACGCTCGCTGGCGGGGGCATAGCTCATGCCAGAAAGAGCAGGCCGCCGCGGCCTTTTGATACGTGCGCGTGGCGCCCGCGGCGGTGTATCTAGGTGGCCATTTTCTGCGCTCTTTTCTTACATGAGGGTTCCGCCTCACGACGTACAGCCAAGGCCCTGCGGCGGCAGCGCACAGCGCCGTGCGCCCGGACAGGACAATCTGCTGCTGGCACGGCCCCTGTCGCATCCGGTCCGCCGCGGGCTGCCCGTGGTGGTGACCAGCGTGCCGTCCGATTCGCACAACTGGAATCTGGTGTTCCTGCAGCTCGTCCTCGAGGAACTCGGTCACCAGGTGGCTAACCTCGGGCCATGCGTGCCAGATGGGCTACTCATCGCCGAGTGCCTACGGCTCCGGCCAGCCCTGGTGGTGGTCAGCACCGTCAACGGACACGGGTTCTTCGATGGCATGCGCCTGATCCGCCGCTTCCGCGCGCGGCAGGAACTCGCCGCCATCCCGGTGGTGATCGGCGGAAAGCTGGGCATCGACGGGTCCGGCGGGGAGTGGAACCGCCGCCAGATGCTGTCCGCCGGATTCGACGCGGTATACGAGGACGGTGCCGCCAGCATGGTCGCCTTCCGCTCCTACGTCGGCCGGCTGACGGCGAGCGTGAACACGAGCGTGGACGGGTGAGCGGCGCCGCGGGTGCGGCGGGTTCGTTCGGCGAGTTCGTCGCGCGCGCGCACCGGGCCGGCCGCCTGGTGGTGCAGCCGCGGATGGGCATGAGCCGCCCGCAGGACATGCGGGCGGGCCTCGTGGCCACCAAGCGAGCGGCCGCCACCACGGTCGGGACGATCACCGTGGACAGCTACACGCGGATGGGTGATCACACCGCCGCGCGCGCGGCAGTGGCGGCAAAAGCGTCGCTGAACGGCTACCCGATCGCCACGCACGACGCTGACGTCACACGCGCCGTGCTCGAGGGCGTGGCCGGACCCGACTTCCCCGTGCAGGTGCGGCACGGCTCCCCTTCACCGGAGTCCATCTTCGCAGCGCTGATCGAGGCTGGGCTGCACGCCACGGAAGGCGGGCCGGTGTCCTACTGCCTGCCGTACAGCCGCGCGCCGCTCGCGGACTCGATCCGCAACTGGACCCGCGCCTGCGAGTTGCTGGTGCAGGTACGGAACACGGACGCCGAGCCGCACCTGGAGACATTCGGCGGCTGCATGATGGGACAGCTTTGCCCGCCGAGCCTGCTGATCGCCCTCAGCGTGCTGGAGTGCCTGTTCTTTCGCCAGCATGGCATACGGAGTGTGTCGCTGAGCTACGCCCAGCAGACCAGCCCCGACCAGGATGCCGAAGCGGTGCTCGCGCTGCGCCGGCTGGCCGCCGAATGGCTGCCGGACATGGACTACCACGTCGTGATCTACGCCTACATGGGGGTATATCCGCGTACCCCCGATGGCGCCCTGGGCCTGCTGGCCGAGGCCGCCCGGCTGGCGGTCCGGACCAGCGCGTCCCGGCTGATCGTCAAGACGGTCTCCGAAGCCCACCGCATTCCCTCGGTCGCGGATAATACGAACGCGCTGGAGACGGCGGCCGCGGTCGCCGCGGCGGAGCGGCGCGTCCTCGTTCCCGTTCCGGTGCAGGACACAGGGATCTACGCGGAAGCCCGCGCCCTGATGTACGCGGTCCTCGGTCTCGGCGAGGACATCGGCCGTGCGCTGCGGCAAGCGTTCCAGCTCGGGTACCTCGATATCCCGTACTGTCTGCACCCGGACAACGCCCGTCAGACGCGCAGCTATATCGATGAGGCGGGCCGCCTGCTCTGGTCCAATACCGGCGCCATGCCCCTGCACCGGATTGTCAGGCCGACCACCCGCGGCGAGCTGACGGCGTCCGGCCTCCTGGCAGCGCTCTCGTACGTCGAGCGGAAGTACGACGGTATCAGCATCAAGGATTCCGCGGTGAGCCAGATACCGGCCGCGGAGGGCGGCACAGACGCCGCCGGAGAACTCAAGGGAGCGTACTGAATGGTTCTCGAGCAGTCCGCAGGCCGGCCAGTGCCAGCCGTGCCGCGGGAGCACCTCTCCTCGCCGGTCACGAAGTCGGTGCTGACGATCCAGCATCACATGCTGATCGCGGCTCGCGGCTTCCTGCGCGACCGCGGCTTCACCGAGATGCTCGCGCCGATCATCGGCCCGGTGACCGATCCGGGTGCCCGCGGCGCCAAGCAGGTCGACGTGGACTATTACGGTCATCGTTACAAGCTGATGACGAGTGCGATCCTGTACAAGCAGGCCTCGCTGATGGCGTTCGACCGGATCTTCTGCGTCGCGCCGAACGTGCGCATGGAACCGCTCGAGACCGCGTCCACGAGCCGGCATCTCGCCGAGTTCCACCAGATCGACGTGGAGGTGGCGGGCGCCTCTCAAGACGAGATCATGCTGCTCGCCGAGGAACTGGTCCGCCACGTGGTCCGGCATGTCATGGCCGAGGTGCCGGGCGAACTAGAGCGCTTGGGCCGCGATACGAGCGCGTTCGCCGGGCTGCTGAGCGGGCCTTTCGGGCGGCTGACGCACGCGAGCGCGGTAGCGGATCTCGCTGACATGGGGCACGATCAGAACCCGGCCGCGGAGATCGACTGGGCGGCCGAGGAGTTGCTGTCCCGCAAGGCAGGCAAGCCATTCTTCATCACGGATTACCCGAAGGGGTCTCGTGGCTTCTACGACCGGGAAAGCCGCGAAGCGCCCGGGCGGCTGCGCAACTTCGACTTGCTCGCGCCTGAGGGGTACGGCGAGCTGTGCAGCGGGAGTGAGCGGGAGCACGACTACGCCGTGATCATCGCGCGCATGCGGGAAACCGGGGAGAACCCGGCCAAGTACGGCTGGTACCTGGAGATGGTGCGAGAGGGCATCCCGGGCGGCGCCGGGTTCGGCCTCGGGCTCGAGCGATTCACCCGGTACATCGCCGGCCTCGATTTCGTGTGGCAGGCCAGCGCCTACCCGAAGATTCCCGGAGTGCCGCTGCCATGAGCGCGCTGCGCGCTGCGGCGTTCCCGCGGGAGCCCGTCCGGGCGCGGGCCCTGGCGGGAACCGCGTGCGTCTTCCCGGACCTGGCAGAATACGGCCACGCGGTGTTCGGCGCGGACCCCGTGCGGCTGGAGGCACAGGCAGCGGACCCGCTGGACCGCTTCCGGCTGGTGGCGCCGGTCTTCGTCCCGCGGCGCCTCGCGAAGCTCATCGACCTGGCACGGGAGCCGACCTACCGCGACGTCGAACTCGAATCGGTCGTGGGCGGTTTCCGGTCAGCCATGCCCGTCTACGTGTCCGCTTTCGGCTCGACGCGAACCATGAGCGGTGACCTCGGGCTGGCGGCCAGCCGGCAGGCCGGCGTGCTCGGCATCCCGCTGGTGATCGGCGAGAACGTGATGCCGGTCAACGGATACGGCCGGCTCGGCGGCGACGCCGAGGGGACTCTCGTCGGCAGGATCCGCGCCTACGCGGCGCACGTGCCCGACGGCACCGGCGGGGTGGTGGTGCAGCAGAGCACGGAGGACGCTGACGCCGAAGTGTGGAACTGCGCTTACAGCGATCCGAACGTCCAGGGCCTGCTCGAGTCGGGCCGGGTGGCGTTCGAGCTCAAGGTCGGGCAGGGCGCCAAGCCCGGCCTCGGCGGCATGACCGTACTCGACGAGGTGGCCGCCGCGCGGCTGGCAGGCGCTTTCGCCATTGACCGGCCTTTCGGCAGCGCGAACGATATGGTGCTGCGCTCGAGCAGCCCGGGCACGTTCACCGAGGAGATACTCCGCCAGCAGGTCAGGCTGATGCGGAACAACTTCCCCCGGGCGCGGGTATGGGTGAAGCTGCCGCCTGCCCGCGACGTGCGGGCGGCCGCCATGGCGGCCTGGGAAGCGGGCGCCGACGCGGTGACGGTGGACGGCGCCGAGGGCGGTACCGGCTGGGCGCCGCTGGCGTTCCTCCAGCACGTCGGGCTGCCGCTCGGCGAGTGCCTGCGCCGGATCGGAGAGCATCCGTCGTGCCTGCTCGTGTCCGGGCGGATCTGGGAGGGCGCCCGCGCCGCGAAGTGCCTGGCGCTGGGGGCCAGCGCGGTAGGGCTCGGGCGGGCCGCGCTGATCGCGCTGGACGCCGACGCAGAGATGGGCCTTATCCATCTGGTCGAGTGCCTGGCGCTCGAGCTGGCCATGATCGTCAGCGCGCTCGGCAAGTACCACGTGGCGGAGCTGAGCCCGGAAGACGTCTGGCTGCCAGGCGAATAACGGCGTCACGCGCAGGCGAATAGCGGCGTCACTCGTCCTCGGGCTTGACGAACATGCACGATCCGGCATACGCGCCGCTGTCGAGGTTGATCACTTCGACGTTCGACTCGACGGTCGTGGCGCGGGCGAAGACCCCCGCGTAGCCGTTCACCCCCGTGAACACGCCCCAGGTGACAATCCACGGCACCGGCTTCCCGTCTTCGCCCGGGAAGAGCTCGGGTACCGGACGGATCCTGCGCTGGATGACGTACGGGCCGTCCATCGCACCCCGGATGTGCTCCTCCCACAGCTCGGCGCTGACGTCCGCGCGCCAGCCGAGCAGGACGCCTTCCCCGCCGTGCAGCAGCGTCGGTTTGAGAGCCAGGTCGCGCTGGTGCTTGAGGGCATAATCGAGCAGATCGACCCGGCGGCCGTCCTCCAGCGTCACCGGCCCCGGGCGCACCATCCGGGTCCATGGCAGGATCCGGTCCAGGCTGGCGAGCTCGCGGGCATCGAACAGCGGCCGGTTCACTTCGTCGGACAGCATGGCCAGCGCTCCCTTGCTGGCGAAGAGCCCGGAATCCATCGGGGTGAATATCTTGACCCAGCCGCGCGCAGCGGCGTCCAGGATCGGGTCCATGAGCACGGGGGCATCCGCGTCTTCCAGGAGATCCTCGATCATGAACAGCCGGTCGATGGCGTCGACCGCGCGATCCCTCAGCCACACTCTGCCATCGTGAACCTCGAGCTCGCCGATGTGGCACGGGTGCGCGTCGATTCCGAGCGTGGACAGGCGAGCGGTGTACTGCCGGACGTACGGCTCGAGTGTGCGGTAGCTGCTCGGCCAGTCCGCTGTCGCCATCATCGGGCGCGAACCCGGCTCGAAGCCGCACTCCGCGAACTTGTTACGGACTTCCTCGCGCATGGAGTCCACGTAGGTGAGGCCGTGTTTCCTCGCGAAATCCGCCAGGGCCGGATGTTCCAGCAGCGCACGGCACATGTCCGCGTTGTCCAGGCCGCCGAGCGCGCTGCCCATGTTGTACTCGAGGAGCCGGAAGCCAGTCTGGTCAATGTACAGGTCAGCCCGCGTCTGACGGGTCACGGTGGCCCCGCGGCTGCGCGTGATCGCCGATATCTGGACGTCGGTCATCCCCACGTCCCGGGCGAACGCCGCCAGGTCGCCGCCGTATAGCCGGTCTGGCAGGCTGACCAGGGCGGAGCGCAGGTTTTCCAGGTCCGTCTCGATCTGGATCCGCTCCTCGTGGCCGAGGAAGAGCGGCCGCGACAGGTAACGGCCGTGGTAAAAGGCGTTGAGCAGGGCCGAATCCGCCTGGCTGCCGATCAGGTCGCGGGCCTTGGCACCGTGCCGGCTGACCTCTTCGAGGTAAAGGGCGGTAAGTGTGGCTCGGTTCACAGGGTGGCGTCCTCTCCCGGAGGCTTCTCATGAAGGCAGAGGAGGGCCCGGCGCCCCAGTGATACAGCGCGTCAGGACGGTGCCCGGCGGGTGTATCAGCGGCCACGCGATCCGTCCTCTGTTCGTCAGTGAGGGAGTGTCCGCGCCCGCAGCGACTCAGGCAGAAGGTGATGCACCGGTGACCAGTGAAGTGGCGGGCGAGTACGGCCCGGCGACGGACACCGAGGCTGGCCGCCTGGGCGTCGTGGCGACGTGGCGGCGCACGCCCCGGCAGGCTAAGGCGCTCCTAGCCGGCATTCTCGTCAACAGGCTCGCCGGATTCCTGCAGATCTTCCTGGTCTTGTTCCTCACGCACCGGGGATACTCGGCGGCCCAGGCTGGCTTCGCACTGGGCGCTTACGGGGCCGGCGGCATCCTCGGCACGTTCGCCGGCGGCTGGCTCAGCGACCGTCTGACCGCGCGCAGCGTCACGCTGATCAGCATGGTCGGCTCCGCGGTGCTGATCGCCTCCATCATCTATCTCCGGATCTACCCGCTGATCCTGGTGGCGGTCATCCTGGTCAGCACCGTGGGCCTGCTTTACCGGCCCGCCGCGCAGTCTCTGATCACCGAACTCACCCCGCCGGGCCAGCTCGTCATGGTGACCGCGATGTACCGGATGTGCCTGAACCTGGGCACCACCGCGGCGCCGTTGATCGGCGTGGCGCTGGCGGCGGTCTCCTACGACCTGCTCTTCTGGGTGGAGGCGCTGGGTGCGCTCGCCTACGGTCTCATCGCGCTGGTCATACTGCCGAGAAAGGGCAGGCCGTCCGGTCATGCCGCGGATCCGGGCGGGGCGGACGCCGGGGAAGGAGCATCCCGCGCCGGGTACCTGGCGCTCCTGGCGGACCGGCGCTACCTGGTATTCCTTGGCGCGTTCCTCCTCGTCGTCACCGTGTACTGCCAGTACACGGCTGTGCTTCCGCTGGCGATCTCGCGTGCGGGGCTGAGCATTTGGTGGTACGGCGCGGTCATCACGCTGAACGCGGCCATCGTGGTGGCCTGCGAGGTGCTGGCGACCAAGTTCGTCCAGGGCTGGCCACTGCGGCTGACTCAGCTGACCGGCTGGGGACTGCTGGCGCTCGGGTACGGGATCTATGCCATCCAGATGATCCCGCTGGTGCTCGTGCTCGGCACGCTCGCCTGGACGGCATCCGAGATAATCGGCGCGCCGACCACGTGGGCCTATCCTGGCCTGGTCTCGCCGCCCAGGCTGCGCGGCCGGTATTTTGGCGCCATGCAGACCATGTTCGGTCTCGGATCTACGCTCGGCCCCATCCTCGGGGTGGAGTTGTTCGATCACGTGGGTCACTGGGTGTGGCTCTGGGCAGCCGGCGTCGCGCTGGTGGCGACCGCGGTGGGACCGCTGGGCATGCGCAGCCCGGTCAGCAAGACCGAGCCGGAACCCGTCGCCTCGGTCAGCGCGACCGGGCCGGAAGCCGCCCATTCATGAGCGGGCCATGACGCGCGCCGCTCGCGACAGGGACCCGCTGGTCACGGTCGAGGACATCCGTCAGGTGGCGATGTCGCTCCCGCGCACCACGGAGGCCGTTGTCCGCGACCGGGTGAAGTTCCGCGTGGGCCGGATCGTCTACGTCGCGCTGAGCCGCGACGAGCTGACGATGGGCTGCGGCTTCCCCCGGGAGCAGCGGGCGGCGCTGGTGGCAGCGGAACCGGAGAAGTTCTTCATGCCGATCCCGTCGGAGATGCGTTACCAGTGGATCGAAGTCAGGCTGACGGCGATCGACGTCGGGGAGATGCGCGAGCTCGTCGCCGGCGCCTGGTCCATGTGCGTGCCGAAAAGGCTCGCCGTGGAGCATCTCGGCAGGGAGCCTCGCTAACAGCCGTGCAGCTCGAGCACACAGCATTTCACGGCACCGCCCGCCTTGTTCAGCTCGGAGACATCGACGCCGATCGGCGTATAGCCGCGGGCGCGCAGCTTGCTGATCAGGCTCGTGGCCGCCTGCGGGAGGACTACGTTGCTGCCGTCGGAGACCGCGTTCAGCCCGAAGGCCTCCGCGTCGGCGGCGCTGGCGATGATGGCGTCAGGGTAAAGCGCCTGAAGCACCGCGCGGCTGCCGGGCGAGAACGCCTCCGGGTAATACGTGATGTCGTTCGGGCCAAGGACAGCCAGCGCGGTGTCCAGGTGATAAAAACGCGGATCGATCAGCGTGAGCCCGACGACGGGGCGGCCGAGCACTTCCCGTATCTCATTATGGGCGGGCCGGCTCGTGCGGAAGCCGGTCCCGCACAGCAGCCGGTCCCCGGCCGGCAGGCAGTCTCCCTCGCCCTCGTTCGTCCAGCGGGCAGGGTAAATGTCCGTGAAACCATTGGCGCGGAACCACCCATGATGCGCGCTTGTCTCCCGGGCACGCTCGCCGTACCGGAAATTCGCCAGGAGCACCCGGCCGTCCACCACGATCGCGCCGTTGGCGGTGAAGACCATGTCCGGCAGGCCCTGGACCGGAGTCATCTCGCTCACGTGGTGTCCCAGGGCGCGGAGCACGTCCCGCAGACGTTCCCACTGCGTCACCGCGAGCGCCGTATCCACGGGTTTCGTCACGTCCATCCAGGGGTTGATGGAGTAGCGCACCTCGAAGTAAGCGGGCGGGCACATCAGGTAACGGCGGGGCCGACCGCCCGGCCGCGCCGCGACGCCGACATCGGAGATCTGGTTCACGTGCTTCCCTTTACTGCTCGTTGCTGGTTCACGACGCCACTTTGGCCAGCGAAAGCCGCGGGAAGCTCCCGCTGGCGAATTCCGGGGTCTTCTCGATCATCCGGATGGCGCGCATGCGCATCGGGCCGATGCTGCCGATCGGCAGGCCCATGAGGCCGGCTACTTCCGCATAGCTCAGCTCCAGGTCGGACGACAGCAGCCGCAGCAGCGTCTGGTAGCGGACGGGCAGCCGTTCCAGTGCCTGCGCGATGACACCGTCGTACTCTTGCTCGACCGGGTAGTCGTCGCACACGGCCGGCGTGCCTGACCTGCGATGCTCTGTCGACGGGTCCGCGCTGAGCACGAACCTGCCCGACGCTGCGGCAAGCCGCATCGCCTCACGGCGCGCGGTCGACACCAGCCACGCGGACAACCGGTCCGGTTCTCTGATCTGCCCGCCGTGTTCCCAGAGCCGGAGCCAGGTCAGCTGCGCCACGTCCGCCGCATCGGCCGCGGACAGGCCCATCCTCATGGCCGTATGGACAATAAGCCGCCCGTACCGGCAGATGATCTTATTCCAGGCTGCCCATTCCCCTCCGACGGCACCCGCGATCAAATCGTCCGGCTGCGCAGGCGAGGCATGCTCCGTTTCGGCCGCGGTAGGGTCGGGACCTTGCTGTGCGGACGGCATTGATGTCTCCTCGGCTCAGCCGGGAAAGTTCCCGGCATTTTTCCCGGAAGCAACTCTGCTGGCATATCTGCTGCCGCCTCACATTCCCATCGCACGCTCTCGCTCCTGTATCGGATGTATATCGACGCTGGTCCGCCCCGCCAGGCGCATGATCGCCCAGGTAAACATGGACACCACGGAAACCGTCGGTTTCAGATGCCTGGACAGAAAATGTCGGGCGCGAACCGGCGTATGGACGCGCGTGATCTGCGTGCTGTTGCCCGAGCTTGACTGATGTTCGGCTACGTGCGAAACTTCCCACGGATTCCCTGGATCGCTCATTTATCAGGCTAGGGGAGTTATATGGTCCATAGGACCCGATGGCTGGATGCGAGGACGCCCGGCCTCCGGGCGGATGGATGTCGCACAATGTGGGCGCGGGTTACCGGGCTCCGACCGTGATGCCTGATGGAGTTCCGGATACTCGGCCCGCTTGAGGTCGTCCACGACGGAAAGCAGGTACCGGTCAGTGCGCCGCGAGAGCAAATCCTGCTCGCGATGCTGATCCTCGAAGCCAACCGCGTAGTGCCCGTAAGCAGGCTCATCGACGCGATCTGGGATGGCGATCCGCCAGAAACGGCAAGAAGGCAGGTCCAGATCTGCGTGTCCAGCCTGCGCAGAACGCTCGGGGCCGCGGCGGGCAGGACGGTGATCATTACCCGCGCTCCCGGATATCAGCTCGACGTGCCCGACGACGCGATCGACGCGGCCAGATTCGACGCGCTCGCGGCCGCCGGCCGCGCGGCAGCGGCAGAAGGCAGGCCCCTGGAAGGGATCAGCAGTTTGCGGGCCGCACTCGGCCTCTGGCGCGGGTGTGCCGCGGCCGGCATCAATAGCCCGGTTGCCGAGATAGCCGCGACCCGCATGAACGAGCAGCGGCTGATGACGCTGGAAGCATGCATCGAACTCGAAATCAGCCGCGGCAAGCACGCGGAGGTAATCAGCGAGCTTGCCGCGCTGGCCAAAGAATACCCGTTGCGAGAAAAACTCCAAGCTTACCAAATGATCGCTCTCTACAGGTCGGGCCGCCAGGCCGATGCCCTCGCGGTATTCCGTGAGGTTCGCGAGGTATTCATGGCCGAACTCGGCATTGATCCGGGCGAGGAACTCATGCAGCTAGAGAAGGCGATCCTGAATAAGGATCCGAGCCTGATCCTTGTCCCTAGAGGAATGGAAACGCCGCCTGAAGCGCCCGGGCCGCCCCTCATTCCGCGACAGCTGCCGGCGGATATCAGGGGATTCACGGGGCGGCGCGAGATTATTGATCAGCTATGTGATTCCCTCGTCGGCGGGGAAGGCAGCGACTGCCCGCCGGGCACCCGGGTCGCCTTGCTGACCGGAATGAGCGGCGTAGGGAAAACCGCGCTCGCGGTGCACGTGGGGCATGTTGTCCAAGACCACTTCCCGGACGGCCAGCTCTTCATCCAGCTGTCCGGTGATGACGGCCGGCCCGTCGCGGTAGATGAAGTGCTCCAGCAAAGCCTGCGCGCCATCGGCGCGGCACCTGGGACGATCCCTGGTGAATCACCCGAGCTGACAAAGGCGTACCGCAGCCTGCTGGCGACCCGGCGCATCCTCGTCATCCTCGACGACGCTGTCAGCTTCCCGCAGGTGATGGAATTCCTGCCCGGCGGCCAGAACTGCGCTGTGATAGTGACCAGCAGACGGCGGATGGTCAACCTGATGGGTGCGCGCTCTTTCGAGGTAGGAGTCCTGTCTTCCGATAGCGCTCAAGAGATGCTATCCAGCCTGATCGCCGGTTCACAGGTGAAAGAGGCCGGCGACCAGGGCATCGCCGCCCTTGCCGGGCTGTGCGGGTACCTTCCGCTCGCTCTGCGGATCGTGGCGGCGAAGCTGTCGGAGCACCCGCACTGGACGGTACGCCGGATGGCTGACAAGCTCAGGGACGAACGAAACCGGCTGGTGGAGCTGCAAGCCGGCTCTGTCGGAGTAGAGGCCAATATCTCCCTGACGTATAAGACCCTTTCCCCTAGCGCCAAGACGCTCTTTCTCCGGCTGGCTCTGCTCGGCAGCTCGGACTTCGGGTCCTGGGTCTGCGCGCCGCTGCTTGAGGCTAGGCCAGAGGAGGCCGAGGAGCTGCTAGACGAGCTGGTGGCCAGCTACCTCGTGGAGGTCAGGCACCCGGGTGACGGTCTGGTCCGGTTCCAGCTTCACGAGCTTGTGCGGGCGTTCACGGTGAATCATCTGGCCATCGAGCAGTCCCGGCAGGAGCAAGACGACGCGCTGCGCAGGCTGCTCGCCTGCTGGCTCTTTCTCGTCTGCCATGCCCATCGCACGATATATGGCGGAGACTTCGTGGCCCTGCACGGGACGGCCGCGCGGTGGCCGCTTCCCGGGCAGGTCACCGACGATCTGATGCGATCGCCCATGACGTGGTTCCGGGCTGAGCGCAGGGCGCTGCTCTCGGCCATAGGGAAGGCGGCGGCGTCCGCACTAGACGAGATCTGCTGGGACCTGACCACCACATCGGTCGCGTTTTTCGAGGCCGAATCGCTCTTCAACGACTGGTGGCAGACGCATGAGCTGGCCTTGGAGGCCACGCGCCGCGCCGGCAACGCGCGCGGAGAGGCCGCGGTCCTGTGCTCGCTGGGCGAGCTGGCCTACGTCCGGCACCAGATCCCGGACGCCGCGGCAAGCCTGACCCGAGCCTGGGAGATGTTCGGCGCCATCGGCGACGTCCACGGCCGCGCGCTCGCCAGCGGACATCTCGCGTTCCTCGACCGCCTTCAGGGGCGCAGCGAGAATGCCATCGCCCGGTACGCCCGCGCGGTCGGCGATCTCCGGCACGTGGGAGATAAGATCGCGGCGGCACACCTCCTGTGCGGCATGGCTCAGGTGTACCTGGAGCGGGAGGACTATGGTGCCGCGGAACTGCTCCTCATCGACTCCGCGGCGCTGTGCGCAGGTTCCGGCTCCTCGCGGGTCAGCACCCAGATACGGTTCCACGTCGGCGAGGTCCACCTGGGCCGGGGGGCGCTGGAAAGCGCCGATGACACGTTCAGGTCGGTCCTCAGGCAGGTGCGGGCCAGCGACGACCGGACAGGTGAGGCATACGCGCTGTACGGCACCGGTAGCGTACTGGCCAGGATGGGCTGCTACGGTGCGGCACTCGCCGAGTTGAAGGCGGCGCTGAAGCTGGCCTCGGATATCGGCGACCGCCTGGTCGAGGGACGGACCTGGCTCGCGCTCGGCGAGGTAGCCAATGCCACGGGCAGGACCGTAGCGGCGCTCGCCGCGTTCGAGAAAGCCGTGGAACTTTTCCGCCAGGCGGGAGCGGTCGCCTGGCGGGACCGCGCGCTAGCGATGACTGGCCAGGTGCGGGCCGATGCCGGGCCCGGGGACGCCAAGCCCTGGCTGGACGCCTGGAAACGCACGAGGAAGCCGCTGTACTAGCTCGTCATCCCCAGGGCGTGCCGGACATGCTGGGACGGACAGTCACCCTTGACCAGGCAGGCATTGTTGCTCACCTCCTCGTGAGTCGGCGACCGGCGGCTATGGCCATTCCACGACATGCCGCCTCTGACCACGCATCGACCGGCTCTCAGTTGGTTATCGGCCGCCATCGCGCCGGGTCAGCGGCAGGCCGGCCCGGGTCCGCTCATCCGCCGGGGTGTACACCGTCAGCCGCGCTTCGGGCATGACAGGGACCGCGAGCTCGGTCGCGGTGAAGGTCAGCGCGCCGCACTCGGGGTGGACGAAGGTCCGGACACGCGGCTGCGGACCCGCCACCTCGTGCCGCGCCCACAGGTCGGCGAAGTCACGGCTCAGGCCGGACAGCCTCCTGATGTCTTCCTCCCAGTCCGGGTCGCCGACATGCTGGGCGTAGGCGGCGCGCATCCGGGCGACAAGGTAGCGGACCTCCTCCTCGTACTGGGGGAACTTCGCCCGGGCGGACGGCTCGGTCACGCAGCACCACAGCGTGTTCTTGTGCACGCACGGCAGCGAGTGCCAGTCCCAGAACAGGTCCTCGTGCGCGTCGTTCGAGACGAGGATGTCGAACCGGCCGTTGGTCAGCGCCGCGGGCAGCGGGTCGAGCCCGCACACGATCTCGCGGACCTCCGCGGGCACCGGGCCGCGCTCGGCGCCGGCGCGCAGCGGCATCGCCTCGGCCAGCCGGTACATGTGCCAGCGCTCGGTGCGGTCGAGGCGCAGCGTCGTGGCCACGGCGTCGAGCACCTGCGTGCTCACGTTGATATCCCGGCCCTGTTCGAGCCAGGTGTACCAGGTGACACCGACGCCGGCCAGCAGCGCCACCTCCTCGCGGCGCAGCCCCGGCGTCCGCCGCCGCGGTCCGCCGGGCATGCCGAAGTCCTCGGGCGACAGCCGCGCCCGCCGGGCCTTCAGGAACTTGCCCAGCTCCTCGCGGCGCCGCCCGGCCGGCGCCGGCGCTGTCCTTGTCCCGGACTCGTAAGCGACCACGAGACCAACTTAGCGTGGACCTCTGACATTTCCGGCAGGGCGGCAGTGGGTGGTACTCGCAACACCAGTATCGACGGGCTCTCACCAGCCGGCCGCGTCCCGGCACAGCCTGGAGTCATGACTTCCACATCGGATATCAGGCTCGCGGCCGGCGCGGAGCAGGCGAACGCGACCCGCTGGCTGATGCTCATCGTGCTGCTGGCCGGGCAGTTCATGGCGCTGCTCGACGTCACGGTGGTCAACGTCGCGATGCCGACGATCGGGCGGTCGCTGCACGCCTCCGGCGCGGAGCTGCAGCTCGTCGTCGCCGGGTACACCGTCAGCTACGCGATGCTGCTGATCACCGGGGCGCGGCTCGGCGACCTGGCCGGGCGGCGGCGGATGTTCCTGCTGGGCACCGCCGTGTTCACGGCCGCGTCGCTGACCTGCGGGCTCGCGCCGGACATCGGCGTGCTCATCGGCGCCAGGTTCGTGCAGGGCGCGGGCGCCGCCGCGATGATGCCGCAGATCATGAGCGTGATCCAGCTGCGGTTCAGCGGCGCCGCGCGGGCGCGCGCGCTGAGCGCGTACACGGCGGTGCTGTCCTCGGGTTTCGTCGCCGGGCAGCTGATCGGGGGCGTGCTGGTGACGGCGAACCTGTTCGGCGCCTCGTGGCGGCCGGTGTTCCTGGTCAACGTGCCGATCGGGCTGGCGGTGCTGACGCTCGTGCCGCGCGTGGTGCCCGCCGACGCCCCGGCCGGCACGCGGCGCCTGGACCTGGCGGGGCTGGCCATCGCGGTGCCCGCGGTGTTCCTGATCGTGCTGCCGCTGATGCTCGGCCACCAGGAGAACTGGCCCGCCTGGGTACTCGCCTGCATAGCCGCCGGCTGCGCGCTGTGCCCTGTCTTCATTGTCACCGAACGTATCGTGGCCTCCCGCGGCGGAGACCCGTTGCTGTCGCTGTCGGTGTTCCGGTCGCCCGGACTGCTCGCCGGGCTGACGGCGGTGTTCGTGCTCATGGTCACCTACGGGGGGTGGCTGTTCAGCTTCGCGGTCCATCTCCAGGGCGGGCTCGGCTACAGCGCGATCCGCGCCGGGCTGACGGTCGCGCCCGCCGCCGTGGCGTTCGGCCTGTGCGGCTACTTCTGGCGGCGGCTGCCCGCCGCCGCGCATCACCTGCTGCCGCCGCTCGGGTGCCTGGCCGCCGGCCTCGGGTACGCCGCGGCCGCCTTCGACCTGCGGTCCGGCGGCTCCGGTGAGCCGCTGCTCCAGCTCTGGCTGGTCATCACCGGCACGGCGCTCGCGCTGGGGTTCAGCCCGATGGTCACCCACGCGCTCGTCCGGGTGCCGCCGCACGAGGCCGCCGACGCGAGCGGCCTGCTGACCACGGCGATCCAGCTGGGCCAGGCGATCGGGGTCGCGGTGCTCGGCAGCGTGTTCCTGACCTTCGCCTCGCATGCCCCGGGGCCTGCTGCTCCGCCGTCCGGAGTTTCCGGGCACGCGCTCTACGTGACGTTCGGCTTGGCGGCGATCACGATGGCCGTCGCGGCGGCCGCGGCCGTGCCGCTGGCCCGCACCGTGCTGGCCGCCCGCCGCGGCGCGGAGTGACCCGCGCCGCGGCGGGCGGCTGACTCGGTCTCACGCCCGCCGTTCAACCCCGCGCCTGCCCCAGGCACGGTCGCCGAGGAGCGCGAGGGCGGCAGGGACGAGGACGCCGCGGACGACGGTCGCGTCGATGAGGACGGCGGCCGCCGTGCCCACTCCGAGGATCTTCAGGTCGATGAGCGGCATCGTGACGAAGATGGAGAAGAGCGCCACCATGATCAGCGCGGCGCTGGTGACCACGCCAGCGCTGGAGGCGATGCCCCCGACGACCGCCTCCTTCGGGGACGAGCCGCGCGCCCACAGCTCGCGGACGCGGCTGAGGATGAACACGTGGTAGTCCATGCTGATCCCGAACAGGAACACGAACATCATCAGCGGCACCCAGTAGATGATCCCGCCGAACGACGCGTAGTCGAGCGGCCCCTGCAGCCGCCCGTCCTGGAAGATCAGCACCACCAGGCCGTAGGCCGCGCCCACGGACAACAGGTTCAGCCCGATCGACACCAGCGAGACGGCGGCCGACCGGAACGCCACCAGCAGCAGGACGAAGGCGAGCACGCCGACGAAGGCGAACACGGCGGGCAGGTTGCTGCTCTCCTCGTGGATGTCGTCGTACAACGCCGCGGTGTCGCCGGCCACGGCGTAGCTCACGCCGGGCACCTTGCCGAGCGTT
>Ga0187806_1000094_pt1 | contig 19309 bp, 17 predicted proteins | sample NC_wetland_sal_i_7_FD_132470 | JGI IMG/M metagenome (GOLD analysis project Ga0187806, IMG submission 132470) | Wetland sediment microbial communities from Neuse River Estuary, North Carolina, USA - ASW_1 | ecosystem: Environmental > Aquatic > Freshwater > Wetlands > Sediment | place: USA: North... | reverse complement strand
TCGGGACGGTCGGCCCCTCAGGGCCCGGCACCTCGCTGAGCATGCTGGATGGTCGAGGACCCGAAGGGAACGTCCGATGAGCGTGTGTTTCGACGTGCCTGACACCAGTCCTGCGCCGCTTCACTCGCCACCGCACCTTCGCCACTATCGCCTGATCATCGTGATCGCCGCCGCGGCGGCCGTCGTCATCGGGGTGGTCACGGTGGCCGTGGTCGCGGCGGTGAGGGTCCTTCAGGGAGTGGCCACGCCGTCGACGGAGGCGTTGCCGCTGCCACCGCTCGCGCCGGCCATCGCGGGCGCGATCGCTGCCCGGGTCGATCCCGGGCTGGCGGACGTGACCGGCACCGTCCGTGGGATGGAGGTGGCGGGTACGGGGATGGTGCTGACGCCTTCGGGCCTCGTGCTCACCAACAACCACGTGATCGAGGGTGCGAACGCGATCGCCGTCACTGACGTGGCCAATCACATCGTCTACCGGGCGTCGGTGCTCGGGTACGACGAGAGCCAGGACATCGCGGTGCTGCAGCTGATCGGGGCGTCGAGGCTGAAGACGGTGACGCTGGGCAACTCTTCCGCCGTGCGAATGGGCGAGCAGGTGGTCGCGCTCGGGAATGCCGGCGGCGTCGGTGGCACCCCCGGCGAGGTGACGGGGGCGGTCACCGCCCTGAGCACCTCGCTCACCGCTATGGACCCGGTGTCAGGGATCGCCGAGCCGCTCACCGGGCTGATCCGCAGCAACGCTCCCATCCAGCCCGGTGACTCGGGTGGGGCGCTGGCCAACTCGGCGGGCGAGGTGATCGGCATGAACACCGCATCGTCAAAGTCCAACGGCCAGTCCGACGCTATCTCAGCGTTCGCTGTGCCCATCGCCCAGGCGAGCAGCATCTGCGCCGCGATCGTCGCCGGGAGGGGCTCGCCGACGATCCACATCGGGCCCACCGCGTCGATGGGCATCCAGGTCGCGCAGTCAGCCACCGTGGCACCGGGTCACAAGCGCGTCACCGGGGTGCGCGTCACCGGGGTAGCGGCCGGCATGCCAGCCGCGGCCGCCGGCCTGGCGGACGGTGACGTGATCATCGCGTTTGGCGGGAACTCCGTCGGTTCGGCCGCGGCACTGCGGGACGCGAGGGTGCCTTACCATCCTGGGATCAAGTCAGCGTGACCTGGCTCGACCGGGCAGGCCAGGCACACATCGCCATCATCACGCTGGCCAGCGGCCCCGCGGGTCAGGAAGTTCCGGCGGACGGGCAACAAGAACCCGGCACGCCGCGGGCGCCCCCGATGCGCGCTTAGCAGTCAAACACCGACCAGCAGATGTCGTTCCGCAACCGCTGGTCGTCAAGTACGAGCTCGCGAATCGCCTCCGGGAGCTGGTCACGCTGCCACCGGCACTCGAGTCGCCCTGCGGCCTCGCCCTCGCCTTCCGGCGCGCCAGCACGTGCGGCCTTGATCGCATAGGCGGCCGCACCGAGTTCGTGCGCGGCGACGTGCGCGACTGCCCCGGCCTGGCCAGCAGCGTACGCGGCATGCCGTGCTGCCCCACGCAGGTCTCTGGCCGCCGCCATTGCATGGCCGGCCGCCGTGCGAGCCTGGGTCATCTTCACCTCGCCACGCACCCAGGCGCGGGCATGCTCGATCGCCTGACGCGGTCGCGCGTCCTCAGGCTGGACCGACTCGAAGAGGTCAAGGACGTGCTCTGCGCACGATGCCGCCCAAAGAGCGAGGAGTTGGTGATCCGAATCGGTGAGGGTCCCACCGCGGCGGATCGTCACGAAGCGAGGGTCTCCGACCTTCGGGAGGATCAAGCTTGGCACTCCATCTGCTTACATCCGCCCATCCTGTTGCGGCGCAAGTGGCCTACTCCCGCCTCACGGAAGACGCGGTACATGCCGATGAAGAAAAGCGAGCAGGGCCTCGTTGAACTCAGCTTCTGCTTCCAGGTTGGGCAAATGCCCGGAGCCGTCGATGGCCACCAGTTCGGGACGCTTCAGGCTGGAGACGATCTCCGCGGTCACTTCGGCGTTCGACCACGGGTCAGCCGTCCCGGCCACGACGAGTGCGGGGATGTCGAGTGCGGCGAGCAGCGGCCGGTAGTCGGGCCTGCGGCCGCGGCCACGCAGCGCCGCCGCGGCGCCTGCGGGTGAGGCAGCGGCCATCATGGCGTCGACCCGGGCCCGGACAGCGGGCGGGCAAGCCGGGCTGTACAGGCCGGTGTGCATGTAGTCCACCAAGATGCCCATGCCGCCGCGCTCGGTCGCATCGGCCCGCTCGTCGCGGGCCCGCAGGTCCTGCGGCGACGGCGGCTCGGCCGTCGTGGCGACTAGCCCGAGCGCCCAGTACCGCTCTGGTGCGGCGGTCGCCAGTTCCATGGCGACGAGTCCGCCCATGCTCAGGCCGACCAGCGAGGCGCGCATGATGTCGAGGGTGCCGAGCAGTTCCTCAATGTCGGCGGCGTACTCTCGCATCGGCACGCGGCCCGGCGTGACCGGGCTCTCGCCGAAGCCTCTCAGGTCAGGCGCAAGCACGCGGAAGCTTCCGCGTAGCGCGGCAAGCTGTGGTTCCCACAGGGTCCGGTCGAAAGGATGGCCGTGGATCAGGACAACGCACTCGCCGCTGCCATCATCGTCGTACGCAAGTCGCACCGGGACAGCGTAGAACGCGATCGTCGCCCTGGCACCTCAATACTGCCCCGCCACCGCACTGTCACCGGACACCAAGATGCCGGCGCAGGAAGAGCACCGCCTCGGCGTAACGCTGGCCGGGATCCGGGGAACAGGCGATACAGGTGGTAGTTGATGACGGCTTGAGCTTGCTCGACTGAGGACTGGCCGCCGATGACGCTCGTGCTCAGGCCTGCCGACATGGTCACCAGGCTGATGGCTTCCAGGTCCGGGTCCAGCTGGACTGGCATGTCGCCGGCGGCCTGGGAAGCCCGCAACTGGGCGGCCACCACGTCAATCACCACGCTGGAGTTCTTGACGAGGGGCGCGATCGCCAGCGCCGGATCGGTAAGCGACAGCGCCAGGTAGGCGGTGTAGACGATGGTGAAGGTGCGACGTTCGTCGTCGGCGGGCAGCGCCTCGGTCAGGATGGCCGCGATAACGTCGCGCGGGCTGGCCGGGCCGCCTGAGGTGCCGGTTTTCTGGCGCCGCGCTCGCGCGAGCACACGCTCGCTGTATCTGGCCGCCAGGTTCTGCATGGCGGCGAGCAGGAGCTCTTCCTTGGTGCCGAAGTAGTACTGGACCAGCCGCAGGGACACGCCGGCCTCGGCCGCGACCTCGCGCATCCCGGTGGCGTGCAGCCCGCGCGTGGCGGCCGTCCGCAGCAACGCGTCCGTGATCTGCCGCCGCCGCTCCTCGTGATCGACCCGCTTCGGCACCCGCTCACCGTACCGCTCATTGCCCGCCGGACCCGTTAGTGATACGATCGTATCATAAAAATTACAGACTCAGCCACGAGGAGGCGGGACATGCTCGGGATCAAGCGCATCACCGGCGCAGCAGGCTCGGCACCTGAGGGCGAGCCGGGATCGTGGGTGAATGATGCGGCACGGGAGAAGTTCATGGCCGCCTACGAGCGGGTCTTCGCGCTGTGGCCGCAGCCCTGCGACGAGTTCGACATCGAGACGGCGACCGCCACCACACACGTGCACGCCTACCGGCCGCACCCGGGCGGAGAGCCGGTCGTGCTGCTCGCCGGTGCCGGGGGCAACGCAGCGGCCTGGTTCCCGCACGTGGCGGCACTCGCAGGGGACGGCCCGGTCTACGGGATCGACATGCCCGGCGACGCGAACCCCAGCGTCCCGCGCGCCCTGATGACTCCCCCGGAGTCCTGCGCCGCCTGGCTTGACGAGCTCCTGGGCAAGCTCAGCGACCGCCCGGCGCACCTGGTGGGCTACTCCTACGGCGGCTGGGTCGCCATGAACCAGGCGATTCGCGCACCCGGCCGGGTCGCGTCCATCACGCTGCTCGACCCCGCCGGGCTCACCAAGCTCGACGCCCGCTTCTGGTGGTGGATGTCCATCAGCGGCCTGGCCACCCTGACCCCGATGCCGCTGCGCCGCCGCCTCGCCCGGTGGCTGGACAACCCGGCCATGCTGCAGCCGGAGCTCATGACGCTCATGTGGGCAGCCATCCGCGGCTACCGGATGGAGCCGAAGTTCCCCGGCATCCTCACCGACGACGAACTCCGCGCGATCACCGTGCCGGTCCTGTTGATCACCGGCGCGCGGAGCGCCATGCTCACCCCGCAGGAGGCCCGCGCCCGGGCAAGCCTCATGCCGCGCGCCGAGGTCGCCATCGTCCCCGGCAGCCACGGCGGCTTCAACCGGATCAACGAACTGAACGACCGGATCGCCGCCTTCATCGAAGCCCACGCCACCGGCAAGCAGGCGGCGCAGAAACAGGGCTAGAAGCAGAGCTGGCCGATCTGGTTCGTCAGGCTCTGGGCAGAATTGGCGGCCGTGTTCAGCTGTTCCGGGGTCTCCTTGTACGGGCTGGCCGCTACCGACAGGACAGAATCCCGCAGGTCGCTGGCGTACTGCGCGGGAAGCATCTCCCAGAGGCCACCGAGCGACTGCGCATACACGACGACGGCTAGGCCGTCTCTCTTGGCCTGCGCGGTGCCGGCGCCGAATATCACCTCGTCGCCGATCATCTGGCGCAGCCAGGTCGTCATGTTGGACAGGTCGTCCAGGCCCGACCACGGCGCGCAGGCGCTCGGCGACGGCCTGGCCGACGAATCGGAGCGACCGGGGTCCCGGGCCCCGGTGGCCGACGCGGTACCACTGCCGCCGCCGCATCCCGCGATCATGACGGCGCACAGCACCGCCGCTGGCACGGCGGCCAGCCAGCAACGCGTCCCATTTGCCGACGGCTTCGCCAGCACCGTCATCACCCCGCCTTCGCAAAGCCCGCTATTTGTATAAGAGCACGTGTCGGCAAAGAAAACGAAGCGGAAACACCATCAAAATTTCCGGTGGTGAAGCCGAAGTGGGGATTGGTCGGGCTCGCCGGGTTACCGTGTCCTCCCCCAGAATGGCCTCATGACGGCGGACCGCGTGACGATGCCGGTCACTACGGGCCGCCGCCGCCTGGTTCCCGGAGAGGCAGGAGCGGGTGGATACCGCACGCTCGTGGCCGTGGACGGGGAGCAGCACCTGATCCGGGATGACCTGGCGAGCACGAGCTTGCCCGCGGGCTGGCGCCGGTCGGCCCGGCCGCTACTGGTGATCGCGCAGCTGTCGGACACGCACGTGATGGATCACCAGTCGCCGGGGCGGGCCGAGCTGCTCGACCGCTATTCCGACCCCGACTCCCCCATCCGCCAGACGGTCGGCGTCATAGGCGCCTACCGGGCCCAAGAGCTATTCACCTTCCAGGTGGCCGAGGCCATGGTCCGGGCTGTGCGGCAGACCCGGTCGGCCCCGCTGTCCGCCGCCCCGGTCGACTTCGCCGTCGTGACGGGCGATGCCACGGACAACTGCCAGCAGAACGAGCTGCGCGCTTATATCGACCTGCTCGACGGCGGCCGTGTCCGGCCGGATTCCGGGGATCTGGAGCGGTACGAGGGCGTGGCCGGACCCGGCGTCGAGGACGAGCGGTACTGGCATCCCGACGGCGGCGGCCCGGACCTGCCGAGGAGCCGGTACGGGTTTCCCCGGGTGCCCGGGGTGCTGACGGCAGCACGGCGGCCGTTCCAGGCGACCGGCCTGGGCATGCCGTGGTACGCGGTGCACGGCAACCACGACAACATGCTGCAAGGCACGGTGCCCGCTGCTGGCTGGCTGCGCGACTTCCTGGTTGGCCCCGCGAAGTTCATCACCCCGCCTAGAGACATCGATCCGGCCGGGCTGGTAAGCCGGTTCCATGCCGCCGAGACCAGCGCGCTGGCGGAGCTGGCGAGTGGCGCGCAGATCGCGGTGACACCCGACCCGGAGCGCAGGCCGGTGACCCGCGCCACCCACGTGCGCGAGCATTTCCGCACGTCGGGATGGCCGACCGGGCACGGCTACACCCGCCGCAACGCCGACGAGGGTACCGCTTACTACGCCTTCGACCACGGCATCGTGCGGTGCGTCGTGCTCGACACGGTCAACCACCACGGCGGCTGGCAGGGATCGCTGGACGCCGATCAGCTCAGCTGGCTGGTCGCGGAGCTGCGCGAGTGCGCGGCCCGGCCGGTGCTGCTGTTCAGCCACCATGCGCTGGAGACGATGGTCAACGACTGGCGCGCGCCGGGAGCCGGCCGCCGGGTCCTGGGGGCCGAATTGCGCGACGTGCTGCTCGCCCACCCGTGCGTGATCGGCTGGGTGAACGGGCACACCCACGTGCACGCGATCCGGGCGGTCCGCGAGGACGGCGCCCCTGGCGGGTTCTGGCAGATAACCACGGCATCGCACATCGACTGGCCGCAGCAGGCTCGCATCATCGAGCTGCTCGAGACCGACGGCGGCCTCGCCATCGGCTGCACCGTGATCGACAGCGCGGCCCCAGTCGACTTCCGCGGCCATCAGGACCTGGCCGACCCGGCCGTGCTGGCCGCGCTGGCACGCGAGCTCGCCGCCAACGACTGGCAGGTCCGCGACCGGATCATCGTGGATGGCGGCGCGGGCGCGGGAACAGCGGCCGACCGGAACGTCGTGCTCGCGATAGATTGGCCTCGCCATGGAGATCGCTGAACTGGCGCATCTGCGCCGGGCCCGGGACTTGCTCGACCGCGAGTACGCGCGGCCGCTGAATGTCCCCGCCATGGCGCGCGCCGCGCTGATGTCGCCGTCGCTGTTCTCCCGCCAGTTCCGGGAGGCTTACGGCGAGACACCGTACGCCTACCTGCAGGCCAGGCGCGTGGAACGGGCGATGGCGCTACTGCGCGGCGGCCGCATGTCCGTGACTGACGTGTGCATGGCCGTGGGGTTCACCTCGCTCGGCTCGTTCAGCTCGACGTTCACGCGCCTCGTCGGCGAGCCGCCGTCCGCCTACAAGGCGCGTGACCACTCGCGGCTGGCACCGGTCCCGCCGTGCATGACGCGGACGTGGGCGCGCCCGGGGTGGATCGCGGAGCCGTGCAGGATCGGAGAAGCGTCGCCGCCTGTCCGCGCGTAGGGTCGCTGACATGGCACTTTCGATCACACACACGCCCGTGTACTGCACTGACCTGGATGAGGCGCTCGCCTTCTACACCCAGCGCCTCGGCTTCGAAGTCCGCGACGATGTCACGATGGGCCCCGAGATGCGCTGGCTTACCGTCCATGCCCCCGGTGACGCCCACGATCTGCTGCTGGCCGCGGTGGACCACCACATTCCGCCGGCCGACCGGCAGGCGATGCGCGAGATCGTCGCCAAGGGCGACCTCGCGGTCTTCATCCAAGTCGACGATCTGGACAAGACCTTTGAATCGCTGCGCGCCGCCGGGACGGAGATCCTCCAGGAGCCAGTCGACCAGCCCTACGGCGTCCGCGACGCCGCTGTCCGCGACCCCAGCGGCAACCACCTGCGCCTCAGCCAGCCGCTCGCGGGGTCGTAGAACTTCACGCCCTGAGGTAACGGAGCACTGCGAGGACACGCCGGTTGTCGGCTGCCTCCGGCCCGAGTGAGAGCTTGCCGAAGATGCTGGCGATGTGCTTCTCGACCACGCTCTGGGACAGCACGAGCTTGTCGGCGATACCGGAGTTGGACCTGCCCTCAGCCATGAGTCCGAGCACCTCGCGCTCCCGCGCGGTCAGCGAGGCCAGTCCGGGGTCAGGCTTGCGCAGCAGCTGGCTGATCACTTCCGGGTCGAGCGCGGTGCCGCCGTCGGCGACCCGCTCCAGCGCGGAGACGAAGTCGGCGACGTTGCCGACACGGTCCTTTAGGAGGTAGCCGACTCCCCCCGCACCGGATTCGAGCAGCCGGGCCATGTAACGCGTCTCGATGTATTGCGAGAACAGCAGCACGCCCGTCGAGCGGACTTACCCGCGCCGTTCGGCCCGAGGAAGCCAGTCACCACGCCGGGCCGGACGGTGAATGAAAGGTCCCGCATGGCGACGGTGCGCCCGTAATGCTTGGTGAGGCCCCGCGCCGTGATCACCGCGTGAGCCTCCCCGGTCCTAGTCCATGAGCCGCGTGCGCGGTCACGAGATCCTCCAGAGGTGTTCGTGTGCTTATCCGGAGATCACGCTATGAACCGGGTGTCTTCGCCGGAACGCGGCTAGTCCCCGAATCATCCGGGGGTTTTCCGCACGGGACCCTCCGGTGCGGATGGGCCGTGACAGCTGCGGCCTGTAGCCCCATCCGCAAAGGATGTTGGCCTGGCAGCCGTGGAGCCCGCGAGGATGGTCGGGGGAACAACAGGCGGAGGTGAGCCGGATGACGACCGGGACCTGGGCTAAATGACGGACTGCGCCGTGCTATCCCGCTGCGGTTCGGATTCCGCGGCCACCGAGACAACCAGCGAGACGAAACGCTGTACCGCGGACCTGGTGTCGCCGTTCCGCCAGGCTACGCACATCGTGGTGGGCGGCACTCCCGCGCTCGTGACGAAGCGGATGCCTGGACGGCTGTGGAACCTCGCCGCGGAGGCCGGGCATAGGCCGATGCCGTGCCCGGCCGCCACGTGCTCGCACCATTCGTCGACGGTCCGCGCGGTGGCGCCGATGATCGGCACATCGCCGCCGGGCCTGGGCGTGATGAGCCAGTCGTCCTGCCAGGCCCGCGGCTCGCAGCCGTCGGTGGCCAGGTCCGCGGTGACGAACGGCAGCCCCGCTACGTCGGCCAGCCGGAGCTCTTCGCGCACGGTTAGCGGGTGCCCGGCCGGAAGCACGAACATGCGCGGCTCCGAGCGCACCACCGCCAGCTCGATCGACGGCGCCGCGACCGGCGGGCGGACAAGCGCGACGTCACTGCCGTGGTCGAGCAGGCCGGCCGACGGCTGGGTCATGTCGAAGGGTTGCAGGCTGAGCTCGACGTCCGGGTATGCCCGCTCGAACGCGGTGAGCAGCCTTGTTCTTGTCTCGTTCTCACAGCCGGCGCCGAGCCCGACCAACAGTTTGCCGGTGACCGCACGAGCGGCGTTCCGCGCGGCGGCAACGCCACGGTCCAGGCCGGCCAGCGTCTCCAGTGCGGTGCTGAGGAATGCGGCACCGGCCGGCGTGAGCGTGGCGCCCTTGTTCGTCCGGTTCAGCAGCTGGGTCCCCACAGCGTCTTCCAGTTGCCGGATTTGCGTGCTGAGGACCTGCTGCGCGACGTGGACGCGGTGCGCGGCGGCGGTGAAGCTCGCCTCTTCTGCGACCGCGACGAAGTACCTGAGATGGCGCAGCTCAATGTTCATCTCTGACTCATCCTAGCCGCGGGAATCCCGACCGTGAGGAAAGCATGACCGAGAGCACCGAAGAACAGAAAGCCCTGCCCGGCAGGCTCGCCCGGGTGATCGCCACTCGCGGCGGGCTGGCGCCGCCGGAGGCTCCGTTCGTGATCGAGCACCGCGAGGCGCTCATCTACATGCTCTGCGAGGCGGCGGAGCTCGAGCACGGGATCATGTGCCAGTACCTGTTCGCCGCGTTCTCCCTCAAGGAGCAGGCCGGCGAGGGCCTCACGGACGACCAGGTGGCGGCGGTCCGGCGCTGGCGCAAACAGATATCGCACGTCGCGGTCCAGGAGATGCTGCACCTGGCACTGGTGCAGAACCTGCTGTCCGCGATAGGCGCGGCCCCGCACCTGTCGCGGCCGAACTTTCCGCAGCCCGCGAGCCACTACCCAGCCGGGGTGACCCTGACGCTGCTGCCGTTCGGCGATGCGGCGCTGCGGCATTTCATGTTCCTCGAGCGCCCGGAGGGCATGGCGTTGCACGACGCGCCCGGGCTGGCCGCCTACAACCGGGCGGCGTCGGCGATGCGGCCGGGCGACATCGCGCCGCACGGCCAGGACTTCGCCACCGTCGGCCACTTGTACCGGTCGATCGAGGCCGGCGTCGAGCACCTAGCGGAGAAGTACGGCGAGCCGTGGCTGTTCGTCGGCCCGCCGCGTGCCCAGGCCACCCAGGAGTACTTCGGCTGGCCGGAGCTGGTCGCAGTGACGGACCTGGCGTCCGCGCGGCGGGCCGTAGGCGAGATTCTCGAGCAGGGCGAGGGGCCGCGCGGAGACTGGCGGAACGCGCATTTCGGCCAGTTCGTGGCGATTCTTGACGAGTTCGAGCAGCTCCGCGAGGCCGACCGCGGTTTCGACCCGGTGCGCCCGGTGCTCTCGCTGAACGTTCGCCCTAGTGAGCGCGACCCGAACGTGCCGCTGGTAACCGACCCGCTCGCGCAGCACGTCATGGACCTGTTCAACGTCTGCTACGAGATCCTGCTGCTGATGCTGCAGCGTTTCTTCGCGCACACCGAGGAGACCGATGCCCAGCTCAGGGTCCTCGCCGACGGGACCTACGCGCTGATGGCGCAGGCGATCAAGCCGCTTGGCGACATCATCACCAGGCTGCCCGCGGGCCCGGAGTACCCTGGCCAGACCGCCGGCCCTAGCTTCGAGCTCTTCTACGAGAGCGACTACGTGCTGCCGCACCGGGAGGCGGCTTGGGCACTTATGGCCGAGCGGATCGAGGTCGCCGCCGCGTTCTGTGCGCCGCCCGGCGCCGGCCCCAGCCCGGAGGTCACCGCGAAGCTGGCCGAGGTCAGCGACGCGCTGGCCGGCATCGCCCGCTCCCTCGCGGCGCACCTGCCCTCCCGCCCGGTCCCTGCTGTGGCCGCCGCCGAGCTGCCGGCCGTGCTGGAGCGCGCCCAGGCCTTTTACCGAACGTACGCGGGCGGCTCTTCCGACCACGCCGTCTCCGCGACGCTGGCCGACGTCGCGGGGGCCGCGTACCTTGCCGTGGAACACGCGTGCCGTTCGGGGAAATCCGCGACCGAAGCCGTCGCGGCGGCGCGGCTGACCGACAGCGTGCTGCGACCGCTGGCCGCCCTCGCCGGCCGGGCCGCGGCGGCGGACGCGATACCAGTGCCGGAGCCGCGCGTGCCGGACGGGACCGTCCCGGAACTGGTGCTGCGCGCCGCGACGGACTCGACCGCGTTGCGGGTGCGGCTGGCGGACGCCGCGCCACCGGAGCTGCTTGAGGCGGTGGCGGCGCTGCAGCGGGTCGCCATCGATCTGGCGCCGGATGCCGCCGCGCAGGCCGCGGAGCTCGCGGAACTGCAGCGCGGGCTGCCCCCGCGGATCGTGGTCGCGGAGAACGGGCCGTATCTGGTCACCAACGCGGCCGCGGTGCGCTCATACCTTGGGGAGCCGCTGCGGGTGCCACCGCAGCTGGCCCTCTGCCGGTGCGGGGAGTCGGGCGACAAGCCGTTCTGCGATGGATCGCACGCGAGCAGCGGGTTCAGCGGCGCCAAAGACCCCAAGCGGGTCCCGGACCGGCGGGACAGCTACCCGGGCACGCAGGTGACGGTCTTCGACAACCGGGGCATCTGCCAGCACTCCGGGTTCTGCACGGACCGGCTTCCCGCGGTGTTCCGAACCGGCGCCGAGCCCTTCGTCGCGCCAAGCGGCGGCCGGATGGACGAGATCATCCGGGCGGCGCGCGACTGCCCGTCCGGAGCGCTGAGCCTGGCGATCGACGGCACCGAAGCTTGCGACCTGGCCGACTGGCACCGCCTCCGCCAGCAGGCGATCGAGATCTCGCTGGACGGGCCGTACCGGGTGACTGGCGGGATCCCGCTGGCGGACGCCGGCGGAGCGGACGTGCAGCGGGCAGCGGGGTCATCGCGTGAGCACTACGCGCTGTGCCGGTGCGGGCGCTCGCAAAACAAGCCATTCTGCAGCGGCATGCACTGGTATGCGCAGTTCCGCGATCCGGCTCGCACGGCCGATCCGACGCTGTTCGAGTGGGCTGGCGGGCTGCCCGCGCTGACCCGGATGACCCGGATGCTCTACGAGAGCCTGCTGCCCGCCGACGATCTGCTCGCGGCGGCGTTCGCGGACCTGCCGCCCGGCGCCGCGGAGCGCGAGGCGGGCTGGCTGGCGGCGGCGTTCGGGGGTCCTCACCAGGAGGGTGCGACCGCGCTGGCCGGCCGGAACCTTACCCCCGCACAGCGGGCGCGGTGGGTCGCGCTGGCGGTCCGGGCGGCCGACCGGGCCGGCTTGCCGGACGACGCGGCGTTCCGCGCGGCGCTCGCCGGCTTTCTGGAGTGGGCGTCACGAGCCCCGGCCGGTTCCGCCCGGGACGCGCCCGGCTGGGACTGGGGCCCGGGCGGGCCGCCGGACACATCCGCGCAGCCTGCCGACGCCTCCCAGCCCAGCGTCACGCTGCCCGGGCCAGCGGAGACGGTGGGGTTCGAGGCGCACATACGGCCGCTGTTCCGTGAGCGCGACCGGACGTCAATGCGGTTCGCGTTCGACCTGTGGTCCCGCGACGACGTGCAGCTGCACGCCACCGAGATCCTGCGGCGGCTGCGCGACGGCACCATGCCGTGCGACGGAACCTGGCCGGAGCCGTGGACCGAGGCGTTCGCGCGATGGACAGAATCTGGTTTCCAGCCATAGGAGGGTTAGCTGCTAACGCCTTCTTCCGGGTCTGGCGGGACGTGATGCCCCTCGCCCGGGAGTTTGACGAGCGTCACCGGGCAGCTGGCGCCAGCCGCGCAGCGCAGGCTCACCGCGCCGAGCACGGTTCCCAGGAACGGTGACCGGCCACGGGAGCCGACGACAAGATTGTCGGCGTCCCTCGACGCCGCGACCAGCGCCTCCGCCGGATCGCCTTCGGCCACCAGCGGCAGCAGCGGCACCGGCGGCGATGGCGCGATCTTGCTGACGGTCTCGACCAGGAAGTCCTTGGCGGCCTGCTCCAGCTCGTCCTTGTCGAAGGCGCCGGGGAAGGACAGGAACGGCACCTGCCAGGCGAACACGGCGGTCACCTCGCCTTGGTGGGCCTCGGCTTGCGCGAGCGCCCAGCGCAGCGCGGCCTCGCTGTGTTTCGATCCGTCGATGCCGACCACGATCTTGTATGTCATTGGGCCACCTCCGGCCGCGCGGAGCGCACCCGGATCCGCGCGGGCGCCTCCTCGTAGGCCTCTTTCTCGAGCTCTTCCAGGCTTTTACCCTTGGGCTCGGGCAGCGTCGCGATCGTCAGCAGCATGCCGGCGGCGGCCACGATCCCGGCGATCAGCATCGCGCGGTTCAGGCCCAGCGTGACGGCGAGGAAGTCGGGAAAGAGGAACGCGCCGGCGAACGCGCCGAGCTTGCCCGCTCCGGCGGATATGCCGTGGCCGGTGGTCCGGACGTCGACAGGGAACAGCTCGGCCGGCTGGTGATCTCGCAGACCACCCTTCAGCGGCTGATACCCAGCGCCGCGCTCGGACGGGTCAGCGCCATGTTCCTGGCATGCGAGGCGGCGGCCACGCTCGCCGGTGCCGTAGCCGGGCCTTTTGCCGCCCAAGCCGCGGGCCTGCAGGCAGTGGCCGCCGCCGCCAGCGCCCTCACGCTCGGCGCGGCGGTCCTGGCGCGGCTGCGGATACCGGCTTGCCACCCATCAGGTTCAGCGGAGCGCCGGGCAGTCACCGCGGGTCCGTTCGGAAAAATCCAAAAAGACCAGCCCGAACGGACCCGCTGTGACTCCGAACCCGCACCCTGAACGCGAACGTTCAGCCCGCCGCTAGTGCTCGTGGATGATGACGCCGCGGATGTTCTTGCCGTCGTTCATGTCCTGGTAGGCCTGGTTCACCTGGTCGAGCGTGTACTTGCGGGTGACCAGCTCATCCAGCTTGTACTGGCCCGACTTGTACAGGCCCAGCAGCATCGGGATGTCGTACAGCGGGTTGCTGTCGCCGAACAGCGCGCCACGGATCTGCCGCATGTAGCCGATCAGGGCGCCCGCGTGCACGTGCACGGCGCGCTCGTTGATGTGGCCGACCGCGGTGATCGTCACCTTGCCGCCTTTGCCGGTCATCTGCACCGCGGCGTTCACCATCTCCTCGGTGACCGCGCCGGGCGTCATGATGGCGTGGTCGGCGAGCTGACCCCAGGTGGTCTCCCGGACGAACTCGTGCGCTTCCTTGGCGGTGGCGAACGCGTGCGTGGCGCCGAACACGGTGGTGGCCATCTCCCGCTTGAACTCCACCGGGTCCACCACGACCACGTTCTTCGCCCCGGCGAACCGGGCGCCCTGCACCGCGTTGCTGCCGACGCCGCCGGCGCCGAAGATCACCACGGTGTCGCCGGCCTGCACCCCGGCCGCGTGCACCGCGGACCCGAAGCCGGTCGGCACGCCGCAGCCCACCAGGCACAGGATCTCCCACGGGATGTCCTGGAAGTCCTCGCGCAGCGGCACGGTGGCCCACTCGGACACGACCGCGTACTGGGAGAAGGTGCCAAGCGTGCAGAAGCCGCCGATGTCCGTGTCGCCTTCGTGGAACCGCCACGTGCCGTCCTCGAACATGCCCGTGCCGGCGTTGAGTCCCTTGACGCACATGTTCGAGTGCCCGGTCGAGCACGGCCGGCAGGCGCCGCAGGCCGGGATGTACGAGCAGACGATCTTGTCGCCCGGCTTGACGCGCTGCACGTCGGGGCCGACGGACTCGACGATGCCGGCGCCCTCGTGCCCGCCGACGACCGGCAGCCGGATGGGGGCGTCGCCGGTGGTGATGTGGTCGTCGGAGTGGCACAGTCCGGCGGCCATCAGCTTGACCCGGACTTCGTGCGCCTTCGGCGGGTCAAGCTGCAGGTCGACGATCTCCCAGCCGACGTGCGGGGCCCGAGCTATGGCGGCGCGGGTGGTGATGGTGCTCATCTTCTGCGATTTCCCTTCCTGGCTCGCCCTAGTGCTCGTGGATGATCACGCCGCGGATGTTCTTGCCGTCGAGCATGTCCTGATAGCCCTCGTTGACCTCGTCCAGCTTGTAGCGGCGGGTGATCAGCTCGTCGAGCTTGAGCTTGCCCGCCTGGTAGAGGCCGATGAGCTGCGGCACGTCGACGAGCGGGCTGCAGCCGCCGTAGATCGAGCCCTGGATCCGGCGCTGGTAGCCGATCAGCATGCCGGGGTTCTCGTTGATCCAGCCGTTCCCCACCGCGGTGATCGTGACCTGGCCGGTCTTGCCCACTATTTTGATGGCGTTCGCGATCACCTCGTCGTGCAGGATGCCGACGGTGATGATCGCGCGATCGGCGAGCTCACCCCAGGTGGTCTCGCGCACGAAGTCGAACGCTTCCTCGGCGGTGGCGAAGGCGTGCGTGGCGCCGAACTCGGAGAGGGCCATCTTCCGCTTGAACTCCACCGGGTCCACCACGACGACGTTCTTCGCGCCGGCGAGGGCGGCGCCCTGCACCGCGTTGGTGCCGACGCCGCCGGCGCCGTAGATCACCACGGTCTGCCCGGCGCGCACGCCGCCGGCGCGCACCGCCGAGCCCCAGCCCGTCGGCACGCCGCAGGCGACGAGCGCGGCGACGTCGAAGCCGATCTCGTTCGGGATCTTGATGACGGAGTACTCATGCACCACCGCGTACTGCGAGAACGTGCCGAGCACGCACAGGCCGCCGAAGTCCTCGCCGCCCTGGTGGAACCGGAACGTGCCGTCGGGGAACATGCCGGTGGCGGCGTTCTTGCCGGCGTCGCATAGTTGCTGGCGGCCGGTCGAACAGTACCGGCACTTGCCGCAGGCGGGGATGAACGAGACGGTCACGTGATCGCCGACCTTCACCCGGGTGACGGCGTCGCCCACCGCGTCGATGATGCCCGCGCCCTCGTGCCCGCCGACCACCGGCATGCGCATCGGCGCGTCGCCCTTCTGGATGTGGTCGTCGGAGTGGCACAGGCCGGCCGCGAAGAACTTGATCCTGACCTCGTTGGCCTTCGGCTCGTCCAGTTCAAGCTCGGTGATCTCCCACGGCTGGCCGGGCACGCGGCAGACCGCGGCTCGCGTGGTGATACTCATCTGGACCCCTTTCTCTGGTCGGGCTCGTCCCATAATCCGCCTACGGCCGCGGGCACGCCACCGCCCGTTCTTTCAGATCGGGTAAAGAAATCTGGGCTGCCGCCGGTTTAGCTCAGCTCGCACTGGGGGAAATGAGGAGGTTCGAAATCGCGCGGCCGTAGAAGCGGTAGAAGATGCGCACTCCCCTCCAGTTTCAATCTATAGCGCACCGGGGGGCTTGCGGCAAGACCCGGGTCGTGCCGCATAATCGCAGGCCGAGGCCAGAACCTACGGAAACGGGAGTCGCCAAGTGCCCCTGACCACCAGCGCGTTCGACCTGCCCGACCACCTCGCCGCCAAGGCCGACCCGGCGCTGATCGCCGCCGACGAGCAGCACTTCGCGGCCATCGCGGAGAACCTCGAGCAGTCGATCGCCGAGCTGTCCGACCGCCTCGACGCCGAGCGGAAGTCGCCCGGCGGCATCGGCCAGAAGGCCCTGGACCGGGACATGGAGATCCACCGGCTGACCGCCCGGCTGCGCACCCTGCGCCGCTTCGGTCTGGACTTGTGCCTCGGACGCATCGTCAGCGCGGACAGCCTCGAGCCCGTGTACATCGGACGGCTTGGCCTCACCGACAGGGCGGGTCGCCGGCTGCTTGTCGACTGGCGCTCCCCCGCGGCCGAGCCGTTCTTCGGCGCGACCCACGCCAACCCGATGGGCCTGGCAAGCCGCCGCCGGTACCGGTGGACCCGCGGCCGGATCAGCGACTACTGGGACGAGGTGTTCACCGCGGACGGGCTTGAAGGGAACGCCGCGCTCGATGACCAGTCCGCCTTCATCGCCAGCCTGGGCAGTGACCGGTCGGACCGGATGCGCGACGTGCTGGGCACCATCGCGGCCGACCAGGACGCCATCATCCGCGCGGGATCCCGCGGCGCCCTCGTCGTCGACGGCGGCCCGGGCACGGGGAAGACCGTCGTCGCCCTGCACCGCACCGCCTACCTCCTCTACGCCGACCCGCGCCTCGGCCACAACCACGGCGGCGTGCTGTTCATCGGCCCGCACCAGCCCTACCTCGCCTACGTCTCCGACGTGCTGCCCAGCCTCGGCGAGGAAGGCGTGCAGACCTGCACCCTGCGGGACCTCGTCCCGGAGGGAGCCACGGCGGCGATGGAGACCGACCCGGAGGTGGCCCGCCTGAAGTCGTCGGCGGACATGGTGACGGCGATCGACGCGGCCGTCAGGTTCTACGAGAGGCCGCCCGCCACGGGGATGACGGTCGAGACCCACTGGTCCGACATCTGGCTGAGCGCCGAGGAGTGGGCCGAGGCGTTCGGCGCGCCGGAGCCCGGCACCCCGCACAACGAGGCGCGCTACCAGATCTGGGAGGAACTGCTCACCATCGTGATGGACAAGGTCGCGATGGATTCCCGCGAGGACGATGAGGTCCCGGCTGACCAGCTTCGCCGGTCGCTGCAGCGGAACGAGGAGCTGCGCACGACCTTCAGCCGGGCGTGGCCGCTGCTCGAGCCGACCGACCTCGTCGGGGACCTCTGGTCGGTGCCCGCCTACCTGCGCAAGTGCGCTCCGTGGCTCAGCCCCGCTGAGGTTCGGCGGTTGCAGCGCCGGGACGCGTCGGCGTGGACCGTCTCCGACCTGCCGCTGCTTGACGCGGCGCGGCAGCGGCTTGGCGACCCGGAGGCGTCACAACGTCAGCGCCGGCGTGCCGCCGCCGTCGCCGCCGAACGGGAGCAGATGGCCCGGGTGGTGGACAACCTCATCGAGGCGGCGCCGCTGGCCGACGACGAGTACGGCACCGGGCTGGTGACGATGCTGCGCGGCGAGGACTTCAAGGATGCGCTGATCGACGAGGCCGCGCTGCCCGGCACTGACCGCGACCTGCTCGCCGGCCCGTTCGCGCACATCGTGGTGGACGAGGCGCAGGAACTGACCGACGCGGAGTGGCAGATGCTGCTGCTGCGCTGCCCGTCCAGGAGCTTCACCATCGTCGGGGACCGTGCCCAGGCCAGGCACGGGTTCACGGAGTCGTGGCGGGAGCGGCTCGAGCGGATCGGGTGCGACCAGGTCAACCTGGCCTCCCTGAGCATCAACTACCGGACGCCGGAGGAGGTCATGGCGGAGGCGGAGCCGGTCATCCGGGCCGTGCTCCCGGACGCGAACGTGCCGGTCTCCATCCGCAGCACCGGCGTCCCCGTCGCACACGGATCCGCCGCGGATCTCGGCTCGATCCTCGGCGCGTGGCTCGCCGCGCATGCCGAAGGGGAAGGGATCGCCTGCGTCGTCGGCGATCCCACGTTCTTGGCGACGTCCCGGGTCCGGTCGCTGACGCCGGAACTGGTGAAGGGGCTCGAGTTCGATTTGGTCGTCCTGGTCGACCCGGGGGCGTTCGGGGAGGGGACAGAAGGAGCGGTCGACCGCTATGTCGCGATGACCCGGGCCACCCAGCAACTGGTCATCCTCACGAGCTCACCTGTGCCATCGTGACGGACGTGTGCCTGGTCAGGTGCACCGCGCGCTGGGGCTCGAGAAGCTGGCCGAGTTCCCGGCTGGCTATCGGTCAGGCACACTGGGGTCCCGAAAGGGCGAGCCAGCCGCCCGGCCGCAGCAGCCGTGCGGACTTGCTGAACGCGACCTCGGGATCGATCCAGTGGAACGCGGCGCTGGAGATGACCAGGTCGAAGGAGGCGTCGGCCGCGGCCAGGTCCTCGAACGACGTAATCTCGAACGAGGCTTCCGCGTCTGTGACGCGCTGCCGGGCGGCGGCGACCATGGCGGGGCCGATGTCGATGGCGGTCAGCCGGAACCCGGAGCCTGCCAGCCGCTCGGTGAGCTGGCCGGTCCCGCAGCCGACTTCCAGCACCGCGGCCCCGGGGCCGAGCCCCGCGGTCGTGGCCACGAACTCCGCGATTTCTGGCGGGTACCCAGGACGGGACTCCTCGTACCGCGCGGCGATGCCGTCGAACAGGGTCCGCTGGTAGTGCCGTTTGTTCCGGTCCCGCTCCGATTCAGTTCCCTCGGTTCCGGTGGCCACGGACCCGACCTTACTCGAGGCCAACCGAAATAAATTGGGTGGCGCGGGGCTGGCCCCCGTGGTCAGATATCCGGACTGGCGGGCCGAAGACGGAGGGAAACGGCGCGATGGGAATGGTCGTGATAGCCCTGCCGCTGCTCGGAGTCAGGATCACGGCAGGACCTGTCGAGCTGCGCGGCGTCACCGACGACCTGATCATGCCGCTCGCCGAACTGGCCAGCGCGGGCATCCACGACCCGGACTTCATGCCGTTCTACGAGCCCTGGTCGCTCACATCGGCGGAGGAGATGCCGCGATGCATGGGACAGTTCCACTGGGGGCAGCGGGCCAGCTTCTCGGTGGCCAAGTGGAGCGCCGACTTCGCCGTCTTCTACGACGGTGAACTCGTCGG